>Ga0190271_10000326_pt1 | contig 23518 bp, 19 predicted proteins | sample Popmic356T_FD_133747 | JGI IMG/M metagenome (GOLD analysis project Ga0190271, IMG submission 133747) | Populus adjacent soil microbial communities from riparian zone of Weber River, Utah, USA - 356 T | ecosystem: Environmental > Terrestrial > Soil > Riparian zone | place: USA: Utah | collected...
CCAACGATCTCGAAGTCGACGGTGGTGTCGCGGCTCGAGTACGGCGACAGCGTGATGACGTCGCCGACCGCGACCTTGAGGTCGTAGAGCAAGGGCGCAGGGACGAGGATCTGCACGGGGCCGCCATTGGAGGGCTCCGGCGCCTCTCCCGTGCGCACGCTAACGAGATCGTCGAGCTCGTCGGCGGATCCGAGGTAGCCCAACGCGACCTGCCGATCGCCTCGCGGAATCGCGAGCAGTTCGCCCTGCGTCGTCACCGAGCGTGCGTAAGGAACATCGCCAAAGAGCTCAGATGCGGCCGCATCGGTGCCCGCGAGGATGTCGTCGAGGCTGCCGTTTGGCGCCACCCGCATCGTCACCGACGTGTCCTCCGCGGAGGCGTTGGTGAGCGCCGCCCTCGCGGCGAACGTCTCCGTGGCGGCGGAGAGCAGGTAGAGCGTTGAGAGGAGCGTCGCGGCGAGGATCGACACCGCGAGCACCACGGCGAGGAAGGCCCACTGAATGCGCGATCGCCTCACAGCAAGGCGGACTCGCCAGGGTCTCACGCCGCTCAACACTCCTTCGCGTTGGGAGCCCGGCCGCCTGGGCGCGAGCGGGTTCCATCCTCGCGTGCCTCAACGGGTGCACTTACCGTTCGCCGATGCCGTTATCGAATCGTTATGTCCCGGCGAGAGCCCAGCCAAGCCATACCGCCGCGATGCCCGACGCCATGGTGACGCCGAGGTACACGACCGCACCCCAGCGTCGGCCGCTTTGCCATAGCGTCACCGCGTCGAGGGCGAGAGAAGAGAACGTCGTGAGCCCGCCCGCAAGCCCGACCCCGAGCACCACGAGCACCCACTCGGACGCGCCGTCGTGCACCGCGCGCGCGGCCGCGCCGAGCACAGCGGAGCCAACGACGTTGGCGACGACCGTTGGCCACGGGAACGCGTGCGGGCGGCGCAGCAGTCCTAGCGCGTAGCGCGCGGCAGAAGCGACACCGCACGCGACGATCGCCGCGACGTACACCCACGCGCTCATGCTGGGCCCCTTTGCCGCCAGCGCTCAGCGGCGACCATGCCCACCCTCGCGGCGAGCGTGCAGACGACCATCCACACCGCGAGGGTGGCAAAGGAAATTACCGGGCCCGACGCCGTGGTCCAGGCCATCGCGGCGAGCCCTGAGAAGGTGGTGAAGCCCCCAAGCAGGCCCGGGCCGAGCAGTGGCCATGCGCCCGGATGGCCTCCCCACAGCACCGCGACAGCGCCGATCGCGAGCGAGCCGAGCAGATTGATCGCGAGCAGTTCCCACGGGATTGACTCGCCCGTGTCCCACGCAAGGCCAATTGCGAGCCGCAATGCACCGCCAATGCAGCCGCCAAGAAAGGCGAGCGCGAGGCGTCGGGTCACCGAGCCAACCAGGCGTCGGCGGTGGCCAGTTCCTGCTCAAGCCCCTTGAGCACTGCGTCGACGATCACGCGCTCGACCATGCCCCCAAGCAGGGGAATCGATACCTTCACCTCGCCGGTAGCGAGGAAGTCCGACTCGTCGCCGCGCGGCGTGAGGCCGAGCGCGCCGGCCGCGTGGCCCGGCGCGCCCACGATCTCCACGGCGAAGGTGCCGACGCGGTCGTCGGCTTCTGGCGCTTGCCACACCTCGGTGTAGCGGACGTGCAGGTCCTTGCCCACGAAGGAGCGAAGCTCCGACGGAATCGAGGTGGCGGGCACGACGCGCCGAATCGAGACCGTGAATCCCGACTCAGGCGTGCCATCCACCCATGCCTCGCCGTCGCCGGCGCCCCCTGCGGTGGCGCGCCGAGCCGAGAACTCAGGATCCGCGAACAGCGCGACAACCTTGTCGACGCTCGCGGCGAACGTGTGCCGATGTGTGAACTCCACGGAACCTCCCGCGCCAGGCTACCGCGCCGAGCGCCCTACGCTAAGGGGGTGGCTACCCTGCGAGAGACTGCCGAGCTATACGGCCCCCTCACGGAGGAGGAGGCCGAGTGGCTCGCGTCCCTCGTCGCGGACTGGCAGATTGTGGCCGATCTATCCTTCGCGGACCTGATCCTGTGGCGCGCGGTGGACGAGGGCTTCGTCGCCGTTGCGCAGTGCAGGCCGTCGACGGGTCCCACGGTCCACCTCGACGATGTCGTCGGAAGCACCGCCGCCTCTGGGCGCATCGCGCACCTGCAGCGGGCTCTCGATGAGGGCGGCATCGTTGCCTCGCGTGAGCCGCGATGGGATGAGACGTACGCGGTGCGCGAGGATGCCCTTCCCGTTGTTCTCAACGGCAGGCCCATTGCCGTGCTTACCCGCGAGGTCTCGCAGGCGGTATCGCGATCGTCGAGCAGGCTCGAGCTCAACTACAAGGGCGCGGCGGATGACATCCTGCGGATGGTCACGCGCGGCGAGTATCCGGTCCACACCGCGGTCACCGGGCCCAGGCGTGGAGCCCCTCGCGTCGGCGACGGCGTGCTGCGCCTCGATGCCTCGGGCCACGTCATGTACGCGTCGCCCAACGCGCTGTCGTGCTTCCACAGGCTCGGTGTGCTCGGCTCGCTCATGAGCCGATCGCTTCCGCAGGTGACGAGCGAGTTGATTACCGACAAGGGCCTCGTCAACGAAACCCTCGCGATGGTCGTCATGGGGCGCGCCGCGTGGCGTACGGACCTTGAGGCGAACGGCGCGTGCCTGTCGCTTCGCGCGCTTCCCGTGTACGACCGCGGCGCCCGCGTTGGCGCACTGTTGCTGTGCCGCGATGTCACCGAGCTTCGCAGGCGCGAGCGCGAACTCATCACTAAGGACGCGACGATTCGCGAGATCCATCACCGAGTCAAGAACAACCTGCAGACCGTCGCGGCACTGCTGCGCCTGCAGTCTCGGCGCGTGCAAGCGCCCGAGGCCAAGGAGGCGCTCGCCGAGGCGATGCGGCGAGTCTCGACGATCGCGCTCGTGCACGAGACCCTGTCAGGAACCCTGGATGAACTGGTGAACTTCGATGACCTCGCGGCGCGCTCGATGCGCATGTCGGCGGAAGTCGCTTCTCCCGGAGTCCAGGTGCAGATCCTGCGCGAGGGTGACTTTGGGCTCGTTCCCGCGCAGTATGCGTCGTCGCTCGCGCTCGTGCTCACCGAGCTCGTGACGAACGCAGTGGAGCACGGTTTCGAGGGGCGCGACAGGGGGACCATCACGGTGACCGCAGCGCGCAACGGCGATGAGGTGCGCGTCACGATCGCCGACGACGGAGTTGGGCTCACGCACGAGCCGTCCGGCCTTGGGTCGTCGATCGTCCGCACGCTTATCGAGAATGAGCTCGGCGGTCAGATCACGTGGTCGGGCACCGACAAGGGATCAGTTGTGGAGCTCAGCGCACACGTAGCCGACGCGCGTTGACGCGCGCGTGGCGAGGTGAGGGGAGCGCTACTTCGCTGCGCGGCGGGCGCGAGCGGCACGGCGCTTGAGGGAGCGGCGCTCGTCCTCAGACAGCCCGCCCCACACGCCGGAGTCCTGGTTGTGCTCCATGGCCCACTGGAGGCAGGTCTCGCGAACGCCACAGCCGTTGCACACGACCTTTGCTCGCTCGATCTGTACTAGGGCGGGACCCGTGTTGCCGACCGGGAAGAAGAGTTCGGGGTCGTCGACATCGAGACATGCAGCGCGGTCGCGCCAATCCATGGGGTCTCCTTAGGAGATTGAGCAAGGCGCGACTCAGCCATTCCAGTTGTAACGGGGCTGCGAACGCGCTCTCGCGGTTGCACTACATCTAGGTTCTCATAGGTTACGAACGTGTGACAAGACTTGACTTCTGTGTCGTGCCTCACAATTCGATTCGCTACGTTTAACGCCGTGACGACCACATTTGCTCCCGGAGGCGGCGCGCGGACCGTTGCCGCGATTGTTGTCGGCGTTGAGGCCGCGGTGTTCGGCATTGGCGCCATCCTCTACGTGGCACTCGGAGTGATTGGCGACGGCTCTGCTCGCGAGTTGTCACTCGCCCTCGCGGTGATGGCCGCGGCGGCAGGCGTCGGGTTGGGCTATCTCGCCCGCGGGCTGTGGGGGGCCCGACGCTGGGCCGTCTCTCCCTCCCTCACATGGCAGGTGCTGCAGGGCTTTGTGGGCGTCTACGCGATCGGGGCGGGTTACGCGGTGCTCGGAGTCATTGCTGTGGCGCTCGCGGTGCTCGGCGCTGTGGGGCTCGTTGTGGTCGCCAAGGGGCTACGCGGGTAGCACGTGGACTGCGCTCGCGACGCCGTCGACGATCACCACCGCGCGGAAGGGCACCGGCGCGGGCTCGAGGAGCCCGTGAGGCGTCTCGCGCAACACTTCGCGCAAGGCGCGGGCCGTTGGTCGCACGCACACGACGGTGCGGCATGCGGGAGTGCCCGGCATGCGGAGGGTGATTCCAGACTCCGCGGTGACGACGTCCGCACCCGAGGCAATCGCGAGCCGCCGCGCGATTGCGTCGCGCTCTGGCCCCGACGGGCCCACGACCGCCGCGGGCCCCTGAGGCACCGTGAGCGGCGCTGCGTCGTCGCCGCCGATTCCTATCGCGCGCAGCGCGAGCGGGCCACGCACCTCGGGAGGCAAGGTGCGCACGAGGGGCTCGATGCGTGCGCTTCCGGGCAACGCGAGCTGCGCTTCTCTCCAGCCCGCGGCGTCGACCGCGCGTGCGCGTCCGGGCAACGTCACGAGCCCGCGCAAATCCCGGGGAACGCCCCACGCGGCGTCGTCATCTCGCGCGAGCCCCGTGAAAACTACGCGCAGGCCAGCCTGTGAAGTGAGCCGATGCGAGGCCCAACCGGGAGGGACAACGAGCACGGTGGGGAGGGTGAGCATCGCCTGAGCGAGAAGCTCGGGAGCCTCGACGTCAGCCGTGGCCGCCGCCGCGAGCGAGCGAGCGCAGTCGTCGACGAGGAGCACCGCGTTGGGCACCTCCCAAGCGAGCGCGAGGGTGCGAGCGGCCTCTCGTGGGTCTGCGGGCACAACAAGTGCGCGCAGCCCCAGCGCATGCGCGACCGCGGCGACCGCGGCGAGGGTGGCGCTCCGGCCGGACCGCGGCGGCCCCGTGACGATGAGCGGCCCCGCAGCGGGGTCCCACGTGAGCGGCTCGCGCGTGCGCCGCGCGGGAATGTCCGCCACTCCAAGTATGAAGGCGGTCGCGCCCGCGACGGGCGCGATGCGGGCCGGGAGCTCGGGCAGCCACAGCGGCCTCGCGTGCCCCTCGTGGCGGTCGCGCGCGGCTTCGACGAGCTGGCGGATCGCGCGAGGCGGCTCCGCCGCGACGCGAATCGGCGGCGGGGGATCGGCGAGAGGCTGGGCCACCTGAAGCTCCTCGATCGTGGTCGCGCGCAGCAGCAGCGCGCGCCCAGGCACGTCGACGGGGAGCAGCGCGGCCGCTGCGGTCCCTATCAGGTCGCGGGACTCTGCCTCCGATGCTGTGCGCAGGGCCAGGGTCGCGCCGATGTTGGCTCGCACCTCGGCCCCAACCGCCCCCGCGGGGCGCTGAGTCGCGAGCACGAGGTGGATGCCGAGAGATCGGCCCTGGGCCGCGATGCGCGCAAGCTCAGGGAGAAAGTCGCGCTCAATGGTTGCGATCTCCTGGAACTCGTCGACAACGACGACGAGCCGCGGCGGACGCCCCGGTCCCCACTCCGCGAAGGCGGCCGCTCCCGCGCGCGATGCGTCGTGCTTGCGTTGCACGAGCTCGGCGGAAAGGGCGCGTAGCGCGCGGCGCGCGAGGTGCGGCTCGAGGTCGGTGAGCATACTGGCGACGTGCGGAAGCGTCGCACACGTTCCGAGGCCCGCTCCGCCCTTGAAGTCGATGAGCGCGAACGTCACCTCGCTCGGCGCGAAGTCGTGCGCGAGCGACGCGATGATCGTGCGCAGCGCCTCAGACTTGCCAGAGCCTGTGGTTCCGGCGACAAGGATGTGGGGGCCGTCGGCAACGAGGTCGAGCACCACGGCGCCCCGCTCTCCGAGCCCGAGCCGCACGGGCAGCCCCGACCTCGGCGGTGCAGGAAGCTCTCCCCACTGCACTGACCGCGGCACCGCCCCACGCGTCGCTCGCGCAGCGATGCGCCGCGCGGCCGCCTCCGCGTTCGCCTCGGCGACGAGCGGCAGCGGCGCCGTAATCGTCGTCCCATGGCCCGAGATCACCACGCGATCCCCGTGCGCAGCGACGTGAACCTGCACCCACGACGGCGCCTCCCCGCCGTGTTCGAGCCACGTCACCTCACGCTCTGCGGGAGGAAGCGCGCTCATCCACGGCTCCGCGTGTGCGGCCGATGGTGCGGGCCGCCCCGTCGCGAGAGTCACCGCCCGCACGAGCCCGCGCGGCCCGCGCACCGCAATCGGGCCGGGTGGCAGGCCCGGGAGGTCGAGGGTCCCCGTGACGTCGAGAGTGGGCCCGACGCTCGCCCGGGGGCGGCGCACGAGGTGGCCGGCGACAGTGGCCAAGGGGATAGCCACCGCGACGAGCGCGAGCGGCCAATGCCCCGTCGCGATCGCGAAGGCACCCATCGACAGCCCGGCGATCCCTGATGATGCGAGGCCTATGGCCGAACGGCGCGGCGACTCCTGTGCAGGCTGCGCGTGTGGGTCCGCGACCACGATCGTCGCCTCGCCGATGCGCAGGATGTCTCCGGGCGACAGCCGACGACGCCACCGCAACCGCCTCCCGTCGACCCGCACCCCGTTGCGCGACCCGAGCTCGCGCAACCGCCCCGCCTCAATGCGCGCGTGCGCTGCGCTGACTGTTGCGTCCGCGAGACACAACCCAGCGTCGGGCGCCCTGCCGATCACGAGCCCGTCGTCGAGCGTCGCCACCGCGCCGGCATCCGGACCTCCGACGACAGCGAGGTGGATGCCCGGCCGGGGACGAGCGTCGGGCGCCCTCGCCGCTGTGAGGCGGGCATGTGCGACGAGCGGTGACCTGCCTACCTCGTGCCGTGGGTCGAGCGCCACAGGGCCGCAAAATGGTCGTGCGGGGAGCGCGATGCCGTGCGCAGCCGCGAACGCGACGAGGTCGCGGGCAGTCACGCCCCCGCGCACCTCGAGCTCGAGGTCTCCCACCCACATCCGCATGGGCCAAGGATGGCGTGGGTCGCCCTCCTCCCGCACGGGCCCTGTGGATGACTCCTAGCTCTTGGGGGCGACAGACAACTGCCGTGCCTGCGCGACCCTGCCCTCCGAATCGGCGACGCTGTAGAAGACGCGCGCAGACGCGGGCTCGTCTGCGGACGTGAACGTGACGGCGCCGTCGACGACGGCGAAGCTACCGCCGTCGGCCTCGAACGTCTGCTGGATTCCCGCGGAGTCAGGGTCGAGGTCGATCGTTGCGAAGTCGAAAGTGGCGGGGTCGTAGACCTTGTCGTTCGCGAGGATGTCGATCGTCGCGGTGCCGTCCTCGCCGAGGAACGCGAAGTCGTTCTCCGCGATCGGTCCAAACTCCGTCCAATCCATGCCCTGGCCAACGTGCTGTGACCAGTTGGAGACGAGGTCGCACGCGGGTCCTGGGCAGCGCTGCGTGAAACCAACGGAGTCTGCTGGCGCCGCTATTGACGCGGCTGGCTGCATGAGCCAGAAGTGCGAGCCGTCGCCGCCAGCGTCGTAGAAGTGCTGCAGCCAGTCGTCGAACACGAGCATCCGCTCCGACTGGTCGACCCAACCGTATTCGCCCATGTAGTAGGGCTTATTGGCGTTGGTCGCCACGGCACCCTGCTCGTCGATCCACCACTCGCCGAACTCTTGCCAGTCGCTCGTCGGCTCAGTTGGCTGCCAGTGGTTCGGGTAGACGTGGATGCCGTGAATGTCGATGTTCTCGAGCGCGAGCAGGGCAACGGGGTCGGCGCTAGTTGCGCAGTTCGTGAGCCAGTTGGCACCGCCGGGCTCGGTGCAGAGGAACCCCTCGCCGCCCCACCCGATGAGGTGGTTGGCGTCGATAGAGCGCACGTGCTGTGACATCTCGTCCGCCCAGCTCACCATGATGTCCGAACCACAGTTCTCGCTCGGCGGGTACGGTCCGGAGTCCGAACATTGCAGCTCGTTGCCGAGCTCCCACGCCATGATCGTCGGGTCGTCCTTGTAGACAACGCCTGTAATGGTGTTCGTGCGGTTGAGAAGGTGGCTGACCCACGCCTTATACCAACCCTTGATCTGTTCGTTCGTGAAGAAGTCGTCGTGATATTGGCCACCGGCCCAGCGCACGTATTGGCCTATGCCCCCGAACGCGGTCCAGTTGTTGACGAGGGGAAGCACGAGCTTTATGCCCTGGTCCTCGGCAGCCGCGATGACCTGGTCGAGGTGCTCGAGGCCGTTCTCGCCGTCGTTGAACGCGGGGGCGTTCGCCTCGATGTCCCAGTACTGGAAGTAGATGTTGCGGTTGTTGATCTCGACAGCGAGGTCCCCCTCCGGGGTGCCGATGTCGAAGAAGCCCCACGTGCGCATGACGGTGAGGTTCGACTCCCTCGCTGTCTTCATGTAGACGGCGAGCGTCGCCGGGGCCTCGAACATGAGCGTGTACGCGTTCGCGCTCGCATAGCGGAACGTCTCGCCGTCGAGCATGAGGTCCTGGCCGTCGGCCGTGACGAAGCTCGCGGGCTCCGCGCTCGGGGTGGCGCTGGGTGTGGCCGATGGCGTGGCTGAGGGCTCGTGGTCGCTCGGCTGGGCGTGGTTCAGGATTCCAAACACGAGGGCCGCGACGACCGCGAGCACACCCATTCCAAGAAGTGTCACTCCGGTGTTCTGAATACCTCGGTGGTCCTGTGCCATCGTCGACCTCACGTCCCCGGAGGGCGCCACTGCCCGCCCGCTCGCGCCATTCTATGGGTGTGCGAGGGTGCTCCCGTCAGGGCGCTATCGCCTCGAGCGAGCCGTCCTCTGTGACGATTCCCGCGTACCACTCGTAGCCCCTGTCGATGTAGGTCCGAGGGATGCCGCCGAGTTGGTAGCCGGATTGCCTGACGACGGACGACACGACGACCGAAGGCTCGTCGTCCCACGTAAACCACGTGGTGTCTCGCGTGAGCACGACGGGGGCCTCCCCAAGCTCCGCGGTCATCGCCGCGAGAGTCTCTGGGGTTGGCGGGGCGAGCGCAAGAACCACGGGCGCGTCGCACATGACGCGTAGCGAGCCGAAATGGGATGACGTCGACGCGAGCACGATGGGGCGGCCGGGTGCGAGCGCGCAGAGCTCGTTGAGTTGTGCGAGCGAGCCACCCATCTCGCGCACTACAAGCGGGGTCGCGCCCCTGACCGGATAGCTCGCACCGGGATCGACGATGACCCATGAGGTGATCGGCAACAAGGCAGTGAGCCACACTGCCCACACTGTCGCGAGGCGTCGTCTGTGCTCGTCCGCGACGCGCCGTGCGAGCCATACAGCCGCAAACGTCGCCGCGAGCGCGAAGGCCGGCAGCGTCATCGACTCGAAGCGCCGAATTGCCCAGATCTGGTCTGGCACGATCTCTGGCGCCCAGAAGTACAAGAGGGATGGCGCGAGAGTCGCGCCGAGGAAGATCGCCCACTCTCCACGACCGCGCGCGGCGCGAAAGACGCCGATCCCGAGTCCGACGAACGCGAGCAACACGATGGGCCACGTGAGGTAGTAGCTCACCCACGCGACGGTGCTCTCCGCGTAGGTGCGGGTGGGGTCGAGCGGAAGGCCCTGGGCCTCCTGAAACGCCTTCACGACGGAGTTGGTGAACACGTCGACGGGGTCCATGGTGCCGCGGTGCACGGTGGTCCACAGCGGCCGCGAGGCGAGGATGAGCATGCCTGCGACGACGATGCCGCCGAGCACCGTGGCGCCGCCAACTCCGATGGCGCGAAGCGGTGTCGACAAGAGCCTGTCGCCACGCAGCGGGGCGATCCATGACACGACCCACACGAGCAGCACCCCTGCGACGAGCGCGTACGCGTTGATGAGCGAGTGCGTCTGCTCGCCGAGGCGATCCGCGTATGCCTCGCTCCAGCGCCACAGCGACCAGTAGCCGAACGCGACTGTTGCCGCCTGCGCGGCGACAACAAGTACGGCCGTGCGGACGCGCCAAGCGCGCCGAGCGTCGGACACTGCCAGGGCGACGACGAGACCAAGGAGCGCGCCCGCCGCGAACAGTGCGCCGTCGATGCGAATCAGGGTTGTCGCGCCCGTGGCGAGCGCCCCGGCCACCACGAGCGCCGCAGACCGCTCACGGATTCCTCGCCACCCCCACGCGACGCCAGCGATCACGAGAAGCTCGGTGAGCGGCTCCGAGTACGCGGAGCGCGAGAGCGCGATGTGCGCGACCGTGAGGCCGAGCGCGGCCATCGGCGCGAGCGCGACGAGCGGCCCTAAGAAGCGGCGCCCGAGCACGTAGACGGCGAGGAGGCCCACCGCCCCGATGACAATGTTGGCGCCGAGCACGCCCCAGATGCCGCCGATCCAGCCACCCATCGCGATGGTCGCCGGAAGCATCTTCGCGCCCTGCGGCTGAATGAAGTCGCCGCTGATGTTCCACGCCTGGGATGCGTCCGCGAGGAGGTTCTGCTGGAGGGCCGCGGCATCGTCGGCGCCGAGCAGGGGGATGTCCGTTGACGGGTGGTCCGCGAGCCACACGCCCGACAACGTGAGAAAGCCCGGGTCGCGAACCACGATGAGGTATTCGGATGTGAGGATCCAGTTGAGCACCGTCCACGCACCCGCGGCGCCGAGCGCCCAAGCCGCGCCGCGCACGTCCGCAGCGGTCACGCGTGGCCTGAACGGGCGCCAGGTTGCCGCGACGATGAGCGCCGCGAGGGGCAGGGTAGTCCACGGACGGAACTGGCCAAGACTCACGGTGATCCCCGCAGCGAGGGCGAGGGCGACCGTGACCTGCACGATCCGCTCCGGCCCAGCGGCGATCCATAGCCGCGTTTGGGTGGGGACACGCACCGCAACTTGAGTCACGCTCGCAGAGCCTACCCGCGGCGCCGGGGTGTTTTGTGGGGCACGTCGCGGCAACGTGTCGGCGCCCGCGAGGTCGGAGTGGCAAAGTCGCCCGCGCCGGGTAAGGTGGCGACATGACCAGAATAGTCTTGGTCGAAGATGACCCGACCATTTCAGAACCCTTGACCCGCGCTTTGGGCAGGGAGGGCTACGACGTCGAATGGCACGGCACCGGTCTCGGTGGCGTCGAGGCGGCGGCGACGGCCGACCTTCTGATTCTTGACCTCGGGCTTCCCGACATTGATGGCGTTGACGTAGCACGACGTGTGCGCGACCAGGGCCTGCTCGTGCCGATCCTCATGCTCACGGCGCGCGCAGACGAGGTCGACCTCGTCGTCGGCCTCGACGCTGGGGCCGACGACTACGTCACGAAGCCGTTCAGGCTCGCCGAGTTGCTCGCGCGGGTGCGGGCTCTGCTCAGGCGGCGCACGGGCGCGGATTCCCAGGGCGACGTCGAGGTTGGTTCAGTGCGTGTTGACGTCGCGGGGCACCGCGCGTTCGTCGACGGCAAGGAGTTGCAACTCAGCGGCAAGGAGTTCGACCTCCTGCACACCCTTGTCGCCAATGCCGGCTCCGTTGTGTCGCGAGAACAGCTCATGCACGAGGTGTGGTCCGCGGAGCCCGGTGCGCCGTCAAAGACGCTCGACATGCACGTCTCGTGGCTGCGGCGCAAGCTCGGCGACGACGCGACGCGACCGCGCTTCATCACCACGGTGCGCGGCATGGGCTTCCGCTTCGAGAACGACGCCTGACCTTGCGCCGTCGCGTCCTCATCGCGACCATTTCGGCAATCGGAGTGGCCGTGGTGCTGCTCGGAATCCCGCTCGCGATCGTCGCCGCGCAGCTGGTCCGAACCGACGCGTTGCAGGACCTTGAGGCCCGCGCAGCCACTGCCGCACTCGCGCTCGAGGTGCGCTTTGCCGCGGGCGAGGCGATCACAGAGGACACCCTCGAGACCTACATCGGCTACTCGGCTGACGCTCCCCAGTTCATCTCGGTCACGATGCCGGACGGGCAGGTCCTGATCGCAGGGGAGGAACCGACCCCCGCGTATACCGCGAGCGAGGTGACGGACTCGGGGATCGTCGTCATCATGTACGAGTCCTGGTGGATAGCCTTCTGGGAGGCCGCGCGCGTTGTGGGCCTAGTGCTCGCACTGGGCTGCCTCGCGGTGCTCGCGGGTATTGCGATGGCGATTTGGCAGTCGAATCGACTGAGCGCACCTCTCGTCTACCTTGCGGCGAGCGCTGAGCAGATCGGCTCTGGGCAGGTGCGCCCGCGCGTCGAGCACTCCGGGATCGAGGAAATTGACCTTGTCGCGGACGAGTTGGCGCGCAGTTCGGATCGTATGGCTGCCCGGCTCGCGGTCGAAAGACAGTTTGCGTCCGACGCCTCGCACCAGTTGCGTACGCCCCTCACCGCGTTGTCGATGAGGCTTGAGGAGATTGCCGCAACGAGTTCCCAAGAGGAGGTGCGCGAGGAGGCTGAGAAGTCGCTCGAGCAGGTCGAACGGCTCGTCGGCGTGGTTGATGACCTCTTGGGGCGATCACGCAAGGCACTCGGATCGGGGACCGAGCTCGTGTCTATCGACGAGGTGTTCCAACAGCAGCGCCAGGAGTGGGCCGCGGTCTTCGCGAAGGCGAACAGGCGGCTCACCATCGAGGAGACAGACGCGAACGCGTTCGCTAGCCCGGGCGGGATCGCCCAAGTGCTTGCCACGCTCATCGAGAACTCGCTCAAGCACGGCGCAGGGACGACTACCGTCTCGGCCCGCGAGTCTGCGGGTAGCCAAGCGATCGTGATTGAGGTGCGGGACACCGGGCCCGGAGTGCCTGAACTCATTGCCGCGCGCATCTTCGAGCGCGCTGTCACTGGCGGCCGCGGCACGGGCCTCGGACTGGCCCTCGCTCGTGACCTCGTGACGGCCGACGGCGGGCGCCTCGAGCTCGCTCAGCGGGTGCCGGCCGTGTTCGCCGTGTTCCTGCAGGGAGTGCCTGCCATGGTGGATCTTGACACCGTGATCCCCCACGGGAAGGCGATCAACCCGCGTCGACGTCGGCGGTGAGCTCGACCGGGGGTCGCTCGGCGAACACGAACAGCTTGTAGCCGATGTAGCGCAAGGCGGTGCCGAGTCCGATGCCGAGCACGGAGGCAAGGTTGTCTGCCGCGAGGCTCGTGAACCCGAGCACGTAGTGGCTCACGGCGAGGACGCCGGCCTCCGCGACGATCGCCACAAGGTTGACCGCGCCGAACACCGCAAGCTCGCGCACGGGGTGGTGGGTGCGCTGGTCCCTAAATGTCCACGAGCGGTGCGCCGCCCACGCGAAGACGACAGACACGAGCGTCGCGATGACCTTGGCCGTGATGACGCGATCCTGCTCTCCCAGGACGGTCGAATCCTCGCTCAGCGGGCCCAGACGCAAGAGGTTGAAGACCGCAAGATTCACGAAAACGCCGGCGATGCCGACCACCCCAAAACGGCCGAGTTCAGCGGCGTGGGAGCGGATCCAGCCAAGCATCGGGCAAGCCTATCCGCCGGTAGGTTGTACCCATGACCGCCCCCATCGTCGCCGTGATCGGCGGCGGCCAGCTCGCCCGCATGATGACCGGACCGGCCACAGAGTTGGGGGTGACGCTCAGGGTTCTCGTCGAGTCCGCTGACGCTGCCGCCGCGGCAGGAGCCCACGAGATCGTCGTTGGCCTGCCAAGCGACGCCGAAGCCATTGCCGCCGTCCTCGCCGGCGCCGACGTAGTGACGTGGGAGCACGAACACATTCCGGCGGCGGTCTTCGAGGCCGCTACGGCTCGCGGTATACCCGCGCTGCCATCGCTCGACGCGCTCGTCAACGCGCAAGACAAGATCGTCATGCGCACGCGCATGGACGAGCTCGGGCTGCCCAATCCAGAGTGGCGCGAGGTGACGTCGATCGCGGACGTCGAGGAGTTCCTCGCGGAGCACGGCGGAGAGGCCGTGCTCAAGACGGCTCGCGGGGGATACGACGGCAAGGGCGTGCGGGTCATCACGAGCGCTGCGGAGGCCGAGGACTGGATCGCCGGCCTCGCCGGGGGCGGACCGCGGCTTCTCGTGGAACAAAAAGTAGCCTTTACCAGGGAACTTTCTGCGCAGGTGGCGCGCCGCCCGTCGGGCGACGTTGTTGCCTATCCCGTCGTTGCCTCGACCCAGATTGACGGGGTGTGCGCGGAAGTTATCGCGCCGGCCCCGCGCCTCGACCCCCTTCTCGAGGCCGCCGCGCGCGGCCTCGCGATCACCATCGCGATCGAGCTCGAGGTGGTGGGCATGCTCGCCGTTGAGCTATTCCAGGTCGGTGACTCTGTCGTCGTCAACGAGCTCGCGATGCGCCCGCACAACTCGGGCCACTGGTCGATGGACGCCGCGGTGACGGGGCAGTTCGAGCAGCACCTGAGGGCCGTCCTCGACCTTCCGCTCGGCGACACCGCACCGCTCGCCCGGTGGGCGGTCATGGTCAACGTGCTCGGCGGCACGCGCGCCGACCTCGCATCTGCGCTTGCGGAAGTACCCGATTCCGGCGCCAAGATCCACCTCTACGGCAAGGACGTGCGGCCCGGGAGGAAGGTGGGTCATGTGACGGTGGCTGGCAATGATCTCAACGACGTGCTCACCCGAGCGCGCGACGCTGCCGATATCGTGAGGGACGGCTCACTGAGACACGGAACTGCACCTGGAGGTATGGCATGACGCAGGTCGGCATCGTCATGGGCTCCGACTCCGATTGGCCGGTGATGGCGCTCGCCGCCGAGGCGCTCGCAGAGTTCGGGGTGGCCTTCGAGAAGGACGTCGTGTCCGCTCACCGCATGCCGGAGGAGATGATCGCGTATGGTCGCTCCGCGGAGGAGCGGGGCCTCAAGGTCATCATCGCGGGCGCTGGCGGCGCGGCTCACCTTCCGGGCATGTTGGCCGCGGTGACGACGCTCCCCGTCATTGGTGTTCCCGTGCCGCTCAAGCACCTCGACGGCATGGACTCTTTGCTGTCGATCGTGCAGATGCCTGCGGGCGTTCCCGTCGCGACCGTGTCGATCGCTGGTGCGCGGAATGCTGGCCTTCTCGCGGTGCGGATGCTCGGCATCGCGGACGCGTCCCTCAACGATGCGATGCGCAGTTTCCAGGATGAGCTTCGCAACACCGCCCACGATAAGGGCGAGGCGCTGCGCAACCAGTAACTACCGCGCGATGGCGAGCTCGCTACGCGTCGCAGGCCGCGAGGATTTCCTCTTCGGTCTGGCGCTCTGGCGACGGCGCGGGCGAGGCCGAGGGCGAGGTTGACGGAGAATCTGACGTGGCGTCGGGCGTTGCGCTCGCCGTTGGATCCACGGACTCTGTCGTGCCGCCGTCCATTGGAATGTCCTGCTTGAGGCGCTTGTACACGATAGCCGCGTCTTCGGTGGCGAGCACGTCACCGGACTTGTCGCCCGCATACTTCCACGGCACCGTCTCGAACTGGATCTTGTCTTGGTCGATGTTGCGCAGCGAGTAAGCAAGCCCCATGAGGTACGCGAACGATCCGAGGTCCGGGTCCATCGTCATCGACTCGCCCGCGGACTTCAGGAGGAGCGTGAGTTGCGGCGCGTCGGTGAGTAGGTTCATGCCCAGCACCTTCTTCGCGAGGTTGTGCATGAGCTCTTGCTGGCGCTCGATGCGCTGGAGGTCGGTGCCGTCTCCGATGTGGCGCACACGGGCGTAGCCGAGCGCCTTCTTGCCGGAGAGCACCTGCGGTCCTGCCTTGAGGTGGAGATTCGACTGGCGGTCGTCGATCGCCTGCGGAACGCACATCGGAACCCCGTCGACCGCGTTGATGACGTTCTTGAATCCCGTGAAGTCGACGACCGCGTAGTGGTCGAACGTGATTCCCGTGAGGTCCTGAACAGTCTTCATCGCGCATGCTGCCGCCTCGGCCTTGTTGCCGTTCTTGCCGCCGTTCGCGAAGGCGATGTTGAACTTGCCCGTCCATCCCCTGACGGTCGAGCCGTCGAACATCGTGCAGTCGCTGACGCGCACGCGCATGTCGCGCGGAATTGACAAGAACTCTATGCGCGAGCGATCCGCGGAGACATGCATGATCATCGTCGTGTCCGACCTCATGCCCTCGGTGACCCTGCCGCCGAGTTCACCGTTCTCTCCATCGCGCGCGTCGGAGCCGATGAGCAGGATGTTGATGTCTTGACCGGCAGAGGCGTCTACGGGTTCCGCATCCGCCGTGGGGGTTGCTGGCGTCGAGTGCGAGGGCAGGCCGACGAGCCCAGAGATGTCTTGCGTGTCGAACGCGCGCTGGGTGTTCGCGATCAACGTGCCGGCGAAGACGATGCCGAAGCCGAAGATGCCGGCCAGCGCTGCCGCCGTCCAACGGAGCGAAGGACGGTCGCCACGAGTCGATCCGTGCCGTACGCGACGCGCGGCGCGTTCGTTCCTGCTCACTGGGCCTCCAGGCTCGCGCGGGCGCGCGCAAAAGTGTCGGTGTTCATCGCATCAACGCGTACGAAGCGCTTGGGGTTCCCTCCGCCTCAGGCGGTGCACTCCTCGAGGAGTGATTCGGTGACATCCGTCGACGTCGGCACGGGCTCTGGAGACTTGTCGATGACGTCGTCCCACGTGTCTCCCGCGCTGTCGTCGCCCACCTTGGTGAGGGGCTCGTCCTTGCGCATCTGCGTCCACATCGTATCGGCACTGTCGAGGATGACGACGTTGAGGCGATCCTCGGTGTACTCCCAAGGGATCGTATGGAACTGGATCGCGGCTGGGGCGATGTTGCGCAGGCTGAACGCAAGACCGATCAGGTAGCGGGAGTCCGCGAGTTCGGGATCCATCGTGAGCGCGGACGCCACGGCCTTGAGGAACTGCGTGAGTTCGCCCGCGTCCGTGAGCAGGTTCTTCGAGAGGACAACCCGGCTCACTTGGCGCAGGAGCTCGTGTTGGCGAGCGATGCGCTGCAGGTCGCTTCCGGAAACGTCGCCCACCTCGGCCGTGCGCATCCGGGCAAGGCCGAGCGCCTCCTTGCCCGTCAGCACCTGTGGTCCGGCCTCGAGATCGAGGCGCGCCTTCTTCGAGACGATGCGCTCTGGAATGCACATCGGCACCCCGCCGATCGCGTCGATCATGTCCTCGAAGCCAGAGAAGTCGACGACGGCCCAGTGGTCGATCGTGAGGCCAGACATCTTCTGCACGGTGTTGATGACACACGCGGCAGCCTCGGCGGGGTCGCCGTGGCGGCCGCCATTGGAGAACGATCTATTGAAGTCACCACTCGTCGCGGGGATCGAGGACCCGTCGAAGTACTTGCACGTGGGGATCTCCACTTGCGCGTCGCGCGGGATTGACACGAGGTCAGCGCGGCTGCGGTCCGCGGAGATATGCATGACGATCGTCGTGTCGTTGCGCATCCCGTCCGCGACGTGGCCGCCGATGTCGCCGTTCTCGCCGTCGCGCGCGTCCGAGCCCATGAGCAGGATGTTGATCGCGCCGTCGTCGTTGAGATCGGCGGGGTCTGGCGAGCCTTCGCCCCTGGGAACGTCGCTCACGAGGTCTGAGTTGTCGACGGGCGTGAACGCGCCGTCCACTTGGTTGACGATGGTGTTTGCGTACACGAGGCCAAATCCGAGCACAGCGGCCACCGCGCCAGCGGCCCACGCGTAAAGGCGGGATGGCGCGCGCCGATGGGCGTGCGATGGGCCGCTCGCGAGCATGCCCTCTGCCTCGCTGGTCATGGCATAGGAGTGTAAGCATCGACGCCGCCACGCGTTTGCAGGCCCGCCGCGCACCTGAGCCGGGCTACCCTCGACGCGTGAACACAGCACTGCCCCCGCTCGACGCGACCATACCCGTCCCCGTGAGCGTGGTGATGCCCGTGCTCAACGAGGAGAGCTACCTCGAGGGCGCGTGCGCCGCCGTGCTCGACAACGGTTACGAGGGCCCTCTCGAGCTCGTTATCGCCCTGGGGCCGTCGACGGACGGCACCGACGCGGTCGCGGAGCGACTCGCCGCCGACGCGCGCGTTGTCCTCGTCGCGAATCCGGGCGGCGCGACCCCCACCGCGCTCAACCTCGCGATCGCTGCCGCGAGCCACGACGTCGTCATTCGGACAGACGGCCACGCGCGCCTCCCCAAGGGTTACCTGGCCGACGCCGTGGTCTCGCTCGTGCGAACCGGCGCGGGGAACGTCGGCGGCAGGATGGTGCCTGAGTCCGACGCTCCGCTCGGCAAGGCGATAGCCGTCGCCATGGCATCGCCATGGGGGATCGGAGGCGCGGGCCATCGCGTGGGCGGGGCTGCGGGGCCGGCAGACTCCGTGTATCTCGGAGCATTCCGCCGAGGAGCGCTCGAGGCCGTTGGCGGCTACGACGAGCACTTCCGTCGCGCCCAGGATTGGGAGCTCAATTACAGGCTCCGGAACGCCGGGTTTGGCGTGTACTTCGTCCCGAGCATGCAGGTGCCATACGAGCCGCGGCGCACGTGGCGCGCGCTGGCCAAGCAGTTCCACGAGTCCGGCAGATGGCGCCGCGAGGTGGTCCGAGTACACCCGGATTCGCGGTCTACCAGGTACTTGGCTGCACCGGTCGTTGCCGTGGCCGTGGGCGTCGGTGTCGTTGTTGCGACGGTTGGGGCGATCACCGGCCTCGCGGTGCTTGCGGCCGCAGCCATCGTCCCCGTGGGCTATCTCGCGGGCGTGCTCATCGCGAGTCTCACCCATCTTCGGGACCTCCCGCTGCGGAGCCTGCTGCTGCTCCCTGGGGTCCTCGCGACCATGCATATGGCGTGGGGTATCGGCTATCTTCGCGGAATTGCGTAGTCTCGACTTGACGCGGAGGGATTACAACGGTGTAATTCCCGTAGGCGGGTTCGCCTGCCAGCGATCAAGGGAGGGCCTATGTGGAATATCTACGAAGGGTCAGTGCCCTCGGACGCACGCACCCCTTCACCGACATTGGCGTCGGTCGTGGATATCTTCAGCGGAGCCGACGAGGGTCCGCTGGCGTGGCAAGAGCGGGCGCTGTGCGCTCAGACAGACCCAGAGGCCTTCTTCCCCGAAAAGGGAGGATCGACGCGTGAGGCAAAGAAGGTGTGCACGTCCTGCGACGTGCGCTCCGAGTGCCTTGACTATGCGCTGGCCAACGATGAGAGGTTCGGCATCTGGGGTGGCCTGTCCGAGCGTGAGCGACGCAAGCTCAAGCGCCGCGCTGTATAGCGCCTCCGGGCGCTCGGGTGTGCTGTGACCACGGCACGCGTCTTTGTGCGCGCCATCGTCGTCACCGATGGCCGCTCGCGGCACCTCGGTGAGGTGCTCAGTGCGATCGCCGCACAGAACTTCTCTCCCGACTCTGTACACATCGCGACCGTCGGCGATGTGCCGGTCTCTGTGCCTGCGGTGCTCGCGGCGCGCGTGACCGCCGTGCCGGCATCGGCAACTTTTGGTGACGCCGTCGAGGCCATCGCGTCCGCGTTCCCCGCCCACGAGGCCGAGTACCTATGGCTCTTGCACGATGACAGCGCGCCGCTCCCCGACACCCTGGACCGCCTCGCCGCGGTGGCACGCAAGCGCTCGCGCGCCGCGATCGTCGGTGCCGCGCAGGTGCGCTGGCGCGACACCTCCCGCCTCATCAGCCTCGGCTCCACCGTCTCTCGGGTTGGCGCGCGGCGCGTTGACCTCGTTGACGACAACGACATCAACCAGGGTCAATACGACGCCCGCGACGACGTTCTCGCAGTGTCGATGACCGGCGCCCTCGTCCGCAGGGACGTGTGGACCCAGCTCGGGGGCCTCGACAACGCGTATCGCAGCTTTGGTGACAGCGTCGACTTCTGCCGCCGTGTGTGGCGCGCTGGGCAGGACGTCGTCGTCGTCCCCGACGCGCTCGTCCGGCATGCGCAACTGAATCTGCGCGGCGGCCGCGAGGAGGGCTCCACCAACCGGCGGGCGAGCGCCTCGTACGCCGTGCGGCGCACCTCCGAGTGGTACCACGCGCTCGTGTGGGGATCGTTGCTCGCGGTGCCCTTCCTCACGCTGTGGGCCTTCGCCTCTGCCGTGGCGCGTGCGCTCTTGCGGGTGGCGCAGAACGACGCGCGCATGGCCTGGGTCGAACTTGGCGTTCCGTGGCGGCTGCTCGGCAGGCTGGGTTCGCTCGCGCGGTCACGCAGGCGCGCCAGGAAGCACGCGGCGGTTACTGCGCGGGCGATTCGCGGGCTCCTCGCGGGCCCGGCGGCCGTGGTGCAGCACCTCCGCACCAGGTACCTCCGCGCATACGACAAGTGGCGCATCGCGGTGACGCCAACGGGCATGGTCAGGGCGGAACTCGCGGCCGCAGGCACTCGCAGGCGCTGGATGCTCGCTGTCGTTGTTGTCGTGGCTGCGGGCCTCACGACCGCCGTCTTCGGGACGTGGCTACCTGACCTGCTCGCGGGGCGCATGCTTTCGGGCGCGGCGCTCGGGGTCACCGACCTGAACTGGCACGTGGTGTGGGAACGCACATGGACGGGGTGGTCAGAGGTCGGGTACGGGTCTCCGTCTCTTGACGGCGTGTTCTCAGCCGCATTGCTGCCGTTCGCTGTTCTACCAGGAGGTTTGCGGCTCTGGCTGGGACTTGTCTTGGCACTCGCGGTGGTTCTCGCGGCGGTGAGCGCATGGTTCGCCGCGGGAGCCGCGACCCGTGCTGTATCGGTTCGGGCGGTCGTGGCACTCGCCTACGCCGCATGGCCCCCGTTTCTCGTGTCGATCTCGCAGGGTCGGGTGGGTGCAGTCCTCGCGCACATCGTGCTGCCGTTTGTGGCTCTCGGGATCGCACGCTCGCTGGGCTGGCATCGTGGTGAGGCGCTCGCGCGCGGAGAAGAGTTCACTGCCCGACGCGTGGCGTCGCCGTCCGCAGCGGCCGCTGCTTCACTGTGCCTCGCGTTGTGTGTAGCCGTCGCCCCCGTGCTCTTGCTGCCGTCCATCGTCGCTCTCGCCGTCGTGGCCGCTCACGCGGGCCGACGCTGGCTCAGGGTCGCGCTCGCGGCAGTTCCCGCACTTGTTGTTGCGGGCCCCGGGATCGTCGCGGCGGCGCGCGCGGGGTCCGTTGCTGACGCCTTCGGCATCCTGTCCCGCGAGGTTGGCCCCTCCGCGCCGAGCGCCGTCGAGTCGCCCCTCCGCACTCTCCTCACGCTCGACACCTCGTCCGGCGGTGGCGCCTGGTACTCGGCGCATCTCGTTGTGGCAGCCATCGCTCTCGTGGTGTGCGCGGGCGCGCTCCTGGCGCTGCTGAGCGGCCGCGCTCCTCGCGCTGTCAGGATCGGGTGGCTCGTGGCCGCGCTCGGTCTGGTGACCGCCTTCGCGGCCCAGCGCGTGGTTGTGTCATGGCCAGACGGCGCGGGCTCGGAACCCGCGAATGGTTGGACCGGGCCCGGCCTCTCGTTCGCGATCATCGGCGCGCTCGCGGCGAGCGCCGCGGCGGCGAGCGGCGTGTGGCATTCGGGCGGTCTCATCCACGTCCGCAGGGTCGCGGCGGTCGTTGTGGTCAGCGGAGCCGCCGTCGCGGTGCTCGTGTCTGCGACCGCGTGGGCGTGGCCGGCGCGCGCCCCTTCGGGAGACGTGGCGGGCGTCAGCGTGGATGTGTTGCCGCTCGTTGCGGCTCTCGAACAGCAGGCGCCGACGTCGGCGCGCGTGCTCACGCTGAGCGACACCGAGGATGGTGTCGCGTATTCGGTGGAGACCGCTGACGGCGCGGTAGAGATTACGGGCTCGGCGGCGTTTGGCCGCGACGGAGCCGCCCTCGCGAGGCCCGGGGCGGTCGACGAGCCGTCTCCTGCTGACCTCGCTGAGGCCGTTGCGACCCTCGTCGGCGCGGGAGTTGGCGCGGACGAGCAGCTCGCCGCATGGGGCATTGGCGTGATCGTCGCGACGCCAGACTCTCCCACAGCGCTCGCTGGCCTTGCCCAGGTCGACTCACTCGAGCTCGCGGGCGCGAGCGAGCTCGGGACCTCGTATCGCGTGACCAATGGCGACACGGGAGTGACGCGCGCGTGGATCGAGGCCGTGACGCGGTCGGTCCCTGTGGCGATGACGGGGTCCTCGGGAAGCGCGGCGATCGGCAACGGCGACGCAGGCACGCTCGTGATCGCGGTGCCAGCAGACGAGGGTTGGCACGCGACGCTCGCGAACGAGCCGATTGAGCCCGTGGCCGACGCCGAGGGCAGGCAGGCGTTTACGGTTCCGGCCCGCGAAGGACAGCTCGTCGTGTGGTTTGAGGACGGCCGCTATCGCGCCTGGTGGTGGGCTGCTGCTGCCGTGTGTGGCATCGCGCTGCTCGCCTCCGCGCCCATTCACGACCGCCGGATGCTTGGGGGTCGGCCATGATTGGCAAGGTGATCGGCGGGGTTCTTGTCGTCGCGGCCATGATCGGGGCACTCATCGTCGGTGGGCGGCTTCCCGTTGACCCCGTCCCAGCGTCGGCGTCGACGACGATCGCGATCACACCCGCTCGCCAGGACGTTGCATGTCCAGGCCCGCTCGCGACGCCCGCAGGCGGGGGAGGGTCTGACCCGGAGCTCGGCGGCGCCGCGACGGACGTGGCCCGCTCTACGTACCTCACGGGTGACGTGCGTGCCGTTGGCAACGGCCAGGCATCCGACGCGGTTGTCGGCGCCGCGGTCGAGCGCGTCGGCGGAGGCGACATCACGGGGCTCGCCGCGATCACGTGCACCGCGCCGCTTACGGAACAGTGGATCGTCGCGGGCGCGACGACCATCGGGTCCAGCGCGCGAATCGTGCTCACGAACCCCGCGGACGCATCGGTAGAGGCGACGGTGACCGCGTACGGCGAGCTCGGCAAGCTCGACTCGCGCAGGATCGCCATCGGCCCGGGCGCGCAGCAAGACGTGCTCCTCGAGGGAGTCGTGGTTGACGTCGCGGCGCTCGCCGTGCACATCTCGTCCACCGGCACGGGAGTTGTCGCCGCGCTGCAGGACTCACGCCTCGGCGGTTTCCAGCCCTTCGGGACCGACTGGGCCACAACGTCGTCCTTGGCTACCGAACTCGCGCTCCCTGGCGTCGGCACCGGGGGCTCGAGCAAAGAGAGCGCAACGGTGCGGCTCGTGGCGCCCAATGGTGGCACCGCTCGGCTCTCTCTCCTCGCCGAAGACGGCGCTTCCCTGTGGGAGGGGGTTGCGGCACTCGAGCTCGAGCCTGGGGTCGTCGTTGAGGTCGCGGTGCCGGCTGTGGACGAGGGAACCGTGAGGATCTCTGCCACGAGCCCTGTGGTCGCGGGCGCGCTCATCACGAAGGCGCGAGCGGCGACGGCTGGTGTCGACGGTGACATTGCGCGAGAGTTGCGTTGGGTCGCGGGGCTGCCCGTCGATGAGGACGTGGAGCGCTCTGCGGTTGCCGTTGGCTATGCCGAACGAGTCGTCGTGTTCGCGCAGCGATCCGGCACCTTCACGCTCACCGACGACAGCGGCACCACCGTCGCGACGGCCGTGGTCGCGGACGGCACTACGGCGAGCGTCCCCATCGACGTTCCCGCGGGGACCGTGCTCACGGCCTCTGGCCCGTACGCGTGGGCGCTCGTCGCCGAGG
>Ga0190271_10000327_pt1 | contig 23433 bp, 21 predicted proteins | sample Popmic356T_FD_133747 | JGI IMG/M metagenome (GOLD analysis project Ga0190271, IMG submission 133747) | Populus adjacent soil microbial communities from riparian zone of Weber River, Utah, USA - 356 T | ecosystem: Environmental > Terrestrial > Soil > Riparian zone | place: USA: Utah | collected...
GCATGATGAGCGCGCCAACGGGCGGCAGGCCGAACGTGATCGGCAGCAGCATGGCGATGGTGGCGAGCGTTCCGATGCCCGGCAGCACGCCAATCAGCGTGCCGACTGTCGCACCGATCATGCAAAGCATGACGTTGGTCGGCGTCGCCGCTACACCGAAGCCCATCCAGAGATTGGCAAGAAGTTCATACATGGTGCGTCTGCCCGATCAGTAGAAACGCGGCCAAAGCTGGAACGGAAGGTTCAAGCCGTAAGGGAACAGGAATGAGCAGAAGGCGGTCAGCAGAGCGGCCCAGAACAGGGTTTCCTTCCAGCGAATGTCCTCGGCCGCCGCGGCGCAGATGATGATCGTTGCAAAGCTCGCGATGACGAGACCGAGCGAGCGGATCGTTGCGGCAAACGTCAAGATGGATCCGGTGATGAAGATCACGCCGCGAATTTTGTATTTCGTGACATAGGGACCGGGGGTGATGAGCCCCATCACCGCGACAATCAGGCTCAGTGCGCCGAGCGTGAACGCGAACAGGCGGGGCGCCGTGCCGGGTCCGAAGGCAAAGCCACGCATTCCGGGCAGATCGTTCGAGGCGACAAAGGCGATCAGCGACAACAGGACCAACGCCATGCCGCCGTAATAATCCTGCTGATTTTTGACACGCAGAAATCCGAAGGTGACCGCGAGGCCGCCGGCCATAAACAGGACGATTGCACCGCGCACGGTCAGCGGAACCGGGTTGCGGACCATGAATGAAGTGGTGAGCAGAATTGCGCCGGCCACTGCCAGCCCTATTCCGGCATAATAGTCGTATGATTTTTGCTCGTCAGGCGTACGCGACAAGCTGTCGGAAACGTCGGACATCTACGAATTCCCCCCTATGCGCACGGCATCACATCCCTGTTCTAGCGGACAGCTTTCTGAGGCGAATTGCAACCGAAACCGGCCAGTTCGGGTCGGCTCAAACGAGGTCGAAGAACCCGGCCAGGCCCGCGAGACCGATCAGCCAAAGCGGATTCCATCGCGTCCAATACGCCAGGGCTGCGGTGGCTGCAGCGACACAAAGTGCCGCCAAATTGTGCACGGCAACACCAGTGAGAACGATCGCGCTTGCGCTGACGAGTCCCACGGAAATCGGCACCAGTCCCGCTTGAACCACTATGCGCCAGGGCTTGTGCCGGAACCGGTCCCAGGTGCGGCTGAGATATGCCGCAAGCACCGCCGTCGGCCCGCACATCGCCAGAGTTGTAACGACGGCGCCCCACATTCCTGCGACATGATAGCCCACCAACGTCACGATCATGACGTTGGGGCCCGGCGCAGCCTGCGAGATGGCGAACATGTCGGCGAACTGCCGCTCGGTCATCCAACTGCGCAGGTCGACCGCCTGGCGATGGATTTCCGGAACCACCGCATTGGCGCCACCCAGCGCCAGCAGCGACATGATGGCGAACTGAACCGCCAGCACGACAAGAACGTCTCCGTCGGCCTTCATCGCCGCACCCACCAGGCCAGCGCAATGCTCACCGGCACCAGCACGGCGAGCACCCAGAGCAGCGGCCAGCGCATCACGCCGACCGCGGCAGCGACACCGAGCACCACAAACGGCGCGGGCCCGATGCCGGCTGTGAAAAGCGGCACCACCATTTTCGCTGCAGTCGCGATCAGCAGGCCCGCCGCGGCGGCGGCGATCCCGATCAGCACCCGGCGCAGCGCATCGACGTCGCCATATTGGGCGTAGAGCACGCCGACCGTGACCATCAGCGCGAACGGCAGGACCAAAAATCCGGCCCACGCCGCGAGCGCGCCGGTCGCGCCGCGCATCCGCGAGCCGAACACCGCCGTCAGGTTGACGATGTTGGGGCCCGGCAGGAACTGGCAGAGCGCGTAGACGTCATTGAATTCCTCCGCCGTCATCCAGCGCTTCTCTTCGACGAACATCCGCCGCGTCCACGGCAGCGTGCCGCCGAAACCCATCACGGTGATCTTGACGAAGGCGAGGAAGAGTTCGGCGTGGGAGGGAACGTAGGGCGCGGAGGGCTCGGTCGGGCTTGCGCCGGTCGTGTCGGACATGGGACCCGTTTGTATCGCCCGCGCGGGGCGCAGACCAATCGAATTTTTCGATCGGGCTTGCTGGGCACAGGGTCCGAAGCCGGGCAGGCCTTCAGTGAGGCAGCGTCCCAGCATTGACGATGGGCTGCGTATCGCGTTCGCTGCACAGCACCACGATCAGGTTAGACACCAGGGTCGCGCGGCGATCCCCGTCGAGTTCGACCAGCTTCTTGGTCGCCAGCATGTCGAGCGCCATCTCCACCATGCCGACCGCGCCCTCGACGAGGGCCTTGCGCGCCGCCACCACCGCCTGCGCCTGTTGACGCCGCAGCATGGCGCCGGGGATCTCCGAGGCGTAGGCGAGATGCGTAAAACCGCACTCGTCGACCGTGATGCCGGCCACCTGAAGCCGGTTGATCAATTCGGTGCGCAATTCCGAGCGCACCTGGTCGCTGTTGCCGCGCAGCGTCACCTCTTGGTGCTCAAAATCGTCGTAGGGATAGCGCGACCCGATGGTGCGCACCGCCGCCTCGATCTGGACGTTGACGAACGCCTTGTAATCCTGGACGTCGAACAGTGCCTGCGCCGTGTCCGTCACCCGCCACACCACCTATTTCGATGGGATTGCCGCGCAGATCGTTGACCTTGATCTGGTCCGAGATGACGTTGTTGGCGCGCACCGAAACCTTCTCGCTGTTCATCCACGGCCAGACCCAGCGCAGGCCGGTCGCCCGGTCGGTGCCCCGGTAGCTGCCGAACAGCAGGATCGCCGCCGCTTCGTTGGGCTGCAGCACATAGAATCCCTTCCCGATCAGCAGAAAGACAAGGGTGCAGACCACGACGATGAAGATCCAGGACGCGGCCCTTGACTGGAAAAACGCGAAATAGACACCGAACGCCACCGCCAGCAGAAGTACGAGCATGACGTAGCCGCTCGAGGTGCGCGCCGCATGCTCCCTGCTCGCCTTGAGCGATGGCGATGATGGACTGTTCATGGAGTCCTCCCGTCTGACGCTGGCGACGCGCCGGGAATACGCGGCGGTTCAGGACAGCCGTGCTAGCAGAGCTTGACCACAGCCCCGCGACGGCGTTCAGCCTACACCCGCATTGCGCCGTTCGATGCGAGTATTGGTCGCGATTCCTTATACCGAGCGGAAAGTCCGCTCTTTTTTCGTCAACCTTCCGTGTCTATATTGGGAGGTGCCGGTGCAACCCGGCTATGGCGATAAACGCGCGTCGTAATAAACCTTTCGGACCCGGGGGCAGTACCCGGCGCCTCCACCAAAGCCCGGTTTCATGACCGAAGGGTCAGGGTTTCGGCGGGGGCGAAATAGGATCGACGAGGGCGTAAAAGACGAGCTTTTGCCCGGAATGGGTCCGACGTTATGGGCCTTATATAGTTGCCAACGACAACTATGCTCCGGTTGCTCAGGCCGCGTAAGCGGTTTGAATAACCAAGCCTTAAAGTCCTGACGGGTTAAGCTCCGTCAGGCGGGGTTCGGAGGCACCTGGCAACAGAAGCCTCCACTTTAATTTTCCTTCTCCAAATCAGCTCTTTTCCCCTCCGTACGCCGTCCGGCGGCTGACATTTTCACGCGCGGCGGGCTAACATTCATGCTGCGCCGCCACCAGTTGAAAAATGTCCGTTTCCGAAGCTTTTGAGCCATGGCCATCGATCAAATCCGCTACGACATCCTGACCCAGGACGCGCTCCGCGGCGTGGTGCGCCAGGTGCTGACCGACGCCGCCAAGAAGGGCCTGCCGGGCGAGCATCATTTCTTCATCACCTTCGACACCAAGGCGCCCGGCGTGCGGCTGTCCGCGCGGATGCGCGAGCAATATCCGGAGGAAATGACGATCGTGCTCCAGCACCAGTTCTGGGATCTCAAGGTCGGCGAGGACAATTTCGAGGTCGGGCTTTCGTTCGGCGGCGTACCGGAAAGCCTGCTGGTGCCGTTCGAAGCCATCAAGAGCTTCTTCGATCCCTCGATCCAGTTCGGCCTGCAATTCGAGACGATCGCCGAGGCCCCCGCGCCCAAATCCGACAAGCAGGAACCCAAGACCAAGCCGCGGCTGCCGGCACGTCATGACTCGCAACCCGCCGCGGCTGCCCCCGCTGCCGCGGAGAAGACCGCTCCGGCGCCGGCCGCAGCGCAGGCCAACAACACCGCCGACAAACCGGCAGGCGGCGAGATCGTTCAGCTCGACCGGTTCCGCAAGAAGTAACGCACATCGCGGACGAGACCCAGCGGAGCGCGATCCCCGCCCCTGCCGAGGACATGATGGCGAAAGCCCGCACCGAGACGGATACGTTCGGGCCGATCGAAGTGCCGGCCGACCGCTATTGGGGCGCGCAGACCCAGCGCTCGTTGGAAAACTTCCGCATCGGGACCGAGCGCATGCCGCGTCCGCTGATCCGCGCGCTCGGCGTGGTCAAGCGCGCGGCGGCCGAGGTCAACCGCGACCTCGGCTTGCTCGATGCCAAGCGTGCGCGCGCCATCGTGGCCGCTGCGCAGGAGGTGATCGACGGCAAGCTCGACGAGCATTTTCCACTCGTGGTCTGGCAGACCGGTTCCGGCACCCAGACCAACATGAACATGAACGAGGTGATCGCCAACCGCGCCAACGAGATGCTGGGCGGCAAGCTCGGCGCCAAGTCGCCGGTGCATCCGAACGATCATGTCAACATGAGCCAGTCGTCGAACGACAGCTTCCCGACCGCGATGCACATCGCGGCGGCCGACGAGATCGCGCGCCTGCTCGATCCCGCGCTCGCTCATCTGCAGGCTGCGCTCACGCGTAAAAGCAAAGAGTTTTCGAAGATCGTGAAGATCGGCCGCACCCATCTGATGGATGCGACCCCCCTCACACTTGGCCAGGAGTTCTCCGGCTACGCCGCGCAGGTGAAGAGCGGCATCGTGCGTATGCGGCTCGCGCTCAAAGAACTTTACCCGCTGGCGCAGGGCGGTACCGCGGTCGGCACCGGCCTGAACGCCAAGCCGCAATTCGCCAAGGCATTTGCAAAAAAAGTCGCAGCGCTCACGAAGCTCCCGTTCGTCACCGCGCCGAACAAGTTTGAAGCGCTGGCGTCACACGGCGCCTACGCGTTCGCGCACGGCGCGCTCAACGCGCTGGCGATCGATCTGTTCAAAATCGCCAACGACATCCGCCTGCTCGGATCGGGGCCACGTTCCGGTTTCGGCGAACTAATGCTGCCGGAGAACGAGCCGGGCTCTTCGATCATGCCCGGCAAGGTCAACCCGACGCAGTGCGAGGCGCTCACGATGGTGTGCTGCCAGGTGTTCGGCAATCAGACTGCGATCACCGCAGCAGCGAGCAACGGCCATCTCGAGCTCAACGTCTACAAGCCGGTGCTGGCTCATTGCATGCTGCAGTCGATCCGCCTGCTGGCGGACGCGGCGCGATCGTTCACCGACAACTGCGTCGTGGGCATCCGCGCCAACGAAGCGCGCATTCGCGAATTGACGGAGCGCTCGCTGATGCTGGTGACTGCGCTTACGCCGGTGATCGGCTACGACAAGGCGGCGGCAATCGCCAAGGCCGCGCACCGGAACGGCACCACACTGCGGGACGAAGCGATTCGCCTCGGGCACCTCTCCGGCAAGGAGTTCGACCGACTGGTCCGGCCCGAGCAGATGGTGCGGCCCGGCTGACGTCCCATCTTCCACGCCTACAACCAGAAAACGAAATGCTATAACGGGCATGACAAGACGTCATTGCGCGGGGATGTAACGAACGTCGCCGAAACTATTTGAAATAGACTTTCAGAATATGCACTCCGCTGCATTTAAGGGTGGAGTTACTGCTGTCTCCGAATTCAGGGCCGCCACAATTCAACGCCATCCAATCAAACAACCTTGTGTTGCACTTACGGCCATATTGCTTCAGTTCTCGTGCGAAGGATTGGCATCGGAAGGTGACAAAAGCCATTCCGTCACCTTATCGGCGCATTTGGCGCGGAAGCATTGGATCAGCAATTCGGAAGACGTCGAGCATGGCTGAGATCGTCAATCTTCGGACCGCCCGCAAACGTGCCGAACGAAGCAAGGCCGAAGGCCGCGCCGCCGACCGGAACAAGCTCAACCAGATACTCGACAGCCACCGGATCGAACCAGGAGACCGCCGATGAAGTCACCGGTTGTCAAACGATCGATCGTGATCGCCAATCACAAGACCAGCGTGAGCCTTGAGGATGCGTTCTGGAAGAGCTTGAAAGACATCGCAAACGATCGCGATATGACCTTGTCCGATCTGGTCGCCAGCATCGACACCGAGCGCCATCACGGAAACCTGTCGTCGGCGATCCGGCTGTTTGTGCTCGAACACTACCGCAACAAGACCGCGGCGATCGAGAGCAAGCCGGCGCGCGACATGATCGGCATGCGGACGCAGCCGTCAGTTCTGCGCGCCGAGTAGATCCAGCGGCGGATAGACTGGCGGCGCGGGCTTTGGCGCTGCCGCGCGAGGCGCCGGCGCAACTTCGGGCGCGGCACGGCGCGAGTCGCTGGCGCAACTTCGGCACGCGGCACGGCGCGGGGCTTCGGCGCCGGTAACACATTGATCGCGGGCGGCAGCGGCGGCGCCGCATTGTTGGGAAACCCGTTGCTCGCGTCGCTGCCGGGCTCGGGGACGACGGCCGCCGGAGACGGCGCCGGCACGGCCTCAGGCGGCGGTACGTTCGCCTCGCGCAGCACGCGCTCACGTTCGCGCTGCTGCTCCCGTTGCTGCTGCTCCATCGTATCCACCTGCTTCGCCTGCTGCTCCACGGCGCGCAGCGCGAGCCAACTCGCCAGCGCGTTGGCGTCGATGGTGCGTGACGGCGCATTCCAAGGACCCTTAAGTGTGATCGACAGCGTGGGCCGCGCGCCGCCGGCCGGCGCCGGCGTTCCCGCCAGCGTCAGGACCGCGTCGAGCGCGCCCTCGGCCAGATCGACATTTGCGGCGGCCGAAAGATCGGCGCCGCTGGTGCGGGCGATGACATGGCTTAGCCGCGCCTGCCCGGCCGCGATGGTGATCGCCGCTTCGGCGTGCGCCGCCGGCAGCGTGCCGTTTTCGAGCGCCGTCGTCACGAAATCGCGGATGCGATTGGCGTCGGTCGGAATGCCAAGATCGACGGCGCGGATCACCGCATCGAACACGCGCGGATTGAGGCTCGCGAGCTGGGCGTTCTCCAGCGCGATGGTCCCGGTGCCGGCCAGCGAGCCGATGAACGCCGCGGGGCTGCGGCCAGCCGCCTCGAACTCCGCACGCAACGTAACCTTCCCCGCAACCGGCGGCCGCCGCGCATCGCCGCCGACGATGCTTGCCGCATCGGCATTGCTCAGCTCGACGTTGGCACGAACCGAGGCGCCATCGGGCCCGGTGACGAACGCCAGCCGTCCATCGACACGGCCGTTCGCCAGTTCCGCCGCGAGGTCCTCGAATACGATTTCGGAAGGACCGAACCGGACGGCGCCGTGCAATTTCCTGGCTTGCAGCGTCTGCGACAGCGAAGCGCGCTCGGCCTTGAACTCGATCCGGCCTGCGACATCGGACTGGCTCACGACGAACGGCTCGGTCGCAGTCGTGCTGCCGCCCGCGCGCATCCCGATCGCCGCCGCGACAACCGCCGCAGCATCCACCGTGTCCGCTTCAATGGCGCCATCGACACGCGGCTCGTCGCCGTAACGCAGCGCCAACCTGCCCTGCACCTTGCGGCCCGCGATCGTGCCGGTCACCTGATCGAGATTGACGGTCGCGGCCGCATCGGCGGGAAGCCGCAGCGCACCCCTGCTTTGCGCGTCGATCGCGCCCGCCGCGAATTTGCCTTCGATCCGCACCTCACGGTTCAACGGACCCACGGTGCTGATGCTCAGCCGCGCCGGGCCTTTCGTAGCATGCTCGACCGCCGCCAGCCGGTCGAGGCCGATCAGCCCCAGCAGCTTCGCTCCATCGTCGGCCTCGAACTTGCCCTCGAATCGCGCGTCCGCCGCGGCGAGCGCGCCGAGATCGGTGACGACGAACAGCTCCGGCTTGCCGGTGGCGTTGGCGGCGACGTCGAGACGCACCGCCCCGATCCGCCCGTTCACGGCGAACTTTGCCGCCGTACTGCCACCCGCCGCGTGCTGCAGGCTGACGGTCGCGCGCAGCTTCGCCGTGGTGTCCGAGCGCGTCATCCGGCGAAGCGGATCGGCGAGCATCGGCGTGAACCTGTCGGCCAGCGCGATGACCGCGTTGAGTTCGCGCGCGTCGAGATCGACCGCAATGCTACCGCCCGGCGTGGCGGTGGTTTCGATGCGGCCTCTCGCCTCGAATGCCGCGTTACCGAAATCTGCGACCGACAGCCGCTCGATCCGGATGCCGCCGGCGTCGAGTTGCAGCCGCGCCGCGGCGTTGCGCGCTTCGAACCCGGCGATGCGCGCGCGCCCGACCTCGAGCGCGAGCGCGATCTCGCGCGGCCACTCCAATCCCAATCCGTTAAACGCGCTGTCGGCGAAACCGAGCAAGGCGTCGAAATCGATCTCACCGGCCTTCAGGTCGGCATTGAGCCGCGCCGGACGTCCCGCCACCGGCCATGAATAAGCCAACCGGCCTTCGACCACGCCGCGATCGAGCTCGGAGCGCAATTGCTCGATCGCGATGCCGTCGGCGTTGAGCGTCACGTCACCGCGCAGCTGCCAGGGCTTGATCTGAACCTGTCCCGGCATGGCCGACTGCCCGGCGAGCCAGGCAATCAGCGTCTTCGGATCGTTGGCGTCGATGCTCGCCGAACCGGCAAAGCCGCCCCCCTTCGCCGCCGGATCGAGGCGCCCGCTGACGCTGACCTTGGTGAAGCCCGGAGCGCGGAAATCCATCCGGTCAAGCCGCCACGCAGAACCGTCGGATCGCAAATCGCTGCCGAACGCCTGCAGCACCGTGCCTGCGAGCGTCACTGCGTCAATGCTCACCGTGAGGCTGACAGGGATCGACAGCCGCATCATGCCGCCGAACAATTCCGCAAACGCCTGCGTCGCAGCGACCGGCAGGCGCCGCGGCGCGTCGGAGGTGGCGATCAGCCGGTCGAGATCGATCTGGCGCGCCGACAGCGCGCCTTGCAGACGGGGCCGCTCGCCGAACTTAACCTCGGCGGCGCCATCGAGCTTCGCCGCGCGTTGCTCGGGCCCATACTGAAATTCAATCTGCTCCAAAAGTGCGGACTGCGCGTTCGCCTTCACCTTGCCGGCGAGCTTCCACGGCTCGTTCACCACCGTCTTGCCGCTGGCCTTCACCGAACCCACCGGCCGCGACATCGAGAAGCTGCCGTCGAAGCCGGGCGCTGTGCGATCGGCCGCGAGCAGTCCATCCACCTCGATCGCGAGAGGCCGTTCGGCGATGTCGATGTTGAGCTTGACCTTGATGCCGTCGTCGGCGAGACGCCCGGCCGCAATCCGGTAGCCGTGGATTTCGCCATTGCTCACGAACGCGCCTTCGCCGCGGAACGGCCCGGCGAGCGAGCGCACCTGGCCGCGGAACCACAGCTTGTCGAGCACCATCCGGGAATTGCTGAGCGCGTCGGTCAACACGACGCGGCCGTCCTCGATGTTGAGCCGCTCGATCGCCACCGTGTCCGTCTGAGGCATCATCGCCGGCCAGTCGACATGGCCGAGGCTGTTCAGGCCGACACTCAATTGCGGGCCGATCAGCCGCGTCTCGACCGCGCGGATTTCGCCGCGCATCAAAGAGCCAAGCTCGAGCTCGATGCTCAGCGAACGCGCGCGCAGCCGGCTCGACTGTCCGGCCGGCCCGATCGCAATATCGCCGAGCGTCACCGCGGGCGTCGGCAGCACGCTCACCTTGATTGGGCCCGTGACCTGCACGTTGAGGCCGGTCAGCCGGCTCGCCTCCACCTCGAAGAAGGCGCGGTGGTCGTTCCAATTGACGAAGTAAGGACCCACCAGCGCCGTCAGCAGCGCCAGGATCAACGCGATCGCCAATCCCAAAAGCGTCGTCTGCACGCTCGCTCCAGTGTCGGCCTTCCGCTTCAGCCGCACTTGAGCGGGCCGGCTGTAGAAAACCTGTCGTTTGAGTCAAAGGCACGGTCCGCGCAACCGGCCTTCGCCTCAAATGGTGTTCGTTGGCGGCAAATCTATGTCCGCTGGCGCAGTTTAGCTCAACGGTAACATTTTTCCCGGGTTCATGATGCCGTCCGGGTCGAGCGCCTGCTTGACCGCGCGCATGGCGGCGAGCGCGGGCAGGCCGTGCTCGGCCTCGAGATACTTCATTTTGCCTTGGCCGACGCCATGCTCGCCGGCGCAGGTGCCGTCCATGGCAAGCGCGCGGCGGACCAGCCGCTCGTTGAAATCCTTGGCGACCTTGACCTCTGCCGGGTCGTCGATGTCCACCAGCAAGGTGAGATGAAAATTGCCATCCCCGACATGGCCGACGATCGGCGCCACCAGCCTGCTTTCCGCAATGTCGCGCTGGGTCTCGGTCACGCACTCCGCAAGTCTCGAGATCGGCACGCAGACGTCGGTCGGGATCATCTTGGCGCCCGGCCGCAGCGAAAAGTTCGACAGCGCCGCATGGTGACGTGCCTCCCAGAGCCTGGTGCGTTCCTCGACCTGCGTGGTCCACTGGAACGGGCCGCCGCCGAACTCCTTGGCGATCTCGCCGAAGCGCTCCGACTGTTCCGCGACGCCGGCCGGCGTGCCGTGGAACTCCACAAACAGCATCGGTGTTTCGCTCAGCCCAAGCTTGGAATGCAGATTGACCGCCTTCACCTGGAGCGCGTCGAGCAGCTCGATGCGCGCCACCGGGATGCCGGTCTGGATGGTCGTGATGGCGGCGTTGCAGCACGCCTCGACCGACGCGAACGGACAGGTGCCGCCGGCGATCGCCTCCGGGATGCCGGAAAGCTTCAGCGTCAGTTCGGTGATGACGCCGAGCGTGCCCTCGGAGCCGACCATCAGCCGCGTGAGATCATAGCCGGCGGAGGATTTCTTGGCGCGGCGCGCCGTGCTCATCACCTCGCCCGACGGCATCACGACCTTCAGCGCCAGCACATTGTCCTTCATGGTGCCGTAGCGCACCGCGTTGGTGCCCGAGCAGCGCGTCGCCGCCATGCCGCCGAGCGAAGCGTCGGCGCCGGGATCGATCGGAAAGAACACCCCCTGGTCGCGCAGGTACTCGTTGAGCGCCTTGCGGGTGATGCCCGGCTCGATCACGCAGTCCAGATCCTCGGCATGGACCGCCAGCACCTTGTTCATGTCTCGGAAGTCGATCGACACGCCGCCCTGCGGGGCGTTGACCTGGCCCTCCAGCGAGGAGCCCTGGCCAAATGGCACAATGGGCACCCGGTTCGCGGCGCAGATCCGCACGATCTCCTGCACGTCCTCGGTGGCCTGCGGATAGACCACGGCGTCGGGCGGCTGGTTCTCGATCCAGGTGACGGTGTTGGCGTGCTGCTCGCGCACCGCCCGCGAGGTCACCACCCGGTTGCCGAATGTCGCGGTCAGCGCAGACACCGCGCGCTCGATCGATTTGGGATCGCGGCGGAACGCCGCGGCAGCTTCGTTTGCCATGGCGGTAACCTAACAGAAGCGCCCGCTCGGCAAAGCGCCGGGGTCGGCTCCATTCGGCGGATTCCTCGATTATTTTCCTCGGAAATTTTGCCGTTCGTTCACGAACATCTGGCACAATGCAGGGATGCTCGACCGCCTCGATCTCGAACCTGTCTTTTTCGCCCCTTTCGTCTCCTCGGTGATGAAGGTCGAGCCGTCCTGGATCGACTACAACGGCCATCTCAACATGGCCTACTACAACGTGCTGTTCGACCGGGCGGTCGACGAGGTGTTCGAACTGCTCGGCTGCGGCGTCGACTACGTGAAGACCGGCTTCTCCACGTTCACTGCCGAGGTGCACGTGCGCTATCTGCGCGAGCTGCACGAGGGCGACCCAGTCCGCGTCACCTTCCAGTTGCTCGACTACGACGCCAAGCGGATGCACTACTTCGAGCAGCTCTTCCACGCCGAGGAAGGCTGGGTCTCGGCCACGTCGGAGAACATGTCGCTGCACGTCGATATGGGCGCGAAGAAAGTCTCGTCCTTCCCGCCGCAGGTCGCGCGCTGCCTCAGCCGCATGAAGGCCGCGCACGCGCAACTGCCGCGCCCCGAGGCGGTGGGCCGCAACATCGCGATGCCGGAAAAGCGGTAGAAGCGCAGCAACTGTAATTGTGGCACGCTGGGCGAGCGTCTATGCTCACTGCCAAGCAATAACATTACAGAGTCCCAGGGAGATCACGATGCGGCGCATCTCGCTTGTCGCGGCGTTCGGCCTGTTGGCCTTGCTGCTGTCCCACCCCACACAGGCGCAAAGCGTTGCGCTCTCCGGCCAGGTCACGTCCGCCAAGGAAGGCGCGATGGAAGGCGTGGTGGTCAGCGCCAAGAAGGCCGGTTCGACCGTCACCGTCAGCGTTCCGACCGACGACAAGGGACGCTTCAGTTTCCCGTCGAGCCGGCTTGCGCCCGGTCAATACGCGCTCGCCATTCGCGCCATCGGCTACGACCTCGAAGGCCCGAAGACCGCCGACATTTTGGCCGGACAAACAGCGAGCATCGACATCAAGCTGGCGCCGACCAAGAATCTGCCCAAGCAGATGTCGAACGCCGAATGGTTCGCGAGTTTCCCCGGCACTCCGGGAGAAAACAAAGCGCTGCTCAATTGCGTAAGCTGTCACAACCTCGACCGCATCGTCCGTTCGCAATACGACGCCGACCAGTTCATCGACATCTTCAACCGGATGGTCGGCTACTACCCGGGCAGCACGCCGGAGCATCCGCAACGGCTGGTCGGCAGTGCGCAGCGCTCGCTCGGCCAAGGGCCCGGCATGCGGGCGACCGCGGAATATCTCTCGTTGATCAACCTAAGCCGCGAGACCTGGCCGTATCCGCTCAAGACGCTGCCGCGCCTGACCGGCCGCTCCAGCCGCGTCATCATCACCGAGTACGACCTGCCGCGCCGGCTGATCCAGCCGCACGACGTCATGCTCGACGAACAAGGCATGGTTTGGTTCACCCACTTCGCCGAGCAGTACCTCGGCAAGATGGATCCCCAGACCGGCCAAGTTTGGGAGTTTCCCATCCCCGTGCTCAAGCCGGGCTATCCGGTCGGCACGCTCGATCTCGGCCTCGACAAGGACGGCAATCCTTGGATCGGCATGATGTATCAGAGCGGCGTCGCGCGGTTTGACAAGAAGACCGAGACGTTCAAAACTTGGTCGCTGCCGAAGGAATGGCAGACCGACGCGGCACAGACCGGTCATCTCGACCCGTCCTTCACCCATGTCGACGGCAAGCTCTGGGTCAAGAACTCCGACCGCTCGCAGATCCTGCGGCTCGATATCGCGAGCGGCCAGTGGGAAAATCTCGGCTCGTTCGAAGACCCAGCGACCAAACGCCGTTTCGGCATCTACGGCATCCGGTCCGACAGCGAGAACAATCTGTACCTGCTTGACTTCCAGTCGTCGAACATCGGCAAGATCGACGCCAAGACCAAGCAGTTCACGATCTATAGCGGCGAGATCGCAAACTCGCGTCCGCGGCGCGGCGCGGTCGATGCCCAGGACCGTCTCTGGTACGCCGAGTACGCCGGCAACGCGGTCGGCATGGTCGATCCCAAGACCGGGCAGATCAAGGAATGGGTGCTGCCGACGCCATGGGCGCAACCCTACGACGTGGTGGCCGACAAGAACGGCGAGGTCTGGACCGGCTCGATGATGAGCGACCGCGTGTCGCGGCTCGATCCTAAGACGGGCCAGTTCGTGGAGTATCAACTGCCCAAGATCACCAACCTCCGCCGCGTGTTCGTGGACAATACGACCACGCCGGTGACGTTCTGGGCCGGCTCGAACCACGGCGCCTCGATCGTCAAGCTTGAGCCGCTGGACTAAGCGGCTCAATACACCGTCCACAAACCCGGCGTCGCCAGTTCCAGCAGGTGCCCGTCGGGATCGCGGAAGTAGATGCTGTGCCCGCCGCGCGACCAGTCGGTGCGGCCTTCGATCTTGACTCTGTGCGCGTCGAGGCGCCGCTCCCACTCGGGCAACTCGTCGCGGCCGACCGCGAAAGCGACATGCAGACGGCCCGAGCCGTCGTGACCTGGGATGGTGCCGCCGGGCATTTTGACCGTCTCATGTGTGGTGCCGCGGCGGAACAGCAGCAGCACGTCCTTCCGCCACCCCGTAGGCGCACAGCCTGTCATCTGCGAAGATCGGCTGGAGTTCCAGGACGTCCTCATAGAACCGGCGAGCCTGAACCATGTCGCCGGTGTAGAGTGCGGTTTCCAAAATTCCGTCCAATTTCGGCATGTTTTCGCCCGCTTTCTGGGTGATGACTTGGTTACGCACGGCCACAAGGGCGTTGTGAGACGGCGGACCCCGGCGAGAGCTTATGGTTAAGCCATAATTAATCTCGCTTTGCGAGGAATTGAGGGTACCGCGGTTGAAGCGCGTCAGGGGAGTTGGAATTGCTGAAGTGGAAGATAGAAGCAGCGCTGGTCTGCTTCTTCGTCATCGCAACAACGGCAGGCACCTGGGCGGCATATTCGTACGCCCTGCCGGCGATCCCACTCCTTCTTGGCAGCACGGCGCCCGACCGCGTCGACACTCAACTGCAAAGCTCCAACAGCGACGCCAAAGGCGATCGGCTCGCCGTTGCGACACTGGCCGTTCGCTACGACACCGCCACCCCTGAACCGGAGGCTGCTCCGGCAGCGTTCGCGCTCGCTTCCGCCAGCGCGACAGCCGTCGAGCTGCCCAAATCACGCATCGAGCCTCGCATCGAGCTGCGCAAACCTGTCTCTGCTACGCCCGCCGCCGCGCCCGAAAAGCCGAAACGCGCGTTGGAGCAGCAGAAGCTCCTGCTCGACGACGCGCAGATCTCGTCGCTGCGAACCCGCCTGAATCTTTCGCCGACCCAGAATGAATTCTGGCCGGCCGTCGAAGTCACCTTGCGCAACGTGGTGCGCCAGCACGCACGCAAGAACCGCAAGACCGATCCGCGCAGCCCGCCGCAGATCGACGTCAACAGCCCTGAAGTCCAGGAACTGATCTCCGCCGCAGTGCCGCTGATCATGCGGCTGAGCGAAGAGCAGAAGCGCGAGGTCCGCCAGCTCGCGCGCATCATCGGGCTGGATACCGTCGCCTCGCGGATTTAGAACGGCCCTCGCATGAGCGAGGCCATCTCCACCGAGAATTTCTACCCCGGCGTGCCGGTGTTCCGCAGCTTCGCCAATGTCGCGGACCAGGAGTGCTATCTGCCGCTGCCCGGCGACTGGCTGATCGGCATCGCCGACGTCGTCGATTCCACCAAGGCGGTGCAGGCGAAGCGCTACAAGGCCGTAAACATGGCCGGAGCCGCAGTGATCGTAGCGATCACCAACGCGCTCGAGCATCGCGAATTCCCCTTCGTATTCGGCGGCGACGGCGCGAGTTTCGCGGTTCCGCCCTCCGCCGCCTGGATCGCGCGCGAGGCGCTCGCCGCGACGGCAACCTGGGTCAAGGAAGAGCTCAACCTGACGCTGCGGACCGGACTGGTGCGGGTCGCGACCGCCCGCCAACAGGGCGCCGACGTGCGTGTGGCGCGCTATGCGGCTTCCGATAACATCGCACTGGCGATGTTCTCCGGCGGCGGGCTCGCCTGGGCCGATGCTGCGATCAAGCAGGGCCGGCTTACCGTGACGGCTGCGCCGCCCGGCACGCGGCCGGACCTCAGCGGCCTGTCGTGCCGTTTCGAGGAAATCCCGGCGGTGCGCGGATTGATCCTGTCGCTGCTGGTCATGCCTGCCGTTGGCGCGAATCCGGCCTACGTCCGTCAGGTGATCGAAGCGGTGATCCAATTCACCGAGTGCAACCCCAACGCATCGGGACCGGTGCCACAGGAACTGCCGCGCCTGCGATGGCCGCCGCAGGGGCTCGACTTCGAAGCCCGCGCACAGCGCCGCTCGGGCGAGTCACTAACCTGGCGCAAGGCCAAGGTGCTGGTGTGGACCTTACTCGCCTTCCTCATCATGCGTTTCAACATCAAGGTCGGACGCTTCTCGCCGACAAAATACGCCCGGGAGGTGGTCGAGAATTCCGACTTCCGCAAGTTCGACGACACCCTGCGCATGGTGATCGATTGCACGGCGGCGCTCGCCGATGAGATCGAACAATTTCTGCAGGCCGCGGCCGCCGCCGGCACGGTGCGGTTCGGGCTGCACCGCCAAGACAGGGCGATGATGACCTGCTTCACGCCGTCGCCGATCCATGCCAATCACGTGCACTTCATCGACGGCGCGCTCGGCGGCTACACCACCGCCGCGACGGCGATGAAGGCGAGTTGAAGGATTTCAGCGCTTCGGGCGGCGCGGCTTCTTTTTCCGGCGATTAAGCTGCACGACGTCGGCGGATTTTCCGGCGCTCTGGCGCAACGCAGCGCGCAGCGTGACGGGCCGCCCGTGCTTCTTCAGCAGGTCGGCGAACGCCTCGTCGGCCAGCTCCTGAAACGTCGCCATCCGGTCGCGCGCGAGCAGGTCGAGCACGTGCCATGTCTCGTCGTCGATTTGAACACGCTTGCCGGGCATGCGGACGCCTTGGGCTTGAGGAGGGCTCGGGATGAACCGATGATCGCAAGCATTGTTGCTGGAGGACATCCGGAGTCAATCGAAGCGGCCTCGAAACCAGCCGGACGGCGTTGCCGTTTGCAACCCCGGTCGCTAGCATCGTGTCATGTCAAATGTTGCCGTTGAGTCCCGTTCGCGCGTCGTCCAGCCGCCCGAAATCCGCGAGCACAGGATCCCGACGCCGGGCAGCAGGCCCTACATCGCGATGGAAGGCTTCGACGGCTGCTTGTGGTTCTGCGAGAGCGGCGCTTCCAAGATCGGCCGCTTCGACCCGAAGAGCGCCAGCTTCACCGAATTCGAGCTGCCGACCCCGAACGCGACGCCGATCGGCATCAGCATCGGCGGCGACGGCAACTACTGGTTCTGCGAGAAGGCCGCGCACCAGGTCGGCCGCATCACGCCCCAGGGCAAGGTCACCGAATTCAAGTTGCCGACGCCCAACGCCGGCCCCGACGGCATCCTGCTCGGGCCGGACGGCAACGTGTGGTTCTCCGAAACCGAGGTCAGCCAGATCGGTCGCATCACGCCGAATGGCACAATCACGGAGTTCAAGGACGGCATCACGCCGGGCGCGAAGCCGCTGTCGTTTTCCGAGCGCGACGGCGCGCTGTGGTTCAGCGAGGCCGCCGGCAACAAGATCGGCCGCATCGATATGCAGGGCAAGGTCACCGAGTATCAGATTCCGTCACACGACAGCCAGCCCCGCGCGACCATCGCGCATCCCGACGGCAGCATCTGGTTCGTCGAGACCTCGACCAACGCGCTCGGCCGCATCGACCGCGCCGGCAAGATCACCGAGCATCCGGTGACGACGCCGAACGCGTCGCTGCGCGGCGTCTGTGTAGGGCCGGACGGCAACCTCTGGACCACCGAGAATTTCGCCAACAGGATTGCCCGCATGGCGCCCGACGGCACCATGCTTGGCGAGTACGACATTCCGACTGCGGCGAGCGGCGCGCGCTGCATCAGCGCGATGTCGAACGGCCGGCTTTATTTCACGCAATGGGACGCCGGAATGATCGGCGAGATCATCATCAAATAGCGCGTGATCCCGAAAAGTGGGAACCGGTTTTCGGATAAGATCACGCGCAAACTAAAGTGGGAGGTGACACGTGGCAGTCGAGAAAATCCAATATCAGTCCGGCAACACCACCGGACACGGCGCGCTGGTCTGGAACGACAAGGTCGGCGGCAAGCGCCCGCTCCTCCTGGTCATGCCGAACTGGCTCGGCGTCACCGACATTGCGATCAAGCGCGCGGCGAAAATGGCCGGCGAGAAGTACGTCGCCTTCGTCGCCGACATGTACGGCAACGGCAAGACCAGCGCCGGGCCGCCGGAATCCGGCGAGCTGATGATGGCGGTGCGCGCCGACCGCGTCGAAGGGCGCAAGCGCGTCACGGCGGCGCTCAGCACGCTGGTGTCGGAAGCCGACAAGCGCGGCATCGGCGATTCATCGAAGAAGGCCGCGGTCGGCTTCTGCTTCGGCGGCGGCAACGTGCTGGAGCTCGCGCGCACCGGCGCCGACGTCAACGCCGTGGTCTGCCTGCACGGCGACCTCGTCACCACCATGCCGGCCAAGAAGGGCGACATCAAAGCGGCGGTGTTCGTGATCCACGGCTCCAAGGACCCGGTGGCGCCGAAGAAGGACCGCGACGCGCTGGAAGAGGAGCTCGACGCCTCCGGCGCCAACTGGCAGACGCTCGACTTCGGCGGCCGCCTGCATTCCTTCAGCGAGGAGGAGACCATGATGGCGGGCGTCGCCGAGTATCACGCCGGCGCCGCGCAACAGACCTACCGAATTCTCGACGACTTCATCCAGGACGCGTTCAACAAAAAGCTTTGACCGGAAACAAATTCCGGCGACACAATTGGGAGGAACTTCATGCGCGCTGTCGCCCGCACTGCACTTGCGATCGTTGTGTTGGCTTACGCAGCCGCCGCCCACGCGCAGTCCTACCCCAACAAGCCGATCCGCATGATCGTGTCGATCGCGGCGGGCAGCGTGACCGACGTCATCATGCGCGCCGCCGCCGCGGAGCTGCAGACCCGGCTCGGCCAGCCATTGGTGATCGAGAATGTCGGCGGCGCGGCCGGCATCCTCGGCGGCAAGGCTTGCGCCAATGCCGCGCCAGACGGCTACAGCATCTGCATCATCTATCACTCGACAATGTCGTTTAACCCGCTGTTGTTCAGCAACCTGCCCTACAATCCCGAAGACCTCGTTCCGGTGTCCCGGCTGTTCTTCCTGGTCGAGGGCGTGTTCGCGTCGAGCGAAATCGGCGTCAACTCGATCGCCGAGTTGAAGACGCTCGCGCAGTCGAAGCCCGATGCGCTGAACTACGCCACGCTGGGCGAAGGCTCCTACCCCGACCTGTTCCTGAAGTGGATGAACAACCAGTGGAACACGCGCATCGTCGGCATCCCGTATAAGGGCGGCGGACCGGCGGCGCAGGCGGTGGCGGCCAACCAGGTGCAGGTGACGCGCTTCGGCGTCGGCAATTTCATCGGCGTGGTGCAGGCCGGCAAGGTGAAGGCGCTGGCGGTCAGTTCGGCGAAGCGCTCGGCCGTGATGCCCGACGTGCCGACCTTCGCGGAGGTCGGCTGGGGCGACTATCCCGGGCAGGGCTGGTGGGGTCTTGCCGCGCCGAAGGGCACGCCGCCGGAGATCGTCGCGCGGCTGTCCGCCGAATTCCAGAAGCTTTTCAGCGATCCGAAGTTCATGGCGTTCCTGGAGAAACAGGCGGTCGTGCCGGCCGCCACCGATCCGGCCGGCTTCGCGGCGTTCCTCAAGCAGGACCGGCAGAACGCAGAAACGCTGATCAAGATCGCGAACACCAAGAAGACCGAGTTCAAGGAATAACAACGGCCATGGCTGCGGAAACCTACGACTACATCGTGGTCGGAGCGGGCAGCGCCGGCTGCGTGCTGGCCAACCGGCTGACGGCGTCCGGACGCCACCGCGTGCTGCTGCTCGAAGCCGGCCCGCCCAACCGCAATCCGTGGCTGCACATCCCGCTCGGCTACGGCCGGCTGTTCACCAACACGCGCTACAACTGGTGCTACCAGACCGAGCCGCAGCCGGAGTGCCACGGCCGCAACGTCATTGCGCCCCGCGGCAAGACGCTCGGCGGCTCGAGCTCGATCAACGGGCTGATCTACATCCGCGGCCAGGCGCAGGATTTCGATCACTGGCGCCAGCTCGGCAACACCGGCTGGAGCCACGAGGACGTGCTGCCCTACTTCCGCAAGGCGGAGGACAACGAGCGCGGCGGCGACCAACATCACGGCGCCGGCGGCCCCCTCAGCGTGTCGGACGTGCGCGACCGGCATCCGCTGGCGCAGGCCTTCATCGACGCGGCGGTGCAGTGCGGCTATCCGCGGAACGACGACTTCAACGGCGCCGCGCAGGATGGCGCCGGCTTCTACCAGACCACCATGAAGAAGGGCGTGCGCGCCTCGACCGCAGCGGCGTATCTTAAGCCGGCACGGTCACGGAGCAATCTCAACGTGGTCTCCGACGCGCTTGCCTCCCGCGTTCTGTTCGACGGACGACACGTCACTGGCGTTGAATATCTCGTCGGCAACGAAACGCGCACCGCGAACGCCAACGTCGAGGTGATCCTCACGTCGGGCGCGTTCAACTCGCCGCAGCTTTTGCAGCTATCCGGGCTCGGTCCCGCCGAGCTGCTGCGCTCGCTCAACATCCCGGTGATCGCCGACCTGCCCGGCGTCGGCAACGATCTCAACGATCACTACTTCGCACGCATCATCCAGCGCAGCCGCGAGCCGATCACGCTCAACGACGCGGCGCGCAACTGGCTGCTCGGGGCCAAGGCGGTCACGGACTATGCGCTGTTCCGCCGCGGCTATTTCGCGATCCCGGCGATCTCGGCGGGCGCCTTCATCAAGGCGCATCCGGCGTCGGAGACGCCCGACATCCAGTGCTCGATCGCGCTCTATTCCATCCACAACCTCGGCGACTGGGTCGATTCATTCTCCGGCTTCACCATCACGGCGACACTGCTGCGGCCGGACAGCCGCGGCCACGTCCGCATCAAGTCCGCCGATCCGCGCCAAGCGCCGGCGATCCATCCTAACTATCTCGCCACGCAGAAGGACCGCGACACCCTGCTCGCCGGCGTGAAGGCGCTGCGCCGCATGGCCAAGGCGCCGGCGCTCGCCCGCCACATCGTCGAGGAGGTCGATCCCGGCCCGGCCTGCCAGGGCGACGACGCTCTGATGGATTTCATCCGCAGCCGCGGCTCGACCGTCTATCACCCGGTCAGCACCTGCCGGATGGGTCAGGACGCCAAGGCGGTGGTCGACGAACGTCTCAAGGTGCGCGGCTTCGAGCGGCTGCGGGTGATCGACGCCTCGATCATGCCGTCGGTGGTGTCCGGCAACACCAATGCTGCGACGATCATGATCGCCGAAAAGGGGGCGGAAATGGTGCTGGAGGACGCGAAGGCCGCCCTCTCGGCGCCTCAACGAGCCGCTTAAGCTATTGATTTTACTTAGACTTTAACAACGCCTTACGGCCTCCACGATTGCGGAGGAAAAAAGTTTCGACGGTGGCTGAACCTTTGCCGGCCTCTCGCTACTAACGCTTACGGGCGCGTTGCCTTGTCGGGGAATCGCTGAATGATCAAGACAGCTCTTTCGGGCGCTACGCTCGTTGTCGGCCTGCTGTTGTCGACCGGCGCGTGGGCGAAGGCTCCTGCCCCGCTGATCCCAACCGCTTTGGTGGAAGAGGTGAACAGCGCCTCCGCCGACGTCGAATTCATGGACTATGTCGGCACCGGCCAGGTCATCAAGCTCGCGCCCAAAGACACCATCATCCTCAGCTATCTCCGGTCCTGTCAGCACGAGACCATCACCGGCGGCATCGTGAAGGTCGGGGTCGACAAGAGCGATGTCGAGGGCGGCAAGGTGGTTCGCGCCAAGGTCGCCTGCAACGGCGGCAAGATGCAGCTCGCTTCCGCGGAGGCAAACGCCAGCGGCGCATCCTCGTTCCGCTTGCAGAGCGCCCCGATCTCACCGGTGGTCTATGCGACGGCGCCGATGGTGCAGATCCCCAAGCTGCTCGCCACCGACCCCCGCACGCTGGTGATCGAACGCCTGGACCAGCCCGGTGAGCGCGCCGAATTTGCGATCGGCGACGACAGCACCGGGTTCTACGATCTCGCGAAAGCAAAGGCCAAGCCGCTCGCCCGCGGCGGCGTCTATCGCGCGACGATCGGAGTCAACAAGGTGACCTTCAAGATCGACGCCAAGGCCAAGATCGTCGGCAAGACCACCGGCAAGATCCCCGTCGTCAGCAGGCTGTTGCGCTTCACGCCCGGTTGATCCCATCATCGCGCGCATGGATTCGCCGCGCGCAGCACTCGCCGCCTTACTGATATCGCTGGTCGCAGCTTTATTCGTCGTCTCGCCGGCGCTCGATGCGGTGCGCGGCCTGTCGATCGACTGGCTCACCGCGTTGCGCTGGCGCGCGTTCGGCAACACGCAACCGCCAGCGTCATCGCCTACGGTGGTCGTCGCGATCGACGAAGAAACCTTCCGTACCCCGCCGTTCGCCGGCACTCCGAGCGTCACCTGGACCCGCGAGATCGGTCAGGTGCTGACCGCGATCATCGACGGCGGCGCCAAGGTGGTGGGCTTCGACATGATGTTTCCGACCTCGATCGAGCAATCGGAAGTGCCGTTCGGCGACGAGACGCTCGGCGCCCGGGTGCGCGGCTTCGACCGCGACTATCTGCGCGCGCTGGCAACCGGCGCGCGCGCCGGCAAGGTGGTGCTCGGCCAGGTGCAGCACACCGACCACCCCGTGCTGCCTTCGCCCGGCCAGCGCACCGCGGTCGGCCAGGGCCGCAACATCCGCGCGCTCAACGTGCACAGCGACCCCGACGACGTGATCCGCCGCCTACCTCTCTCCTTTACCGTTGACGGCGAGAAGGTGCCTTCGATGGCAGCCGAACTGGCGTTTCGCGCGGCCGGCGGAAAACCACCGCACGTCATTCCGGGCACGGTGCCGAATACGGCGGCAATCAATTTTGAAGGCGGATCCAACGACATTCCGACCTACTCGCTGGCGGATCTGCGCGCCTGCGCCGAGCGCGGCGACAAGGAGTTTTTCCGCAAGCATTTCGACGGCAAGGTCGTGCTGCTGGGCACCGTGCTCGACGTCGAAGACCGCAAGATCACGTCGAAGCGCTTCGCCACCGGCGCTGAAGGCTTCCGCGTACGCTGCGGAGCAACCTCGTCCTCCTCCACGCCGGCGTTCGTGCGCGACTCCATTCCCGGCGTCTACATCCACGCCACGGCGGTCAACAACCTGATCCGCGGCAATTCGTTGATCGAGTTCGGGCGCCTTTTCACGCTGCTCGCAGCCCTCGCGCTGGCGACGGCTGCGGCTGCCATTGCGTTCCTGCTCGGCCCCCTGATGGCGGCGCTTGCCACGCTCGGCGTCGCAGCCGCATGGCTCGCGGGGTCAACGCTGATGTTCCGCCACGGGGTCGTGTTTCCCCTCGTCGAGCCCATTACCGCGGCGCTCCTGACGCTTGGCGCAACCGTCGGCTACCGCTTCGTCGTCGCCGACCGCGGCAGGCGGCTGCTGCGGCAAAGCTTCTCGCTCTATCTCGCGCCGGCGGTGATCGAGAAGATGATGGCGTCGAACAAGCCGCCGGCGCTGGGCGGCGAGATGCGCCGCGTCAGCGTCTATTTCTCCGACATCGCGGACTTTTCCACCCTA
>Ga0190271_10000328_pt1 | contig 23428 bp, 23 predicted proteins | sample Popmic356T_FD_133747 | JGI IMG/M metagenome (GOLD analysis project Ga0190271, IMG submission 133747) | Populus adjacent soil microbial communities from riparian zone of Weber River, Utah, USA - 356 T | ecosystem: Environmental > Terrestrial > Soil > Riparian zone | place: USA: Utah | collected...
GCAATCCGGACTTCGGCGAACATGAAGGTGTTGCTGGTCCTGTCAGTGGGCGGGTCCATTTCGCACTTCGTGAAGTTGATGCTGACAGGTTCCGACATGTCGTCCTCCTTGGCTCAGTAAGGCAGCAGCAAATCCTGGTAGAGGGCATGCGCTCCATCTTCTGGGGAGACGTCCATGATCCATTCGCCCTTCTGGACAGCGGGCACGGCTGCTGGATCATCGGAGCCCGGCGCTTGCGCCGGATCGCCGCTGCGCGGATTGGACCACTCGGGCGTGTGGGGCGGAAGGGCGTCGTTCACGTCGCCGACGGCGAGGATGAACCCGCCCGGACTGCTCTGCGAGCTGTCGACGAAGATGAAGCTGTCGCCCGTGAACTGGTGACTGCCGAGCGAATAGCTTTTGATCTCGATCCAGTCGTGGCCTGCCATAAGTCGTTCTTCAAAGGTGAGAGCCCGCCTTATGGCAGTGGTCGCCGCCCGGTGCGTGGTGGTTCAGGCCGGGAGCCGCGCTGCGTGCGGAAGATCACACCCGGATGATTGCGTGAACCGGCCTCCGGCCTATTGCAGGGTCAGCTACCCGAGACGTATCAAAGAAGGGTCGAGCGGTCGCATGCGCGCGGGATCGAACGAAGCCAAGCCGATCGTCTCCGCGAGACCATCACCAATCAGCTCCGCCATCGCCTCTCCGGTGGCCGGTGCGTTGAGAATCCCCCAGACACTGTGGCCGGTGGCGATATAAGCACCGTCGCTCCCGGGCACCTTTCCGATCAGGGGAAGTCCATCCTGCGTCACCGGGCGAAAGCAGGACTGGCGGGCAACGATTCTGCCTGCGCGGAAGGCCGGTGACAGCCGCTCGCAGATCGCCTGCAGTCTGGCGATGGCGGCGGGCTCCGGGGCTATTTCGGCGGGATCGCGCGGGAGCGGCGCAGGGGAAGAGAAAGCGCAGACGTGGGTGGTGCCGTCGGCGCGCGGGAAGACTTCGACCGTGACGACGTTGCCGCCGTCGTCCTGGTGGTCGAGAAACAGCGCCTCGGCCGGCACGTCCTTGCCGGTGTCGTAGACGAGGCTCGGACTTTGCTGGCCGAACACCGCCGGAAGCCGCAGCCATTGCGCGGCCTGCAGCGACCAGGGGCCCATGGCGATGACAACGGCGTCGGCGCGGATGGCCTCGCCGTCGACGACGACGCCCTGCACGGTTGCGTTGTCGCTGTGGGCGATGCCGGTGACCTGGCCGTGATGCAATCTGGCGCCGTGCTGTTCTGCGGCGCGCATCATCGCAAGCGTGAACGATCGCGGGTGAACGATCGCCGTCGTGTCCGTCGTGCTGAGTTGCGAGGCGATGACGATGCCGTCGGACAGCCAGTCGAGGCGGGAGGCGGCATGACGGCGTCTGTCGCCTTCGGGCGCGATCAGGCCGCTGTAGGCGGTCATGCGCTGATAGCCCCAGTCGCCATCGAGCTCTTCGCGCAGGCTCGCATGCAGCGCAAAGCTTCGCTGTGCCAGCGCATCGAGCGGACTGCCGGCGCACCAGTCGCGCGCCAGAAAGCCGCCAGCCTTGCCCGAGGCGGCGCAGGCGACCGCTGCGCGTTCCACGACGGTGACGCCGATGCCGCGGCGGGCGAGGAAGTAAGCGGTGCAGACGCCAACGACGCCGGCGCCGCAGATGACAACGTGCATGGGGACGGTGCGTCCTTTCTTCTTTTCCTTCTCCCCCATAGGCGAGCGAAGCGACGCCGTTCTTCGAACGGCTATGGGAGAAGGTGCCCTGCGTAGCCCGAAGGGCGAAGCAAGGCGGATGATGGGGCGCGAGAAGCACTGAGTATTCGCTCCCCCTCGCTCGTCTCGCCGTCGCTATACGCGACGGCGATCCACCCTCTCCCTTAGCCGTTCGAAAGAACGGCGTCGCTTCGCTCGCCTTTGGGGCGAGGGGAAGAAAGTTTAGCGCTGCAGGCAGAAGCCCAGGAAATTCGTTTTACACGGTGGTGGGGCGCGTTCACGTTTGGCGGGCTTTGCTGCCGGCTTTTCTGCGACCTGCCGGAGCCGCTGCTCCTTGCGGGGCTTCGGCTCATAGTCGCCGGCGATGACCATCGCCCAGTAGGTGCGGCCCGTCTTCGCGCTTTTTGCACTGGCGACGCCGACCCTCGATGCACTTTGCATCAGCAGATTCTTGCGATGGCCGCTCGAATTGATCCACTGATTGAGGGTTTTGGGGAAGTCGTGATGCCCGTAGGCGATATTTTCGGCTGCGCGTCCGGCAGGCGCCGACGCCATGCGCGAACTGAACTTGCCGGCCAGATCGTGTTCGAGCACGTCCCTTGCGGCCATTGCCGAGGCCTGCTCCTGGGCAATGCGGTTGAGCGTCGAGTCGGCCGTCACGCGGCCGAGGCCTTGCGAGGCGCGATAGTCCGAAATCAGTTCCGCCGGCGAGGCCGACAGCGCCGCGGACGGACCGAAGATCCCGAGCAGCAACCAGCACGCCAGCGGGATCGCCTTGCCAGATCGATACTTGAACATAAGGACCACGCTTATCCACCGACTTGAGCAGCATCATGGCCGGGACGACCGATGCGTTCAGCCGCTGCTCCGGGCCATTACCCGGTGGCGGGCATGACGACCGCGATGCAATCTCCTATTATCGAGCCTTGGGTCCCGGACCGGGAGATTGCGGGTGGCGGAACAGGTCGTGGAGTTCGGCAAGGACGGGCGGCCGCTCGAAGGCGACGGCCGCCTCGACGCCCCGGCCTTTCATCGCAACCATGAGCCGATCCGGCAGGTGTTGCAGCCGTTTCTTGCGGGCAAGTCCGGCGATGTATTCGAGGCCGGCAGCGGCACCGGCCAGCACGTGACCGAGTTTGCACGCCATTTTCCCGACATCACGTGGTGGCCGGGCGATCTCGATGCGCAGCACCTGCGAAGCATCGCAGCGTGGCGCGCGCATTCGGGACTTGCAAATATCCGTCCACCGCTGCGCCTCGACCTCGCCGATCCCGCATGGTGTCCCGAGTTCGACGGTGGCGGTGGGCCCGCGGACCTGCTTGCGGTGGTCTGCGCCAACGTGATCCACATCGCGCCATGGCGCGTTGCCAAAGGTTTGTTTGCGGGTGCGGCGCGTTACCTTGCCGCGCATGGGCAGCTATTTCTCTACGGACCGTTCAGGCAGGGCGGCGAGCACACCGCGCCAAGCAATGCCGCGTTCGATGCCAGCCTTCGCGCAAGAAACGCCGAATGGGGCGTGCGCGATGCCGGCGATGTCGCGACACTCGCGGCCGGCGTCGGTCTGACGCTGATCGAAAGCGTGCAAATGCCCGCCAACAACCTGATTCTGGTGTTTGGGCGCTCACGCCAGGAAAGGACGGTTCCATAGGTATGAGCTTGACCTCAACCGGCTTCATTCGGCCGATAAGTCCGGCGACCAGGATGTCATGAGACGGATCGTCCCCCAAGCTATCGTGTTCTCGCTGATATGCGTGATGTTCCTGGCCGTGCTCGGCTTGATGCGCTCCGACTCCGTGCCGCTTGTGGTGATCGCCGGCATATTTGTCGTGATGCTCGTTCCCGGCCTGATTGTCGGCATTGTGGATATTTACGTCGGCCGATGGAGCATTCTCGCCGGGATTGTCCTGACACCGCTGACGTTCGGGGCTGTGCTGTACGAAGTCGCAAATCCCCGCCTCCTGGAGTCCCTATATCTTGCACTGGCAGGAGCATTCGGCGCGGCGGCCTGTTCCTGGCTTTCAGTCATGCGGGAAACGCGATGAGACGTTTTCTGATTTTCGGTGTACTCGGACCAATTCTCGGATTTCTGATCGCGATTGCCACAGCAATTGGGCTGGGCGTACGCCCGTCTGATGCGGAGGTGGTGTTCGTCATGTTCGCATACGCGTTCGCGGCCGGCATTGTGCCTGCGGTGCTTGCCGGCGCGGTCGATTGGCACCTGGCGTTGGCACGAAGGGTCCTGGCTACTTTATATGTGTGCTGGCAGGCCTGCTGAATCGCCGCTTTCTCTCCCCGCGGTCCTGCTGAGGCAATCCGTGCCGATTCTGTGCGGCAGCAAATCGGCACGAGTCGATTGATCGAAACGCCGGATCCTTTTGCAGAGGCTCTGGACGGTTTGCCGAAACGCCGCCCGTGCTTGCAGCGACTCCCCTTCGTGCCGGTCATCACGGAGACGCGGTGATCGCTGCGTCATCGTTCTCGTGCGGCCGCCAACTCTGCACAAGGAACGACAATGTCCAAGCGCTCTTTCTTCGGTTCTCGCGGCATCAACGGCGAGGACTTCGACCATACCGACATCTTCGAGCCCGCGCCTGCGATGCGCCGGGCGCCGACCGGCGATGACCCTGGCCCGCGCGCTCCGACCGAGGAGCCGGATGACGGCTCCGACGCGCCACCGCCACCGCCGCTGCCGACCAATGAAACCCCGACCACTCCGCCCACGCCGCCGACCGGTGGCCATGGCGGTCATACGCACGCTGACCAGGTGCTGATCGGCACGGACGCCGACGACACTCTGGCCGGCAGCCACGGCCACGACACGTTGTCCGGCCGCGGCGGCAACGACACCTTGAAGGGAGGCCATGGCAACGACAAGCTGTTCGGCGAAGGCGGCAACGATACCCTCGAAGGCGGCATGGGCAACGACACGCTCGACGGCGGCATCGGCAACGATACGCTGCGCGGCGGCGAAGGCGCCGACACGCTGATCGGCGGCGAGGGCATGGACAACGCGTCCTACGTGCTCGCCACCTCCGGCGTGATGGTCGATCTCGCCACCGGCGGCATCACCGGCGAAGCGGCCGGCGACACCTATTCCGGCATCGAGAACCTGTTCGGCACGTCCTACGCCGACATCCTGAACGGCGACGCTCAGGGCAACGTCATCCACGGCAACTCCGGCGACGACTTCGTGTTCGGCCAGGCCGGCCACGACAAGCTGTTCGGCGACGTCGGTGCGGATATCCTGCGCGGCGGCCACGGTAACGATATGCTCAACGGCGGCATCGGCAACGATCGCCTGACCGGTGACGATGCGGGTCAGTTCGGCCACGACACGTTCGTGCTGCGAAACGGCGAGGGCGTCGACAGGATCACCGACTTCCAGCAGGGCTACGACAAGATCGACCTGCGCGGCTACGGCATCACGAATTTCGGTTCGGATGGCGTGCTGGCGGTCGGTGCGACCTGGGGCGACCTGGTGTGGAACGCCGACGGCGGCGACAAGCTCGTGTTCGATCCGTACGAGCACAAGCTGTATCAGGTCACGCTCGCCTACAGCTACGACGACTACGCCTGGTACGTGTCGGGCCGGCAGGAGATCGCCGTCATCGAGGGCGTCACCGATCTGTCGGCGAGCGATCTGATCCTCAGCTGATCGCTGCCGCGTAGCGGTCCGGATGACGCGGGCGCGCAGAGCCAACGGCTACTGCGCGCCCTTGCGTTACTCCGTCTTGCCAACCGCGCCGTCATTCGCCGCGACAGCAAGGCAACTCAAGTCCGTCGTCTCGTGAGCGCTGCGGCGTATGGATTCCGGGTTCGACGCTTCGCGTCGCCCCGGAAAGCGCACTCCTCTATCTCACTCCTTCACGCCGATCTGCTGCAGCTGGTGCCAGAAGCCGGGCCAGGGCCAGGGCGTGTAGCTCACCTTGCTGGTTCGCCAGGCGAAGGTGACCTTCGGGCGGTAGGTGGCGATGCCGCCAGCCACCGTCTCCTGTTTTTTGCGCGCGAGCTTTTTCAGCAGCGCTTCGCGCGCGACCGGATCGAGGATCTCGTTCTGCTGCTCGACCATGGCGTCGATCTCGGGATTGGAGGTGTAGGACGAACCGCCCCATCCCGTGCCCTTGATGTAGGAGTGCAGGTGGCCGTTCCACGGCCTGCCCGGATCGCCCGGCACGCCGTGGCCGTACATGAAGCTGAACACGCCATCGAGCGGCTTCTGCGCGGTGTCGCGCCGGCCGAGGTTGATCCACGCGGCATATTCCAGCGCCACCACCTTGCAGCGGATACCGACCGCCGTGAGGTAGGCGAAGTAGGCTTCGCCCATCTCCTTGATGTTCGGCTCGCGCGGCGTGATCAGGTTGTAGCAGGGCACCTCGAAGCCGTTCGGGAATCCCGCGTCGCGCAGCAGCTGCCGCGCCTTCGCCGGATCATAAGGATAAGGCTTGAGGTCCGGATCGTAGCCGAACGAACCCTTGCCGATCTCCGCGTAGCGCTCGCCCTGGCCGAACAGCACCCTGGCGATGATCGCATCCATGTCCACCGCCAGTGCCGCCGCCTGCCGTACCCGCACGTCGCGGAACGGCGAGTTCTCCTGATGCTCCGGCAGCGCCATGTACAGGTTGTTGCCGGAGATCATCGATTGCGTGGTGGTGTTCGGCAGCTTGGCGAACTCCGCCAGCGCCGACAGCGGCACCGCGTCGATCATGTCCACCGCGCCGGTCTTGTAGGCGGCGACCCGCGTCAGATCCTCCGGAATGAACTTGATGGTCAGCTCCTTCACCGTCGGCCGCTGGGTCTTGTTCCAGTAGTCGTCGAACGCCTCGAGTTTCAGCTCTTCCTTCACTTTCCAGCCGACGAATTTCCACGGGCCGGTGCCGACCGGCGCTTTCGCGAAGCCGTCGATGCCGACTTCGTTGAAGTAGCGCTTCGGCATCGCCCACAGCTGCAGGAAATTGGTGATGTAGACCGCGTCCGGCTTCTTGAAATGAATCTTGAAGCGAAGGTCGTCCACCACCTCGAAGCGCTCGACCGCATCCTGGAAGAACGACCAGCGGCTTTGCTTCGGATCGCGCAGGCGGTCGTAGGAGAATTCGAAGTCGGACGCGGTGACCGCATCGCCATTGTGAAATTTGATGCCAAGACGGATGCGCACGTCGATGATGGGTTTCTCACTCGTGCCGCCGACCTCCCACGACTCGGCGAGCCAGTTGACCACCTTGCCGTCGACACCCGGGCGGATCAGCTGCTCGAACATCTGCGACACGCCGTAGAGATCAACACCGGCCGCATAGCGCACCGGATCGAGCGTGGTCGGCTCGGCGCCGAACGCGATGGTGAGGGAGCCTCTTGCGGGCGGCGGCGCTTGCGCGGACAGGGTTTGCGGGGTGAGGGCGAAGAAGAAGGCGAGGCAGGCGACCAGGCGTTTCATGTTTTTGTTTCTCCCTTGGGCACGTTGTCCGCGCCGTCATTGCGAGGAGCCGAAGGCGACGAAGCAATCCAGCCGCGCGCGCAACGCGCCGTTAGAAAGCGCTTTCTGGAAGCGCGCCTGCCGGCGCGCGCTGGATTGCTTCGCTCCGCTCGCAATGACGCTGAGCAAATCCGCGCGCCTCACAGAACAAATAATGTCTTGCCCGGCACTGGTGTCAACAGTTAATTATTGATAATTGATAATTTGCCTTTGGACACATGGAGATAGGTGCGCCACGACCAGTCGGATCCGGGCCGTTGCGAGTCCTTCACCATCGTCCCTAAACGCCCTGGCAAGCCATGCCTTCGCGCCATCCGCCCTTGCTTGCCGCCCGGCTCACGCAGGAAACATAAGTCGCTATCATTCGCCCAATTCCAACGAACAACAGCATCCCGGAAACGCCCCTCATCATGCCCGTCACAAAACTGCTCATTGCCAATCGCGGCGAGATCGCCATTCGCATCGCCCGCGCCGCGGCGGACATGGGCCTGCCGACCGTTGCCGTTCATTCGTCCGACGACGCAGCGAGCCTGCATCTGCGCGCGGCCGACGAGGTGGTCGCGCTGAACGGACAGGGGGCTGCGGCCTACCTCAACATGCAGGGCGTGATTGCGGCGGCGAAGGCGGCCGGCGCCGATGCGGTGCATCCGGGCTATGGCTTCCTCGCCGAGCGCGGCGATTTTGCTGCAGCCTGCGCGGATGCGGGGCTGACCTTTGTCGGGCCGCATGTGAAGCACCTCGAACTGTTCGGCGACAAGGCGCGGGCGCGGCAGGCGGCGGTGGCGGCGAAGGTGCCGGTGATCCGCGGCATCGACCGGGCGTGCACGGTGGACGATGCAAAGGCGTTCTTCGGTTCGCTCGGGCCGGACGGGGCGATGATCATCAAGGCGCTGGCCGGCGGCGGCGGGCGCGGCACGCGTGTGGTAACGGACGTCGGCGAGATCGAAAAGGCGTTTGCGCGCTGCGCCTCGGAGTCGAAGGCCGCGTTCGGCCGCGACGAACTCTATGTTGAGGAACTGGTGACCCGCGCGCGACACGTCGAGGTGCAGATCCTCGGCGACGCCAAAGGCAACATCGCCCATCTCGGCGAGCGCGAATGCAGCGTGCAGCGGCGCTTCCAGAAGCTGCTGGAGATCGCGCCGGCGCCGGAGCTGGACGACGCGCTGCGGCAGGAGATCATCGCCGCCGCCGTGCGGCTTGCGGCCAGTGTCAACTACTTCAATCTCGGCACCTTCGAATTCCTGGTAGACGTCTCGGGCCGCAAGGGCGCGCAGCCCTTCGCCTTCATCGAGGCGAACGCGCGGCTGCAGGTGGAGCACACCGTCACCGAAGCCGTCACCGGCGTCGATCTGGTGCAGAGCCAGATCCGCCTTGCACAGGGCGTAACGCTGGAGGAACTCGGGCTTGATCGCCCAGGGGTCGCAGCCCCGCGCGGCTACGCGATCCAGGCGCGGATCAACATGGAGACGATCAAGGCGGACGGCTCGGTGCGCCCCGGCGGCGGCACGCTCACCGTCTACGAGGCGCCGAACGGCCCCGGCGTGCGCACCGACGGGTTCGGTTATGCCGGCTACAAGACCTCGGGCGCGTTCGATTCCCTGCTGGCCAAGGTGATCGCGCATTCGCCGGCGCCGGATTTCGCCACCGCCGTGTCGCGGCTGACGCGCGCGCTGAGCGAATTCCGCCTCGAAGGCGTCTCGACCAACATCGCCTTCCTGCGCAACATCCTCGCGCATCCGGATTTCGTCGCCGCGAAGGTGCACACGCGCTGGCTGGACGAGCACACCAAAACGCTGGCCGACACCGGCGAGCAGCGGCAGCGCTTCGTGCAGGCGGTGGCGTCGGGTGCCGACCAGCGCACGGCGGGTCTGGCCGGCGCCCATGTGAAGAGCTCGGATCCGCTGGCGCTGTTCGCGCATGACGCTGCGGTGAAGAAGGAGCAGTCGGCGCAGGTTTCCGGCGGCGAGGAGAAGCCGGACCTCGCCGGACCCGACGGCTCGCTCGGCGTCGCCTCGCCGATCCAGGGCACCATCGTCGCCATCAGCGTCGCCGAGGGCGATGCGGTGCGCGAGGGCACGCAGGTGGCGGTGGTCGAGGCCATGAAGATGGAGCACGTGATCACGGCGCCGCATTCCGGCATCGTCCGTGGCGTCACCATGCAGGCCGGCGATGTGGTGCGCGAAGGATTTCCGATCGTCTTCATCAAGCCGGCGGAGGTCGCCGGCGGCGCGGTGAAGGCGGCGGAAGAGCTCGACCTCGATCACGTCCGCGGCGACTTGCGCGAAAACATTGAGCGGCACGCGCTGACGCTGGACGAGAACCGGCCCGAGGCCGTCGCCCGCCGGCGCAAGAACGGCTACAAGATGCCGCGCGAAAACATCGACCGGCTGGTCGATCCGGGCTCGTTCAACGAATACTGGCCGCTGATCGTCGCGCGCCAGCATCAGCGCAACACCATGGACGAGCTGCGCAAGAACACGCCGGGCGATGGCGTCGTCGCCGGCATGTGCAATATCAACGGCGACAAGTTCGACGAGACGCGCTCGCGTGCGGCGCTGGTGCATTACGACTACACGGTGCTGGCGGGCACTCAAGGAGGCCGCAACCACTACAAGCAGGACCGCATGTTCGAGCTGGCGCATCGCTTTCGCCTGCCGATGATCATGTTCGGCGAGGGCGGCGGCGGCCGGCCCGGCGACGATCACACCGGCCCGCGCGTGGCGATCGACACGAAAACCTTCACCACCTATGCGCAGCTCTCAGGGCTGGTGCCGATGATCTCGGTGGTGAACGGCCGCTGCTTCGCCGGCAACACCGCGCTGGTCGCCTGCTCGGACGTGATCATCGCCACCGAAGGCTCGACGCTCGGCATGGGTGGCCCTGCGATGATCGAGGGCGGCGGCCTCGGCATCTATACGCCGGAGGAAGTTGGACCGATGTCGTTCCAGGTGCCGAACGGCGTGGTGGACATCCTGGTGAAGGACGAGTTCGCAGCCGTGGATACGGTGAAGCAGTATCTCTCCTACTTCCAGGGCGCGATCTCGACATACGAGTCGCACGACCAGCGCAAGCTGCGGTTCGCCATTCCGGAAAACCGCCTGCGGCTGTACGACATGCGGACCATCCTGCACACGCTGGCCGACAAGGACTCGGTGCTGGAGATCCGCCCCAAATTCGGCATCGGCATCATCACCGCGTTCGCCCGCTTCGAGGGCCGGCCGATGGGCGTGATCGCCAACAACCCGCATCACCTGGCGGGCGCGATCGACTCCGACGGCGCCGACAAGGGCGCGCGCTTCATGCAGCTGTGCGACGCCTTCGACATCCCGGTGCTGAACCTGATCGACTGCCCCGGCATCATGGTCGGGCCGGACGTCGAGCGCACTGCGCTGGTGCGCCACTGCACGCGTCTGTTCAACGTCGGCGCCAACATGACCGCGCCGCTGTTCACCGTGGTGGTGCGCAAGGCCTATGGTCTCGGCGCGCAGGCGATGCTGGGCGCGGGGAGTCTCGTCGGCTTCTTCAGCGTGGCGTGGCCGACGGCGGAGTTCGCCGGCATGAACATCGAAGGCGCGGTGAAGCTCGGTTACCGGAAAGAGCTGATGGCGATCGAGGACCCGCAGAAGCGGCTGGAAGAATTCCAGAGCCGCACGACGCAGGCCTACGACACCGCGAAGGCCGTCAACGCGGTGATGGGCGGCGGCATCGACGACGTGATCGATCCGGCAACGACGCGCACCTGGATCGTCAACGGCCTGAAGCGCCTGCCGCCGATGCCGGTGCGGACGGGGAAGAAGTATCCGTACATCGATACGTGGTGACGCTGCTTCGCCCTGCGGCTTCGCAGGGCGGCCCCGTGCCACATCCCGGCCACGTCGTCCCGCGTGACGGCTGGTGTCCCGGCCCGGTACGGTTCCCTCAAACTTGAATCACCTTCAACTAAAGTCTTCAGGGTTTTCCCTGAATGTGGCTACCTGCCGTTGCTGCGAACGTCCCCGTCGGGCGGGGGACGAGAACGGCCGGGTTCGCAGCGTCTGTCTCCAGGCGCTGTGGCCCCGGCCGCATTTGCAGGGAATTCAGTCTTGCCGATCTGGCTGTCCATGATCGCGATCTGCTGACGGGCGTCTCGCCTGCGCTTGGCCAGACCACCGGTTCGATATCACCGCGGCAGGCGATCGCGCCGGTGCAGGATACCCGCGACGCGCTGAAGTTATCGGCCGAACTGCTGAAGAGTCGCATGCGCGAGTGCAAGGTCGCGCAGGTGCGCAAGCTCGTGAAGTCGGGCGAGGGCGCTGCGACCCTTGCAGATGCGGCGCTGACGATCTGCCGCGTTGTCGTGGAGGATGCGGTGGAAGGCAGCGTTCGCACGCGCCGCGTCGAGATGCGGTGCGGCCTGCGCGCCGCAGGCGGCTGCGCACGTGGCCGCGCAGCCGATCGACAGCCTGAAGAAAGGCCTGGCGAAATGTCTCGAGGTGTTCGGCCGGAAGGTGATCGATCAGTTCGCGGAAGGCGAGGACGCAGTCGGCTTGATCACCGAAATGTGCCGCCCGGAGATCGAGGCCCTGGCGCGCGGGTCCTTCCTCGCCGACAACGCCATCGGTCTGCCAAAGGCCCGCGACGAAGCCCTCGTCTTCGCCATCGAAATGGCAGCGAAGCTGTTCACCGGCCGGGGGACGTGAGGGAAAGCGCGGGGCGCGGCTAGCGCTAATGCAAAACGAACGTCGTGCCGCAAATCTCAACGGCATTGCCGTTCACCGGCGCGTTGGCCGCTTTCGCTGCGGCGAGAATTCTTGCCTGGTCCGTTGTTTTCACATGCACCGCCGACAAACCTTCGCCCCGGCCGTCGCTGTCCGCGACGAACCGCGCAAACCCTAGCTCCAGCTCGATCACCGGCGTGCCGTCCTTCACCGTGACCGGCCGCTCGAAGATCGTGCTCCAGCGTTTGGCCAAGGCGTCCGGATCGCTCGACTGGATGTCGCAGCCCAGCACGGCGCTGACCGGCCCGGTCTTTACAAATTTCTGCCACTCGCGGCCGGCCCAGTGGTAGCCGCCCATCAGGTTTTCGCCCGCCGCATGCGTGCCGATCGACAGGATGGCGCCGCCGGTGTCCTTCGGGTGCAGCTGGAACGACTCCACGGGTGCATAGTCGACCTTCTTGTTCTCGGCGACGATGCGGATATCCAGCGCCTTCACGTGCTGGCGGCGGTGGCCGACATTGTCGCAATCGACGATGAACATGTAGCCGCCGTCGCCCTTGCGCCGCTCCAGATAGCGCTCCGCCGTGGTGTTCGGCTGCACCGGTGCGACCACCTCGATGAACACCGGGCCGATCGGCAACAGCGCGTTCTCGAGCCCGTGCCGGGCAATGCCGGGATCGCGGTAGCAGACCTCGATGCCGAGCACCTTCTGCAATTGCGCCAGCACCGGCTCCAGCTTGTAGGCCACCAATGCGATCTGCCGCAGCCTCAAATACATCGTAAGCTCCCTTGAAGGCCTGCCGCATGAAGACGGGCAGGTTGCGGGGAATTGTAGCGGGTTCATGTGGTCATGCCCACGCGGCGATCAGCACGACATCCGTGCAGCTGGCGCCGGGGTCTTTCCGCGCCTATCCAGCCTTCAATTCCTCCGCACGCGCCAGCAGGTTGGCCAGATGCCCCGCCGCAGCGCTTGCGCCGCGGATGCTTTGCGGGAAACAGCCGCGGCCCTCCCTGGTCAGGATGCCGATGACCTGGCGATAGTCCTGCTCGGCGCGGGCGCAGGCGGCCAGCAGATCCTCCATCAGCATGGCCAGCGCCGCATTCTTCTTCGCATCCGCAATAAGCATGGCATTGCCGAATTCCTCATCCGCCCATGCACCCGGTTCGCGCACCCCGCGGGGCGTGACGTCGCAAACCGTGGCCGATCCCGCGGCGATGCTCATGGCGGCCGTGCCCGGCTCGACCTTTTCCCACGTGCCTTCCGTGGCCTTTGCATAACGCGGGTTGCGGGAAAGGAAGCTGTCGATGGTCTGCATCCGAATCTCTTTATGTCTGGCGGGTGCGGAATTCGATGCATGAATCGCGCCAGAGCAGGCGTTGACATTGCCACATATTGCCTCGCGCCTCTCCGCTCACTAAAGGTTCACTGCGGAATTTGTGGATGGAAAAGGTGTGCGATGGCTGAAGCGGATCTGGATGTGGTCATCCGGCGCAATGCAAAGGAACAGTACCGTGTGCTGATGGCCGCCGCTAAGGCGCGGCGCGATCATTTCCTGGCGCTGGCGGCGAAAGCGAAGGACAAGGCCGGCCGCGACCGTCACAAACAGGCGGCGAAGGACACCATGGAGCAAGGCACGGCGATCGCGCGCCGATTGCAGATGTCGGCCGGGAACGCCGCCGACAGCTATGCGCGGTCGATGAAGAAGGTGGCGGACGAGGCGAAGGCGGCGACGCAGAAGGCGGCTGCGGCAACGCCGAAGAAGGTGGCGAAGAAGAAGTCGTAGCCGAGGCATTTGCCCAATCGTCATTGCTTCGTTCGTTCGCAATGACGGCGAGGTTGTCGCTTGAGTGCGACCCCTACGGCACGTCCGTGATCTTCCCCACCGGCCCCTCATGATGCGGCACCGGCTTGTGCGGTGGATGCACCGGTGTCTTCCCCACCGGCACCGTGCGCGAGAGAAAATCGATCACGGCATTCGCAAAGATGTCGTTCCGGTCGCCGGCGACCATGTGACCGGCGTCGGTGACGTTGACGTACTCCGCGCGGGGACACAGTTCGCGGAATTCGCGGGCGCCGTCTTCGCTGAGGATGTCGGAGAGGCCGCCGCGCACGAGCAATGTCGGCAGCGACAGGTTGCGTGCGCAGGCGGTCATGCGCTGCTGGCGCGCGTCGACGTCGCGGATGCCGGCATGGAACTTCGGATCCCAGTGCCAGCGAAACTTGCCGTTGGCGCCGATGCGGACGTTCTTGGCGAGCCCATCGAGATTGCTTTTGCGCTTGCGGTGCGGCTGGTAGCTGGCGATCGCGTCGGCGACGTCGTCCAGCGTCTCGAAGCCGTCGGGCTTCTGGCCCATGAACGCGCGGATCTTCTTCACGCCCTCGGGCTCGACGCGGTGGGCGATGTCCACCAGCACGAGCGCCGTGGCATCGAGGCGGTCCTCGCCGACCGCGGTGAGCGAGGTGCCGCCGCCCATTGAAGCTCCGACCAGCACGGGGCGTGGATCGCCGAGCTGTTCGACGAGGCACAGCAGATCCTCGACCATGGCATCCTGGGTGTAGTTGCCGTCGGCCGCCCATTCCGAGTCGCCATGACCGCGCGCATCAAAAGCGATCGCGCGATAGCCGGCTGCTCCGAGGCGCTCGCCCGCGCCCTTCCAGGCATGCCGTGTCTGCCCGCCGCCATGCTGCAGCAACACCAGCGGTCCGTTCGGATCGCCCCACGCGTCGCCCGCAAGCGAGATGCCGCCCACGCCCTTCCAGCGATGCATCGGCAGCGGCGTGCCCGGCAGCGGACGTCCAGCGCTCATCGGTGTTGTTCCCTGTTGGCCGTTGCGGCGAACAGGTGTGATAGCGGCAGGGCAGTAACGAGGCAATTGCAATGACGGCTGTCATATTCAGCCGCCGCGGGCACGACGGCGCTTCGTCGACGCGCCGCTATTTCCTGACGCAGTCCCAGGTGCTGGACCTGACCGACGTCGGGCAATTCCACCCCGAATCGTCGAGGTTCGCAGGCTTCGGCTTCAGCACGGTCCAGTCCCGAAGGCCATGACGAGGACAATCAGCAGGGAGATTGTGTGGTGTTCCATGGAGGTCACTTGCCCACGCATTCGCCGAGCGTGTACTTCAACGCGGTCTCGCATTTCCACGCGGGATCGTTGATGTCCTTCGGCATCGGCTTGGCGGCTTGCCACGCGCCGAAGGCAACCACGATGGTGACGTGCCGGCAATCGCACGGTGTTCCATGCCTGTCGGTCATAAGAGGACGGCGCGAGGTTCAACGCGAGTATGACTTGCCGCGCACTTCAATATCCCCGCTCCCAGTCGATCACATTCTTCATCGGCTTGCCGTCGAGATACGCTCGCAGGTTCTCGCAGAACAAATCCACGCCGCCATGCCGGAAATCATCGGCCGCGCCCGAGGTGTGCGGGGTGATCAGCACGCGGCGGTCGGACCAGAGCTCCTTTGGCGGGGCGTGGTCGAATTCGCCGACGTAGACGTCGAGCGCAGCACCGCGCAGGCGACCGGCTTTCAGCGCGGCCAGTAGCGCGTCCTCGTCGACGATCTCGCCGCGGGCGATGTTGACGAGAATGGCGCCCTGCTTCATGGCGGCGAAGCGCTGCGCGTCGATGAGCTTTGTCGTCTCCGGCGTCCACTGCGCGCAGACGATGACGAAATCGCTCTCGGCCAGATAAGCGTCGAGCTCTGCGACCGTGCCCACCTTCGCAAACCCCTGCGGCAGTGCACCGCTGGCGTCGCGGCGGATGCCGAGCACGCGCATGCCGATCGCCGCGCACAGCTTGCCGACGTCCTGGCCGATCCCGCCGGCGCCGACGACGCACGCGGTCTTGCCGTCGAGCAGGATCGAGCGATAGCCCTTGCGGGTGAAGCTGCCCGCGTGCGCATCGTGCGAGGCGTCGTGCAGGCTCTTGGCGAAATGCATGATGCCGGCCAGCGCATATTCGGCGATCGCCAGCGTCGAGCCGTAGCCGCGCGAGGTCGTCACCGTCACGTCGCTGCCCCACAGATCCGCCATGCGCAGGTTGCTCGCCCCCGCAGGTGTCTGATGAAACCATTTCAGTTGTGGCGCGCGCTTGCGCAGGTCGAGCGGGTAGGGCCAGCCGCCGAGGACGACCTCGGCCTGGTTGAGCATCGCGTCGCGCTCCGCGCGACTGCCTTGCCCGTGCGCATCGGCTGCGAGAAAACGGCCCACCGTCTGCGCCGGCCAGGTCTCGCGGTATTCGCCGTCGAACCAGCCGGCCGCATCGGTCAGTTTCACGCGCGGATCGACGGCCTCGATCTGCTTCGCCGCCCTGGCTGAAAGGCGCTGGAGAGTAAGGACTTGAATGGGTCGCATTTGCTTCCAATTGTGGTGGCGGGGAAGTCCCATGAGCTCCTTAGGCTATTTGCCGCCCGTGTTTTGAGATACTTAACGCTGAAATGAACTCGGCTCTGTCAGCAGGCGACAAATCAAGCCGGGAACACCCGCTTCCGTGTCTGGTTGTGCCCGGGGAATGGCCATGAATTCTGCCTTGAAACCGGTGTTTTTTGTCGCTGCCGCGATCTATCTGGCGGTGGACGAGATTTTTTCCAGCGTCGCAAAACCGATCGCCAACTGGGTGTCGCGGCTGCGGATGTTCGAGCGTGCGCGGGTGTGGATCGCTTCGCTCGGGCCGTATCCGTCGCTGGCGCTGTTTCTCATTCCGCTGATCGTGCTGGAGCCGGTCAAGCTGGTTGCGACATATCTCGCCGCCACAGGCCATTTCACCGAGGGCGCGATTGTGTTCGTTGTCGGCGGCACGCTGAAACTGGTGTTGATCGAGCGGCTGTTCGATCTCACCCGGGACAGGCTGATGATGATCCCGGCCTTCGTCTGGTGCTACGTGCGCGTGCGCGCGGTGCTGGACTTCCTGGAGGCTCTGCCGGTGTGGCAGCTGGTCAAGGCGAAGATGAAGGCGATGAAGGTGTTGCTACGCGGGTTCATCCGCCAGGCGTTTGCGAACCGGCCGGCGGAGGCGAAGCAGACAGAAGCTCGCGAGCAGCCGCAAGAGCGGCGGGTTACGCGGTAGGGCTGGCGCCCGCCGTCTCACCCCGCCGCAGCACTCGCCTTGGCCGCGGCCCGTTCCGCGTCTTCCTGGACGAAGCGGTTGAACTTCAGGCACACGGCGGCGTGGCCGGCCGGATCGACCACCGTGCGCTCGAGGAAGTTGATCACCTGTTGCTGTACCTGCGGCACCAGCGACGGCACCGACAGGAAGCCATGCGCTTGCCCCGCGATCAGGTGCATCTCCACCGGCGCGCCGGCCTCGCGCAGCTTTGCGTACATCCTGAGCGACGCGTCTTGCGGCACGAGTTGGTCCGCGTTGCCGTGGATGAGCAATGTCGGCGGCCAGGACTTGCTCACATACGCCGTCGGACTCGCGCGCTGCGCGGCTGCCTGATCGGCGCCTTCGCCGAGCAGCGTGTCGGGACGCATCACACCCGGCGCGCGCGGCTTCTCCACGCTGAACTCGGTCGGCGGATAGAAGGCGACGACGGCCGCGATCTGCGGCGTTGTTGTTGGCTCGCCCTCGTAGTCGAAGCCGGCGTGTTGCGGCTGCCCTGCCGCCATCAGCGCCAGGTGTCCGCCGGCGGAAAATCCCTGCAGCACGATCCTGTCGGCGGGAAAGCCGAATTCGCCGGCGTGTGCGTGCACCCAGCGCAATGCGGACCGCACATCCTGGATGTGCGCTGGCCAGGCCGCTTCGCCGAGCAACCGGTACTCGACACCGAAGGCGATGAAGCCGTTTGCCGCCAGCACCTTCGCCGGCGGCGCCATCATCTCGCGGCTGCCGCGCCGCCAGCCGCCGCCGTGGAACATCAGCACAGCCGCTTTGGGCTGACCGTTCGGATGATAGACGTCGATCGCCATGGTGCGCGTTCCGCCGCGGCTGGCGTAGCTTCGCTGTTCGACGGTGCTCATGCTGGCGTATCCCATTTGCTGTGTGTTGGCCGCACTCTAGCAGCGGTGTGGCGCCATCAAAAGACACAAGTGCCGCGACGCGGAACGCAAGGGTGCGTCGCGCGATCGTCGTAGCGCCATGGGCGGTCGAGGGTTATCCTGTACCCAAGCAAGAACAGTGCGACGGGAGGCTGACCATGCGTAGCGGCCGATGGATCCGCGGTTTCTCTCTAGTGCTGTTTGCGCTCGTGGCTGCAGCGCCTGCCATGGCCGCCGAAGGCAAGCGCGGCGGCACGCTGCGGCTCTATCAGCTCGACAACCCACCCTCGGCCTCGCTGCACGAGGAATCGACCATCACATCGGTCACGCCGTTCTCGTCCGTCTACAACAATCTCGTCATGTTCGATCCGTTCAAGCCGCACGAGAGCCTTGACACCATCGTGCCGGATCTCGCCGAGAGCTGGTCGTGGGATGCGAGCGGAACGAAGTTGACCTTCAAGCTCCGGCAAGGTGTGAAGTGGCATGACGGCAAGCCGTTCACGGCGAAGGACGTGCAGTGCACCTGGCGCATGCTGATCGGCAAGAGCGAAGTGCAGGATTTCCGCCGCAACCCGCGCCGGGTCTGGTGGGCGCGTCTCGACGACGTGACGATCAACGGTGACTATGAGGCGACGTTCGAACTGAAGCAGCCGCAGCCGAGCCTCTTGGTGCTGCTCGCGGCGTCGTTCTCTCCGGTGTATCCGTGCCACGTGCCGCAGAACGTCATGCGCACGCGCCCGATCGGCACCGGGCCGTTCAAATTCGCCGAGTTCAAGCGAGGCGACAGCATCCGCGTGACGCGCAATCCGGATTACTTCAAGAAGGGCCGTCCGTATCTGGACGAGATCACCTTCAAGATCGTCGAGAGCCAGGCGACGCGCCTGCTCGCCTTCCAGACCGGCGACTTCGACATCACTTTCCCATCGGACGTGCATGTGCCGCTGTTCAAGGACCTGCAGACGCGCACGCCGAAGGCGACCTGCGAGATGGTCACCACCGGCACGCTGACGACGCTGCTGGTCAACCGGCTGAAGGAGCCGTTCGACAAGGTCGAGATTCGCGACGCGCTGACACTGGCGATTGATCGCGCGGCAATGAACACGATCCTGCTGGAAGGCAAGGGCCTGATCGGCGGCGCCATGCTGCCGAAACCCGTGGGCGAATGGGGCATGCCGAAGGAGCTTCTCGATACGTTGCCCGGCTACGGTCCGGACCTGGCGAAGAACCTTGCTGATGCAAGAGAGCTGATGAAGAAGGCGGGCTACAGCGAGAGCAATCCGCTGAAGATGAAGATCCAGACCCGCAACCTCGTCACCTATCGCAACCCTTCAGTGCTGATGATCGACCAGCTGAAGAAGATCTTCATCGAGGCGGAGCTGGAAGTGCTCGACTCCACGCAGTGGTACGCGCGGATGACTCGCAAGGACTACACGCTGGCGCTGAACGGCATGGGCGTCGCCGTGGACGATCCCGACGGCAACATCGTCGAGAATTATGCCTGCGGCTCCGATCGCAACTACACCGAATACTGCGACGCCAGGGTGGATCAGCTGCTCTCCGACCAGTCGCGGGAGAGCGACCGCGAGAAGCGCAAGAAGATCGTCTGGGAGATCGAGAAGTATCTCGTCAAGGACACCGCGCGTCCGGTGGTCCAGTTCTCCGTCGCCGGCAACTGCTGGCACAATTACGTGAAGAACTACGTGCCGCACGACAATAGCCAGTATAATTATGTGAGGTATGAAGAGGTGTGGCTGGATAAATAGGCTGGCTGCGACCCGTATCCCGGATGGAGCGAAGCGCAATCCCGCATTCCAGTTTGACGCAGTCCCGGATTTTGCTGCGCTTTGTCCGGGCTACAAGGCTCAAAGGAACCTACCATGATCGACTTGCACTACTGGCCGACGCCGAACGGGAAGAAGGTCACCATCCTGCTCGAAGAACTCGGCATGCCTTACAAGATCATTCCGTGTGCAATCGGCCGCGGCGACCAGTTCAAGGACACGTTCCTGAAGATCGGGCCGAACAACCGCATGCCGGCGATGGTGGATCATGCGCCGGCCGGGGGCGGCGCGCCGATCAGCGTATTCGAGTCCGGCGCAATCATGATGTATCTCGCCGAGAAGGGCGGGAGGTTCTACGGCAAGGATCTGCGCGGGCGCACCGAGGTCAACCAGTGGGTGATCTGGCAGATGGCCAACCAGGGTCCAAAGACCGGCGAGTTCGGCCATTTCTCGCGGCTCGACGCCAGCAAGGGCGACCAGTCCTACGCGAAAGCCCGCTTCGGCGACGAGGTCAACCGCATGTACGGCGTGATGAACAATCGCCTGCACGACCGCCGCTATCTCTGCGGCGACGAGTATACCATCGCCGACATGATCAGCTACCCCTGGACGGTGAACTGGAAGGGCCAGGGCCAGAACCTCGACGACTTCAAGTACTTCAAGCGCTGGTTCGACGAACTTTCCGCACGCCCGGGCGTGCAGCGCGGATTGGCGGTTACCGCAGGCGAGCCGGCGGAGGATCCGAACTCGCTGTCAGCGGAGGAGAAGGAGCGCCGTGCAAAAATGCTCTACAATCAGCGGGCACGACCGGCGCCGGAGGGCGGGTTGCTGAGTGTTTGATTTTCCTCGTCATGGCCGGCTTGACCCGGCCATCCCGATAAGGGACGCAGTGCCTTCCCAGGCGGGATCCATAGGCGAGCGAAGCGACGCCGTTCTGCGAACGGCTATGGGTCAAACCTGGGGATACGATTCCAGGAACCGGCACCCATGACCGAGCCCATCTTCGACATCGCTCATCTCGGGCACGTCGAGCTTCTCACCGACAAGCCCGAGGCCAGCCTGAACTTCTTCGTCAATGTGTTCGGTCTCACCGAGAGCGGGCGCGAGGGCGACAGCGTCTATCTGCGCGCCTATGACGATTACGAATTCCATACGTTGAAGCTCACGGCTTCGAACACGACCGGCATGCGCCATGTCGGCTATCGCGCGTCGAGCGAGCAGGCGTTGCTGCGGCGTGTCGCCGTGCTCGAGCAGATGGGCTGTGGCATCGGCTGGAGCGAGGGCGACCTCGGGCACGGCCGGGCCTATCAGTTCCGCGATCCGGACGACCATGTGTTCGAAATCTACTACGAGACGCGCCGCTACCAGGCGCCACCGGATCAGAAGCCGGCGCTGAAGAACCAGCCGCAGCGGTTTCCCGCGCGTGGGGTGGCGACGCGGCGGCTCGACCACTTCAATCTGCTGGCAACGGACGTGGGCGCCATCCGCGACTTTCTGCCGAAAGCGCTTGGCAGCCGCGTCACCGAGCAGATCGTGCTGAACGACGGCACGGTCGGCGGTTGCTGGTTCACGGTCAACAACAAGTCCTACGACGTCGCCTACACGCGCGACTCGACCGGCACCCGCGGCCGCTTCCATCACGTCACCTACGCGGTTGATCAGCGCGAGCACATCCTGCAGGCCGCCGACGTGTTCCTGGAAGCCGGCGTGCATATCGAGACCGGCCCGCACAAGCACGCGATCCAGCAAACCTTCTTTCTCTATGTCTGGGAGCCCGCCGGCAACCGCGTCGAGGTCGCCAACGCAGGCGCGCGGCTGATCCTCGCGCCCGACTGGCAGACCGTCACCTGGAACGAGGAGGAGCGCAAGAAAGGCCAGGCCTGGGGGCTGAAGACCATCGAAACGTTCCACACCCATGGTACGCCGCAGGTGCGAGCCTAGGCTCTCCTGCGTCGTCTCGATAACCGTTCGATGAACGGCGTCGCTTCGCTCGCCTATGGAAAGCGGGACCCAGTATCCCAGAGCGCTGCGACTCAATCGCTGACGCTGCGGCGTACCGGGTGCTCCTTCCGCGGACATGACGGCCAAGTACGCGGTTGAGATTATGCCCGGTCCCTTTCACGCCCTGCAAGTTCTGTCGCAACACATGCATTGCCGTGACGAAGTCGCCTCGCTAATCATTGCATTCGAACCAAACCGGAGAATTTCATGCCCAACAAACTGAAAACCGCGTGGAAGGCAGGCAATGCTGTCGTCAATGGCTGGCTGGCGATCCCGAATGCGTTTTCGGCCGAGATGTACAGCAAAGCCGGCTGGGACAGCGTCACCGTCGACATGCAGCACGGCGTGCAGGACTATCTCTCCTGCGTTGCCTGTTTCCAGGGCATGCAGTCCTCGCCGATCGTGCCAATGGTGCGCGTGCCGTGGAACGAACCTGGCATTATCGGCAAGGTGCTCGATGCCGGCGCCTATGGTGTGATCTGCCCGATGGTCAACACGGTCGCCGAGGCGCAGGCGCTGGTGCAGTATTCGAAGTATCCGCCGCAGGGCACGCGCAGTAACGGACCAGTGCGCGCCTCGCTGTACGGCGATCCGAGCGGCTACCAGAAGACCGCCAACGACGAGATCGTGCTGATGCCGATGATCGAGACCAAAACGGCGATCGGCAACATTGAAGCCATACTCGATGTTCCCGGCATCGACGCGATCTATGTCGGTCCTTCGGACCTGTCGTTCTCCTACGGCAAGGAACCGAAGCTCGACGTCGAAGACCCGGAAATTCTGGCGATCTACGACAAGCTGATCGCAGCGACCGCCAAGCGCGGCCAGGCCGCCGGCATCCACTGCGGCAGCGCCGCCTATGCCAAGCGCGCCATCAAGATGGGCTTCAAGCTGGTGACGGTGTCGAACGAAGTCGGCATCATGGTCAACGCGGCGAGGGCCGCGATCAAGGAAGTGCGGAGCTGAGCAATACGTGCGGCGCTCTACATCCTCCGCCTCAAGGGAGGGTGGTTCAGCAGTCGGCGCGTCTGCTGTGCATGAATAAGGAGAAACACCATGGCCAAATACAAAGTCGTCACGCCGAAGGGCGCGAGCTTCACCACTGCCGGCGGCGGTTATGCGCTGGAGAGCGAAGCGTTGAACGGGATCGACGCGGAGATCATCGAGGCGCCTGCGGATGAAGCGAGTTTCATTGCCGCTGCAAAGGATGCGGACGCGATTTACGCCAAGGGCATTCCCATCACCAAGACGATCATCGACGCCTTGCAGAACTGCAAGGTGATCACGCTCGGCAGCGTCGGCGTCGACTCGGTCGACGTGAAGGCGGCGAGCGCCAGGGGTATTCCGGTGACCAACGTGCCGGACACCTTCATTGAGGAGGTCGCCGACCACGCGATGGCTCTGCTGCTCGCCGGTTTTCGCCGCGTCATCGAGCAGGACAAGATGGTGCGCGAGGGACGCTGGGGCGAGGGGCGTCCGGCGCTGCTGAAAATTCCAAGGCTCGCGGGACAAACGCTCGGCTTCATCTCGTTCGGCCGCGTCGCACGCGCGGTGGCGAAACGCGCGGCTCCGTTCGGGTTGCGGCTGATGGCCTACGATCCGTTCATCGAGGAAATGATGATCTCCGACCACGGTGTGCTGCCGGCGACGCTGTCGGAGGTGCTGGCGCAGTCCGACTTCCTGTCGATGCATGCGCCGGCCCGTCCTGAATGTCATCACCTGTTGACGGAAAAGCACTTCAAACAGATGAAGCCGACCTCGATCTTCATCAACACCGGCCGTGGCCCC
>Ga0190271_10000330_pt1 | contig 23386 bp, 21 predicted proteins | sample Popmic356T_FD_133747 | JGI IMG/M metagenome (GOLD analysis project Ga0190271, IMG submission 133747) | Populus adjacent soil microbial communities from riparian zone of Weber River, Utah, USA - 356 T | ecosystem: Environmental > Terrestrial > Soil > Riparian zone | place: USA: Utah | collected...
ACCGCGGATCAGCACGCCGATGTTGTGACCAAGGAGATCTTGAGCTTCGTTGGCGTCATCGGTAAGCGCGAACGGAATATCGCGGTTCGGGCCGACAATACCCTGCACCGCTTGGTTCGCCCAACTGTGGAACGGTGCACCCTTTTCATGGTCACGCCGCACCCCGATGCCGATAATACGTGGAGCCAGTGGACGAAACACCACGGAACCAGATACCGGATCGAGCACGCGCACGCTGCCGCTGATGGGAATCAGCCGTTTGCTGTTGATGGTCTCGCGCCAGTTTTCGTCATCCACCTGGCTGATACCAGACGACTCGACTACCGCATGGCCCAGCAACTGATTGAGCACCCCATGAAGCGACGAACAGATCGGATTGGCACCAGCCGACATAGTCGCCGTGTAGGTCGCAACCGCAGACGCTGTCCATGTCAGATCGAATGTCGCCCCGCTGCCGCCAGTCGGCGAAACCGAGAATTGCGGCCGTGGATTGGGCGGGTCTGGCGAAATACCAGGAATAGAGCCTGGATTTTCGATTTCGAAAGTTGCGACAGCACCGGCACTGACCGTAAGGACCTGAATGATCACACCATTGGTCAATGTGATCATATCATTGACCGCATAACCACTGCCGCCGCTGGCCAATGTCGCTGCCGTAGCGGTCTTCACAGCAGGAGGTACCACGACTGTAGGAGCAGTGTCGTACCACGCCCCCGGAGTATCCAGGATCACTGTCGAACTCAGCTGCCCGCTGGCCAATCCAAACGCATGTGCTGTAGCCTGCACCGCGTCGGGACCACCACCACTAAAGGTGATCGGATAAGATTGTCCCTCGACGTAGCCTGTACCGCCTGCGGTTCGCGAAAGAGTGCCGACACCATTGGCCATCTGTCCAGTATAGCCCGGCGCAGTGATCAAACGTGGAGTTACCGCCAGCAACTGAGCGGATTTCAAGAAGGCGAAAATGCCAGTGCCTGCCGTCGACGAACCAACGATACCGTTGATCGTTTCCTGAATCCTAATCGCTGGATCGACGTTGGTTCCCATTGCCGTGCGAACCACCACGATACGAGCAGCGAACTGTGTTTCGCCGACCTGATCATTGATGGCACGCACTGCGTCGGCCAGATACCCGGTATCACCGAGTTTCATGGTCATCGCCGACTTGTTCGAGTACATCAGCACCGGCGTATTGAGCGGAAATGCATCAACGTCTGCTGACGGTGCAGGGCCGATCAGTCCAACCGTAGACAAATCAGCACCGATTACCGGACGTGCTTCTTCGTCAACCTGACGAAGTACAATACCAAAATTGGGATCGCCCATGGTGTAGCCTCCTTTTGAAGGGTTGAGATTTTAGAACTCGCTTATCGGCACCGTGATCTTCAGTTTGATTGGATCGTCAGCGCGTATCCGAATGATGAACATCATCGGGATAGTTTCTTCGCCCTCAGGCGGAGTGCCGAAGAAGCGAATTTCACGAAAGTGATCCCCCGCATCAATGTCGGGTGTGACAACAGTCACAGCTATATCGGTGACTTCGGTTAACTGAACCGTCTGTGATATAAGCGTCAGTTCGGAAGCCATCGTATTTCCTTTTCTTTACCAGACGGAATTCCACCGATTGTTAATACGGGAATCCACCACTATGCCACTGACCGTTCTTGAAGTATTGAAGTTCTTGGCGCATCATACCCGCGTTATATTCAAACCTGACCGCGGCGACACCATGCTCATCGAACAGGATTCTACCCAGATCCGTGTTATCGACTTGTACTCTAAGTCTGTTCCCGTCATCCCAGCCAATGTAGATCTTGTTACCTTGCTGGTACAAACCACCGCCCTGCTGCACCGGCCAAAAGCCAAGCGCCTGCTGATAGTTGCCAGCAGGCTGATAGTTACCTGCGGGCTGATAGTTGCCCGCGAGCTGATAGTTGCCAGCAGGCTGATAATTGCCAGCAGGCTGATAGCTGCCAGCAGGCTGATAGCTGCCAGCGGGCTGAAACTGTGACGGTGAAAAATCACCGGATCCCCACAAGCGACCAGCAGCTGAATAGACATGACCGCTGGGCATATTATAATTAGTTCCATCGAAGTGAAGATATCTATCACCATTACTGACAAAGCGAATGACACCCTGCCTTAGACTTGAAGCGTGCCCATAACAATAGAGCTCACCATTGGTGATATTTACCTGACCAGACGAAGTAATGCCGGTACAGTTGATTGCACCTGCTCCCAAACTAGGAACATTAACTTTCGCCGTGCCAAATGAATATTCGGTTCCATTGTAATAAAGATATCGATCTGTATTTCCCAGATAGATCGCGCCCTGCGCGGCAATACCACCGTGATTCTGGGTGCGTAGTCCGTAGAAAACGTTAGCTCCCGTTATCGTTTCTCCACCAGACGTGCTTGCCGCGCCAAGTGCAGTACGTGCCGCCGCAGTGGTGGTCGCTGCCAAGAATGTACGAAGCTGGGAAACGATATTCAAATTGGTCAAAGCCTGTGCGCTCTGTGTTGTCGACAATGTTTGCTGAACATCGAACCGCAAGCGGTTATTCAACGCATTGATCACCGCGGTAACATCCGTACCGACGGTACCGAACGCGGTAGCGATAGCCGCATTGACCCATTGAATATTTGTAATCTGTGCAACATTAGCACCCGCAGTAGGAGTTGGTACCTGAGGTGTGCCGGTGAATACTGGACTCGTTGTTTGCGGCATCGTTGCAAGCAAGGCATCAATAGCGCCTATGGTATAGGCACCAACTTGCGCCGCCGTGGTGGCATGTGGATTGTCCACGCGCGTGGCATGCGTTGCGTCAGGCTTAACCGACACGTCAATTTGCCAATCACTGAACGTACCGGAGCCAAGCGCCAGCTCGCTGTCTAGCACCAGCAATCCAGTATCACGTGAGAAACTGACAACACGACATATCATCGCATTAGAACTATTCACGGTAGAATTCACATCCACATAATTCACATGAACCCATCCCTCGCGTGTTTCTTCTGACAACACAAGGTTCTTGGTGCCCGTACCGATTGTCTCTTCGGTATCTGAAGTTCCGGTGAACAACACACCGAAATTCGCGAGCTGTGTTTGTGCTTCCAAAATCAACGGCGTAAATGTGTCATTCACCCGCTGAATACCAAGTTCAATCAACGTATCGATGGCACGCTGAATATTGGCCGCGTCCTGCTCGCGCAAATTCAGACGTGCATCGATATCGCCAAACCGTTTGTCGAGCGTAGTCGGATCAGCGAGATCTTCATCACGTTTCATCCGGTATTGAGAGAATCGTGTAGCCATGGGAACAACCCCTTAGTATTCTTTGACGACGTAGTCCCTGATCGCGTCCGCGTATTCACCCTTTGCCAGTGCATCCAGAAATTTGCCACTAACAACATGCTCGTCTTCCGGACGCATGATAATCGTGCCGCGCAAACCCTGCGTGACAACACGGTTAATTCTAAGCACGTACTGCTTCTCCAAATCGATTACGGGCGCAGCCTGCTGCACAGGGGCGGCAGGTACGGCAGGTTCGTTAGCCATTTGGTTCTCCTCTAGAGTGAATAGTATGTGCGCTCGGCGATAAGGAAAGTGTTCTGCTCGGCATTTGTCGTGCCGTTGAACTCTATGACAAATGCAGTGAGCGATGTAAGCGTGAATGTGAATTCACGCTTGTATCGTTTGTCCGCGAGATTTACCAACGTGGTCGAGGTCGCATCAGCAGTCTCAACGGTGGCGTAAGTAGGGCCACCGCGCCGCAGAATACATGTCAAGTCATGCGGTGTTTCGTCGAAGTTTTCAAGGATCACGATAACGTGAATTTCAGTAGAAGCCGTGCCAAGCGTGATCACGTTGCTGATGTGCTTGAATGTCTGCTTCGGCCGCCAAATACGAATACGGCTGCCGGTCAACTTCACAGCAGGCATCATATCCACGGTTCCGATAAACCTGAAGCGCAAGTCTGCCGACTGAGGTGCAGTACCACCTTGCAGGATTTCGGAATTATCCGCCACCATCGGCAACCATATGCCAGTGCCAAAGAGTTTCATTTCGAGTAAGAGTTGTGTACTGTCTGGTACGTACATCTCAGCCAGCATGTCGAAGTTACGGAAACCGCCCGGATTGGACAGATTGTTCATGGTCATGCTGACTTGCGCCGCATTAAACTTGGCACCCCAGATCTCCATCATGAGATCTTTAGTCAGATCACCTTGGAAGTACGCGCCGTCTGTCGAATAAAAGAACGTACCATTCAGGAAACCTTGACCTTCTGCCATGCCGAACTTATGGTTGGCGTTGGACACGATTATCAGTCCGTAACGCTTGCCCTTCTGCAGGAAAGTATAAGGGATGGAGAAGCGGTTCCACAGCAACACGATATTTGCCGACGCAAGCGTTGTCTTCATGATAACGCGCGTAGGATCTGGCACTCCCGCAATCACATCACAAATAGCAATATGGATATCTTCTGCCGCTGCCTTTGACGTAATGTACACGCCAAGTTTCGTTGCCCATGTATCACTTGACTGTGTCCACGTCTGCGCGACAAGCGCACCATTGAGATCGTGCTCCGTGGTGACCGCGTACATATACGGTTCTTTCCACGTGTCGTACCACCAGCGGTCAGTTCGATTCCATTCATGTCCGGGATAGTCCTGGTAATATGTAATCTCCGCGACTGCGCTAAAACCAACTTCTGCAAAATCGTAGAGATTCTGCGCACCCGGAGGTTGACCACCGCCAGTGTCCCAACTGACGCTGTTCGAACAGTGCATGTAACTGCCACCGAAACGCAAACGCGAGCGCGACATGTACCCCTGTTGCATGGTCACGTCTTGAAATTCGTACTGCGCGATACCGACTTCGCTATGGTATGGTCCGGTTGTCATTTTCAACACGTCGGTATGCGCTGGCAGTAGCACGCCATTCGCAACCTTGGCATTGTCATCGTTCGGTGAAAACAACGCAATCTCGGCGGTGTTGCTTGAATAGATGCCGAACCGTGCCCCCATTTCAACCATCACATCATAACCAAGATTGAGCGTGTTCAAATAGTTGGAATCCTGATAATCGAGGAAATAGTCAGTGTCATAGTTGGCCGCCGTAGCTGGCTGCTTCAACGTTGCCTTGACGCGCGCCAAATCCATAAACACGTCAACAAAGGCTGCACGCGTCAACATCTTGCCAAGCCGTGACGCAAGATCAGCCAAATCGTTGGCGAGTGAATCAATACGCTTGCCAACGCGCTTTTCGAACTCTTCCAGGCTATCTGTGCGGAAATCTAGGTCACCAGTCGACACAACCATATTGTCTGTCATCATTGTAACAGACACGACCTGTGTCGTATCCAACAGCACGCGTGCGACTTCGACATGCGTGGACGGAATGGCAGGTGGCTGCGGATCAGAGCTTTCAGTACCGACATTCATTACCAGAACAGCCGCACGGCTGCGCACCGTGGCTTGTGCGCGTGGCTCGATACGACCAGTGAACACGTCTACTAGATAATCACGCTCTTCGGTATCGGTTTCAGTCTCGATACCATATACCGAAACTGAGACAACGCGCTGTGCTGTCACCGGCAAGTAAGTCAGCATCGACTGAACGGTGGTTGATCCTAGATTATAGATGATACCGAACACATCGTAGAATCGACCAGCCAAAATTTGAATTTCAGCTTGGGCTGTTTTCGACGTTGTGAAGCCAGAGAAACGACGCGTCGACGTGACAGCATCGCGTACGATATGATCCAGGCTTTCGCGCGCAAACCCCTGCAAGTCATTATGATCTTGAGCCTGCTGCTCCTGGTAGTCCCTGAAGATTACGACTTTTTCCATTGCCTTAGCCCTCGTATCTGGTTAGAGATTGCCCTGAATTCAAGTTCTTTCAGCAGGGCTAGGACGATCTATGATAAGGTGGTCGATTCCGACCAGGATCGGGTGACCGCGACCAACCAAGCGACGCACCGGTCCGAGTTCGAGCATGATCTTATCACTCAATCTTGCTGCCGCTTGTATCGCATTCCGCACACGCTGCACCGGCCTCGGATCATGCGGAATCCAGAATCTTTTCTGCGGACCGTTGATTCCCTCACCCGCTTCATACATCGATCGCTTGCCCGCGACGGATACGTGCAGCCACCCGGTATATTTCGGAAACCCAAATCTCCCGGTGCCCATGAACTGTACCCCGGTTCTGCGGGCCACGGGCACAGCTGGATCATAGACTGCATAGCGTTCAAAGATCCTCATAGGTGCGGTCGTTGGCGCAAAGTATTTGCGCGGTGACAGTGGTGTATCACTGAACACCTGATGCCCACGTATGCCGCTGACCATGACACGTTCTGGTTCAGCATTTATTGGTTCGAGTGTCGGTCCAGATGCCGTCCTCCATGGCATGACTGGTGTTGGCATGATCGTAACCAATCGCCTCCAGGCGTCTGAAGGAATATAGAAACGATCATTCGGCCGTGCCGGTACATCGCTGAATACACGATGACCTGCCGTGCTGCTGAGATGAAGCTGCCAGTAGGTTCCGATAGACTCTACCTTGACATCGGTTTCCACTCCGTCAACGACCCAACGTGCGCGCCTCGTCAAGCGACTAAGCGCGGTACTAGGCATGGAAAACGCAAGACCACTACCCATTTCAAGACCCACGCCTGAATTCGTATGCCCCCGAAAGGCGAACCCAGGAACTTGCGCTCGAATTTGATGATGTATCAGTAAACGTCACCGAAGTTGATGTACTGCCTTCCCGTACCATCGTATCAAGATTAAGATTTCCAGGAGTTGTCGAACTGACACTGTGAACTGCTGTCCACCCACCACCTGGATTTATCCCGGCGCTGATAGACGCAACATCCGAACGCATGCGCCACGCGATGACCTGACTGCTGGATAGAGGCGCTGTCATAGTCATTGTCAAGCCAGCATCTCCAGGAGTTGTATTCGATACGGTCGCTCCTCCAGGTGATCCCATATTGTGCCCGGTGTACGCCATGATGCTCAGCAAAACACTGCCTTTATCCGTAGTCACTGTTCCCGAATCGGACACCGTGATCTGCATCGGTGCACCAGTTGTGACGTTCGCCGTATACAGCAGCAAGCGAACATTCTTACCTGGAGGACCACTTTGATATATGTTAGAAGATATTACCCGAGCAGTCCAGGTCAAACCTCCACCCGAAATACTGAGTGCCCCCGATGTGCCATTTCCCTGAATCGCTGCAATGAGTACGAGCAACGAATTATTCGGTGGCGTGAAACTTGCTGACGTTGCAGTTGGTGAATTACCGACACTGACTTCATTCGAGACGGTCATAATGTCTGTACGCACGAATGGCAGGAAAGCCAGTGTCGTACTGCCAATGCTCAAAGCCGAAACTGAAAGCGGCGCGGCTGTCAATCGCGCATAGGTGGCAAACGCAGCTACTGCAGTCGGTGAAGGAGCTACAAGTCCACCCGATGGAAGTGGCTGTATCATAGAGAATCTCGGCGCCGGAAGCCCGAGACTGTATTTCAACAAGACAGACATATCGCGTGTAGCCGTAGGCTGCCATGGACCGCTGTAGTCTGTAAGGACATTGCCACCGGGATAGACATTCGAACCGGACACCAACACATTGTAGAAGCTAGTTTCCGGTGCGAATTGGTCTGTTCGCGAGAACACGACCATGTATGACGTACCCGGCGTCGTATTGACCGGCGGATCAAATCTAAATATAACCGGGACAAAATCTGACGATCTTATCACAGCGATGGAGTAACCCGAAACTGGAAATTCAGTACTCGTTAGCTGAATATTAGCACGGACTGCATCACCCGGTGTTCCCGTTACATTAAACGGAGCCATGACTTCATTAAGATGACTACCCTGCGCGATAAAGCTCTGCCCTACTCTGCCTCGCCATCCAAAGCCAACGGGCAATGTACCAATTGGAAGAGAAGTATCACCCGGCATGGTGCCCGGTTGATAAGTCAAGTGTTGATTGATATCGATGCCTCTGAATCCTACCGCCAGCGGAACGATCATACTGAATACAGGTGCACCAAGAACCGGTGATCCAACGGTCTTCCCTGTTGGAATAAGTATCGTAAGAACTGGTGCCCCAATGTCAAACTTGTACCTCAGCGTCAAAGCCATGTCACGGCTGGTCAACGACCAAATGCCAGTTTGATTTGTGTAACAAGCACCCATCAAGAAGACGCTCGCAAACGATACACGCATATTGTAGTAGTCAGTTGTCGGTGCCGCCGGGTTCGTTCGCGTGAACGCAATAGCATAACCCGTCCCCACCGTTAGATCGATCGGCGGATCAAACACGAACGTGACTGGATCATAGACAGACGTACTTATTGTAGATCCACTGACAACAGTAGAATTACCCGATATGACATTTTCAGCTGCGCCTCCCAGTATCTGTATGACATTGGCGGTGATTCCGTCGAGTGGTGTTCCAGACACACGAATCGAGGCTGTCACCTCGAAGAGACGCTTGTCCTGCGCGATAAAGCTTTGCGCCACCCTGCCCCGTGTCGCAATCGCCGCCGCTCCAACCAGGAACACAGTATCGTCTGGCTGGCTGCCTGCCTGATAGAAAACAGTTCGACTGACTTCCAGCGATTGCGGCGACAACAAGATAAACGACTTGAACAGCGGTGCACCGAGCACGAGTGCACTTGTTGTCAAGTTCCTTGGAATGAGTATCGTGATAGTTGGCGTACCAATTTCAACAACGCCACTATATTGTAGTGAGATCGCATAGTCACCGGCGTAACGAATCCAGGATGTCTCTCCTACAGATCCTATAGCTATTGCATGGAAGGCATTTCCATCAGCATAGCTGCCAACAAGATTTCTTGGCATCACGTAACGGCCACCAGCTAGATCACCTTGAGTAGCATTCGATCGCTCGAACCTAGCGACATATGTTTGGCCAGGAATGATCGTGATCGGTGGATTGAACGCAAAGCCAATTGACGAAGGAGTTGTTGAAATCAAACTCGCGCTGACAGAAGCCGTGCCAAGCAATGAAAATTTTTCGGGCCCGAAAGTAGTCCAATTGTAAATAGCGTCTATGTCAAATGAACCATCCGTTGCCATTATCTTGGCAACCAGATTGTCTGTCGGCAAGGGACCTCCGGCGGCGACTTTTGCAGCTAGTACCGTGATGCCATTCAAACGACCACTTCCTCGGAAAGACTGCGCAGTCATAACTTGATTTACAGGCGCGCCAGAAATTGGTTCAGCAATATCGTGTGGCGCACCGCCATAGATAATAGTGCTGCCGATACTCAATCCTCGTGTAAACATCGAAACCGAAATAGCAGGCACACTGAAAACAGGTGAAGAAGACACAAGAGTGTATGGGATAAAATCCCACGATTCGAAAAGAGGTCGTCCCAGACCAACACCACTGAATTCAAGTGAACCAACAAGATTGAAATCACCTTCATCAACCCAGACACCACCCAACCTGGACAACAAGGTAGATCCGGCTATAGCCGCAGTTTGCAGCATATACGTATGAGAATTATTCAAGCTGCCTGTTCGCGAAATGATAACTGCATACCTAGAACCAATATCCAGATTGGCAACAACAGATGAGAATTCAAACGTGATATACGTATTAGAACCACCATTGAGTATTGAATGATCAACGATATTAGAAACTTCCAATGCGGCCCCACTAGGAAATCCATTGCTGTCCAGAGCATACACACTTGCGATAAGACTATCCTGAGGATCGCCAACAACTTTGGCCAAAATCGTAACGGACAACAAGACTTCACTAAACGCAGTGATTGTCTGCCCTATTTGTTGACGACCGAGTATCGATCCAAAACCAACAGCGAAACTATTCAAATCTGCTGTAGTAAGCGCACCAATTTCAATACCTTGTGAACCAAGCGCAGCGAATGTCCCACTATCCGGTAGTTCAAACAACGGCGGACCAACAGCAAGTGATAACGCGTCTAGCGAACGATCTGCAATACCGCCAAGACAAAAGCGCGAGTCCCGCAAACGTAGATTGCCGACCCCGCCCAGAAAAGCCTTGTTGTCAGCAGCGGTACCGGCTTCCTGCACGCGCCACACGCGCAACTGCGGCAGGCGCTGAAGCCAATCTTCGCGTTGATCCGTGGTCAAACTCGGTCCGGCAAACGCATGCTGCGGCGGCAGTATTGCCGAAATGACATGATAACCAAACGGCGAAACATCACGACCGGCAAAGTCCAGCACCATCTTGATACCGGCAAGCGTGCCGCGTAGAGATTTAAACTCCCACTGACGCGCGACCCAATCGCGTTTCGTATTCTCCGACCAGTCGTCGTCCCAGTAATTGACCCCGAGCGCCCACGCGAGATAGGGCAAGTTTTCTAAACGCGTTTTGAACGGATCCCAACTATCTATGATGGCTTCAGCATCGATACCGACCTGACGCACAGCGTCAGCATCCGCCATGGCTTTCTCAAGCCCTGCGGCATTCCGGTAAAGAAGTTCTGCGCCGGGACCGTCGGTCATTCGCCGCGCCCGATGTAGGTCAACTTCACGTCTGACACCTGAACCAAGCCATCGTCCGCAACTAGAACATCTTCCGCGGGTTCATCGATGACTATGTTGTATACGCCGGTGATGTACATCGCAGCGGAGATCGCCACATGCGTGTGATCATAGCCGAGCCAACGCTGTGTCTCGATCAAGTTGGTGATTGCAGTATTCAGCTTGGTCATGACACCTAGCTGGTCGAAGCCGGGCAGCAGCCAAACACGAATACGATACTTGCAGGATGTTATCCTAGGTGACGCCACCGAGATCACGTCGGTCAACCCCTTGCGTGCTTCACTTTCAACATAGATCATCACGGCGTTCAACTGTGCAGCAGTCGGCGTTGGATTCGCACCCTCAGCCATGATCGTGACTTTAATGTTACCACTGCCGCGCACGCTTGTTGCAGTTGCGTCACGCAGCGTAGGATCAGCAGTCAACGCCCAGAACACATAGGCTTCGAAGATCCCATGCGGCGACAGCATATTGGGAGACAACCACACGCGCCGGCGATAGCGTTCGTCAGTCTCACCGTCAATGCGCGGCACCCCACCCGGATAACGACTGGCAATGGCGTCCAAGTCATCATTAGATGCAAACGCCAACGTCACAGCCCGTGCTGCCTGATTGACACGATCACGCAGCATCAGCTCGAAATAAGTAGACACTTCCTGATTGATCTTGATAGGGTCGAATTCTAAACCCTCTACGTCATACTGCGCTGCTGCCGGTGGATCATAGCTTGCCCAGCGTGTCTTGAGATCATTCATGCGGGCAACGATGATTTCTTCCGTGTCGATCTTCTCGATCACGTTCATTTCAGCAAGTTCGGACAGTGCGATGACGCTGATGCGGCTCATCTGATTTCTGCCCAATCCCTGCCGATATTTCCAATAAGCCCAAGCGTCCGCCGGTTTTCTGGTGTTGAATCACCAAGGTGCCCGCGCGGGCGATATACACCTTCATTCTGGGTGGTCAGCTTGCCTTGGCGCAGTTCGTTCACGGAAGTCAACTCAGAACCATCCATCCTGCGCGATTCTGCATGGATCTGTTGCAAGGAGAAATTCGGTTCCCATAGATCCAGTGAAGTAGCAATCGCCCAGTAGAATTTCGTAATCACGCGCGGAGTAGCCAGCTCGCCCAGCAAGTGTGGCACGAAGCTGCCTGCCCAACGACGCAATGGACGTTCGTGATAGCGCGTGGCAAAGATCATTCTCATTGACTGGGTCACATGACGCCAGCCAACGATGACCTTTCCAGTCTTACGATCCATGCCGACACGGACCGGAGCGAGGATGCGTATTTCAACATCCAACTCCGGCCACATATCAGATTGTGGATCATAGTATTTGGTGGACAGGGCCACGGAGATTTACTCCGGCTCTTTTTCAAGCGGGGTCTTACGAAACTGAGCGAGAGCAGCCTTCGCTCCCTCGGACAATTCGACGTATGCTCTCGGGCCGATGGCACCCTGATCAACCCAGTATTGAGCTTGCGCGCTCGACATACGAACGACCTTCCCCCTTTCGGTTTCGATCACCTTCGCCTCACCGACGCTGGGCGCATCAGTGTAAACGAAATATTCCCGCACGCTCGGCACGGGCGCTGCTGCTTTCGCCATTCTGGGTTCTCCTTCCAGGTTAAATCTTATCATCATCGCTGATCGGGTCGCCACCAACTTGCCATTCCTTGGAACAGATGAGCTGACCGTCCTTCACCACCGCATAGTCATTGCCCGCTTTCATCTTCACGCCGTCCTTGTTCACCATGAAGCGTTTGTCTTTACCAATACGAGCAGTGATGCCACCATCATTGTCCAGGCGCAATGCAATACGCGCTTCCGCTTCCTGAGGTTCATGTTCGTATACCTTGCGCTGCTGCTTGCTGTCACCGCTGCCGCCACCGCCGGACCCGGACTGTTGACCTTGTTCCCCCTGCTGACCGCCCTGCTGGTCATCCTTTTTCCCCTCCTGCAGCCAGATCGCATAACCGCTTTTCGTTTTCTTTACCCGAAGGTCGTCGAGCTGATAGGTCTCCTCATCCTGACCTGACTTGTTGGCATGGTCAGGCGGCTTGTGGTTCTTGTTCGGCGCATAAGGAACGACGAACGCCTGCGCCGGATCCCCGTTCGGGGAAATCATCATAAGGTTCTGACCCTTTTTATAAAACTTGCGCTCGCGCCCGCCCCCGCGCATGTCCCCACCCGTGTCGAGCCACGGACCGAGATTATCCTTGCCATCCGAATCCTTGCCCATCGACATTCGCATGCGGTCACCTTTGACCTCATGCACCGTGGCAGGCATGATCATGTTGGCGACCATGCGCCGCAGATTGCTGATTTCACCAAACAGCTTTTCATATTCTGATGACATGTCAGTTGGCCCTTATCGTGAGTTTGCTTTCCTTGGCAAGGCGAGCGACCAGCTGATTTAGACTCACCTTGTTGATCTCTGCCTTGCCTTTCTTTTTGAACTCGACCGGCAGCGTGCGCCGTGCCTGATGCGCCGCAACCAGACAACGACAGTTGATGTGCAGCGGCAACATCTTCTGTGCCTCGTCGATTGAGTATGGCCCGTGCTCCGCCGCTTCCTGGCAAATTTCACAGACCGCCTTGTCATCCATCGTGACGATATTGACTAGTTCGCCAGGATAGAAATAACCCTCAGGTCTTTTCTTGAAGTTCTTGCCCGCACCCATCTGTCTGTCATCCAGACCGGCGAATGCTTTCGACGCGTCGACACGATAGCTTAGATCACCGGGCGTGGCGCGTTTCACCGCGATGGTACTTCGCACGTTTTCCGCCGGTATCAGTGTCTGTGACTGCACCATACGCGCGACTTCGTCCACCGTCTTGTCACCAATGTCATTCAGCATTCTGGCGCACGCCTGATTGATCCTGTTCTTCCGCACCTCGAGCACCTGCCCTATACGCAGCAAATCTTTGGTGCTGATCTTAACCCCGATCAAGGAAGATGTTCCTCTTTGGGATAAACCGCGTTCGGGATTATCTCATGATCAAATGTTTTGAATGGCGAATCCAGCTCGTCCTCTTCGACCAGCGGCGCGACACCCATGCCCTGCATAGTCTTCTTCGTGAACCCCATCCACGCCTGTCCTTGCCGCCATGGGGGTGCAGCCGTATCATTCAACATTGACTCCACCAGATTGGCAGCCGCCGCCATGCCCACATGATCCTGATCCTGTGACTGAGCAAGTGTGATAAACTCCCGAACCGGATGGTCCGTGTCTATGACGGTGCCGGGTGCTGGGTCTGCGATGCAAGAGCATATGAGCGTGACCTGCCGTGCTGCCCAGCGGGTGCCTTTGTCTGCGGCACCGCCCCGAACAGATGACAGACGAGTTATCGGCAAGACTATGCGCCGAAAAATTTCACCCCACGGTGAGCGTGGGTCAGTGACGATAGCGTTCAGCGCCTGACCTTCGATGAAGTCTATGACCGCTTCCATCGCTTGGTCAGTCTGCGGAATATTCAGCACCGTGCCGTCTGTACCTTCGACTTGCACTGCAGAAGCCACGCCAATTTCCAGCACCAGCTGGATCGTGCGCCCGAGCGTGTACAAATCCATGCCGTTGATTCTGTCGCGAACATCCGTGTCGGTGTAGACAGTGATATAAGGCTTCGCGCCCGCGCCCGCGAGTATGTCCATCAACGGAGTGTTGTCAGAATCAAAAACTCTATCCTCGGCCCATGTCTTGTCACGCAGGGCTGCCACCGCACACATCCTAACGACTGGTCGGATGATACTCACGTGAGCTCGCTTTCGGTTGTCCGCAACAGATGTATCACATACCGGCCAGTCGGTCCGGGCTCGATGAATGAAACCTGAAGCGTCCAGTCATCACGGTCCAGGAAATCTACACGGTCTCCCTTGCGCAATTTGGCTGGCACCAATGATTGACGTATCGAAAGCTTCAGGTCACTGGTGATTCGCGTCCCTGCCGAAGTATCACTCGTAGAGGCCGCGGGATTTACGAAGCACGCCAGCACCACGGGTGAAGGCGCGCGACTGTTGTCTGGTCCAGCCGTTTGATAACCACCACCGTCTGACCATGGAATGAACCGTACTCTTTCACCAAACGTACTATCGACCGCTGCATCAGCCAGATTAGCAAGCGCCGCCCATGATGTACTAATAACCATTGATCACCAGAACATCTGGGACATTCCTCTTTAGGATTTCATCATACATCAAGCTGTACAACGTCGTGTCCGGCCTGATGGTGGTACCGCCGCCGCCACCTTCGCTGGCGAATTCTTCGGTCGGTTTATTTTCGTAGGTGATCGTGCGATCAGCAAAGCTGACTGACTTGAGCAGCCGCTCGTAGTTCAGGCTACCGCCAACACTGCCACCACCGCCACCGCCGGTGCCGACGAGTAGCTGGCGATTGATGATAGAAGCATAGTGTGCTGCCAGATACAGGATTCCACGCGTGTAGTCACCCTCCGTCCATGACGTATCCACACTGCGACCTGCCTCGATCAACACGATCGAGATCAACTCATCAGTCATGGTCTCAAATTCCGCAAATCGTAGCCGAAATTGAGCTGCGGACGGAGGGGTATAGGGCATTCACTATTTCCTCTTCGAGGCAGCCGCAGCCTCTTCAGCCGCCTGCTTCTTGGCTGCCGCCTCTTCGTCAGCGGCTTCCTTCTTCCTTTCGGCCTCAGCCGCCGACTTCGTGGTGAACTCGACCAGCTCACTGTTCTTCAGATCATCACGCACCGCCTCCGGTACGCTGAACGTGGCCACCTCACCCGGCATGATGCTCACGCCCTTGCCCTTGTCGTCGAAGTAGGTCTGTCGGGCCGTGGACTTGTTCTTCAGGGTGATTTCCACCACCTTGACTTCCTTTTCGTCAGCCATTTGAGTTCTCCTCGTTGAATGATAGCGGTGCAAGCTTACCCTAGATTTTGTCGGCGTAGCGGATGGCTTTTGGCCGACGAATTTCCAGGCCGCCAAGGCGGAAGATACCCGGAACATCAAACACCAGCGCACCACGCGGCATGGGTGTCAAGAACCGATGACGCATTGGAATGTGCATCTTTAGCACATCGGGGCTGTTGCGATACACGATCATGCGTGCCGAAGATGTATCGCCGGCTGTGGCCAGATCACGCACCGCGCGAATGGTAATCGGACGACCAGTCTCGGCAGTGAAGGCATTGTACTTGCGCAGCCACTCCAGGATAGACAGTTCGCTGTTCGCAGAGAACGGAGTCGTCGCAAGGTAAGTATGCTGCGCGATCGGCAGCAGGATCGTATCCGCGTACTCAGTGGAGAGTGAGTCACTTAGTACGTCCGCGAGCTGCACGTTGATGTCACGAATAATCTGAGCGGGTGTCTTGGTTGTCCACGCAGTGGCGGAACCAGTACCATCCGCTGCCACGTCAGCACGGTCGACATCGGTACGATTCAACAAGCCGGTCCAGCCCTTGCCCGTGTCACCCGTGAGAGCAACCCGATTGGTGAACTCTTCGTACGCGCGCACGGCCGCAGCCGCGCGAGCCGCCTCGAGGTTCATGCGCATAAAGATAGCTTGTGAGATTTCCTCAATCGTGTACCGATAGCCGATGCCGGCGAGCTCGACGCCCTGTTCGTATCGCGAACGCTCGACGTCGGCCAGTCGGATATCAGTAGCATGGTGGTGGAACCAATCGGCCTGACCAACCTTGTCGATGCCGTAGAACGAAATCGACTTGATCCACTCAGGCGCGGAGAAGTCCAGCGGAATCAGCTCCGCGTATTGCAAAGCGGGATATTGAGTTTCGTATACCGCCGTCTCGATCAGGGAAGCCTGTTGCGTTACGAAGCTCAGAGCCTGCTGAGCATCTGCGATGTATTGACGCATCTGCGTCCTCCTGTTTTCCTTAGCCCGCAGGCTATGAGAGGGGATGAATGGGATATTCAGTAGAAGCTTAAGTTGGCAGAATCCGCAAAATCGCGAGGCCGCCGATAGTTGCCTGCGTGGTCATGTATTTCGCGTTGGCGAGTGACGTGCCGGCGAGTGCAAACTGACCGGTCGTGGCACTGAATACGACAGCGGTAGCAGGCGTGACGGCAGCACCGACCGAGACCCAGATATCACCGTAGACCATGAGGCCCATGTTTTCGTAGCGGACGTATTTGTCCAGATCGGCAACCGCATGCACCAGCGTGATGTCACGGACCGTGACACCGACGAAGGCAGCACCGCCGATAATCGCTCCGCGGTCAGCCGTACCACGTGAGCAGGCCAGACCGAAACCGATACCTGCGACGGTTTCACAGATTTTTGTATCACCGTTGTATCCGTGCATTGACGCAGGCATGCCCGCAAGTGCAGGCCGCATGCCGGTCGTGTAGGTCGTTTGAACAGCGACGTTTGCCATGGTTGACTCTCCTTAATGGCGGGGATTTCGTTGAAACGGGGGAAGTTAGCTGACTCTCTGCTGCCAAGAGTTTTCGAGAATCTTGCCGCGCTTCTCCCATGCCGCGTCTGCCTTGGCACGCAGGTCAGTGGCCTCTTGATCACCGACGAGAGCACTGGCAAGGTCGATCACGCCGTTGGACTTCGACGGTGTGTATTGCTGCTTGGCAGGCATGGAGGTGTATGCGATGAAAGCACCTCCGACGGCGGCGTCCGACATGGACTTGGTGACTTCGACACCAACCTTGGATTCCACCACTGCGCGGCGCAGTTCCTCGTTGGACTTGCCGTCGGTGACATATTTATCGCCCAGCACCGCCACGACCTTGCCGACGACCGCGAGCTTTTCGCGCACCTTTTCGTCGATCTGCTGTGGTGTCAGCTCCGCGTCCTTCAGCTGCTGCTTCAGGGCGATGATCTCACCGTCCTTGGTTTGGCTAGCCGTTTGCAGCGTGGCGATATCGGCGGTCGATGTGCCGAGCTTGGTCTCCAGTGTCGTGATCATGGCCTGGAGTGTGTTCTTGTCAGTAGTGATTTTGTCCAGGGCACGCGTGACGATGTTCGCCGCCATGTCCGGGAGCTCGAGGTCAAGTCCGTCAACAGTGATCTTCATGGTTGATACTCCTGTTTCACCATCGTCGCCGATCGCTAGTAGAGGGCCACCCCTGGCCTTGGCGACGATTGCGAGGTGGTTGGCCCGAATGTCCTTTTGAACAGCATCGTATGCTTCGCCTGAGTCAGTAACGCCGCTAGTCCAGTCAACGTCTGCGAGATAACCGACAGACAGCTGACGCTTGCCTGCCTTGACGCTGTCGATTGCCTTCTGGTCCATGAGGACCAATGGCACCCGCAGGAAGTCACCATCGCGTGCGACTTCTCCACCCGTTTGACCGACCGCGAGCTTGCGCCAGTTGGTTGCGTTGACCGGCTCAGCAGGATGGTCCAACGTAACCGGACGATGTGCGAATGTCTTCATCGCGTCGATGCCGAAAACCTCGGTGTCCGGTCGAAAAACCCGGACAGTATCCTGGCTGACACCCATCTCATGACCCTTGTAGATCTGGATGCCGGTGCGCGCAATGCGCGGCTGCGCAACCAAATATCCATCACCCGTCAGGGTCCAATGTAAATCACTATCATCATTCTCATCAATGAGTATGAACTCTTGGATCTGCATCTTGGGCATTTGAAAGTTCCTTATATGAAGCGATACCGTGCGCCAGACGCAAATCCTCAGGGGGGAGGACCACTGGTGCACGGCACGCTACGGCGTCTCAACAGAGCGAGTGGACCAACGCCGAAGCTGGAGAAGCCGTCGGGAGTGTTAGAACCACCGGGGTCCCTAGGTTCCACACTCCCTAGGCTTGGGACCTCTTCTATCCGCTCCACACGAGCTGGGGGGCACACAGTTAACGAACAGAGAGGACCAAGGTCAATTGAACCAGATGACGATGAGCGCACAGATGACCGCGAGGCCGAGAAGAAAATAGATAACACGGTGCAGCATGTCAGTCGAAGTCTTCTTCGCCGACACGGATTTTCTTGAACCGCTTGTCCTCGATGGGGATCCAGGCGCAGCGGCAATTCGGGTGAACTGGAATCACACCGTAGGCATCTTCCAATTCATAAATCGTGCCTTCAAGCTCGAAGCATTCTTCGCAGACTTCATCATCGCCGGCGGTGATCAGTGCGACTTCTGCGTCTTTGACCCTGAGCTTGTTGCTGGAAACAAACTCGGGAATAATTCCTACTTGCTGCACGCCGATCAACCGATAAGCGTCCAAGGTTCCCTCGGTGTAGGCACCGATCACGATAGAGTTGACCCATGTGCGCCCGCGTGCGCGCTCGATGACGTCGATCCGCTGATTGACCTCGCGCATCAATAACTGCGGAGAGTGTTTGTTCTTCAGAGCCTCGGCCACGACGCGAACAACCTGCTGCTCAGCCACATCAGTGATACCGTCGATATCGTTGATGGTTATCATTTGCAGCGCAGAGAGCTTCGCGCTGTCTATCATCATAGGTAATTGTTCTTTCAACCGCTGTGCTGCGTGCTGATGGCCGCGCAGATAAGCGTTGCCCACGTAGGGGCGTGTCCAGCCACCGTCATCGCCGAACACGATCTTGTCGTTAATGGATTTGAACCAGTCAGCAAAGACCTTGATCTTGGTGTCTAGTCGTGGATTGATTCCGGCGCGACTGGCCCATGGTGCCACGCTCAGTTCCAGAAAGTCTGTCTGCAGGATCGCACCGCGCACGTAGTTCTTGAGAGTCGCTATTCGTCGTTCCAGTTCCCCGCGCCATATGCGCCGAATATCACTCGTGCGCGTCGGGTCTCTCTTGCCCGCCTTGGCATCGTGCACATGGCGATGGACAGGGACAGCAGTCATTCGTCTACAGGATCTTCGTTCTGGTGCTCTTCATCTTTTTCTTCGGGACCAACCGAACCGAGTTCTTCCGGTAGGTCATCTTCCTCGACCACGTTGAGTGTGCCGTCGTCCATCATGCCGGGCAGCGGATCACCGCGCTTGGTGATGGGATCCTCGGGCTCTTCGTGTGGATCAGGTATGCGGGGCGGTGTCATGCGGTTTTCTTCCAAGAGGCTGCGGCGATTTCTTCCATTTCTACATGAGTGGTGTTGGCATGTGTGCTGACCTTGGTGACCTTGAAGCGGGTGCCCGACTTGAACAGCACTTCGTTCTCACCGGGATGCATCGAAAGTGCGTTGACATCGGTTCCTGTCTTGCTGGTGATCTTCAGCTTCAGGTTGCCACTCCAGCCAGTGCCTTTCGAGGCACTAGTGAAAGCGCGCTCTTCGATAATCATCCCTTCTTTATACGACATTATCACATCAGGTTTCACAGTCGCACCGCGGCCAACCACACCTTGGTAATTTGGCAGCTTGTCGAGCGCGTCGTTAAGACGAAGCGTGTGATTCCATAATTCTTCAGTCATGACGCCGCTGCGCAGACCACGATTCGTATCCCCGAACGCATGACCGGTGTAGGCTGTGATATGCGCCGCCTCATACGGTGAAATGTTGACACCAGAAGGAAGTTTTTTAAGACCCGCATTGGCGCGCATCACCCAGTCTGTTGACGCGTTGGGACCTATTTTGACTAGATCCCTCCAGCTCGCATCGTCCTCGGGTGACAATGGCTGGCCGCCGGCGATTGGGCTGGTCTTGTAAGGCGCTTCAGCTTTTGTCTTGGTCTTTACAGTTATTGGATATTCATCCTCGTCTTCTCCACCATGCGCAGTTGGCATAGGTATTTTCTTAAGATCTGGTTTCTTACCTGCGACAAAGTCCGGCTGCACGAAAGCAAGATACTTCTTCCGCTCGACCAGCATTTTTCCTATGTGCGGGATACCGAGCTTGGCGGCTTCATCTACAATAGTCTGGTCAGGTATCTTCTTCACCAGCTCGATAGACTCGGCGATTTGCGGGTAGGTCATCTTGCCGAAGACCTTGGCCGCCTGCGGATTGAGGTTGGGATCACGCAATGTGTCTAGCTCTTTGACTTCCTTTTCAAATGCTTTGGTACCGCCCTGCGCTCTGTATCCCAGTGTACCGCCCGTGTCCGTGCGATAACCAGTCAATCCGCCGGTGGTGGACAACATACCGCCGATCAGAATGTTATCTTTATTCAGACCGATCACGTCCCAGTTGGCCAGCCATGCGTCGACCGCGAATCCTTTCTGGATTTGCGCCTCGACGGCAGCGACGATTGTTCCGCCCGCAGCAAGTTCCCCAAGCGTGTTGACATCTGGGATGATGCGACTGGCCACGGCAGGCTTGCCGTCGAGCGTAGTCTTGATTTCCACCGGAACGTTGATGCCCGCTTCGCGGTAGAGTTTATTCGCGAGGATATCCTGATTGACGTGGTCCTCGGTCTTCGGGACCTTGACGTACCACTTGTTTCCGGAAGCATCTTCGTAAGTGCCTCCAGGGTTAGACCCTTTTTGTTCCCCTATTTTCTTCCAGTTGTCTGCCTTCTGCAGCTCAGGTGTCGGTGTCGGCACCGCATTCGGCGCAGGAGGCGGAACCGGCTCCGGTTCTTTCAGCTTCGCTATCGGCGTGGGTGCCGTGACAGAAAGTTCTTTCTTGACGTCGACACCGTACTTCTTGAGATGACCCTCGATCTCGGCCATCTTGTCGGGGTTCTTGCCCGTCTTCGCGAGGACAGCATGCTGCTTCTTGAACGATGCGACGATCGTGTTGTTTATTTCTTTCTTGATGTCATTCCCGATGGCCTGCTTGTATGCGGCACGCAACAAGACGCGCTCACCGGAATTTCCCTTGACCTTGGTCGTGTCCAGACTGACTGTCTCAGACTTGCCCTTGTGCATGAAGCTAAGCTTGTAGCCGACCAGCATCGTGCCCTTAGACTGCATCGGGGCATTGATGTCACTGCCGCCGCCCTTGTGAGTATACTTGCCATGCGGATCGCGAGGATGCAGCGCCTCAGTATATTCGTCTTCGGTAAATTCGTCGAGCAGTATGTCGAGCAGCGTATCATCAAGATCATCATCACCTTGGATGACTTCGAAGTCGTCCGATTCCCATGTGAATTTGGCAGTGTCCATCAGGCCTTCATCTTTAAGCGCAACGTGAGCACGCCCTTTTCTTCAGATACACTGAAGCGACTACCACGTTGCACCAGCACCTCGGATTCACCGTCGACCTTCGTGATGTGCGCCACCGGCAAAGCCTTAGCTCCCTTCGGAAGGATGACACGCACTCGTTCATTGCGACCGCTCAGCTGATAAGCGCGCGGGTTCGTTGTCGTACTCAAGAATGCTTTGTCAACGATTGTCTTGCCAATAGCGGCGCGCATTTTCTTGGCAGCCGCACCGTCCATGAACCGATAACCGTGGATTTCTTTTGCTAGTGAAGAATCATCGAGTACCTGCGTAAGATACTTGATTCCCTTCTTGTAGTCGGTGTCCAGGTTCTTGGTGCTACCTTTGCGCAGACCTTCGTTGATTTTTGTATAGTCATGGAACCCATAGCGAGTGACCGCGGTCTCTTCATCCTGTGTCAGCTTCCGTCCGAGGGTCTTCGCAGCAAGAGTCTTGTGCTGGCCCGCGGAAAGCGATCCAGTACCGGCGAAGCGCCCGAGTTCATCATGTTCTTCGTTGTAGTCTTGCCAATCGTTTAGAATATCTTGAACGCTTCGGTCGAAAGGGCGGACACTGTCTGTTTTCACCTTTGCCTTGGCTGGAGGTTTCTTCGCCGGCGCGGGCAACGCTTTCGGAGCACCCACCGCGGGAAGAGCAAGCGGATCCGGCTCCGGCAGATAGATTTCTGCTTCCAGTTCTGCATCCTCGATCGCGGCTTCAAGTCCAGGATAGAAGCCGTCCTCCACCAGTTGGTTGGTGCGCGCTTCGGCCAGTGCATCAAGTGGGATGAGCCCCAGTTCACTGTCGATCTTGACCACATTGGCTTTCTTGACCGCGATGTCTGCTTTCTGCGATTCGTCCATCTGCCATAAGGGAGCCCACTCGTAGTAGATATTGGGATCACGGTGACCGAACACATGGCGTAGGAAGACTTCATCCAGGCGGGACAATGCAGGCTTGAGAGTGAGCTCTTGGTCCGATGCGAGTCTGTCATAATAGTTGCGCGTGTCGCTGTCGCCCGTAGCGTTCAACCCCAGCGGACTTTGCCCGAGGAACCTCGTGGCAGGAATATCGGCTGCACCAGATGCAATCAAGAGATAGAGACGCATGATCTCGGGCAGCCCACCGAAGTTTGTCTGGATGCGGAGCCACTCTTCCTCTTTGTCTACCGCAAGCATGTTGAGGAATGACTTGCTCGTATTCGCATAGTTCAGGCGCGCGGTGAGCTTCGCCTTGTATTCGTCAGTAGATATCCTCGCCGCCATGTTCGGGATCTTGAGGATATCGATCTTAGAATCGTGGACCATTGTCGCAACTGATCCAGCGACAGTGCCAGCATCCTTGATGGCGTCGTCTACCACTTGCAAGATAGAATCACCCCATCCATCATTGCGACCTTCAGGAACGCTTGCACCGATGAGGCGCACCACCCGACTGGGGTGAATCTTGATGGGCACCTTGCCCGGCTGTTGTCTTATGAAATGAGACGGCTCGCCAAAGAACGGATTGAGTATGTCCTCTATCAAAGGACCTGCTGTCAGCTGATGACGACTGAGTACGTGCACGAATTTGAGATCGCCTTCGCCGATAGCGTCTGGAAGAAGTTCCCTATCAGGACTCTGCCCATCGTCGACACCGATCACCATCGCGCTGCCTCCATAGAGACGAGCGCGGATAGCCGCGTCTAGAATCTTCTGTTGCAGGCAGAGCGCCTTCTCGGCTTCCTCGAGCTTTTCAATCTGTGCATCGTCGGCCTGCCATAGTCTCCAT
>Ga0190271_10000331_pt1 | contig 23377 bp, 20 predicted proteins | sample Popmic356T_FD_133747 | JGI IMG/M metagenome (GOLD analysis project Ga0190271, IMG submission 133747) | Populus adjacent soil microbial communities from riparian zone of Weber River, Utah, USA - 356 T | ecosystem: Environmental > Terrestrial > Soil > Riparian zone | place: USA: Utah | collected...
CGGCGAGCGGCTCCGCCATCAGCGCGCTGACGCGGTCGACGCCCTCCGGGTCGTGCGAGCCGCTGTCGATCGCCACGAGCGCGGCCGTCCGCTCGATCATCGCGTCGATGTCGCGCTCGAGCGCGGCTCTCAGCCGGGCGGCGGTCACGGGCCGGCTCCCGGAGGCGCGACTAGCATCGTCCCGCCATGACGTTCTCCCTGCTCGCCCGCTGCGCCGACACCGGCCGGCTCGGCGTGGCCGTCACGACCTCCGACATCGCCGTGGGCGCGCGCGTGCCGTCCGCGATCCCGGGCGTCGGCGTGGCGGTCACCCAGCACCGGACCGATCCGCGCCTCGGGCCACGGGCGCTCGAGCTGTTGCGCTCGGGCCGGGGGGCGCGCGGCGCCGTGGACTCGGTGGCCGCCGCGACCCCTCACCGCTGGTGGCGCCAGCTGGCCGTGATGGACGCCGCCGGCGACGCGGCCGCCTTCTCGGGCGAGGGCGTGACTGCGACCTGCGCCGTCGAGGCGGGCCCGGGCTGCCTCGCGGTCGGCAACATGCTCGTGGGCGAGAACGTCGCGCCCGCGATGACCCGCGCCTTCGCGGACTCGGCCGGCGACCCGCTCGCCGCGCGCCTGATCGCGGCGCTCGAGGCGGGCGAGGCGGCCGGGGGCGAGACAGGCGCGCTTCGCTCCGCGGCCATGCTTGTGGTGGGGGAGGAGGAGTTCCCGCTGGTGGACCTGCGGGTGGACTCCGCGCCCGCGCCGCTGGGCGCGCTGCAGGCCCTGTGGGAGGAGTACGAGCCGTGGGCCGGCGACTTCGTGCGGCGCGCGCTCGACCCCGGCGCCGCGACCGGAGCGCCCGACCCGGATCACCTTCCCAGGTCGACCACGACGTAGCTGTCCTCGACCGTCACGCCGTAGCGCTCGGCGACGTACGGACCGGGCACCGGCTCGCCCGCGTTCTCCGCGACGTACGGACCGGGCACCGGCTCGCCCGCGTTCTCCACACTGACCCGGTAGCTCCGCACGCGCGTGCGCTCCGGGTCGAACCACGACTGGCCGGTGCGCAGGTCGAACTCCCAGCCGTGCCACGGGCAGCGCACCAGCGTCTCGCCCGGGCGGTGGTCGTAGTGCCCTGGTCCGCGCGAGCGAAGCGAGGACATCAGAAAGCCCTCGCAGAGCGGCCCGCCCTGGTGCGGGCAGCGGTTGCGCAGCGCGTGGAAGGTGCCGTCGACGTTGAAGACGCCGATCGACCTGCCCGCGACCTCCACGATCTTCCGCGAGCCGGGCGGGATCTCGTCCACGTGCGCGACGACGTGGCGGCCGTCAGGCATCGAAGCGGTACAGCGCCCGCGCGTTCTCGCTCATGATCGCCTGGCGGACGTCCGCGTCGACGAAACTCGGCAGCGCCCGGTCGGGCGCGTCGAAGTCCCAGTGCGGGTAGTCGGTGGCGAACATGATGCGGTCGTTCATGCCGATCTGCTCGAGCAGGGCCGGCCAGTCCTGGCGCCGCGGCGGCTCCTCGATCGGCTGGGTCGTAACCCAGAAGTGCTCGCGGATGATCTCCGACGGCAGGCGGTCCACGTGCGGGATCTCGGCGCGCAGCTGCTTCCACGCCCGGTCGAGTCGCCACATGAGCGGCGCGAGCCACGCGATGCCGCCCTCGATCAGCACGATCTTCAGCTCCGGGAAGCGCTGGAAGATGCCCTCGCAGACCATCGAGGTGACCTGCTCCTGGAACGCCGTGGCCATCCCGACTGTGTCCTCGATGTAGAACGAGCCGTAGCCGGCCGACGTGATCGGCCCGCGGCCCCAGCCGCCGAAGTGGATGCCGACCGGCAAGTCGTGCTCCAGGGCCGCTTCGTAGAGGCGCCAGTACTTGCGGCGGCCGAGCGGCTCGGCGGTGCGGATCAGCAGCAGCACCTGGGCGAAGCGGCCGTCGTCGGCCACGCGGTGGATCTCCGCCGCGGCCAGGTCCGCGTCCTCGTAGGCCACGTTGATCGACGCGCGCAGGCGCGGCTCGGGATCGAGCCATTCGGCGATCTGCCACTCGTTGATGGCGGTGGCGAGCGCGGCGCCGGACTCGTGGTCGAGCTGCTCCCCGGCGCCGAGCATCGGCGTCAGCACGCCGTATTCCACGCCGTAGCGGTCGAGCAGCTGCTCGCGCAGGAACGGCAGGTTGGAAGCGGGCGGCCCGCCGTTGGGGGGCCAGGCATCGGTGCGCGCCGCGCGCGGCGTCGCGCGCGGGTACTCGCTGCCGAGGTACGAGCGGTCTCCGAGCGTCTCGCGCTGGCTCTCCCACACGGCATCGAGGCGTGCGGTGGCGGCGCGCCGCTCCCGCCAGGACGCCGGGAGGTAGGCGTGCAGCGCCGCCTCCGAGGCGGGCGCGTTGTGGATGTCGCAGTCGATGACCGCGCCGGAGGCCCGCTCAGCCATCGGCACCTGCTCCGAGTCGTGGGTAGAAGGCGCGCGCATTCCCACTAAGGATGGCGCGGCGCAGGTCCGGGGGCATTCCGGCGGGCAGCGCATCCAGCCCCTCTTCGGCGTGGCCGCGCGGGAAGTCGCTCGAGAACATCAGCAGCTCGTCGCTCCCGAGCTGCTCGATCACCGTGAGCAGGGCCGCCGGGTCGGCCGGGCCGTCCACCGGCTGCAGCGTCACCCGGACCTGGTCTCGCACGGTCTCCGACGGCGACCGCGTGTTCCAGGGCACCTCGCGGCGCAGGCCGCGCCACACCTTGTCGAAGCGCCAGGTCCATGCGGGCAGCCAGGCGAAGCCCGACCCCGCCAGCACCACCCGCAGGCCTGGGAAGCGGTCGAATGCCCCCTCGGCGATCAGCGATGTGAGCTGCGACTGGAAGGCGGTCGCCATGTCGGCGTACTCCTCGACGTAGTACGTCGGCCAGCCCGACGCGGTGGGCGGCAGGCCGGGCGACCCGCCGAAGTGCAGGGCGAGCGGCAGGTCGTGCTCCACGGCCGCGTCCAGCAGCGGCAGCCAGACGCGGTTGCCGTACGGGAGCGCGGAGCGCACGGGCAGGTAGACCTGCACGAAGCGCGGGTCCGCTCCCACCCGGGCGATCTCCTCGGCCGCCATGGCGGGCTGCGCCGGCACCGAGATCGAGGCCCGCAGGCGCGCCTCCGGCTCGAGGAAGTCGGCGGCGAGCCAGTCGTTGATCGCGCTCGCGATCGCCGCCGCGGCGTCGGGGTTGCGGACCGACTCCACGCCGTAGGCGCAGGTGAGGATCCCGAGCTCCGTGCCGAGCGGGTCGAGCGCCTGCGTGCGGATCGAGGCGAGCGTGGCGCCCGGCGGGCGGTCGTCGACGTCGTCGAGCCCGGGCCGGCGCGACGTGGGCAGCGCCGGGGGGTAGGGGGTGTCGGTCGGGCCCTTGAACTGGGTCGTGGCGATGACCTCGCGCCAGTGCGAGGACAGGAACGGCTCGAGCGTCTCGATCGACTGGACGACCGCCTGGACCTCGCAGTCGATCAGCGGCTCAGTCATCCGGCGCGGGGACCGGCGGGTCGGCGCGGTCCAGCAGCGGCTCCGTGAGGTAGACGAGGTTCCCCTCGGGGTCGTGCAGGCCGCGGTAGCGATACCACTCGGAGGTCACGACGTCACCGGCCCAGCTCACGCCGCGGCGGTCCAGCTCCTCGATCGCGTCGTCGAGTACGTCCACCTCGAACGCGAAGGAGTCGAAGCCGGGCGGGTTGTCGCCGCCGGTCATCCGCGGCGGGGGGTGCGGGGCAGACGACTCCTCCCCGATCAGGTAGATGACCACGTCGCCGGCGCGGAACCCCGCCCAGCCCTGCCCGGGCTCGTAGGGCAGGCGCAGCGGCAGGCCGAGCACCTCGCGGTAGAACGAGTACATCGGCTCGATGTCCGTGCACATGACGTCGATGTTGTCCAGGCGCTTGAGCTCCATCGGCCTCCTGCCGGTCAGACGTGGTCGCGGGGGATCGTCTTCGAATGGACGGCGCGGTGTACCGGCGTGCCGCCCTCGAAGGCGTCGAGCGTGCTCGACACGTGGAAGGACTCGGAGTCCGCCGTCATCACCGCCGTGACGTCGAGCGACGTCTCCCAGCCCTCCCGCCGCGAGACGATGTGCCGGCGGCAGCCGACACGGGCCGAGAGGGGGTCGCCCTCGACGATCGAGAACGTGACCGGGTCCTCGTCGTGGTACTCGAGGCCGCTGGGGAGCCGCTTGCCGCCGCTGAAGGAGCGGGCCATGGTGAGCGACACCTGGCCGGTCACGTCGTCGCGCGCGATCTCGAGCCGCGGGCGGCGCGGCGTGAGGACCTCGACCTCGAGCGGGGGCACCGTCTCGGGCGGTCCGAAACCGACCCGCTCGTCGGCCTCGGGGCGCGGCGCGCGCGCGGGCAGCCGCAGCCGGCTCGCGCCGCCCGCCTCGACCGTGATCGTCGCCTGCTTGGGCGAGGGCCACAGCCAGGGCCAGTAGCTCGTGGAAAGCGCCAGCCGCAGCCGGTGGCCCGGCGCCAGCGCGTACCCGACCGCGTTGAGCGGGATGGTCGCGTTCACGGTCTCGCCCGGCGTGAGCGGACGTGGCTCGGAGCGGCCGTCGAGGTGGCAGAGGTTCAGCGCGCCGCGCGTGATCACCGTCGAGACGCCGTCGGGCGCCACCTCGCAGAGCCGTGCCATCACGAAGCCGAGCGGCTGGTCGCTCGCCACGGCCAGCTCCACGACCGGCTGCCCGAGCAGCTCGACGCGCTCGCCGAGCGGCGCCGAGTCGAAGCTGAGCGAGCGGGCGTCTTCTGCGCGCTGGTCGCCCGGGAGGTCGCCGGGGTTGCCGTAGGCGCACCATGCGCCGGCGTCCATGCCGACGCTCTGGGCGCTCGAATGCGAGATGCGCCCGGCCGCCGCCTCGCCGTGGGCGGCGAGGGCGGGCGCCGCGTCGAGGTCGAGGCGGAGCTCCTGATCGCCGGCCGCAGCGCGGGGCCACCCGTCCTCCGCAACCCAGCGGCCGGGGCGCTCCAGGTCGTCGCGGCCGGCGCGCGCCGGCTCCTGGATCCAGGCGCGCAGGCGCGGCTCGGCCATCACGCCGTTGTCCTCGCCCTTGAGCCAGTGGTCCCACCAGCGCACGGCCTCCTGGAGGAAGCCGATTGCGGGCCCCGGCACGCCGAGCTGCGGCCATTGGTGCCCCCATGGCCCGACGATCGCCTGGCGCGGGCAGCTCAGGTGCTCGAGCAGGCGGAGGATGGCGTCCACGTACGCGTCCGCCCAGCCGCCCACGGCCATCACCGCGCACTCGATCGCGCCGTAGTCCTCGCACACCGACCCGTGGCGCCAGTACTCGTCGCGATGCTGGTGGGCGAGCCACGTCTCGATCAGGTGGGGGTTGGCCTCGAGGCGCTCCAGCCACATCTCGCGCCAGCGGTCGCCCACGATGGCCGGGTCGGGTGGCCGCGCGTTGAACGCGAGCATCACCGAGGCCCAGGGCATCAGGTAGTAGCCGAGCGGGAGGCCGCCGTAGTAGTGGACGTCGTTGTCGTAGCGGTCGTCGCTGCAGCAGGCCGCGATGACCGCCTTCAGCTGCGGGGGGCGGCGGGCGGCCACCTGGAGGCTGTTGAAGCCGCTCCAGGAGATGCCCATCATGCCGACGGCGCCCGTGCACCACGGCTGCTCCGCGATCCAGGCGAGCAGCTCGAGCGCGTCGTCCTGCTCCTGGAGCGAGTACTCGTCGGTGAGCAGGCCGTCCGAGTCGCCGCTGCCGCGGATGTCCACCCGCAGCGCGGCATAGCCGTGCGCCGCGAACCAGGGGTGGTAGAGCGCGTCGTCGGCGGCCGTCACGTCGTCCTTGCGGTACGGCAGGTACTCGAGGATCGCGGGGACCGGGTTCGCCTCGGCGTCCTCCGGCAGCCACATGCGCGCGCACAGGCGGGTGCCGTCCGAGAGCGGGATCCAGACCGGGTCGGCGACCCGGACCGAGGCGGTCACAGCCCGCCCGCGGCGGCGTGCCACGACGGCCCGGAGCCGGCGCTGATCGTGCCGTCGCCGTCCACGGTCACGGCGCTCACCCGGCTGAAGGCGAGCGATCCGGGATTGGTCTCCTCCACCACGAGCTCGTGCCCGATCTCGGCCAGGCGCGCCCGCACGTGCGGGTCGACCAGCGAGTCCACGTGGGTCGCCCCTCCCTGCGAGTGCACCCGCGGCTGGTCGATCGCGTCCTGCACGCCGAGCCCGTGGTCCACGACGCCCACCGTCGTGTGCAGCACGCCGGTGAGGATCGGGTAGCCGCCGGCGCCGGCCACGGCGAGCACGCCGCGGCCGTCGCGCGCAGCCACGATCGCCGGGACCGCGAAGAAGGGCATCTTGCCCGGCGCGATCGAGTTCGTGTGTCCGGGGCGGGGGTCGAAGTTCATCATCGAGTTGTTCAGCGCGATCCCCGTGCCCGGCACCACGATCAGCGACCCGAAGTCCGACCCGATCGTGGTGATGATCGCCGCCACGTTCCCGTCGGCGTCGGCGGCGGTGACCATCGAGGTGCCGTGCATCCCGCCCGCCGACCGGGACGGCGCGGCGCCTGTGGGAGCGGGGGAGGGGTCGAACGGCCACGGGTCGGCCGCGGCCAGCGGCCGCGGCGCCACGCGCTCGAGGGCGATGCCCGCCGCGCGGGAGGCCGCGAACTCCTTCGACGTGAGCCCCGCCACCGGGCTCGGCACGTGCTCGGGGTCGCCGTACCAGGTCAGCGAGTCCACGAACGCGTGGCCCGTCGCCTCGGCCATCAGGTGGAGGTGCTCGGCGCTGCCCGCGCGGTGGTCGCCGAGCGGGAAGCCCTCGAGGATGTTGAGCGCCTCGTAGCCGACCGTGTCGTTGCTCGTCACGTAGCTCAGGCCGCGGTACGTGCGCGGCTCCTCGTCGAGCACGAGCGGTTCGTAGTCGCGCAGGTCCTGCGCGTCGACGACACCTCCGCCGGCCGCGATCTCAGCGGCGATGGCGTCGGCCACCGCGCCCCGGTGAAAGGCGTCGGGTCCCTCGGCGGCGATCCTGCGCAGCACGCCGGCCAGCTCCGACTGGTCGAGGCGGGTGCCCGGCCCCTCCTCGCTGGCGGCCGTGGGCAGCCCGCCGCCGGGCAGCAGCAGGCGGGCCGTGCTCGGCCGCACGCGGATCGCCTCGAGCCGCGACGCGATCAGGACCAGCAGGTACCAGGTGACCTCCACGCCCTCCTCGGCCGCGCGGATCGCCGGCGCCAGGACGTCCGCCCAGGCGAGCCGCCCGGCGTTGCTGTGCGCTGCGTGGAGCCCGCGCACGGCCCCGGGCACGGCGACGGCAATGGCGCCGGCCGCGTTGGCGTCGCCCTCCACGCCGGGCCAGTCGTGCGCCTCGGGCGGGGGGTCCAGGATCGGCGTGTACATGTCGGCCCGCGCCCGCCGCGGCGCGCGCGGGTTGTGGTCGACGGTGAGGAAGCGGTCCTCGGCCGCGACGTAGGCGCTGAAGTGCCCGTAGCCGGCGATGGAGGCGTTGTTCGGCTCCACGACATGCGCGGTGAAGGCGCCGGCCACGACCGCGTCGACGGCGTTGCCGCCGGCCGCGAGCACCTCGAGCCCGGCCGCCGCCGCCAGCGGGTGCCCGGCCGACACCGCTCCGCGCCGCGAGGCGGCCTGCCGTCCGCCGTGGATCCCCCAGGCGCTCACGACAGCACCGTCTCCCGGAGGGCCGCGACAGCCTCGTCGTAGTTCGCCGCCTCGGCCTCGGCCGAGTACCAGGCGGCGTGCGGCGAGACGATCAGGCCGGGCGTGGAGAGCCGCGGATCGGTCGGGTCGGCGGGCTCCTCGGGCCAGACGTCCCAGAACGCGGCGGCGAGGCGGCCGTCGGCCAGGCGCGCGAGCATCGCGTCGAGGTCGACGAGCGCGGGGCGGGACAGGTTCACGAGGATCGCGTGCGGGCGGAGGCGGTCGAGCTCCAGCGCGCCCAGCACCGGGGCCATGCCCGGCGTGCCCGGCATGTGGAGGGAGACCGTGTCAGCCCGGCCGAGCAGCTCGTCCAGGCCCACGAGCTCGGCGTCGAACGCCTCCTCGACGTAGGGGTCGTACGCAAGCACGCTCATGCCGAGCGCGGCCGCCTTGCCGGCCAGCGAGCGCCCGATGCGGCCGTGGCCGACGATCCCGAGGCAGGCGGAGTCGACCCGGCGCAGCAGACCCGCAGCCGCGTAGTCCCAGCTGCCCTCGCGCACCGCGGCGTCGAGCGGCACCAGGCCACGCAGGCCCGCCAGCACGCACGCGAGCGCGTGGTCGGCCACCTCGTCGGTGCAGTAGGTCGGGGTGTTGCGCACCGCGATCCCGCGCGCCGCGAGGCCGTCCACGTCGATGTGGTCGGTCCCGATGCTGCACGTGACGACGGACCGCAGCGCCGGGTAGCGCTCCGCGACGTCGATGCCGATCGGCACGACGCCGGTGACGATGGCGACCACCTCCGGAGCCTCGTCCGGCTCGGCGGCGCCGCCCAGCCGCGCGTCGAGCTCGTCCTCGAGCGCGGTGGCGATGGGGGAGTGGTCGAAGCCCTGATCGACGTAGAGGACGATCGGGCGGCTCGGGCGCCGCCCGCCGCCGATCACGCCCGGGTCTCCGGGAACGTCGAAGCGCCCGCGTAGCCCTTGGCGCGGAACTCGCCCTCGAGCATGGCGGCGCCGACCTGCTGCATGTAGAGCTCGTCGCGGAAATGGAGGGTGTAGGTGCGGATGTCGCGGAAGATGCGCTCGATGTCGTGGTTGCGGAAGGTGGCGCGGGCGCCGCACACGTCGAAGGCGCGCGAGCTGATGTCGAGCGCGATGCGCTTCGCCTCGTGCAGCGTGCGGATCGAGGCGAGCTCAGCCCCGTCCACCTCGCCCTCGTCCCACAGCGCGGCGGCGGCCCGCATGGCGCTGCGGACGGCGAAGAGGTCGGACGACATCGCGCCGAGCGTGGCGCGCGTGATCTCCGACGCCGCCAGGTCGGGACGCTCGCGGACCCAGTCGGTCACGAGGTCGAGCGCCGCCCCGGCCGCCCCGATGTGGTTCGCGGCGAAGGCGAGCGTGAACGTGCGGGGATCGCGCCGGGTCCACGCGCCGGGCTCGCCGATGAGGCGCTCGGCCGGGACCACGTAGTCGTCGATCACGACGCTCCAGCTCACGGTGGCGCGCATGCCGAGCACGTCCCAGTGGTCGACGAGCTCCACATTGGCCGAGTCGCGCGGGATCATCGCGATGATCGAGCGCTCCTGGTAGGGGCCGGCTCCCGGCACCGCCGTCCAGACGATCAGCTCGTCCGCGGCCGGCGCGAGCGACGCGAAGTACTTGCGCGCCGTCAGGTGCCAGCCGTCGCTGTGCTCCTCGAGCTCGGCCCTGCTGATGTCCGCGAGCTTGCCGCTCGGCTTCGCCTCGCTGCCGACCGACGCGAGCAGGCGGCCCTCGGCGACGATGTCGGGGAGGAACCGCTCGCACTGCTCGCGGCTCCCGAGCCGGGACAGGATGCCGAGCGCGTGCGAGTGCACCTGCAGGAGCTGCGCCGTGACGCTGTCGACCCGGGCGAGGTGCTCGATCAGCGCGTACCAGTCGGTGTAGCAGCCGTGCCACCACAGCCCGTCGCCTCCGAACGCGGTGGGCGCCGTAAGGGCGAGCAGCCCGGCGGCGCGCAGGTCCGCGAAGTTCTCCTCGGGGAACGCCGACGCGTCGTCGAGAGCGCGGGCGCGGGCCCGGAAGTCCCCGGCCAGCGCGTCGATCCGGCGCAGCCGCTCGGCGTGGTTGGGGGCGCGTGTGGCGGTCATCTCAAAGCTCCGTCGCGTAGGCCTTGTTGTGCTCCTTGAGCTGCTCATTGTCGCCGAGGAACGAGTGCTTGCTCATGTCGGCGCTGTAGCGGCTGGCCGGCGGGGTGCGGCCGAGGGCCTCGGCCATGCTGCGCGTGTGGTGCGCGCCGTTGCCGCAGCACACGCCCATGTAGCGGACGCCAGCGTCCAGGGCCTCGGTCGCGAACTCCCCGATCTCGTAGCGGTTGCAGGTGAATGGGTCGAGTGCGGTGGGGAAGGGGCGGCCGCCGGGGATGCAGTCGCAGCCGGGATACGTGAGCGACTGGAAGCTCGGCTCGGCCTCCGTCGTGCGGTACGGCACCGGCAGCGCGGCGACGTGGCAGTCGACCGCCGCGCGCACGTCCTTGATCAGCGGGAGGAGGGTGCGGGGACCGCGGATGCAGTTGAGCCCGACCACGTCCGCGCCGGCCTCCTCGAGCTTGCGGCAGGCCACGTCCGGCGCCCAGCCCTCCCGGACCTCCGGGGCGCGGTGGATGGCAAGCGTCATCACGGAGGGCAGCTCCGCCTGCCGGATCACGTCGAGGGCGATCAGCGCCTCCTCGAAGTACGAGAACGTCTCGCCGATCACGAAGTCCATCCCGGCGTCGACGATCCACTCCACCTGCTCCTCGAACATCGCGCGGACCTTGGCGCGGCCCTCCTCGTCCGGGAAGAAAGCGTTCGTGTTGCAGAGGTTGCCGGCGGCCAGCGTCCCCGTCTCGCGCGCCACCGTCGAGGCGATCCGCAGGGCGTCGCGGTTGAGCGGCTCGAGCAGGTGCTCCTTGCCGACGATCCGCAGCTTCTCGCGATGGCCGTAGTAGGTGAACGCCTCGACCACGTCCGACCCGGCGTGGACGAACTCGCGGTGGATCTGCTCGACGAGATCCGGGTTCTCGAGCACGATCTCCGGCACGAAGGCGCCGGCCTGGAGGTAGCCCCGGCGCTCGAACTCGAACAGATAGCCCTCGGCGCAGATGACCGGCCCCTCGTCGAGCCGCTCTAGGAGCCCCTTCGTCTTGGTCGCCTCGTTCATCCCCGGCCGCCTCCTAGATCAGTGATCGACAACGGCAGATGGTTATACGCCAACGAGCGGCGGCGAGTCAAGGCGAGCGCGCCGTCGCTGGGCGGTGGTACCTTCTCGCCGGAAAGGAGCAGTTCCAGTGGCCGCTGACCGCGAGACGAGCATCCGACGCGCCATGGAGGTCCTCATGTCGCTCGGTTCCGAGGAGGCGATGAGCCAGGGCGGGATGCGGGTCACCGAGATCGGGGAGCGGCTGGGCCGCGAGAAGAGCCAGGTCTCGCGCGCGCTGAAGGTGCTCGCCGAGTACGGCCTGGTGGAGCGCAACCACGACGCGCTGAGCTATCGGCTCGGCTGGCGCATCTACGCGCTCGCCCAGCTGGGCGGCCGCCCGCGCATGCTCGAGGCCGCCTCGCCGAGGCTCCGCGCGCTCGCGGCGCGGACGCAGGAGCGCGCCCACCTGTCGGTGCTGCAGGGCGCGGAGGTGCTTACGCTGCTGTCGGAGTCGGCGGGACGCGCCGTGGAGGCGGTCGGCTGGGTCGGGCGCATGACGCCGGCCTACTGCACGTCGGCCGGCCGCGCGCTCCTCTTCGACCACGACCGCGACCAGCTCGAGGCGCGCTTCGCGGGGGTCGAGCTACACCGGCTCGCCCCGAACACGCCGACCGACCTGGACGCGGTCGCCGCGCTCGTGGAGGAGGCGCGTGAGCGGGGCTACGCGCTCTGCGACGAGGAGTTCGAGGCCGGGTTGGTCGGGGTCGCGGCACCGGTGCGCGACGCGACGGGCGCGATCGTCGCGTCCTTCAACGTGTCGGCTCCGACCTTCCGCGTGGCCGATCACGCCGAGCTGGTGAAGGCGGTCCAGGAGGGCGTCGGCGAGCTCACCGCCGCGCTCCACGCGGACGACGGCGGGAACGGCACGGGCCCGGTCGAGCCGATCGTCACGCGTCCGTGATCGGCCGCGCGGCCGCCGGCGCGACCGGCTTCATCCACGAGCTGCGCTGGGACGACGTCCCCGCCGAGGTCGCCGGCAGGGTGTCGCTTCTGCTCGCCGACCTGGCCGCGGTGTGCGTGGCGGGCCGGCCCGCCCCCGCGTCGCTGATGGCCGCGGACCACGCCGCGGCCGTGTACCCCGGCGACGAAGCCGTGGCCCTGCTCGACGGGCGCCGGACCGGGGCGGTGGGCGCGGCCTGGGCCAACGGCGTGCTCGCGAACGTGCTCGACATGGACGACGGGCACCGGCTGACCAAGGGGCACCCCGGCGCCGTGGTGATCCCCGCCGCGCTGGCCGCCGCGCAGCTCGCCGACGCCGGCGCGGAGGAGCTCGCGCTCGCCGTGCTGGTGGGCTACGAAATCGCGGTGCGCGCCGGCGTCGCCCTCCACGGGCGCGACCCGAGCTATCACGCGTCGGGGGCGTGGGGCAGCCTCGGCGCGGCGGCGGCGGCCGCCCGGCTGCTCAGCCTCGACGCGGCGCAGACGGGTCACGCGCTCGGCCTCGCCGAGTACCACGCGCCGATCGCCCCGATCATGCGCTCCGTCGCCGAGCCGCAGATGACAAAGGACGCCTGCGCCTGGGGCGCCGCGCTCGGCGTGGAGTCGGCGCTGCTCGCCGCCCGCGGCTTCACGAGCCTGCGGCCGGAGTACCTGGACGCGGCGGATGGGGACCTTGGCTCGTCCTGGCGCGTGTCCGAGCTCTACGTGAAGGCCTATCCCTGCTGCCGCTGGACCCAGGGCGCGATCCGCGCCGCCACCGAGGCCACCGGCGGCCGGCCGCTCGCCCCGGACGAGGTGGACGCAGTGACCATGCGCACGTTCGCCGCGGCCGACGCGCTCGCCCGCGTCGTCCCAACGACCACGGAGGAGGCCCAGTACAGCCTCGTCTGGCCGGTGGCGACGGTGCTCGCCCGCGGCGGCTTCACGGTGTCCGACGTGCTCGGCCCCTGGGACGAGCCCCAGCTCGAGGCGCTCGCCGACAAGACTGAGGTCGTGGTCGATCCCGACATGACCGCCGCGTTCCCCGAGCGGCGGCTGACCGCCGTGGAGGTGCGCCTGCGCGGCGGCGAGCGCCTCGCCGCGGGGCCGCTCGAGGCGCGCGGCGAGCCCGGCGACCCAGGCTGGGACTCGGTGGTGCGGGACAAGGTGACGGCTCTCGTCGACCCCGGCCGGGACCTCGCGGCGGAGCCGCCCGCCGCGGGAGGCGTCCGGAGCTGGACCGAGCGCGAGCTGCTCGGCTTCGCCTGCCGCGCGGTCTGGGACGCTACGCCTGGTCGAGGTTGACCATGACGTGCTTGAGCGTCGTCTGCTCTTCGAGCGAGAAGACCGACAGGTCGGTGCCGTGGCCGGAGTCGCCGCGGCCGGAGTGGGGCAGCTCGGTCACGGTGAGGCCGTGCTCGTTCACCCAGACGGCGCCGAAGTCGAGGTCCCGCGTGAACCGCAGCGCGCGCCCCACGTCGCGTGTCCACACCGAGGCGCCGAGCCCGTAGCGGACGTCGTTGGCCCACGCGAGCGCCTCGGCCTCGTCGCTCGCGCGCTGCACCGTGACGACCGGACCGAACACCTCGCGCTGCACGATCTCGGAGTCCTGGCGCACGTTCGTGACGACGGCCGGCTGGCTGAAGAAGCCGCCGTCGGGGCTGGCGCCGCGGGGTCGGTGGACGCCGGCGCCGTCGCCGGCCGCCCGCTCGAGGAAGCCCTCGACGCGCGCCCGCTGGCCCGCCGAGACCACGGGCCCCATCTCCACGTCGCCGGCCGCCGGGTCGCCCACGCGGATGCCCTCCACCGCAGGCTCGAGCGCGCCGACGAGGTCGCCGTACACGCCGGCGCCGGCGATCACGCGGCAGGCCGCCAGGCAGTCCTGGCCGGAGTTCCAGTAGCCCGCCACCCGGATCGCCTCCGCCACCGCCTCGGGGTCGGCGTCGTCCAGCACCACCACGGGCGCCTTGCCGCCCAGCTCCAGGTGCGTGCGCTTCAGCGACGGCGCGGCCGCGGCGGCCACGGCGCGGCCCGTCTCCACGTCCCCGGTCAGCGCCACCAGCCCGATGTCCGGGTGCGAGGCGATCGCCGCGCCGGCGCTCCGTCCCTCGCCCGTGACGAGACTCAGCACGCCGGCGGGCAGCACCCCGTCCGCCAGCTCGGCGAGGCGCAGGATCGAGAGCGGCGTGAGCTCCGACGGCTTCATCACCACGACGTTTCCGGCCGCCAGGGCGGGGGCGAGCTTGTAGCAGGCCATCAGCAGGGGGTAGTTCCACGGCACGATCGCGCCGACGATGCCGATCGGCTCGCGCCTGACCCACGAGGTCCGGCCCGGGATGTACTCGGCGGCGGGCAGGCCCGGGAGCGTGCGGGCGGCGCCCGCGAAGAAGCGCAGGATGTCGGCGCACTGGTCGATCTCCTCGGAGGCGAAGCCGAGCGGCTTCCCGACGTTCGCCGACTCGATGCGTGCCAGCTCGTCGCGACCCGCGGCGACCACGTCCGCCAGCGCGAGCAGCACTTCGGCGCGCTCGGCGGGCGGGCGGCGGCTCCAGTCGCGCCGCGCCGCGCGGGCTGCCTCCACTGCGCGCTCGACCTCGGCGGCGCCGCCGTTCTCCGTCTCCGCCAGCGTCTCGCCCGTGGCCGGGTTGAGCACGGCGAGCGCGCTCATCGGCCGGCTAGCAGCGAGAGTGGCAGCGTGAAGCCGACGTTCCAGACGCCGGCGTCCACGATCTCGAGGATCTTCAGGTCGCCCGCGACGCTGCAGAGCAGGTAGGCCTCGCGCCGGCTGAGGCCGTGGTCGGCCTCGAGGAGGTCGATCGCGGCCCGCACCGCGATGCGCGCGCCCTCCATCAGGTCCGGGTGCAGGCCCATCGTGCCGATGTGGCCCTGCGACTCGTCGGCCGTGGCGAGCGGCCCCGGCGTGCGGAAGGCGGGCGCCGGGATCGTGCGCTCCTCCACCGTCAGGCGCAGCGACGCCTTCATGGGGCACTCCACGGCGGTCACGCACACCTCGCCGTCGCCCTGCGCCGCGTGCGGGTCGCCGCAGGAGAACAGGGCGCCCTCGCACCACACCGGCAGCCACAGCGTCGAGCCGGCCACCAGGTGGCGCGTGTCCATGTTGCCGCCGCCCTTGTGGGGCGGGAAGGCGCCCGCGATCGCGGGGTCGTCGGGGTGCGTCCCCATCGTGCCGAGGAAGGGAGCGATCGGCACGCGCACGCCCGGGATCACCTCGACGGAGCGCCCGTCGCGGAGGTCGAAGGTCCCCGCCCACGGCTCAGGGAAGTCCTCCGGCAGCAGGCCGTCGCCGGGGAGGATCGCCATCCAGCCCCAGTCCCCGGGCGTGAGCGACAGCACGTCGACCCTCAGCGTGGTGCCGGGCCGGGCGCCGTCGACCCAGACGGGGCCGGACAGGTGGTAGAGCGTGTCCCAGTCGAACGCGGCGTCCGCGTAGCTCGCGCCCTCGGCGATCTGCCCGTGGCCGGCCATGCGCAGGTCGTAGTGGACGGTGTCGCCCGACTCGACCCGGAGCACGGGCTCCAGATTGCGCTCCCAGCGGTGGTGGACGCGCGTGGGATCGATGCTGTGCTCAGCCACCCAAACCCCCGTCGTTGACCGGCCTGGACAACAGGGATATAAACCCTAACACCACTGACTGTTGGCGATATGACAACGAGGAGGGCGGGTGGCGCGGTGCGGCGAGGCTCTCGTGGACTTGCTGGAGAGGCTGGATACGGACACCGTCTTCGGCATTCCCGGCGTCCACACGCTGGAGATCTATCGCGGCCTGGCGCGGTCGCGGATCCGCCATGTGACGCCTCGCCATGAGCAGGGCGGCGCGTTCATGGCCGACGGCTGGGCCAGGGTCACCGGGCGGCCCGGCGTGTGCGTCTTCATAAGCGGCCCGGGGCTCACCAACGCGATCACCCCGATCGCCCAGGCCTACCACGACTCGATCCCGCTGCTCGTGATCTCGGGCGTCGTGGCCGAGGCCGAGCGCCTGAACGGAGAGATCCACGACCTGCCCGACCAGCAGGGGCTGATGTCGACGGTCACGGCGTTCAGCCACGAGGTCCGGGACCCGGCCGAGCTGCCCGAGGTGCTCGAGCGGGCCTACGACGTCTTTCGGGCCGGCCGGCCGCGGCCGGTGCACATCCAGATCCCGGTCGACGTCCTCCGCCGCGAGGCGGACGGCGCGGCCGGATCCGCGCCCGACCCGCGCGCGCGGCCGCCTCGCGCGGCGCCGGAGGGCATCGAGGCCGCGGCCGACGCGCTCGCGTCGGCACGCTCGCCGCTGATCCTGCTCGGCGGCGGGGCCCGCGACGCCGGCCGGCCGGCGCTGGCCCTCGCCCGCCGCCTGGGAGCCCCCGTGGGCCTCACCATCAACGCCCGCGGGGCGATCGACCACGACGACCCGCTCTGCCTGGGATCGGCGCTCGCCTTTGCCCCCGTCAGCGACATCCTGCGAGAGGCGGACGGCGTCGTGCTCGCGGGCGCGCAGCTGTCGGACCTCGACCTGTGGGGCCTCGATGCCCCGCTCGAGCTGACCGGCGTCATCCGGATCGACGTCGACGCGGGCCAACTCGAGCGCCGCTACCCGCCCGAGGTCGCGCTGCACGGCGACGCGCGCGAGACGCTAGAGGCGCTCGCCGCCGCGGTGGAGGGGCGCGTGGACGGGGACGCCGGGCGCATGGCCCGCGCCGAGCGGCGCGTCGCCGAGGCGCTCGCCTCGATCGAGTGGCCGCCGGCCGTGGCCGACTTCGCCGACGTGGTCGCTGCCCTTGACGCCGCGCTGCCGCGCGACCGGCTGATCGCGGGCGACTCCACCAAGCCGGCCTACGCGGCGAACCACAGCCTCCCGATGCACGAGCCCAGGTCCTGGCTGATGCCGATCGGCTACGGCTGCCTCGGCGCCGCGCTGCCCATGGCCATCGGCGCGAAGCTGGCCGCGCCGAAGCGCCCCGTGGTGGCGCTGGCCGGCGACGGAGGGTTCCTGTTCACACTCCAGGAGCTGGCGACCGCGCGCGACCTCGGCCTGTCGCTCCCCGTGATCGTCTACAACAACGAGGGCTACGGCGAGATCCGCGATGCCATGGACGAGTCCGAGATACCGCACACCGGGACGGAGTTCGCGATCCACGACGTGCCCGCCATCGCCCGCGGCTTCGGGTGCGACGGCGTGCGCGTGGAGTCCGTGGACGAGCTGCGAGCGGTGCTCGCGGAGGCTCTCGACGCCCCCGGCCCGACGGTGATCGAGCTGAGGACCCCGGCCGGGTGAGCACGGTCCCGCGACGGCCGCGGCGGGGCTGGAGGTCCCCGCGCCAGCTGCTCCTCCTGCCCACGGCGGGCTGGGCGCTCGCGCTGTTCCTCGGGCCGCTCGTGCTGCTGGTCGTCTACTCGTTCGGCAGCATCGACCTGCTCACGTTCCAAGTGCAGTTCGGCTGGACGCTCAGCAACTACGGCGACGTCTTCAGCGACCTCTACCTGGAGACGATCGGCCGCTCGCTGCTGCTGTCGGTCGGGTCCACGCTCGGCTGCCTCGTCATCGGGTTCCCGCTCGCCTACGCGATCAGCCGTCAGCGCGGCAAGTGGCAGGTCCTGCTGCTGATCGGCGTGATGGTGCCGTTCTGGACGAGCTTCGTCGTGCGCACCTACGGCCTCGTCAACCTGCTCGACGACAACGGCCCGCTCGCGGACCTGCTCCAGTGGCTCGGCCTCGTCGACAACCTGCGGCTGCTCTACACGCCGTGGAGCATCGCGATCGGCATGGTCTACACCTACCTGCCGCTGATGGTGCTGCCGCTGTTCGTGGCGCTCGAGCGCCTCGACCCCGCGGTGATGCACGCGGCGGCCGACCTCGGTGCTCCGCCGCGCCGCGTCTTCCGCCGCGTGGTGCTCCCGCTCGCGGCTCCCGGCATCGCGGCGGGCTGCGTGCTCGTCGGCGTGCCCGCCACCGGGGAGTACGTGGTGCCTGCCATCCTCGGCGGCGACAAGACGCTCATGTACGGGAACGTGGTCGCCAACCAGTTCACCGGCCTGGGCAACTACCCATTCGGCGCCGCCCTGGCGGTCACGCTCACGACCCTGGTGACGTTCGTGCTGCTCATCTCGCGGCGCCGCGCCGCCGCGGAGGCCTGGGCATGAGGCGCCGCATGCGCCGCCTGCCGCACCTGACCTCGGCGTTCGCGGCCGTCATCTACGTGCTGCTCTACGCGCCGATCGTGCTGGTAGTGCTCAACTCGTTCAACGCCAACGAGCGGTTGGTGGAGTGGGGCGGGTTCACCACGAAGTGGTATAGCGAGGCACTCGCGGACTCACGCGTCCGCGAGGACTTCCTGGCGAGCCTCCTCGTCGCGGTCCTGACCACGGCGATAGCGCTGGTGCTGGCCGTCACAGCCGCCCTGTGGGCGCGCTCGGCCTCGGCTCGCGCGCGCGGCTGGTTTGACGGGTCGACCTACCTGCGCATCATCCTGCCCGAGGTCGTGATCGCGCTCGGGCTGTTCCTGCTGCTGACGGTGCTAGAGGTGCCGCTTGGAGTAGGGACGATCGTTGCGGGGCACGTGGTCATCTACTCGGCCTACGCGACGATCATCGTCCAGGCCCGGATGATGACCCTCTCCTCGACGATGGAGGAGGCGGCCCTGGACCTCGGCGCCACTCCCTGGCGCGCCTTCCGGCGCGTGACGCTGCCGCTGCTGGCTCCGGCGCTCCTGGTCGCGGCGATGCTGACCTTCACGTTCTCGTTCGACAACGTGATCGTGTCGCTATTCCTCGGCGGCGCCGAGACCGAGACGCTGCCCGTGCTCGTGCTCGGCCTGATCCGCATCTCGATCAGCCCCGAGGTCAACGCGATCGGGACCGGCGTCATGCTCATCACGCTGGCCTCCTTCACAATTACCGCGATCGTGGCGACCTTCCGGCCCACCGGCGCAGGCATGCTGATCCCGACTAGGCGGAAGGATTCGTGAGCGCCGAGGCGGCTTCCGAGCAGGCGGTGCGGCCGCCCGCGGCCGAGTCCGCGGGTCCCGCGGTGGGGCTCCGAGGCGTGCACCGCACCTACGGCTCCATCACCGCCGTAGACGACCTCACCCTGGACATCCCCGACGGTGAGTTCTTCGCCCTGATCGGGCCGAGCGGCTGCGGCAAGACGACCACGCTCCGGATCCTGGCGGGGCTGGAGGAGCCGACCGAGGGCGAGGTCTGGCTCCACAACAAGGACGTGACCTTCGTGCCGCCGCACCGGCGGCCGGTCTCGACCGTGTTCCAGAACTACGCGCTGTTCCCGCACCTGAACGTGTTCGAGAACGTCGCCTTCGGCCTGCGCGAGCGCAAGCTCCCCAGGCCGCAGATCGCGGAACGGGTCCGGGAGATGCTGGAGCTCGTTGACCTCACGGGGCGCGAGGACATGAGGCCGGCGCACCTGAGCGGCGGCCAGCAGCAGCGGGTCGCGCTCGCGCGCTCGCTCGTGCTCGAGCCCGAGGTGCTGCTGCTGGACGAGCCACTGGGCGCGCTCGACCTGAAGCTGCGGCGCCAGATGCAGCTGCTGCTGAAGCGGATCCAGCGGAAGGTCGGCATCACGTTCATCTACGTGACGCACGACCAGGAGGAAGCCTTCTCCATGTCCGACCGGGTCGCCGTGATGAACCAGGGCCGCCTCGAGCAGCTCGGCTCGCCCGAGCTCGTCTACCGCTGCCCCGAGACGTTGTTCGTGGCCGACTTCGTGGGCAGCACGAACCGCTTCCCGGGCCGGATCGCGGAGGTGCTCGGCACGCGCTCCTACGCGGTCGAGCTCGACGGCATCGGCCGCACGGAGATGCGCGGCGTGACCGGTCTGCACACCGGCTCGCAGGTCGTCGCCATCGTGCGCCCGGAGATGATCCGCCCGGCCCGCGCGGAGGACGGCGGCCCGCTCCTCACCGGGCAGATCCGCGACGTCTCGTTCCTCGGTCCGCACACCTCGTACCTCGTGGACGTCGGCACCGAGGCGCCGATCACCGTGACGGTGCCCGTGCTGAGCGTCGACGATGAGTCGGGCCAGGGCACGAGCAGCTTCACCTGGCCGGCCGAGGCCGCCTGGGCGCTGCCGGCGGGGCCCTGAGCCCGGCTCAGGCGACGCGGAAGTCGGACCAGGCCGAATCGATGAACTCGATGCCGTGGCCGGGCCGGTCCGGCACCAGCACCTCGCCGTCCGCGACGTCGAGGTCGTGCGCCAGAAGGCCGCCGAGCATCGGGAAGTACTCGACGTAGATGGCCGTGGGCAGCGCCGCCGCGAGATGGACGTGCAGCTCCGTGACGTGGTGCGGCGCGAACGCCAGCCCGTGGGCCGCGGCCAGCTCGCCGACGCGCAGCATCTCGGTGATCCCGCCGACCATGCAGGCGTCCGGCTGGACGATGTCCACGGCCCCGCCGTCCACGAACGGCACGAAGTCGTTCGCCGCGAAGAGGTGCTCGCCGCAGGCCAACGGCATCGGGAGCGTCTGCCGGAGCCGCCGGTAGCCGGCCACGTCGTCGCGGGCGATCGGCTCCTCGAACCAGGACACGTCGAGGTCGGCGAGGCGGTGCCCGAGCCAGGTGGCCGTCGCCAGGTCGAGGCGCTCGTTCGCGTCGCACATGATCCGCACGTCGGGGCCGACCGCCTCGCGCACCGCCGCGACGCGATGCACGTCCTCGACCGGGTCCATGCCCACGCGCAGCTTGACCGCCTTCACGCCCTCGTCGACGAAGGTCATCGTGAGCCGGACGAGCTCGGGGATCGGGTGCAGGGGGGAGGCCTTCCCGCTCCCGTAGGCCGGGATCCGGTCGCGGAGCTGGCCCAGCTCGCGTGCGAGCGAGCGGCCGTGGCGGCGGGCCTGCAGGTCCCACAGGGCGATGTCGATCGCGGCGATCGCCATCGTGCTCACGCCGCGGCCGAGCTGGTGCGTCAGCTCCCAGAGGCGGGGCCAGATCGCGCGCGGAGGCTCGACCTCGATCCCGGCGATGGCGGGGAGGAGGAAGTCGTCGAGCAGCGCCTTGATCGCGCTGCCGCCGCCCCCGTCGTCGGTGAAGGTGAACCCCATGGCCCCGAGCTCCTCGTCGGTTGCGAGGTTCACCCCGATCACCTCGACGAAGTCGTCCTCGTCGTCCCGGGCGTCGGGGGTGCAGGGGAAGCGGAGCATCCAGCTCTCGCACTCCTTGATGCGCATGGGCGGGCTTTCTAGCACCTTGCCTTGCCAACGGCGGTTGCGGTATAACCAGCGCGCGTTGGCATTAGCGCCGGAACGCTGGCTCTGGCCACCGGCCAGGGGAACTCGAGCGTTGGGATTTCCATGAGCTACGAGGACTCATCGAGGGAGTGGCATCCAGGGGCATTTACGCGCCGGCGGCTGATGCGCCGCGCCGCGGAGCTGTCCGCAATGGCGACCCTGCCGGCGGTGCTGGCCGCGTGCGGGGACGACGACGACGAGTCCTCGGGGAGCGACTCGGCCGACTCGGGCGGCTCGGCGAAGCCCAAGGTCGAGGGCACCATCAAGCTGCTCACCTATCCGGAGTGGATCGGCGACAAGGAAGTCCAGTGGTTCGAGGAGAAGTACCCGAAGGCCAACGTGGAGGAGGTCGCCGACACGTCGTCGGGGGCCGCCTCGACCGTCGCGCTGCTGAGCCGTTCGAAGGGCGACTACGACATCGTGCTGGGCGGGAAGACGACAGGCATGCAGCTCGAGGCGGCCGACCTGCTCGAGCCCTTCGACCCGGCGCGGGCGCCGCAGGTCGAGAACATGCCGCAGGCCGTGCGCGAGGAGCTGACCCTCGGCGTGCCGGGTGACATCGGCAAGACCGGGTTCGGATACCGCCAGGACCTGATCTCGGAGCGTCCCACCTCGTGGGCCGAGTTCTGGGACCTTGCGAAGAAGTACAGCGGCAAGACGACGATGTTCAAGTACGACGTCGACGTGACCGGCGCCGCCCTGATCTACAGCGGCCACGAGGTGAACGCGACCGAGCAGTCGGCGATCGACGACGCCAAGGCGGCCCTGCTCGACATCAAGCCGCATCTGCGCGCGCTGCTCGAGACCAACCTGTCGAAGCCGCTGCTCGAGGGCACGGCGTTCCTCGCGATGGACTACGACTACGACATCGCCGCGGCGTCGCGCGAGAACGAGGACATCGTCTGGGTCACGCCGGAGGAAGGGCTGCCCGCCTACATCGAGGGCTGGCTGCCGCTGAAGGACAGCGAGAACCTCGACACCGTGTACGCATTCCTCAACGAGCACATGCGGCCGAGGACCTACGCGAACTACATCAACACGATCGGCGCCGCGTACCTGATGCCGGACGCCGAGCCGTACATCAACGAGGAGATCAAGGGGAACCCGGCCCTCCGCTACAACGAGGAGGAGTTCACCCGCATCGAGTTCGTGCAGTTCCTTGGCGCGGAGGCGGCGGCCGCGCGCGCGAGGATGTGGGAGGAGTTCCTGGCGGCCTGAGGGGGCCGGGCGTCAGCCCTTGATCCTCGCCTCTTCGCCGGCCCACTCGCGCTCGCGAAGCTGGTGCTTCTGGACCTTTCCGGTGGAGGTCCTCGGAAGCTCGTCGACCACCTCGACGGCCTTCGGCGCCTTGTAGCGGGCGATGCGGGCGCGGCAGTGGTCGATCAGCTCCTGCTCGCCCACGTCCCGGCCGGGCTTCAGGACCACGAACGCCTTGGGACGCTCCCCCCACTGCTCGTCGGGCACGCCGATCACCGCCGCCTCCAACACCGCGTCGTGGGAGACGACGGCCTGCTCGACCTCGATCGTGGAGATGTTCTCGCCGCCCGAGATGACGACGTCCTTGGCTCGGTCGCGCAGCTCGACGTAGCCGTCCGGGTGCATCACGCCGAGGTCCCCGGAGTGGAACCAGCCGCCGCGGAACGCGTCGGCCGTGGCCCCCTCGTCGGCGAAGTAGCCCTTCATCACGTTGTTGCCCCGCATGACGACCTCGCCCATCGTCTCGCCGTCGGCGGGCACGTCGTTCATCTCCTCGTCGACGACTCGCATCCGGTCCGCCGAGAGCATCCCGACGCCCTGGCGCGCGAGCAGCCTCGCGCGCACCTCGGTGTCGAGCTCCTCCCAGCCGGGCTGCCACTCGCACACCGAGTAGGGGCCGTAGGTCTCGGTCAGGCCATAGACGTGGATGATCCGAGCTCCGAGACCCTCGAGCCGCGCGATCGTCGTCGGGCTCGGCGGGGCGGCCGCGGTGGTGATCACCAGGGACCGTTCCAGCGGCTTCGCCTCGTCGGCGCCGGCGATCGCCGTGAGCACCGTGGGGGCGCCGTTCAGGTGGGTCACCCGCTCCTGCTCGAGCAGGCGCCAGATTCGCTCGCCCCGGACCGCGCGCAGGCACACGTGTCGCCCGGCGATCGCGGTCACGCCCCACGGCGTGCACCAGCCGTTGCAGTGGAACATCGGCAGCGTCCACAGGTAGACCGACGCCGGCGTGTGCTCGGAGTGGAGCACCTCCGCGAGCGCGTTCAGGTAGGCGCCGCGATGCGAGTACATGACGCCCTTGGGCCTGCCGGTCGTGCCCGACGTGTAGTTGATGGAGATCGTGGCGAGCTCGTCCTCGACCGCCCACTCGAGCGGCTCGTCCGAGCCGCGCTCCAGGAGCTCGTCGTAGCGCGGGCCGTC
>Ga0190271_10000332_pt1 | contig 23350 bp, 13 predicted proteins | sample Popmic356T_FD_133747 | JGI IMG/M metagenome (GOLD analysis project Ga0190271, IMG submission 133747) | Populus adjacent soil microbial communities from riparian zone of Weber River, Utah, USA - 356 T | ecosystem: Environmental > Terrestrial > Soil > Riparian zone | place: USA: Utah | collected...
GAGATACGCCTTCGAGACGGCGACGAGCGCATCGGCCTGTTGTGCACACCACGCGAGACCTTTCGGCGACTCCGCGACGGAGCTCGGCTCGACTCCGGTCGCGACTTCGCCGGCGGCGACGGCACAGTCGAGCGCGCGTGCGATGACCTCACCTTCGTCAATCGGCAACTCGACGGTCAGCCGCAACGTGCCGCGCGCTTCGTCTCGCCACACCCTCAGACCGCGGCGTTCCCATGCTCGCCGCGCACCGTGCACCGATTCCGGTAAAGCGTTCCGGATCTGCCGGCAACGCTCCTCGACTTGCGCCGCCGTCGCCTCGAGCGCGTAGGCGAGCAAGAGATCCTCATCGTGCTCGAGCGCCACGCGTGTCAGCGCCCGCACCTTCGTGTACGACAACCGCCCGTCCGCGAATGCCGCCGAGATCGCCGGCAGATGCCGCAACGCTTGCGCAGTGCGCGCTTTTTCCCGGGCCGCCGAGAGCGAGATGCTGCAGCGCCACGAGAGCCATTCGGCGCATGTCGGGAACGTCCACTTCGCGAACCCCAGCCGGTCGTCGAACTCACGCACGAGCACTAGCATTCGGTAGCTCTCGGCGTTCATCTGCCGCACGAGGCGGCAGATCGCTCGATCGAGATCGTCAATGGAGGACTGCGGGTTGGATGAAGCCGAGGACTCGCAAACAGAACGCGACGTGACGGCGCTCATGGCAGGCTCCTGGAAGGGGTGGCTGGATAGCTGATATTATATCCAGTATCTCAGGAGTTTTCTAATACATTTCAGGCATTTAAACCTGAAAATTAGCATCGGAAAATCTACTTCTCGGGGTCCGGCGGATCTCCCGAGTCATCGTCTTCACGCTGCTTCAGCTGTTTCGCTTGCCGATAGGACGGTTGGAAACCCACGGCGGTTACGCTGCGTCAACGCGCACCTGCTAGCGCACCTGCGTCTCGCCGGCCCCGCCGAGCGTGACCGGCACCTCGACGCGTTGCTCGCCGCGCAGCACCGTCAACGTGACACGGTCGCCGAACTCGCGGGTGTCGAGCATGTTCACGAGCGTCGAGAAATTCTCGACCGGCCGCCCGTCGACGGCCTCGATGACATCGCCGAGACGGACGCGACCGCCGGCCGTCTGCTCGGCCGCTCGCAAGCCGGCGCGCGCCGCAGGCGAGCCCGCGACCACGCCGAGCACGACCACGCCCTCGTCCTCGCCGATGAGGCGCCGGCTGATCTCGTCCCTCGCCGTGATACCGAGCGTCGGCCGAATGTACTGGCCATACGCGATGAGCCGCGGCACGACGCGGTTGATCGTATCGACGGGCACTGCGAAGCCGATTCCGGCGTACGCGCCCGACGGGCTGTAGATCATCGTGTTGATGCCGACGAGCCGCCCGGCGCTGTCGATCAGCGGCCCGCCCGAGTTGCCGGGGTTGATCGCGGCGTCGGTCTGAATCACGTTTTCGATCTCTCCGCCCGACTCGTTCTCGATGCTGCGGTTCAGCGCCGAAACGATGCCCGTCGTCAGCGTGTGATCGAGGCCGAACGGATTGCCGATCGCGAGCACAGTCTGGCCGACGCGTAGCTCCTCGCTGCTGCCGATCGAGATCGGCGGCGGCAGCTCGGACGGCACGTCGATCTGCAGCACCGCGATGTCGTGATCGGGGCTCGCGCCGACGAGCCGCGCGCGGAAGCTGCGCTGATCGCCGAGCCTCACCTCCGCCTCCTGCGCGCCGCGGACGACATGATAGTTCGTGACGACGCGGCCCTGATCGTCCCAGATGAAGCCCGAGCCCGTGCCCTGCGGCACGCGCATGACGTTGGGGCTGAAGAAGTCGCGTACGTATTGCACCGTCGTGATGTAGACGACGGACGGGCTCACGCTCTCGAATACGCCGATCGTGTTGCGCTCGTCGGCCGACAACGGCCCGCGCGGCGCGACCGCGCGCGGTTGCACGGCGCCCGCGTCTCCGACTACGGGCCGTTGCTGCGCGCCGGCGAAACCGGCACCGCAAACCGCGACCACCAGAGCTACCTGAGCGAGGCGAGACATGGAAAAAGGGTATCGCTTGAACGCGGCGCCCCACAAGCTCGCGAGGCATCGTTGGGGCAGTGTCCTGGCCCCCCTCGCCGAATGTGCGCGGAGAGTTACATTCGCGCTATTGTGGCGGCTGCTGTGCTTCGCCAAGCCCCTTGAGCTCATGAGAAAAATAACGACTGCCTCGCTTGCCGCCCTGATCGCCGCGCTCGGCGCCGGCTGCAGCGAGCCCACGCCGCCGCCCGAGGCACCGCCGCTCGTGGAAGTGGCAACACCCCTCTCCCAGCACGTGGCCGACTGGGACGACTACTCGGGCCGCTTCGAGCCCGTGGATGCGGTCGAGATACGGCCGCGAGTCTCGGGGCCGATCGAATCCGTGCACTTCGAGGACGGGCAGATCGTCCGACAAGGCCAGCTGCTGTTCGTCATCGATCCGCGACCCTACGCCGCGGAGCTCGCGCACGCGCGAGCGCAAGTCGCCGGCGCGCGCGCGCAGCTCGCAAACGCCGACGCAGAGTTGAAGCGCGCCCAGGCCCTCGTCGGCAACAAGCTCATCAGCGAGGCGGACGCCGAGGTGCGTACAGCCGCGCAGCTTGGCGCGGCCGCGAACGTCGCGGCGGCCGAAGCGTCGGTGCAGACCGCGGACCTGAACCTCTCGTTCACGCGCGTGGCGGCGCCGCTGACGGGCCGCGCGTCGTACAGGCGTTTGGCGCCTGGCAACCTCGTGGCCGCGGATACGACGGTGCTCACGACGATCGTCACCGAGGATCCGATCCGCTTCCTGTTCGACGTCCCGGAGTCCGCGCTACTGAAGTACAAGCGCGAGGCGGGCGGCGCGAACTTGAGCCGCGTCGACATCCGCTTGCAGGACGAGACGGAGTATCGCTGGCAAGGCCGCGTCGACTTCCTCGACAACGCGCTCGACCGCAGCTCCGGCACGATTCGCCTGCGCGCCGTGGTCGATAATCCCGACGGTTTCATCTCCGCCGGAATGTTCGGCCAGCTGCGGTTGTTCGCGCTGCAATCGTTCGACGCACTGCTCGTGCCGGACCAGGCCGTCGTCACCGACCAGACGCGCCAGGTGGTGTACGTCGTCGATGCCGAGGGCGTCGTGGGCCAGAAAGTCGTTCGCCCGGGCCGGTTGATCGGCGGCTTGCGCGTGATCTCCGAAGGGCTCGCGCCGCAGGACCGCGTCGTGATCAGCGGCGTGCAGCGAGCGCGGCCCGGCCGCAGGGTCTCCGTGAAGGAAGGTGTCGTCAGCGCGTTCCCGACCGGCGTATCGCGCGGCGAGGACAGCACGCTGACGCTGCCCGGGGATCCGAGCAGCGGCGGCGAGCTCTGAGACACAGGCCGTGCGCTTCTCGCATTTCTTCATCGATCGCCCGATTTTTGCGGCCGCCGTCTCGGTCGTCATCACGCTCACCGGGCTGATTTCCTATCTCACGCTGCCGGTCGACCAGTATCCGCAGATTGCGCCGCCGACCGTGTCGGTAACCGCGCTCTATCCCGGCGCGACGGCCGAAGAAATCGCGGACACCGTCGCCGCGCCGCTCGAGCAGCAGATCAACGGCATCGCGAACATGCTCTACATGTCCTCCTCGTCGACGAGCGAGGGACGCGTGTCGATCACGGTGACGTTCCAGAACGGCACCAACATCGACATCGGCCAGGTCGACGTGCAAAACCGCATTCAGTCCGTGCTGCCGCAGCTGCCGCAGGAAGTGCGCGACCTCGGCATCACGGTACGCAAGGGCTCGACGGACATCCTGCTGATCGTCCATATGTTCGCGGCGGACAGCCGCGTGGACCGGAAATACATCGCGAATTACGCGAACCTACAAGTGCGCGAACGGCTGCTCCGCACGCCGGGCGTCGGCGACGTCAACACGAACGCGGCTCGCGACTACGCGATGCGGGTCTGGATCGACCCCGAGCGCGCCGCCGCGCGCGATCTCACGGTTCAGGAAATCGTCGCGAGCCTGCGCAACAACAACCTCCAAGTCGCGGGCGGCGCCGTCGGCGGACCGCCGTTCGACAACAATCCCGCCGCCTATCAGCTCAGCATTCGCGCGCAGGGCCGCCTCGAGACGCCCGAGCAGTTCGCGGACGCCATCATCAAGCGCGACGCGCAAGGCCGCGTCACGCGGATCGGCGACGTCGCACGCGTGGAGCTCGGTGCGCAGAACTACGCGATCAATGCGTACAAGAGCCTCGAGCCCGCCGTGTCGCTCTCCGTCCAGCAGGCGCCGAACACGAACGCGCTCGAAACGTGGGACAACATCCGCGCGACGATGGAAGAGCTCGAGCGAGATTTCCCGCCGGGTGTCGCTTACGAGATCATCTACAACCCCGTCTCGTTCACGCGCGACGCCGTGGATGCCGTGCAGGAGACGCTCATCGAGGCGATGATTCTCGCGGTCATCGTCGTGGTACTGTTCCTGCAGCGCTGGCGCACGGCGATCATTCCGCTGCTCGCGATCCCGATTTCGCTGATTGGCACGCTGTCGGTCATGTCGGCATTCGGTTTCTCGCTGAACAACTTGTCGATGTTCGGCCTCGTGCTCTCGATCGGCATCGTCGTCGACGACGCGATCGTCGTCGTCGAGAATGCGGAACGTCACTTGCGCGCCGGAATGGCGCCGCGTGACGCGGCACACCTGACGATGGACGAGGTCGGCGGCGCACTGATCGGCATCGCGCTCGTGCTCGTCGCCGTGTTCGTGCCGACGGCATTCATGGGCGGGATCGCGGGGCAGTTCTACAAGCAGTTCGCGTTGACGATCGCGTCCGCGACCGTGATCTCGCTGCTCGTCTCGCTGACGTTGTCGCCCGCGCTCGCCGCCGTGATCCTGAAGCCGCACGACGCGACGCGCGCACGCACAGCCGTCGGCGCGCGGCTGCACGAGCTCGGCGAGCGCGCCAACGCTTGGCTCGAAGGCATGAGCCGCGGGTACGCGCGGCTCACCGGCGCGCTGCTGCGCCGCGGCGCGCTGCTGTGCGTGCTCTACACCGGCCTGCTCGTGCTGACCGGGTGGCGCGTGCTCGACACGCCGCGCGGCTTCATCCCCGCGCAAGACCAGGGCAACGTCGCGCTCGGGGTCACGATGCCGCCGGGCACGAGCCTCGCGCGCACGGACGCCGTCATCCAGCAAATCATTCCAATCGTGCTCGGCACGCCCGGCGTGTCGTCGGCCTCCGTCTACGCCGGCATGGACAGCGTCACGTTCGCCCCGGCGACGAACGCGGGCCAGATGTGGGCGATGTTCGAGCCGTTCGAGGAGCGCTTGCCGAAAGGCCTCACCGCGAGCGCCATCACGGCCGAATTCCGCAAGCGCCTCGCGGACGTCACGGCCGCCGAGATCCGCATCGTGAACCCCGCCTCCGTGCGCGGCATGGGCAACACCGGCGGCTTCCGCATGATGATCGAGGACCGCGGCGGGCTCGGCTACCGCGCGCTCGAGGACGCCGTGCAGCAGCTCGCGGAAGCGGCGACGGCGGACCCCGCGATCGGGCTCGCGTTCAGTAACTTCAACGTGCGCAACCCCATGCTCGACGCGGTCGTGGACCGCGACAAGGCCGAGATGCTCGGCGTGCCCGTGCGCAACGTGTTTGCGACGCTGCAGACGTACCTCGCCGGCGTGTACGTCAACAACATCAACTTGCTCGGCCACACGTTCCAGGTGATCGCGCAAGGCGACGCGGCTTATCGCCAGGACGAGGAATGGGTCGGGCAGCTCAAGACTCGCTCGGTGTCGGGCGCGATGGTGCCGATCAATGCGATCGCGACCCTGAAGCCGGCGACGGCGCCATACCGCGTCGTGCGCTACAACCTCTACCCCGCCGCGGACCTCCAGGGCGACACGGCGCCCGGCTTCTCGTCGGGCGAGGCGATCGCTGCGATGGAGCGAATCGCGCGCGACACGCTGCCTGCGGGCATGGCCTTCGAATGGACCGACCTCGCCTATCAACAACGGACGTCCGGCGACGCCGGCGCGCTAGCGTTCGCCCTCGGGGTCGTCTTCGTATTCATCTTCTTGGCGGCGCTCTACGAAAGTCTCACGCTGCCGCTCGCCGTGATCCTCATCGTGCCGATGTGCCTGCTCGCCGCGCTGCTCGGCGTGAACTTGCGCGGCCTCGACAACAACATCCTCACGCAGATCGGCATGGTCGTGCTGATCGGCCTCGCGGCGAAGAACGCGATCCTGATCGTCGAGTTCGCGCGCCAGGGCGAAGAGCAGGGAATGTCGGCCTTCGACGCCGCGATCGCGGCTGCGAAGACGCGCTTGCGGCCGATCCTCATGACGTCCGCCGCGTTCATCTTCGGCGTGATCCCCCTCGCGTTCGGCAGCGGCCCCGGCGCGGAGCTGCGCCAGGCGCTCGGCGTAGGCGTGTTCTTCGGGATGATCGGCGTTACCGTGTTCGGGCTCGTGTTCACACCGTTGTTCTATGTGCTCTGCCGCAAGCTCGCGCTGCGCTTCACGCCGGCGCATGTGCCGCGCGTGCGGATCGTGCAATGAGGCAACTGCGCAGACGTCTTCAATCGAGGCAAGGATTCCTATGAAAAACACACCATCGTGGACGCTGGCCGCCATTCTGATCGCCACGCCAGTCTTGGCCTTGGCCCAAGACATGCCGGACATCGGCTTCAAGAGCGTCGGCCGTGGCCGGCCGTTGGCCGCGAGCGTGCACGATCAGCGGGAGGTGGGACCCGGCTGGGTGGGCGGGCCCTTTGCGCCGCGCGAGCAGCAGAAGCTCGACGGCTTCCGCCCTGACGAGCTACCGCGCAGCATCAAGCCGCTGCCGACCGACATTTTCACGAGCACGGATTTCTACGCCGACAAAGCGCTGTGGAACGACCCCCGCTACTTCCGCTGCAACAGCCCCATGGCGACCGAGTTCCAGCGCGGAATCTTGACCCCGAATCCGCTCGTCACGACGGGCAAGACCGAAGACGGCCCGTGGGGCCATTGCGACATCGATTACCCGCGTGAAGCCATCGTCAGTCCGTACGGGTTTGCGACCGCGCAGGAGCACTACGAGGCGTTGCTCAAGGAGACGCGCGGCCGCGGCGGCCCGAGCGTTTACACCTTCAAGGACTTCCCGACGGTCGAGTGGAACGGCGTCTACGAGCGCCCGGTGGCAGGCCCGCGCAATCAACAGACTTGGTACTGGGGCGCGCACACGCAGATCACGACGCTCCTCTCGCTGCTCACCCCGCAGTACCAGCAGCGGACGGTCCAGGAGGCCTACCACCAAGTCCGCGGCAACGCGATTTGGCCTTCGACGTTTTGCTGGCCCGAAGGCTTCATGCGCCGCTACTACCCGTTCTCCGTCTGGGAGCACTACATCATCGCCACGCCGGATCTCGTGCAGATCACGGCGGGTGTCGCGCGCAACTTCATCACGAACGTTCATGTCGGGCGCGAGTTCAACATGGAGGACGTCGCGAACGGCGGCGTGCCTCGCTTGGGCCCCGCGGTGCCGCGCTGGTATGGCGACACGATCGGCTTCTGGGACGGCGACACGCTGATCACCTGGACGAGCAACGTGCAGGCCTGGAAGTCGCACTCCTCGTTCGAGTGGTCGGGTCAGCTCCAGTCGATCGAGATCTATACGCCGATTCGCGGCGCGGCCGGCGCCTTTGTCGGCCTGAACCACGAGTCGATCATCTATGACACCGAGGCGTTGGTCGAACCGATCCGCATCGTGCGGAACCTGCACAAGATCAACGACTTCACGGACTCCGACGAGACGCCGTACCCGTTCATCGAATGCGTGCCGACCATCTACTCGGTCGAAGGACACAACGCCCCGGTCTCCCCCGGGCAAACGATCGAGCTCGAAATTCCCGACATGTATGGCCGCCCCTGGGACGCGATTTGGCAGAAGTACTTCGAGCAAGGCATGAGCAGACCCGAAGAAAACGAAGGCTTGTTCAACTTCGAGTAGGGAGTGACGTTCGATGCGAACCCTAGTCCTGACGCTCGCCCTCTCCGCACCCATGCTCGCGATCGCGCAACCGCCCGCGCCCGACGCGGCGGCGCTTCGCATAACGCAAGCGCTCTGCGCGGCGAGCGAGCCGCTGCGCGACTCGACGGCGCAGCGTTGGAACGGCTGGGGCGCGGGTGTCCGCAACACGCGTTTCCAATCCGCCGAAGCCGGCGGGATCACGGCCGCCGACGTGCCGCGCTTACGCCTGAAGTGGGCGTACGGCCTGCCGCAGGAGCAGCAGCCGCGCGGCCAACCGGCCGTCATCGGCGGCCGGCTCTTCGTCGGCTCGCAGGCCGGTGCCGTGTACGCGCTCGACGCGAAGACGGGCTGCACGATCTGGCAGTTCTTCCCGCGCGCGGGCTCGCGCAGCGCGCTCTCCGTCGGCCCGCACCAATTCGCGAACGGCCGCAACGGCTACGCCGTGTATTTCGTCGACGCACAGGGTCACGCGTACGCGCTCGATGCCGACAACGGCGAGCAAATCTGGATGACGCGCGTCGAGGATCACCCGATGGTGCGCGGCACCGGCGCCGTGACGCTGCATGAAGGCACGGTGTACGTGCCGATGACGGGCATCAACGAGGCCATGGGCGGCGCGAATCCCGAGTACGCGTGCTGCACGTTCCGCGGCAGCATGACGGCGCTCGACGCCGCCACGGGCGCCGTGCGTTGGAAGAGCCACACTATCCCTGAGTCGACGCGGCGCGGCACGAGCACCGCGGGCAAGCCGCTCTACGGGCCCGCGGGCGTCGGCATCTGGAACGCACCGACCGTCGATACGCAGCGCGGCCTGCTCTACTCCGGCACGGGCCCGGCCTACGCGGGCGACGATCCGCCGACGACGGACGCCGTCGTCGCGTTCAACATGAGGAACGGCGAGATCGTCTGGAGCAATCAATTCACGAAAGACACGTGGCTCTTAGGCTGCGAGGGCAGAGAAACCAGCAACGCGAACTGCCCGCGCGCGAACGGGCCCGATCTGGATTTCTCGGCGTCGCCGATCCTCACGCAGAGCTCGGCAGGTCGCGACGTCATCGTGATTCCGCAGAAGTCGGGAATGGTTTACGCGCTCGACCCCGCCGAACGCGGCAAGACGCTGTGGAGCTACCGCGCGGGCCCAGGTAGCCCCGTGGGCGGCGTCTGGGGCAGCGCCGTCGAGGGCGACCGCATGTACGTCGCCGTCGGCGGTTACCGCAACGAGGAAACCGGCGGCATCCACGCCATCGACATCGATACCGGCGAGCGCATCTGGTACACGCCGCCGCAGCCGCTGCTGTGCTCGCCGGCGGGCGCCGCGTGCAGCCAGACGCAGGCCGCAGCCGTCACCGCCATTCCCGGCGCCGTGTTCTCGGGCTCCGCCGACGGCGGGCTACGTGCCTACGACGCGCGCGACGGCAAGATCCTCTGGACGTTCGACGCCAACCGCGAGTTCGAGACGGTCAACGGCGTGCCGGGTCGCGGCGCGTCATTCAGCGGCTCAGGGCCCGTCGTGGCCGGCGGCATGCTGTACGTGCTCTCGGGCGACGCCGGCTTCGTCGGCCGGCCCGGTAACGTGCTGCTCGCTTTCGCGGCGGAGTAGCCCGGCGCGCGAAGATCAATGACAACACGCGCGCCGTCGGGCAGGCTACGCGCGATGACATCACCGCGAACTGTTCTCGCTCCGCTGCTTGCGTCGCTGGCCGTTGCGTGCGGCAGCGCCGACGATCAGGCGGCACCGACTGACGCCGCCTCCAATCCACGAACCGCCGCCGTCACGGCAGAACGCTTGGTCGGCGCGGACGCCGAGCCGGGACAATGGCTATCGCACGGCCGAACTTACGGCGAACAGCGGTTTAGCCCACTCGCCGAGATCGACACCGGCAATGTCGGTGAGCTCGGCCTCGCGTGGTATGGCGACTTCGGTGTAGCGCGCGCGCAGGAGTCGACGCCGATCTTCGTCGACGGCGTGCTGTACGTGACGACGGCGTGGAGCAACGTCAAAGCGTACGACGCGCGTTCAGGCACCCAGCTTTGGAATTTCAACGCGGACGTGCCCGGCGAATGGGGCAGCCGCGCCTGCTGCGACGTCGTGAACCGCGGCGTCGCAGCGTGGAACGGCAAGGTCTACGTCGGCACGATCGACGGCCGCCTGCTCGCAATCGACGCGGCGACAGGTCAACTCGTTTGGGCTGCCGACACGCTCGTGCGGCGCGATATCGCTTACACAATCACGGGCGCGCCGCGCGTCGTGAAGGGCAAGGTCATCATCGGCAACGGGGGCGCCGAGTACGGCGTGCGCGGCTACGTTTCGGCGTACGACGCCGAATCGGGCGAGCTGGCGTGGCGCTGGTTCACGGTGCCCGGCGACCCGAGCCTCGGCTTCGAGAACGAGCAGATGGCTGCGGCCGCGCGCACCTGGAACGGCGAGTGGTGGCGCCTCGGCGGCGGCGGCACGGTGTGGGATTCGATGGCCTACGATCCCGAGCTCGACCTCCTCTACGTCGGCACGGGCAACGGCTCACCGTGGAACCGCGGGCTGCGCAGCCCCGGCGGCGGCGACAATCTGTTCCTGTCGTCGATCGTCGCGCTGCGCCCCGATGACGGCTCGTACGTGTGGCACTACCAGACCACGCCCGGCGAGAGCTGGGATTACACGGCCACGCAACCGATCGTCGTCGCGGATCTCACGTTCGACGGCGCGCCGCGGCGCGTCGTCATGCAAGCGCCGAAGAACGGCTTCTTCTATGTGCTCGACGCGGCGACTGGCCAGCTTCTATCGGCGGACAAGTTCGCGGCCGTGAACTGGGCGAGCGGCGTCGATCTCGCGACGGGCCGACCCATCGAGAACCCGGCCGCGCGTTACGACGAGACGGGACGCGCCGTGGCGCTGCAGCCGTCCTCGGGAGGCGCGCACAACTGGCACCCGATGGCGTTCAGCCCGCGGACCGGGCTCGTGTATCTCTCGGCGAGCGACAACGCGCTCGTCTACGCACCGGATCGCAACTTCAATCCCAACCCGCTCGTCTCGAATCTCGGCATCGATCTCTCGGCGGGCGCGACGCTCGGCCCGAACGCCATGGCCGACTTGCCGCGCGGCTCGTACACGCTCGCGTGGGACCCCGTGGCGAAGCGCGCGGCCTGGCGCATCGACGGGCCTTCCGCCGGCATGCTCGCGACGGCCGGCGGACTCGTGTTCCGAGGGTCGACCAACAAGCTCGTCGCGTTTGACGCGGCCGACGGCCGCGAGCTGTGGTCGTCGCAGGACGTGCACACGGGCGTCGTCGCGGGGCCGATCAGCTTCGAGCTCGACGGCGTGCAGCACGTCGCCGTCGTCGCCGGGCGCGCGACCGGCAACTACTACGCACCGAACTACTCGCGGCTGCTCGTGTTTCGGCGCGGCGCGAGCACGGAGCTGCCGCCGGCGACTCCGTTCACGCCGCCGCCGTTGAATCCGCCGGCGTCGGTCGCGTCGGCCGAAGAGATCGAGCGCGGCCGCGACCTCTACGAGGCGAACTGCGCGCTGTGTCACGACGTCATCGGCAACGCGGGTGGGCTATTTCGGCGCGGCCTGTTCCCGGACCTTGCGTACTCGCCCGCGCTCGCGAGCCGTGAAGCGTTCGCCGCGATCGTGCTCGACGGCGCGCGCGCAGCGAACGGCATGGCCGGCTACGCGGGGGTACTCGAGCCCGACGGCGCCGAGGCCGTGCGCGCGCACATCGTCGACAGGGCGAACGCGAAGCTTGCGGCCGCACGAGCCGCGGGCCGCTAGCATCGTTCGGGGACGGATTTAGCAGTCCGACCATGCTCGCGCACCTCCGCGGAGGGATTTTGCACCACGTTAGTGCAAGATCCCTCACGTGAGGGATTCATGGCCGACGGCGGCGCTCTACTCGTAGCGCAACACGGCGAGGACCACAGGGGACGGATAAAATAAATCCGTCCCCTTTCTAGGCCGTGTTGACCTGGAGCGGCTTGTGCGACTGCGGCCGCTTCGCGAGAGCGTTGACGATCATGTCGCGCGTCACGGGGACGCGGTTGAAGTAGTGGCCGCCGAGCGCGTCCGAGATCGCGCAGAGCAGCGACGACGCGCCGGCGCCCATGACGGGCTCGCCGATGCCTTTCGTGCCGAGCGGGCTTTGCGGGTCGGGCAAGTCGACGGCGTCCGTCGTGAACGTGCGCGCCACGTCGAGATAGCTCGCGGGCTTCGATTGATAGAACCCGACGGCGCCCGGTAACCCGTTCTGCGGATCGTAGATGTGCCGCTCGAGCGCGGCCAGGCCGAAGCCCATGACGGCACCGCCCTTGATCTGCGTCGCGAGGCCCATCGGGTGGATGACGGTGCCGCAATCGGCGACCGCGACGTAGTCGATGATGTCGAACGCACCCGTCTCCGTGTCGAGCTCGATCTCGGCGAAGCCGGCGACGAACGCCGCGGGCGACGCCGTGATCGCGAGATTGTCCTTCGCCACGCCGATCAAGCCCGTGCCCGCGAGCGAGGTGGCCGCGGCGGCCGTCATCGGGTTGATGTCGCCGGGATTCTCGTGGCCGTCGAACTTGCCGCCGAGCGCGACGGCGCGCTGCGCGGCCTGCGCGTACGTGAGGCCTTTCGTGTTGTCGCTCTTCAAGAACACGCGCTCACCGCCGACGTCGTAGTCGGCCGGCGCACCGCCCAAATCCATCGCGGCGATCTCTTTGAGCTTCGCGAGCGCATCCATCGCGGCAACGTAGTTCGTACGCGCCATCGTGAACGACGTGTTGCTGCCGAACTGGCCGATGTTCCACGGCAAGCCCTTACGAGTGTCGCCGCGCTCCACGATGCAGTTGTCCCAGTTCGCCTTGAGCACTTCGGCGGCAATCCGCGAGGTGCCTGTATGCGAATACGTGCCGAGATTGCCGACGCCGCTGTGCAAATGCAGCTTGCCGTCCGTCGTGATGCGCACGAGTCCGTCGAAGCCTGCGAAGCCGGCCGGGTGGAACGCCTGACCGACGCCGATGCCGGTGACCTTCGTGCCGTTGCGCCGGCCGCTGCGCGCGACGCGCTCGGGGTAATTGAAGAGCGCGGCTGCTTTGTCGAACGCTTCCTGCAAATAGCAGCTCGTGACGGGGCCTTGAGCCTCGCCGACCTTCGCGTCCATGCGCGGGCCGTTCAAGCGGCGAATCGCGAGCCGATCGATCCCGAGCTGCTTCGCGGCCTTGTCGATCAATGGCTCGACGGCCGAGACGGTCTGGTTGTGGCCGGGGCCGCGCTGTGCCGAGCGCGGCACCGTGTTCGTCATGACGCACATGCCGCGGAAGCGCATCGCTTCGGGCTGATAGAGGATCGAGACGGTCTCGCCCGACGACGGCCAATCCGGGAAGCCCGCCGTCGCGCCGTTCTCTTGCACGATGTAGAGATCGGCCGCCGTGACTTTCCCGCGCTCGTCGAAGCCCATGCGGATGCGGCCCTGGAAGCCCGTGCGCGCGTAACCGAAGAAGTATTCCTCGGCGCGCGTGATGCGCAGCATCACGGGCCGGCCGATCTTCTTCGACATGTGCGCCGGAATCGACATGACGGGATATTCGGTGCCCTTCGAGCCGAACCCGCCGCCGCACGTCTCGGCGATGTAGACGAGGTCGTTCGGGGTAATGCCGATCAGGTTCGCGAGGCCCGGCACGACGAAGCTCTGGCTTTGCGTCGAGCCGTGAACGAAACACTTGCCGTTTTCCCAGTACGCCATCGCGGAGCGCGGCTCCATCGAGTGATGCGACATGCCGGCCGTCACGAACGTCTCGTCGAGCACGAGCTTCGCCTTCGCGAACCCCGCATCGACGTCGCCGTACGACCACTCGACGAGCGGCTCACCCATCGGCAGCTGGCCCTCCTCGGAGCGCGCGAAGTCGCCGGCCGTCCACTTCACCTGCTTCAACTGCGGCGGGCCGATCAGGCGGTTGTCGACGGTGTTGCCGTCGGAGCGGGCATCGGGGCCACCAGGGTACAAGCTCTGGAGCGGATCGACGGTAAACGGCAGCTCTTCGAGATCGACCTTGATCAGATCGATGGCGTCTTGCGCGATCGTCTCGGACTCGGCCGCGACGGCGAGGATCGGCTGGCCGATCCACATCGGCTCATTGGTCAAAATAGGCTCTGCCGGCGCGGGCAGGGCCGGAACGTCGGCGGCCGTCAGAATGCCGAGCACGCCAGGCAGCGCGAGCGCCGCAGCCGTGTCGAGGTTGCGCACGCGCGCATGCGGCATCGGCGACAGCAGGAGCTTGCAGAACACCATGCCTTCGGCGCGGAAATCCTCCGCGTACTTGGCCTTGCCGGTGACCTTGCCGTGCACGTCGGGCGGCACGAAGTTCTTTCCCAACAAGTCGTAAGCCATCGCGCGAACTCCTTGATAAACTGCCCGCCGGACGCTGGTGGTCCGGCAACTCATGGACTTTAAGCCCAAGCGGCACCCCCGGCAACCAGATAACAAGAGCGGTTTACGCCGCAGAAAACGACTCTTTTAGGAGATTCCGCATGGCCCGTAAGAAGGAACCCTGGGGCAACACCGTGCTCGTCGATTTCGATGACGGTATTGCCTGGGTGACGTTGAACCGCCCCGACAAGCGCAACGCGATGAGCCCGAAGCTCAACTCCGAGATGCGCGACACCGTCGAGGCGCTCGCGACCGACGAACGCTGCGGCGTCTTCGTGCTCACGGGCGCCGGCGATTCGTTCGCTGCCGGCATGGATCTCAAGGAGTACTTCCGCGAGACCGACGGCAAGCCCGACATGATCTTGAAGGTGCGGCGCACGGCCGAGGAATGGCAGTGGCGCCGCTTACGCGATTACCCCAAGCCGACGATCGCGATGGTCAACGGTTGGTGCTTCGGCGGCGCGTTCACGCCGATGGTCGCATGCGATCTCGCGATCGCGGCAGACGAGGCGACGTTCGGCTTGTCGGAGGTCAACTGGGGAATCATCCCGGCCGGTAACGTCACGAAAGCAACGTCGGAGACGATCGGGCTGCGCGACGCCCTCTTCTACGCGATGACGGGCGAGCCGTTCAAAGGCAAGAAGGCCGCCGACATGGGTCTCGTCAACGAATCCGTGCCACGCAAGAAGCTCAAGAAGCGGACCGAAGAGGTCGCGCGCATGCTGCTCACGAAGAACCAGGCCGTGCTGCGCGGCATCAAGGTCGCGATGAAGCGCATGCGCTACATGGACTGGGAGGCGTCGGCGGACTACTTGTACGCGAAGATGGGCGAAGCGCTGTTCTTCGGCGCGAGCGACAACCGCGCGAGCGCGATGAAGGCGTTCCTCGACGACAAGACGTTCAAGCCCGGGATCGAGCACTTCAAGGGCACGAAGAAATAATCCGCGCTCGAACTGGCTTCGGGGGGAGCTGGCGATGACGGAGACGAGGGTCGGCGCGTACCAAGCACGACGGACGGCGCTCACGCCGGTGGCCGTCACTGCCGTGGCGATGTTGCTGTCGGCGTGCGGCCCCGCGCCCGACACGTCGCTCGTGCCGGCGCCCGCCGTCGGCTGGCCGACGAACGGCGGCAATTGGTACAACCAGCGTTACTCGCCGTTGACCGAGATCGATCGCGGCAACGTCGCGAACCTCAAAGGCGTGTGGCGCACGCAGCTCGAGGGCTCCGGCGTCGGGCCGCAGTATTCCGGCGAGGCGCAGCCGCTCGTCGTCGACGGCGTCATCTACGTGCCGACGGGCGCCAGCGATTTGTTCGCGCTCGACGTCGCAACCGGCGCGATTCTCTGGTCGTACAAGTCGGGGCTCGATCCCGCGATCGACGTCGTCTGCTGCGGCTGGACGAGCCGCGGCGTCGCGCACGGCGAAGGCCGAATCTATCTCGGGCGGCTCGACGGGCAGCTCGTCGCGCTCGACGCGAAAACGGGCGCCGTCGCGTGGACCGTGCAGGCCGAGCGCTGGCAAGACGGCTTCTCGCTCACGAGCGCCCCGCTGTACTACGACGGCCTCCTCATCACGGGCTTCTCGGGCGCCGAGCTCGGCGTCCGCGGCCGTGTCAAAGCGTTCGACGCCGCCACCGGCGAGCTCGCCTGGACGTTCTATACGATTCCCGGGCGCGGCGAGCCCGGCAACGAGACGTGGCCGCAGGACAACGAGCTCTGGCAACACGGCGGCGGCACGGTCTGGCACACGCCGGCCGTCGATCCCGAGCTCGGCCTGATTTTCTTCTCGACGGGCAACCCGGGCCCCGACTTCAACGGCGCGGTACGCGCCGGTGACAACCTCTACACGTCGTCGATCGTGGCGTTGGAGCTGAAGACCGGCCGCTACCGCTGGCACTTCCAGCAAGTGCATCACGACATCTGGGACTACGACAGCCCGAGCCCCGTCGTGCTGTTCGATCTCGAGTACGACGGGCGTGTGCGCAAAGGCTTGGCGCAAGCGAGCAAGACGGGCTGGGTCTACATTCTCGATCGCACCGACGGGACGCCGCTCGTCGGCATCGACGAGAAACCCGTGCCGCAGGACCCGCGCCAAGCGACGGCCGCGACGCAACCCTACCCGCGCGGCGACGCGTTCGCGCCGCAGCATTTGGACATCGCGCCCGAGGGGTATCCGCTCGTCAACGGCGGCCGCATCTTCACCCCGTACTGGACCGACTCCGTCATCCTGAAGCCAGGCCTCTTGGGCGGCGCGAATTGGCCGCCGAGCGCGTACGACCCTGCGACGGGGTATCTGTACGTCTGCGCTGGCGACGCCGCGAGCTCGTACGTCGCGGCCGAGGTAGGGACCGAGCGCCCGCCGGCCGGCGAGTACTTCGTCGGCGGCGCGTTCGGCACGAATCCGTTACCGGCCTACGGCACCTTCACGGCGCTCGACATGCGCACGAACACGATCGTCTGGCAGCAGCATTGGGCCGAACGGTGCTACAGCGGCGCCACCGCGACGGCCGGCGGGCTCGTATTCGTCGGCCGCAACGACGGCCGGCTGACGGCGCTCGACTCGAGCGACGGCCAGAAGCTCTGGGAATTCCAAACGGGCGCCGGCATGAACGCGCCCGTCAGCGTCTTCGCGCACTTGGGCAAGCAGTACGTCGTCGCATTCTCGGCCGGCAACATGTTCGCAGCCTCGGCGAAAGGCGACAGCGTCTGGCTGTTCGCGCTCGACGGCACGCTCGGGCCCGTCGCGCCCGGTAGATAGGGACGAGACGGCTGCGCGAACCGTCAGTGCCGCTCGGCCGCCGCGTCGGCGTGCGGCAAGATGCGATCGCACAAGGCGATCGCCATCGCCGAGAGCAGGAAAGCCAGGTGGATCACGGTCTGCCAGAGCAGAACCTTCTCCTCGTAGTACTCGGCGCTGATGAATGTCTTCAGCAGGTGGATCGACGAGATGCCGATGATCGCGGTCGCCAGCTTGACCTTGAGCACGGACGCATTGACCGAGGACAGCCACTCGGGCTGGTCCGGGTGGTCGCCGAGCTCGAGGCGCGACACGAAGGTCTCGTAACCGCCGACGATGACCATGATCAGCAGGTTCGAGATCATGACGACGTCGATCAGCGCGAGCACGACGAGCATGATCACGGTCTCGTTGAGCTCAAGCGCTCCGTCTGCCTGGTAGCCGACGCTGTTGATGAGGATCTGGAGTGCCTCCTCATTGCCGAATATCGCTTCGACGAGGTGCACGAGCTCGACCCAGAAGTGATAGACGTAGACCCCCTGCGCGACGATCAAGCCCACGTAGAGCGGCGCCTGGAGCCAGCGCGTCCAAAAAATGAAGTTGGCAAGTGTCCGCAGCATTGGCGGCCGTTTGTAAGCGGGGGCGGTCATCTCGAGCTTCCCTGGGCGAACGACGCGCGGAACTGTCCACCGGGCGGCGGGGCGGTGTCAATGCCGCATCTCGTGGCACAATCTCGCGGCGAACGGGTTGCGAAGGGGTGCACCCTGAAGACGTCCACATCATTCATCGCCGCGGCTCTCGTCGCGCTTGCGGCGAGCGCGGCCGCGCAAACGACTCCCCGCGCGCCGGCCTTCGCGGGCACCGACCTCGTCGCCGCGCCGACGACGGGCTGGCCGACGAACGGCGGCGATTGGTACAACCGCCGCTATTCGCCGTTGACCGAGATCGATCGCGACAACGTCGCGAGCTTGAAAGGCGTTTGGCGCACTCACTTGCGCGGCTCGGGGCTCGGCGCGCAGTACTCCGGCGAAGCGCAGCCGCTCGTGCACGAGGGCGTCATCTATATCGTGACGGGCGCGAACGACGCGTTTGCCGTCTCCGTCGAGAGCGGCGAGATCCTCTGGGAATACCGCGCGAATCTCGATCCGAGGAACAACGCCGTCTGCTGCGGCTGGACGAGCCGCGGGGTGGGCCTAGGCGACGGCAGGGTTTACGTCGGCCAGCTCGACGGCAAGCTCGTCGCGCTCAATCAGCGCACCGGCCGCGTAGCGTGGTCCGTTCAAGCCGAGCGGTGGCAGGAAGGCTTCTCGATCACGAGCGCCCCGCTCTACTTCGACGGCCTCGTCTACACGGGCTTCGCCGGCGGCGAGCGCGGCATCCGCGGCCGCGTCAAAGCGTTCGACGCGCGCGACGGCAAGCTCGTCTGGACGTTCTATACGATTCCGGGGCCCGGCGAGGTCGGACACGACACGTGGCCGCAGGACAACGAGATCTGGATGGACGGCGCCGCGCCCGTGTGGAATACGCCGGCCGTCGATCCCGAGCTCGGGCTCGTCTATTTCGCGACTGGCAATCCCGGGCCCGATTACAACGGCTCGATTCGTGTCGGCGACAACTTGTTCTCGACGTCCGTCGTCGCCGTCGACGCGAAGACGGGCGGGTATCGCTGGCACTTTCAAGAAGTCCATCACGACATCTGGGACTACGACGCCGCGTCGCCGGTCACGCTGTTCGACATCGAAGTGAACGGCGTGACGCGCAAAGGCCTCGCACACGCCGGCAAGACGGGCTGGGTTTATCTTCTCGACCGTACGAACGGCACGCCGCTCGTCGGCATCGACGAGCGGCCCGTGCCGCAAGAGCCGCGGCAAGGTACGGCCGCGACGCAGCCGTACCCGCGCGGCGATGCGTTCGTTCCGCAGCAGATCGACCTCGCGCCCGAGGGCACGACCCTCGTCAACGGCGGCAAGATCTTCACGCCGTTCTGGACGACGCCCGTGCTGATGAAGCCGGGCCCGCCGGGCGGCGTGAACTGGCCGCCGAGCTCCTACGACCCCGCGAGCGGCTACTTATATGTGTGCGCGGGCGATCGCATTTGGTCGTACCTCGCGCAGGAAGTCACGGCCGAGCGGCCGGCCGAAGGCGCCGGCTACATCGCGGGTGGCATCGGCGGCTTCCACATGACGTCGCTCGGCGTGTTCGCAGCAGTCGACGTGCGAACGAATAAGCTCGCCTGGCAGCAGCATTGGCCGAGCCCGTGCTATAGCGGCTCGCTCGCGACGGGCGGCGGCCTCGTGTTCGTCGGCCGCAGCGACGGCCGGCTCACGGCACTGAATTCGAGCGACGGCGTGAAGCTCTGGGAGTTCCAGACGGGCGCGGGCATGAACTCGCCTGCGACTTCGTTCGAGCACAACGGCAAGCAGTACGTCGTCGCGTATTCCGCCGGCAACACGTTCGCCGGCTCCGCGCGCGGCGACAGCGTATGGCTCTTCGGCCTGGACGGCGCGCTCGAGCCCGTGCCGCCGGCCGGCTCGCTGATGACGTTCGCGCCGGGCGCGACGGCACCCGGGAACGCCGACGCCGGCGCGACGGTTTACACGACCGCCTGCCTCGCGTGCCACGGCGAGCAAGGCGAAGGCGGCCACGGCGGCGGCCCGACGTTGCAGGCGATGAAGAATGCTGCCGTCGTGCTGCAAGTCGTCAGCGAGGGCCGCAACGCCATGCCTGCATTCAACGGCACGTTGACGGCGGTTGAGATCCGCGACGTCGCCGCGTACGTGAGCGGGCGTCTCGCGAACTAGGACTCCTCCGGGCGACCGGCCGCTGCTACGTCAGCAGAGCGATCAGGATGACGATCGGGATCGGAACGCCGAGCAAGATCAGTAGTAATGACTTCATGTAGCTCTCCTCGAATGGCTAAAGGTCGCGTTGCCGTCCGCCGAACGTCGCCATCCAGCTAGCAACGAACGCTCCCATCAGCAGCGAAATGAACAGCCATAACGCAGTGCGGGCAGCCGCTGCCCGCGCCATGTCGGCCGCTTCGCGCGCGGCAGCCTCCGCTTCCTCGAGCGTGGCTTGGAGGCGCGCGAACGTCTCGTTCACGCGCCGCAGTGCTTGTTGCTCCGAGATCTCGCTCCGCTCGGCGACGACCCGCGCAACGTAGCGAGCATCGTCTTCGGGCAGAGAGCCCATCCGTAGCGCATTCGCGAAGATGCGGGTTACTTCGGCGAGCGCCGCATCGCTACCCTCGGGCGGCGCGGAGACCCGTTCGCCGGGCTCGGTCCGAAACAGCGAATCCACGAAGTAAGGCATCGGTCCCTCGGCGTTGAAGTCGGAGACCTCCGAGCCCGCTCCGGCACCGCCGGCCGCCGCCGCGATGGTTGTCGATGCGCCGCCGGCCACGGCTGCGCCGGCGTTCAGCCCCGCGCCGACGACGGAGGTAACGGCGGACGTCAGCAACGCGGCCGTCCCGACCGTCGCCACCGCCCAAGCGAGGAAACCATGCGCGGTGTCGCGGAAATAAACCTCATCCATGTGCACGGCGAGCCACTTCGTTCGAAGGCGCCCGGCGAGATACCCGCCCAGCGCAGAGGCAGCCAGCTGAGTGAAGGTCAGCCAGAGGATCGTCGATACACCCAGTGTCGTCGCGCTGACGCCTTCGTTTGCCCACGGCGATACCGATGACAGACCGAGCCCGGTGCCCAGCAACAATAGAATCAACGAAAGAGCGGCGGCGGCGGCGGCGCCTGCGAAGATCGCACCCCACGAGACCGCACTAGGCGACGCGGCGGCGGTGGGTTCTGCCGTGATTCCCCCATAGGTGGCGACTCGTGGAAGGGAGTCCGCGATAGTGTTCATTGCGAAGTTCTCCGAAGTGTTCGAGGGCGCTGCCCCATTTACCGTTCCGCTGCAAAATCCAAGCCAACCGGAAGAGATATGGAGGACTTGACGGGCGCCCTATACTCGTCGCTGGAGGTGACCGTATGAGACATCTGCTATTGCTCGCCGCGTCCGCAGCCGTTCTCCTAGTCGCTTGCAGCGACCAAAACCCCGTCGCACCCGCAGCCTCCGAACAGCCGAAGCCCACGTTCGGAGCGTTCGGCATCGACACTGCCGCGATGGACACGTCCGTGAAGCCCGGCGACGACTTCTACCGCTACGTCAACGGCACGTGGGTCTCGACGTTCCCGATGCCCGCCGACAAGGCGCGCTACGGCGTCTTCGACGCGCTGCGCGACAAATCCGAGGTCGACGTACGCACCCTGCTCGACGAGCTCGCCGCGACACCGGCCGCCGCCGGCTCGGTGCAGCAGAAGGTCGCCGATCTCTACGCCTCCTGGATGGACGAAGCCGCGATCGAGGCGCGCGGCATCGAGCCGCTCAAAGCCGATCTCGATGCGATCGCCGCCGCGCGGACGAAGAACGACGTCGTCACGCTCATGGGGAACATCGACTACGCGGGCCCGATCGGCGTGTACATCTCGCCCGACCCGGCCGACCCGACGCGCTACGTCGTCAACATCACGCAGGCCGGCCTCGGCATGCCCGTGCGCGATTACTACTTGAACGAAGGCGCGACGTTCGACGCCTACCGCGCCGCCTACAAAGCCTATGTCACGAGGATTTTCGAGCTGATCGGCGACGCGAATCCCGGTGCAAGCGCCGACGCCGTCGTCGCCCTCGAGAGGGAGCTGGCCACCGTGCATTGGTCGCCCGAGCGCCGGCGCGATGTGCAGGCGACCAACAATCCCGTCGATCGTGCCGGCCTCGAGGTGATGATCCCGGCCGTCGACTGGAACCTATTCTTGCCGGTCGCGGGCTTGGGCGGGGTGCAGAATTTCGTCGTCAACGAGACCACGGCTCTGCGCGATGGTGCCGCGCTGCTCGACACGCAGCCCGTCGACGCGTGGAAGAAGTACCTCGCGTTCCATCTCGCGAGCACTTACGCGAGCAACTTGCCGAAAGCGTTCGACGACGCGGACTTCGACTTCTACCGCCGGACGCTCGCCGGCGTCGAAGTGCAGCGCGATCGCTGGAAACGAGGCGTGGAGCTCGTCGACGGTCTCATCGGCGAGGGCGTCGGCGAGCTGTACGTCGCGAGATTTTTCCCGCCGGACTACAAGGCCAAGATGGACGAGCTCGTCGCCAACCTCGTCGCGGCGATGGGCCAGCGTTTGGCGACACTTGCCTGGATGGACGACGCCACGCGCACCGAGGCGGCAAAGAAGCTCGCCACGTTCGATCCGCGCGTCGGCTATCCCGTGAAATGGCGCGACTACTCGGCCTACACGGTCGAACGCGGCAAGCTGTTCGAGAACGTGCGCAACGGCACCAGGTTCGACTGGAATCGCCAAATCGCACGGCTCGGCGGGCCCGTCGACCGCGACGAGTGGGGCATGAACCCACAGACCGTCAACGCGTACTACAACCCGCTCGTCAACCAGATCACGTTCCCGGCCGCGATCCTGCAGCCGCCGTTCTTCGATCCGTACGCCGACCCGGCCGTGAACTACGGCGCGATCGGTGCCGTGATCGGTCACGAGATCGGCCACGGCTACGATGACCAAGGCCGTGAGTTCGACGAGACGGGGCGGATCCGCAACTGGTGGACGCCCGAGACGAACGACAGGTTCATGGGCGCGATTGGCAGGTTCGCGGAGCAGTACAACGGTTTCTGCCCGCTCGAAGGGGCCTGCGTGAACGGCAACTTCACGATGGGCGAGAACATCGGCGACCTCGGCGGCCTCGAGATGGCGTATGCGGCGTACAAGCTCTCGCTCGGGGGCCGCGAAGCTCCCGTCATCGACGGCTTCACGGCCGATCAGCGCTTCTTCATGGCGCACACGCAGGTTTGGCGCGCGATCCAGCGCGACGATGCGTTGCGCAACCAGATGCTGACCGACCCGCACTCACCGGCGGCCGCGCGCGGCTCGATCCCCGAGCGCAACATGGATGCCTGGTACGCCGCGTTCGACGTGAAGGAAGGCGACGCGCAGTACATCGCACCGGAGAACCGCGTGAGGATTTGGTAGCTCGCGTTGCTACCACGGGCAGCGTTCAAGCGCGCTCGAGCATGACGACCGTCGATCCCTTGTATTGGGTCCGCGCGAACTCGCTATACCCGCATTTTTCCGCGACGCGCACTGACGCACGGTTCTGGTCGTTGATGATGCATACGGTGCGCAGCGTGCCGCGCGTGCTCTCCAGCCAA
>Ga0190271_10000333_pt1 | contig 23317 bp, 18 predicted proteins | sample Popmic356T_FD_133747 | JGI IMG/M metagenome (GOLD analysis project Ga0190271, IMG submission 133747) | Populus adjacent soil microbial communities from riparian zone of Weber River, Utah, USA - 356 T | ecosystem: Environmental > Terrestrial > Soil > Riparian zone | place: USA: Utah | collected...
ACACTGCGCAGCTACGAGCTCTTCGCCGATTACGTGATCCCCCGGTTCCAGGGAAGCACCGACCGACTGGTCGAGGCGCAGAACTACGCGATCTCGCGGTGGGCCGAGCTCAACGACCGGCAGGGCGCCGCTATCCAGGCGGCGACGGATCGTCACGCGAAAGAGCGCGCAGACGCGAGCTAGCCCCCGGACCCGACTCGCCGACAGAGAGGTTGACGAATGATTCGCATGCAGCAGGTGGTCGACAGTGGGCAGCTCCGCCGGGCCTTCGGTGCATTCCCCTCGGGGGTCGCCGCTATCTGCGCGCGCATCGACGGGCAGCCGGTGGGAATGGCTGCCAGTTCGTTCACCTCGGTCTCGGTCGACCCGCCCCTGGTCTCCGTCTGCATCCAGAACACCTCGTCGACCTGGCCGGTGCTGCGCCAGCGGCCGCGTCTCGGCCTGAGCGTGCTGTCTCAATGGCACGACCAGGCGTGCCGCACGCTGGCCAGCAAGGACGGAGACCGGTTCGCGGGCATCGACTGGGACGCCGGGCCCCACCAGGGCATCTTCATTCGCGGCGCCAGCGCGTGGATGGATGTCTCGGTCTACCAGGAGATCGAGGCCGGCGACCACCTGATCGCGCTGCTCGAGATCCACGGCCTCGATGTCTCGCCGCACACGCCGCCCCTGGTCTTCTATGGCAGCAAGTTCCGCAAGATCACGCTCACGGAAGATGAGGAATTTCACATCGGCGCCGAGCAGTGGTGAGAGAAGAGTCCTGAGTCATGTATGCCACCATCAACCCGGTCACTGGCGCGCTCGTGCGCGAATTCGAGTCGCTGACGGACGACGAGGCACGGTCAGCCCTCGAGGCGGCCGACCGTGCGTACGCCTCGTGGTCCGCATTGACCCCTTTCGAGCGCGCCGATGTCGTATGGCGCATCGGTGCACTCCATCGGGAGCGCGCGGAGCAGCTGGCGTCCCTCCTGACGCTGGAGATGGGCAAGCCGATCGCCCAGGCGAGGACTGAGGTCGCCTTCGCGGCATCCATCTACGACTACTACGCCGACAAGGGTCCGGGCATGCTCGCGGACGAGGTGCTGGAGATCGCAGGCGCAGGCTCAGCCGTGGTGCGCACGGCGCCGATCGGCGCCCTGCTCGGGATCATGCCGTGGAACTTCCCGCTCTACCAGATGGCACGCTTCATCGCCCCGAATCTGCTGCTCGGCAACACCATCCTGCTCAAGCATGCGCAGAGCTGTCCGCAGACCTCGCTCGCGGTGGCGTCGATCATCGCGGATGCCGGGCTGCCGGCGGGCGGATACGCGAATGTCTTCGCGACGCACGCGCAGGTTGCCGAGATGATCGCGAGCCCGCTGCTGCAAGGGGTCTCGATCACCGGGTCGGAGCGAGCGGGCCGCATCATCGGAGGACTGGCGGGGAGCAACCTGAAGAAGTGCGTCCTAGAGCTCGGCGGGTCCGACCCCCTCATCGTTCTGCCGGATGCCGACCTGGACTCCGCTGCCGCGGCGGCCGTCACCGGTCGCTTCTGGAATGCGGGCCAGCAGTGCACTTCCTCAAAGCGGACGATCGTCACGGAGGCGGTGTGGGAGGAATTCGTCGACAGGTTCCTCTCCGAGGCTTCGGGCTGGAAAACCGGTGACCCGGCAGACCCTGAGACGCGACTGGGGCCGCTTGCCACCGTGGCTTCGCGTGCCGATGTGGCTGCCGTCGTCGACGACGCAGTGGCCAAGGGCGCAAGGCTCCTGCTCGGCGGCAGTATTCCCGCCGGCGAAGGCGCCTACTATCCGGCGACTGTTCTCGCGGACGTCACGCCGGATATGAGGGCCTATCACGAGGAGATCTTCGGGCCCGTCGCCGTGCTCTACAAGGTCGCCTCGGTCGACGATGCGGTCGAGTTGGCGAACGACTCTCCGTATGGGCTCGGCAGCGCGGTCTTCGCGGCCACCCCCGAGCGCGCAGGCGCGATCGCCGATCGCCTGAACGTCGGGATGGTGGGCCTCAACATGCTGGTTCGCAGTGCTCCTGAGCTGCCGTTCGGGGGCGTGAAGAACTCGGGCATCGGACGTGAACTCGGACGATTCGGCCTCGACGAGTTCACGAACAAGAAGCTCATCCGCAGCGCCTGAGGCATGCTCCAGCATCCCCGCAAGGTCTGAACCACGAAGGCACGATTCAAAGGAGAAGTCATGGCAGGCAGAGTGGACGAACGACGTGTTCTGGTGACAGGCGCCGGCAGCGGCATGGGGCGATCCATTTCGATCGCGCTGGCAAGTGAGGGTGCGCGGGTCACACTGTTCGATCTCAACGTCGATGCAGCCGAGGCCGTCCGAGCCGAGATCGCTGAAGCAGGCGGCACCGCGATCGCCGTCGGCGGCAACGTCGTAAATCGTCAGGACGTGGCGGCTGCCGTCGCAGCAAGCACGAGTGCCTTCGGCGGTCTGGATGTGCTCTTCGCCATCGCCGGAGTGATCCAGCCGCAGCACTTCCTCGACACCACTGAGGAGAACTGGCGCCGGACGCTCGACATCAACGGCTTGGGGACCTTGATCTGCCAGCAGGAGGCGGCCAAGCAGATGATCGCGCAGGGCACGGGAGGAAAGCTTGTGCTCACCTCGTCGATCGCCGGGCGTCAGGGATATCCGAACTTCGCCTCCTACTGCGCCAGCAAGTTCGCGGTCACCGCCCTGGTGCAGGCCGCTGCGAGGGCGCTGGCGGAGAACAACATCACCTGTAACGCGTTCGCGCCCGGAGTGGTCGACACACCCCTATGGCGCAAGCTGGACCTCGACATCATGGAACTCGGCGACACCTCGAAGCCTGGGGAAGCTTTCGAGGAGTTCTCGGGGGGCATCCTGCGGGGTCGTCCGGGCACCGCAGATGACGTGACCGGAACCGCCCTCTATCTCGCATCCGCCGACTCGGACTACATGACAGGCCAGATCATCATGATCGATGGCGGCATGGTGCTCGTCTGACACTCGCTGCGAGGCCCCTGCACCCGCTCGACACCAACCCAGGGCTGTCACCGCAGACCTGCAGATCAACAATCATTCGAAGGAGAATGGCAGATGCGCGCAGCTGTCTATTACGGAAACAACAAAGTCGAGATCGAGGATGTGCCGGAGCCCTCGACGGCACCAGGTCACGTCAAAGTTCGGGTGCACCTGAACGGGATCTGCGGTACAGATCTGCACGAATACTTCGACGGTCCGATCTTCATCTCACCACACGACCTGCACCCGCTGACGGGCAAGGCGATGCCGGTTGTCCTCGGACACGAGTTCTCGGGCACCGTGGTCGAAGTCGGCAATGGAGTGACCGAGGTCGCAGAGGGCGACCGGGTGACGATCGAGCCCATCTATCGCTGCGGCGAGTGTCGACCGTGCCGTACCGGTGCCTACAACCTGTGCACCAAGATCGGCTTCCACGGACTTATGGCGGACGGGGGCATGGCGGAGTACACCGTCGTTCCCGTGAACCAGATTCATAAGCTCCCAGACTCCGTCTCGCTCGACCTCGGTGCACTCGTGGAGCCAATGGCCGTCGCGTATCACGCTGCGCAGCACGCCAAGCTGAATGACCAGAGCTCCGCACTGGTATACGGTGGCGGCCCGATCGGAATCGGCATCTGGTTCGCACTCCGGGGCATCGGCCTCACCGAGATCGACGTGATCGAGCCGTCACCGATCCGTCGCGCTGCAATCGAGCGTCTCGGCGGCCGTACGATCGACCCGACCGCAGTCGATGTTCCTGCGTTCATCGCAGACCGGTCCAATGGGGATGGTGTCGACGCGGCATTCGACGCAGCCGGTGTCGCTCCGGCAATTGAGTCAGCTCTCGCCTCGGTGGGTGAGCAGCGACCGCTCATCAGCGTCGCGATCTACGATCACCCGCTTCCTACGCCCCTCATCCAGCTTGTGCTGCGGGAGCGGCGCATCCAGGGCACGATCTGCTACACCGCAAGTGACTTCCGGGCCGTCATCGACCTGATGGCGGCGGGTCACTACGACACGACGGGCTGGGTGGAGACGATCCCGCTGACAGGGCTCATCGAGCAGGGGTTCGATGAACTGCGCGAAAGCCGCCGAATGAAGCTTCTGGTCGATCCCAGGGCTTGATGGCATCGGCAGGACCTGCGTAACTCGCAGGCGACTCCAGAATGGAGAGGGCGCTCACCGATGAGCGAGCGCCCTCCCTCCTGTGTGTCGGGGTCGCAACGGTGATCAGCGGGTCAGCAGGCGCAGCTGCTGTGCCACGCATGCGGGCCGATCCTGACCCTCCACCTCGACATAGTGAGTGAGCGTCAGAAGGGTTCCACTCGCGGCCGCTTCCACTGAATCCAGCTTCAACCGGTCACGCACGCGCGAGTCGACCGGGGCCGGTGCGGGGAAGCGCACGCGGTTCAGTCCATAGTTGACCACCGACGTGTAACCGGAGAATGTCAGCACGCTCGACGCGAGGGCAGGCAGAATCGCCAGCACGAGGAAGCCGTGAGCGATGGTGCGCCCATAGGGTCCGTCAGCGGCGCGTTCCGGGTCCACGTGCAGCCACTGATAGTCGTCGGTGGCCGCGGCGAAGGCGTCGATTCGCGTCTGGGTGATCGTGAACCATTCGCCCGTTCCCAGGGACGTTCCCACCAGCAAGCCCAGGTCGAATTCTGGATCGACAGTCAGCACGGCGGCTCCCCTCGTCTTCAGCGTAGATAGACCCGCTTGGGGTCGATTTCGTGTCGAAGCAGGTCGAGCTCCGCAGCTGTCGGGGCCTCAATGGTGTGAAGGTCGCGTCCGACGCGCAGCGGCCACCCTGTGGCGGCGACGACCTCATCAGGGTCGACGCCGCGATGTACCTCCGTGAGTGCCAGTTCCTCGCCTGGACCCGTGCGGCTGAGCACTCCGAAGCCGGTGAAGACTTTCGTGACACCGAAGCCGAATGGCCGGCCACCCGCCTCACGCACACGTTCTGGCCCTGCCGAGGTGCAGAAGTCGAGTTGGTCCACGAAGGCTGCGGGCGTGTGTCGGCGCATGATGACGAACACCTCCCGGGCGTTCGCGAGAACCTCGAGCGCACCGCCGGAGCCAGGAAGGCGCTTGCGCGGATGCGACCACTCGCCGATGACTGACGAGTTCAGGTTTCCGAATCGATCGATCTGTGCGGCACCCAGAAACCCGACGTCGATGCGTCCTGCCTGCAGGACGTAGCCGAAGAGGGCGGGCATGCTCAGCACCGCCTCGCTGCCCGTGATGAGCACGGCGTCGGCGATCGTCGCAGGCAGCTCGCTCGGATGTGCGCCGCATACCCCCGATTCGTATATCACCTCGATATCCTTCGCCACCGTCTGCTGAGCGAGGGCGACCGCCAGTGTCGGCATGCCAATGCCCGCGAACACACGGTGCTTTCCTGCGAGGGCGCGGGCGGCGGCTACGGTCATGGTCTCTTCGAGCGAAGCGACGTCAATGTCCCCATTCGAGGTCCTGGTGGGAGTCATCGGGGAATCCTCGTTCCGTACTCCACGGGAAGACTCGGAGCCGATCCGACTCTGAGGCGCTCGCGTGTCGCCGTACCGAGCTGTTCAACGTAGTCGCGATGATCAGCCAAGTCGTAGATCCACTCCTTCAGCCAGGTACTCAAGAGTGACGGGTCGGCGCTGATGCCAGTCCACTCTCGGTAGAAATCGTTGTCGCGGTCGTAATATCCCTGCGCGAATGACGGGTGAGCACCCATCGGAACCTCGACCACGGCATCGATCGCATGGGATGGGATGATGGTGCGGTTGGGGTCGGACCGCACGACGTCATCGGGGACGACCTCTTCAACGGTGACGATCGCGTGCCGAGCTGCGAACACCGCCTCTGCTTGCACGCCGGTCAGGCCCCACATCTGCACGTTGCCCGCGCGGTCCGCGCGTTGCGCATGGATGACGGTCACGTCCGGATTGATCGGCGGAACGACGTAGATCTGTTCCAGGCTGCCGTCCTCGAGTGGATACGGGGAAGTGACTACACGCAGCTCGTCATTGATCGAAGGCAGGTCGCTCCCGAAGTATGACCGGATCGGGTAGAACGGCAGGCGCTTTGCACCCGCGAGATATCGGCATACGAGACCGTGATGGGAGTATTCCACGAACTTCAGGGGGCCGGGATCTGCCCGCTCGACCCTTCGTCGAATCTCTCCGAGCGACCCCGCAGATGAGTTGCCGACGAAGGAGGATACGAGCGTATCGATGCAGCCCGCGGCAAGCATCTGGTCGACCACGATGTCCGCGGTCATCCTGACGAGGGTGAGACCAGTGATGCCCTGGCGGATGATCTCGTGTCCGGCGGCCGTCGGTATCGCGTGGGTGAATCCTTCGAGCGACACGGTCGACCCTGGCAGCACGAATCTGCGTATGGCGTCGGCCAGGGTCATCGTCTTATCCACGCCTGTCGCCGACTTCTCCACGCTCCACACCCTTCGCTGCTCCTCGAGCCTGCCCGGTTTGTTTAGGTTCGTCCAATACCGAATCGTGGCAGAATTAGGACTGCAAATTGATCACTCGGTGAGGAGGTGTCAGGTGGAACTCCGACATCTGCGCGCCTTCCTGGCGGTCGCTGATGAACTGCATTTCGGACGCGCGGCGGAGCGCCTTCATATGGCGCAGCCTCCTCTGAGCCAGCAGATCCGGCAGCTCGAGCGCTACCTCGGCGTGCAGCTGTTCGCTCGCAACACGCGCTCGGTCGAACTGACCTCTGCGGGGCAAGCGATGTTGGGTCCAGCTCGAAAGGTGCTCATCGACGTCGAGGATGCGGAACGGGCGGCGCGAGCTGGCGGTCGAGGTGAGTACGGCCGAGTGACTGTGGGATTCGCAGGTGCCTCCAGCAACAGTGCCCTTCCGATCCTGGCGCGAGTCGTCAGGACCACGTACCCTAACATCGACTTGGAGATGCACGGCCAGCTCTACGCGAACGCGGCTCTCGCCCGCCTGGTTGACGGGTCTCTCGACTTGGGTTTCATCCGATTGCCGTTTATAGCTCCCGGAGTGCAATACCAGGTGATCGAACGCGAGCAGCTGGTGGTCGCGCTGCCGGAGGATCACCCGCTCGCTGCGAAGGGTGCCCTGTCGCTGCGTGAGCTTGCGAACGAGTCATGGGTGACCTTTCCGGCAGACGCCGGCTCATCCGTGCAATCGCTCCTGCAGCAGGTCTGCCTGGCAGCAGGGTATTCACCGAATGTCGTGCAGGCCGCGCCCGATTCGTACACGATCATCGCGCTCGTCGCGGCACACGTCGGCATCACGCTGACACTCACCTCGGTGATGCGGGCGAACCTCGACGAGGCCGTTGCATATCGCCCGCTCGTCGACGATCTTCCGGTGGTCGAGTCGGCGATCGGCTGGAGTTCGCAGAATCCTTCCGCTGCTCTCCGGTCGGTGGTGCGCCTGGTGCAGGTGGCCTTCCCCGAGCCGGTCGACCTGACCTTCGAAGCCCTCGCTTCGCGTCGAAGGGCGATTGTTCGCGAAGATTGATCGTTGACTGATTATGTCGTTCGAAGTCTAAGTGGAGCGGTCCAAAGGTATTGGACGAGCGGTGAGCGTTGTGGCCAGACTCGATTGAGGTCTGCTGGGAATGCTGTCGCGCGCCCGGGAAGGCCACCGGCGAAAGAGGCTACATATGGGACTAGTCGACGGCAGAACCGCCGTGATCACTGGCGGAGCAGGCGGACTCGGACTCGCGATGGCCAAAGCGCTGCTCGACGAAGGAGCGAACGTCGTGCTGACCGATGTCTCGTCAGAAGCACTGAAGCGCGCCATCAAGGGATTGGATCGGGCAGGGAGAGTGGCTGCGTCGCTCGGGAGCGCATCCGATCCGGTGGATGTGGCCGCAGCAGCCACCGTCGCCCTCGAATCGTTCGGATCGCTCGACATCTGGGTCAACAACGCCGGATTCGCGCGCGACGCCACGATGCGCAAGATGCCGGTCGAGGACTTCGACGCGGTGATCGACGTTCACCTTCGGGGCGCGTGGCTGGGCACCCGCGAAGCGGCCGGGATCATGAGGGAGCGCAGCGGGGGGTCCATCATCAACGTCTCCTCTATCTCGGGGAAAGTCGGAAACATCGGCCAGACCAACTATTCGGCGGCGAAAGCAGGGATCGTCGGGTTGACCAAGGCGGCCGCCAAGGAGGTGGGACACGCGGGGGTGCGAGTGAACGCCATCCAACCGGGGATCATCAGTACGCCGATGACCGACGCGATGCACGAGCGCATTCGCGAGGCGCGGCTCACCGAGGTGCCTCTTGGGAGGTTCGGCGAGCCCGCCGAGGTGGCCAGCGTGGTGGTGTTCCTCGCGAGCGATCTCTCCAGTTACATCACTGGAGCCGTGATCGAGATCTCGGGCGGACGCCACATCTGACTCTCAGGCGATCTGGCTGTGGTCTCCGAGTTCGTGCCAGGTGCGGTTGTGGTACACCAGGGGCACCTGTTCGCCTGCGGCTTCGGTAGAACTCGCCTCGATGGCGACGAATCGTGGGGGTGCTGGAGGAGTGCGCCGACAAAGAGAACATGAGCAGGGCCGGTTCGGCGATGACAGACGATACCGAGGTTGCCGTGAGCATCACGGGCCCACGGCCGGCGTCGGCAGTGATCACGGCAACGCCAGCGGGGTGGTGTGTCGAAAGGCCGCCTTGAAGTCGTCGGGTGACAGTGACGTCTCGGTCAGCGGGGCTACCGGGTGCGATGGTCACGGTCTCTCCTGTGTCTCCTTATGCAAAGGCCGAAATGCCGGTGATGTCCCGGCCGATGATGAGGGACTGAATCGAGTCAGTGCCCTCGTAGGTGTGCACCACTTCCATATCGGTCAGGTGTCGTGCGACATGGTTCTCGAGCAGAAGACCGTTTCCCCCCAGCATGTCCCTCGCCTCGCGGCAGAGCGCGCGCGACTTCTCGGCGGTGAACATCTTGGCCAGCGATGCCTTCTCGTTGGTGAGGCGGCCCTGATCCTGCAAGGCAGCTGCGCGGAAGCAGATGAGTTGCATCGCGGTGAGGTCCGCCAGCATCTTCGCGAGTTTGTGCTGGACGAGCTGGAAGCCGGCGATGGGCTTGCCGAACTGGTGCCTCTCGTGCGCGTAGCGCACCGCGATCTCGTACGCGGCGAGAGCGTGGCCGAGGGCCTCCCACGCCACAGTTGACCTGGTGGTATTCAGGATCGCCGAGACATCCCGGAACGAGGTCGACTTCTCAAGACGGTTCTCGACTGGCACGCGAACCTCGCGCATCTCGATGTGTGCCTGCTGGATCGCGCGTTTGGCGATCTTGCCGGTTATCGCGGTCGCGTCGTACCCCGCAGGAGAGACCCCGCCTGGTCGCTCCAAGACGAAGGCCTTGACCTTGCCGTCTGCGGTGTCCCGAGCCCAGATGATCACGACATCGGCGACATGGCCGAGTCCGATCCATCGCTTGCTGCCGCTGATCACGTACTCGTCACCCACGCGCGTCGCGGACGACTCGAGTGCGACCGAGTCAGATCCGTGGTCTGGTTCAGTGAGGGCGAACGCGCCCAGCCTTCGCAGTGCGATGAGATCCGGCAGCCATCGCGCCTTCTGGGCGTCGCTGCCGAGGATACTGAGGCTTCCGATCACCAGCCCGGACTGCACGGCGTTGAGGGTGTTGACCGATCCGTCGCCACGGGAGAGTTCCATCGCGACGAGCCCGGTCTGGAGACGAGTGAGCTCCGGCGCACCATATCCCTTGACCGCCGTGCCGACGATTCCGAGCTCCGCCATCGCAGGTATGAGCTCGTAAGGGAAGTCAGCCCTCTCCCAGTACGCATTGATGATCGGGGTGACCTGGCGATCGACGAACGCGCGCACACGGGCGATCAGAGCCCGATCATCGTCGCTGAGGTACTCGTCGACGTGGTAATAGTCACAGTCGATCGTGCGTGTGGTCTCGGAGCCGGGGTGAACGATGGACATCGGATTGCCTCGCAATTCCTTGCTGCGCTTTTGTCATGCCAGTAAGCCACGCTTCACGTCGACCGAGCGGGCGGTGTCCAGTTCTTGACCATTCGGCATGGCTGCCGGTCGCGGTCCCCGATGCCGCACAGCCGAGCCCGCACACGGAGAAGGGCACGACCGGGTGGTCGCGCCCCTTGCTCCGATTGTCCTAACTCTGAAGCGCGGGCTTCTTCGCGAACCGCGGCGCAACGTCGTTGGCAAGGAGCCGCATGGTCTCCCGCTCGCGACCGTTGTTCGCTCCGCTGCCGTCCATCATCGCCAGGAGCAGGGTTCCGAACGGACCGGTGTCCTCGCGGAAGGCCTCGAGCTTCTGAGCGACCGTGTCGGGGGACCCGTAGATCACCATGCTCTCGATGAGGTCATCGACGGTCAGGGCGTCATCCGCAACGGTGGGGTCCTGTTTCATCACCGCGGTGTAGTCAGCGGCCTTGAGCACGGCCCACAGGTACGAGAAGTAGTATGAGTTGCTGCCATCGGGGTCGAATACGCGATCGCGTGCCTCGCTGTCCGTCGGCGCGATGACCATGTTGCGCGCCACCCGCCACTCGTCCCCCGTGGGCTCTCGCCCGATGGACTCGCAGCCTTCCACGTACTTCTTCCAATGGCTGGCGATAACCGACGGCGGGCAGAAGTTCGCGGACATTGGCGACCATCCTCGCTCGACGGCTGTCTTGACGCTGCCTGAGAACGGTGACATCGCCGTCGACAGGATTGGCGGGTGCGGCTGCTGGAGCGGCTTGGAGAACACTCCCACGCCGAGCTCCGGAATGACCGTGTCCTTGATCCCGAAGTCGTAGTTCTCCGTCTTGATCTCGTAAGGCGGCTCCGAGCTCCACAGCTTCAGGATGATGTCGATCGACTCCATCATCTTGTCGGAACGCACCTTGCCGTCGAGAACGTCGAAGAGCTCCATGTCGCTCGCAAGGCCGCCCGGGCCGATACCGAAGAGGAACCGGCCGTTGCTGAGGTGATCGAACTGCGCGACCTCTGCCGCGACGATTGCAGGGTGGTGGTTGGGAAGCGCGAGCACGCCGGAGCCGAGCTTGATCTGCTTCGTGCGATGGATGAGCGATGCGAGGAACATCAAGGGGGCGGCGATCGGCTCGGTTGCGCACGAGATGTGCTCGCCGATGAACGCCTCTTCGTAGCCCAGCTCGTCGGCCAGGATGACGCGGTCTGCGCTCTCCGCGTAGACCTCTGCGCGATTGCGGTGGGGCGGGTGCAGGGGCATCCCGAACAGTCCGATTCTCATTGCCAGTTCCCTCCATTGGTGAACGATTGATGGTCGGTCGCAGAGCGATCTTCCGTAGGTGCGGTCAGCCGCGCCCGGACGCACCGGTCCGTGGTCGCGCGTTCGGGAGTCGAGCAGGGTCGGCGCCCGCCGATCCTCCGATGGTCGCTGGAACCGCCTTCGCGCGGATGGAAGTGTTCATAAGTCGCACAGTGGTCATCTGGGCACCCTCGGGCGGTGTACACAAATGACACACACGGATGGACTAACCGCGAAAGCGCGTGGAAACTCAATTCACGCGAGGGCGCGGGGGTCAAGATGCTTACGAAGACCGGGTCGGGACTGCTGGCTGACGAGCGGTCGGCGTCTGCTGCTCTGCTCGATACGGACTCCGTTCCCCGGGCGGATTCCAGCACACTCGTCTCCGATGACGTCTACGAGGCCACTGCTGAACTGCTGAAGGCAGCTCGACCCGTGCTGCAGTCGCTCGAAGACGCTCTGAGCGACACGACGACCTGGCTCGCATTGGCCGATCCATTCGGCGTGGTCACCCTCGAGTGGGCGTCCACAAGCAGACTTAAGCAGCAGCTGAGTTCGGCCGACGTAGAAGCTGGTGTTCAGCTGGGCGAGGACAAGGTCGGACGCAACGGGATCGGGCATGCTCTGGCGACGCGGTCGCCTTCGCACGTGAGCGGCACGCAGCACGTGAACGAGGACTGGTTCAATCTCGCATGCGCGGCAAGCCCGATCATTCATCCCGTGACCCGCCAGCTGATGGGCGTCGTGAACATCACTTGCCTCGTCGATGAGGAGAATCCCCATCTGAAGATCGCGCTGCGGGCACTGCTGTCCGGGATCTCGCAGGCACTCCTCAGTCGTTCGCAGTCGCGTCACCAGAGGCTTCTCGATGCCCACCTGCGTGTCAAGAGAGCTGCGCTCGGAGCGGTGCTGACGCTTGATGCCAACACGATGATCGTCGACGACGCCATGGGATCCGTCGCGATCGAACGTGAGACTCTCTGGGAACTCATCAGCGGGGTCGGACCGAATGCGAGCGAGTTGGCGTTGCCCTCCGGCCAGCGGGTGCAGCTGATCCCCGCTGTTCGCGGTCGGATTGACGAAGGATGCTCGCTCATCTTCAGTCGGAGCATGCAGCCCTCTCGCCTGCTCGTGGCCGGCGGGGCGGCCGGGGTGGACTCGCCGCGAGCCCGTCGACTGCGGCTCAGTCCTCTGGAGCAGGCGGAGTTCGACGTGATCGCGAGCGCGTTGCGGGAGTATGAGGGCAACAAGTCCGAGGTCGCGGCACACCTTCAGATCTCCCGCGGGACTCTGTACGACCGCCTTCGGCGGTACGGCCTCGCGGGCTGAGGTGGTCGACTCGCTCTCAGAGAGGCAGGCTCGGTCCCCGATGTCCTGTTCGAAGATAAGCGATCATTCGTGAACGTGACCAGGGGATGTGTCCTTCGTGACTTGGTCGCGTGCTGAGTCTGGGTTGGCCGCGCGTGGATGGGAGGGGCGACTCGCTCGCCGCGCGGTGTTGAAGCTCGCGGCCGCGCCTATGACGCCCACCACGATGACGACCGCCATGGGCACCGAGGTCGTCGTGCCACCTGAGCTCGCCAGGGCAGCATAGAGCGCAAGCGCGAGTGCCTGAACGATCCCGAGCAGGGCCGAGGCCGACCCGGCTCGACTGGTCACGTCCGAGACGGCGAGCGCCGCAGAGTGGCCGAAGATGAAGGCCTGCGACGCCATCAGCACTAGGAATCCGGCGCAGAGCGGCAGGGTGGCGGCATCCCACAGCCAGACGGTGAGCGCGATCAGGATCGCCGCCGCTGCGGACATCGTCAGCCCGAGCACGATGAGCTCTCTCGGGCGGAAGCGGCCAACCAGTCTGGCGTGGAGGATAGACAGGCCGACCTGGGCGAGCGCGGTCGATGCGAAGAACAGGGAGAAGGGCAACGGCGCCATCCCGTTCATCCCTAGCAGGACGTAGGCCGCGTTCGCGATGTACCCCAGCATCGCGAATGCCGAGAATGCGCCGACCAGCATGTATGCCACGAACGAGTGTTCGCGGAGTACGGACCGGAATCCGTGCAGGACCGCGCCTAGCCAGCCACGATGGCGGCGATCGCGGGGGAGGGTCTCGGGAACGAAGGCGGCAGCGGTGACGGTCATCAGGACGCCGAACTCGACGCGGGTCCAGAAGATCGTCCGCCAGGTGCCCCCGGCGGTGAGGACGACTCCGCCGATGACCGGCGCAATCGCAGGCGCGAGGCCGCCCAGAGCCATGAGGATCGACATCACCCTTGCCATCGCATCGCTTCGCGCGACGTCGATCACGACAGCTCGTGCGATCGTCGCCGCGACCTTGTTCGCGGCGATCGCGACGCCGAGACCGGTCCGCACACGAGCAGGGCACGGTCGGCATCGCCCTTCGCGACGAGCTCTGCGGATCCGATCGTGTCAAGCCATCTGAACGAAATCGCGACACCCACTTGACACGAGTCAAGGAACGAGCTTAGCGTTGCGTCGCGTCCGTCTCGGGCGTCACTCAGAGAAGAGGAATTGATGTCATTGTTGACAGGGAGAACGAAGGCCACCGCGCTTTGGAACCTTGAGTCGTTCGCGTCTGACCGTCCATCATCGGCTTTCAGGCTTGCACGAGTCGTGGCTGCCGGTGTTGTCGCTGTGCTGTGCGCAACCGGGGGTGCGTCGGTGGCGGTGGCGGCTTCTCCCGCCCCGAACGAGCCAGCGAATTTGACACTGCTCCCGGGCGCGAGCTTCACTGCCCTGCCGGACTTGGGTGTCGTCGGAAGCCGCACATTCCTCTACCAGCCTGCGGAGAAGTTCAGCCCCGCACCGATGCTGACCCCGGTGCTGTTCGTCTACCCGGACATCGGGTATCCGACGGACGAGGCTGCGTGGTCCTCGCTGAAGGCGCTGGGTCTGATCGACCTCGCCGAGAGCAAGAAAGCCGTCATCGTCGTCCAGAACCCGACAGGTGGAACGTGGGGGGCCGATGACCTCACGGTGCACCAGGGCGTGACTAGCTACATCTGGGGTGCGAACACCGCAGCGAGTGGAAAGCCCGCGCTCACCTACAACCGGCTGAACTACGTCATCGCAGAGGGCCGGGGTGCAACGTTCGCCAACCAGTACCTGACTCAGGCGCCCGCAGTGAACCGTATCGCGGGCATTGCGACCTTCGGCGGCTCGATGCCGGATGTTCCCGAGGGAGCGCCGGTGCCGGCGTACATCGCGGGCGGCTCGGAGAAGGCGATCGATTTCTACAAGTCGGTCAACGACGTGGATTCTCAGAGCGGCGACGCCTTCGTGAACACCGTCAACCCGGCGAAGAAGGTAATCGTCCAGGCGAAGAACGCGCAGCGCTTCCGGTCCGACCTCATCGCCGACGCTTACGCGTCCCTCTTCGAGCACACCGCTCGACAGGCCCTCACCACCACCGTGTGGACGGATGTCAACACGCCCGAGGAATTCGTCCTCATGGAGCGTCCCAACCTCGAGGAGCTCGATCTGAGTCAGGTCCTGGTCTCGGGCGATGCGACCGGCACGACGGGTCAGACCCGCTGGTACGAATGGGTTCCCGACGAGATCATCGACGACACTGACGGCGACAAGACGTACCCGCTCGTCATCAGCCTGCACGGATCAGGTGATCACGAGATCTATGAAGCAGAGAGCAACGGGTGGATCGATGTCGCGGGCGACGAGCGCATCATCGTCGCCGCACCGTTCACCGGATCGACGCCAGCGGTCGTCAACCTCCTCGCCGAACTCAAGGCCAAGTACCCGATCGATCCGACACGGGTCTACCTCACCGGATTCTCGGCGGGCGGAGTGGGCACCATCAACGCATCGACGGCGAACCCGAGCATGTTCACCGCGATCGCTCCCATGGCGGCCCCGTTCGGCAGCGCCAACGCGCTGGCGGCACAAAATGATCTCATCGATCTGCCGACGCTGCTGACGACGGGTGAGAACGACGTGTACGCGATCGTCGATGCGACGGCAGCCAACCCGTACCCTGCGGTCTCTAACACTTTCCGCAACCTGATTCGCGCGTACGCAGGGGTGAACAACATCCCGATACCGGCCACGTTCGACTTCGCTGCGCACCACATCTGGGGCATCCCGCTCGAGAATCACCAGACGCTGGAGTATCCGGCGTGGGGCTATCCGCTCAAGACCGCCGAGTTGAGCAAAGACGGTGTGCCATTGATGAAGTTCATGCTGGGTTCGACGCTTGAGCACACGCACTACCTCCCCTACGGAGAGGTGGCGTGGGACTTCCTCAAGCAGTTCTCTCGAGACCAGACCACCAAGGCGATCACGTACACCGCTGCGGACTGAGTGCCTCGTGCGGCCGGTCATCCCTCGTCGGATGACCGGCCGCCAGAGCCGGAAGCGCGAGGTCGGTGAACGGCGCTCAATCCGCGCGCGCCGAACCCGACCGGGACCGGAAGCGGGCCGGCGCAACGGCAGTCTTGGGGGCCTGCCCTGGCTCTTGACACGAGTCAAGGAGCGCTATACCTTGACCACGCGGCGGTCACGCACTACCTCGACTTCACGCTGAACGGCAACAACCCCTCGCGCGACTTCCTCGTGGGCATTGCTCCGGGAATCGCGAATGTGCCCAAGTGGACGGCCGAGAGCAACGGCTTCAAGTGCCGCGACCAAGTACGCCGTTCGCGCAACATCGTAAATCCTGCTCACCGACGAGCAGCTCACCAGAAAGGCAGTGACGCCCATGGAACAACCATCGACTTCCAACAACGCAACGCACGAGGGTGACTGCTGCGGCAGCCTCCTGCCCCGTAGGTCTTTCCTACTGACTGCCGCGCTCGTCGCGGCTGGTGCAGTGGGATTCGCATCGCCACCGAGCCCAGCGAGCGCCGCCGCAGGCGGCGCCTCGGGCTTCTCACCGGCTCTGGCGCGGCTCTCGCGGGGCAACCAGGAGATCGCGTGGTACGACCTCGTACCGGGCTTCGTTGCGGAGACGCTCGACGCCGACGGCTGGGGCACGGCGTCTGGATTCGACAACGGGAACCCCTGGGGAAACTACACCTCCTATCTGATGGCGACGAACGCAAAAGGACAGCGGACCTGGCGGGTCGAGCAGTACCTACCTAACCAGGTGATCAACGGCCACGCCTATGCTCAGGGCACCACGATGTGGCTCTTCGAAGGATCGGCGCTCGCCCTTCTCGTCGACACCGGATATCCCGACCCGGCAGGTGCTCCCGCACCGGCGAACCGCGTCGCGGGACAGGACGATCTGACAACGGTAGTGAAGCACCTTCTCGGTCACGAGAACGATGGGACGATCCGTACCGGCGCGGTCGACTTCGTGGTGGCGAACACCCATAACCACGGCGACCACACAGGCAAGAACAGCAAGATGCCCGAGCGGACGATCTACTTCCCCGCGCTCGACTGGCCCCGAACGAACGTCCCTGGGAACTATGTTCCGATCGTCGAGGGAGGCGGGACGACTGCAGCGGGCGAGGCAGTCAGCGCCATCGCCCTCGGAGACCGCTCGATCGAAGCCATCAATCTCTACGGACACACCGCAGGGTCGATGGGATACCTCGATCGCGAGAACGATCTCTTCGCGAGCGGCGACGCGCTCGGATCAGGTTTCGTGTACATGCAGGGCGGCCCAGTCTCGCTCTACGAGTCGTCGGTCGAACATGCAGTCGAGGTCCTGCGTCAGTATCCGCGAGTCGCGGTGCTGCCGGCGCACGTCTACCAGATCAAGGTCTGGGAACGAAACCTGCCGCCCATCTCGGGCAGCACACCCGATCGGGTGTACGTGCAGGACCAACTCGACACGGCCAGCGGCATCCTCGACGGCAGCCTTATCGGTGAGCCGCTCATCGTCGCGGGGCGCACGGTCACCTGGGCGCGGTCGAACTCCGCGGCAGTCTGCTATAACCTCATGACCCTCTATCCGGGCGGCCCGTTCGGCGGCAGCTACGGCCCCGACATCCTTCGGACGCTGCGCATTCCTGGCCCGCACAAGACGGTGGAGTGGATGGACAGCCTCACGCCCGCCGTCCACAACATCAAAACCGAGTTCTACCTCATCCGCGACAACGCCAACACCTCGATGTACCTCATCAAGGGATCGAGTCGTGCGTTGCTAATCGGGGCAGGGCGCGGCACGCCTGGCACGGCGAAACTTGCTCGCAAGCTGGCGGGCCCGGTCCCGCTGGATGTGGTGGTCACCAGCGACGATGCCGACCAGCTGGGGGGACTCTCGCAGTTCCACGAGACGGACATCTACGCGGCGGAAGGGGTGAGTCTGCCCGACACGCTTCCCAAGCGGAGGAAGACCGTGGGAGCGGGACACGTGTTCGACTTGGGGACAGACTTGGCGGGACGGCCGGCGACCGTCGAAGTCATCCCGCTCGCGGGTCATTCCGATGCCGGACTGACCCTTCTGAGCGTGAGCGACCGGATACTGCTCAGCGGTGACGCACTCGGAGAGCAGTTCAACGGAGGCGGTCTCCTCCTGCGGGCAACTCCTGCAGTGTTCGACGTCGCGATCCGCGCGTGGCGCACGGAGACCGATGGCCGGTACGACATCGTGTACACCGCCCGCAACAGTGCCTGGTACACCAACCCGGTCTTCGTGGACAAGGTGCAGGAGGCGCTGGGCAAGGCACTGGCAGGTTCGCCGACGATCCCGTCAGTCCGTCCCGCCGGTTATCAGATGGTCCAGTCGACAGGTCCGAACGATGTCATCGCGTCGATCATCCTCGCAGGACCGTAGCTAACCCTCGAAACAGTGAGGTCGATAGCCTCTTGACACGAGCCAACTGGCTCGTGTCAAGAGGCTATTATCGAGACAGATCCCGATTGGAGGGGATCTCGGACGGGGACCGTGTCGATCGAGACGGGGACATGACGGCAACGCAGCGCCGTCGGGATCGTCCTCGGTCATCGTCGCCCAGCTCGCCAGGCTGAGGGCGACACGCTCGCACACCCCTCCCACTCAGCACTCGACCGTTGTCGCCGCGCAGCGGATCACCAAACCTAGAAGATCGAACGGAATCGAGATCGTGACCATCGCTTTGAAGGATCAAGGTGACTCAAGTGCGCCTTCGCTTGACGAACGCATAGAGGCGCTGATCGCGCAAATGAGCGTGCCAGAGAAGGTCGCGCAATTGACGCAGTTCTTCTACTTCAGGTTGCCACCAGGATCCGAGCCGTCGCTGGACTTCGACGCCGAGAGGCAGCCCGCGATGGTCGAGGAAGCAATCCGAACGGGGCGAGCTGGCGCGCTGCTGTTTGTAACTGATCCGAGTGAGATAAACCGCCTGCAGCGGATGGTGGTGGACGGCAACAGACTCGGCATACCCGCGCTGTTCGGGTTCGACGTGATCCATGGCCTCCGGACGATCTTCCCGGTTCCGATCGCAATGGCCGCGTCGTGGGACCCCGCCAGTATCGAAGAGTCGCAGCGTATCGCCGCCCGTGAAGCTCGTGCGGTCGGGATCCACTGGACATTCGCCCCAATGGTCGACATCGCCCGTGACCCTCGCTGGGGGCGGATGGTCGAAGGAGCGGGTGAGGATCCATACTTGGCTGGTGTCGTCGCTGCGGCGCAAGTGCGCGGATTCCAAGAGTCCGATGACCCGGCCGAGACGGTCATTGCTGGACCCAAGCATCTAGTCGGCTATGGCGCCGCCGCAGGCGGCAGAGACTATGACGAAGTCGAGCTTTCGGACTCCGATCTGTGGAATGTCTATCTGCCACCGTTCAAAGCGGCGGTCGACGCTGGCGCGAAGAACATCATGACGGCCTACATGACTCTCAATGGGCTGCCCGCGACGGGTAGTGGCTGGTTGCTCGAAGGCCTGTTGCGAAAGACATGGGGCTTCGAAGGATTTGTCGTGAGCGACGCGAACGCAGTCAAGAATCTGGTGACCCACGGGTTTGCAGAGAATGCTCGCGACTCCGCAATTCGTGCGTTGAAGTCCGGCGTGGACATGGAGATGGCGATCAGTGATCCGGCCTACGAACACTTGGCGGACGCACTGGCTGACGATGCATCTATGGCCGAGGTGCTGGATGCGTCGGTTCGACGAGTTCTCACGGCGAAGGCGGAGATCGGGCTTCTCGATGCACCTTTCGTCGACGAGGCTGGTTCTCGGGAGATACTCGGACGCCCAGCACACCGTGATACCGCGCGGGTTGCCGCGGAGAGGTCCATGGTGCTGTTGAGGAACGAAGGAAGCCTTCTTCCACTTGCAGCCAATGAGCTGGGGTCGGTCGCTGTCATCGGTTCACTGGCCGACTCGGCTCGCGACACCATCGGGCCATGGGTATTCGACTACGACCTCGACGAAACGGTGACCATCCTAGAAGGCATCCGTGCCCGCGTAGGCTCAGACGTAAACGTGGCTTTCGAGCCGGGCATCCCCGTGGTGCAGCGCACGTTCCCTTCTATGTTCGACCAGTTCGGGCGGAATCGGCCGCACGACCCCGAGGACTTCGACGAGACAGCGGCCTTCGAGGCTGCAGTGGAGGCGGCTCGTGCATCGGACGTCGCCGTCGTCGTAGTCGGCGAATGGCAGAACATGATCGGCGAGGCAGCCTCACGATCGTCGTTGGACTTACCGGGAAGACAGCTCGAGTTGCTCCAAGCAGTGGTTGCGACCGGAACACCCGTGGTGGCGCTAGTCATGAACGGCCGGCCTCTCGATCTGCGTTGGCCCGCTTCCCACGTTCCCGCCATTCTGGACGTGTGGTATCCGGGTACGCGCGGCGGCGAAGCCGTCGCTCGAGTCCTGTTCGGAGATGTCGCCCCCGGTGGAAAACTGCCGTTCTCATGGCCGCGAAGCGTCGGACAAGTTCCGATCGGGTATTCGCACCGGTTGTCTCATGAACCCGAAAATCAAGCTCGGCGATATTGGGACGAAGCAAGTACTCCCCTCTTCCCATTCGGATTCGGGCTCACCTACGGCGACGTTGAGTATTCCCTGCCTGTCATCGACCGGGACTACATGGGGCTGCACGATGTCGCGACAGTCAGTGTCTCCTTGGTGAACACCGCTGATCGCATGGTTGATGATGTCGTTCAGCTCTATCTGCACCAGCGCTTTGGCAGTGCATCGCGTCCTGTTCGCGAATTGAAGGCGTTTCAGCGAGTTACGCTCGCGGCCCGGGAGTCTCGAACGGTGGTGTTCGTCGTGGGGCCTCGGGAGCGGACGTATTGGAGCGCCGCCAGTCATTCGTGGGTGGTTGAGCCGTCCGTTTTCGACGCATGGATCGGACCCGACTCGACAACTCAGCTCGGTGTGACTTTCGAAGTCTCTGACAACTGAGGACTTCAGCTCGTGCGATGGCGTCTGCACCATGTCAACGGGCGGGCGGTCGAAACCGGGCCGCCGCTAACGGCCCGGCTCCGATCCGGCTGAATGCCGATCACGCAGAGTCGCGAACGACGACGAAGCCTCTCGGTCCAGCGGTTTCGCTCGTCAAATTCCGTCCATCGATATTCGCCCGCAGCACGTTCGCGATGAGCACCGCGCTTCCCTCCACGTCCGTCCGTACCGTCGTGAGGGCCGGCACGACCAGTGCGGAGATCGGTTCGTCATCGACACCGATGACCGCGATCTGATCGGGAATCTTGACGCCCAGTGCTCGTGCTCCGGCGAGGAGGGCAATGGCGACCTCATCGTTGTAGCAGCAGACGCCATCGATGCCGGCAGCGAGCAGTGCTTCAACTGCTGAGCACGATCCTTCGAGAGCCAGTGGGACGACCACCCGCAATGGCGAAGCGAGCCCCAGGACCTCGCAACCCTCTTCCACGCCGTGAACGCGCGGCTGGATGAATGCGGCGAGTCGCTGGTCGTCGGGAACCGCGACGGCGAGCGTGCGCCTGCCTGTCGAAACCAGAAACTCAACCTGCATCACGCCTGTGGCGTCCTCGGGTATTGAGATCACGTTCGGCGAAGCGTGAGCGCGATCAAAGAACGCGGTCGTCACGCTCACACCTTCCCGCCCCGCACGTTCGATCGTGTCCGCATCGATCTCAACGAAGCTGAGGACAGCAGCGGGCGAGAGCGAGCGCCAGAGGATTTCGTAGTCGGCAACCTCGTTGTTCGCGTAGCGGATGAGGATTGTCAATCCATGTGCTCGAAGTTCTTCGGTCAGCGTCGACAGAAACCGGCTCAGCGATTGGCCCACGGGCCAATCGGGCATGATCGCCAGAACGAGCTCTCGTTTGCCTCGCAGCGCGCGCGCTGACATCGACGGCGCATATCCGAGTTCGGCCGCGACGCGTAGGACCTTGAGCCGCGTGCTCTCGGCGACGGAGTAGCGATTGAGAGGGTTCATCACGTAACTCACGGTGGCACGTGAGACGCCTGCAGCGCGGGCGACAGCGGATGCGGTGACACGGTCCGTTGCCATATGTCTCCAATCGTCTGGGCGGCAGTGCGCAGCACCCTCACGGCCAGTCTCGGGCATGAGCGGCGCTACGGGTCACGAGCGAACGGGTCCTATTGGTATATCAGCCTTTGACGGCGCCGGCCATGATGCCGCTGACGAGCTGCTTGCCCGCGAAGGCGAACAGGATGAGCAGCGGGATCGTCGCGAGCAGGACTCCGGCGAGCACGATCGAGTAGTCGACGAAGTAGTTGGACTGCAGGAGCGACAGGGCGACCGGAAGGGTCGGGTTCTGGCGGTCGAGGACGATGAAGGGCCAGAAGAACTGGTTCCACGCGCCGACGAAAGTGAACAGGAACAGCATCGCGGCCGCGGGGCGCGCTGCGACGACGCCGACGGTCCAGAAGGTCCGCAGCTGGGACGCCCCGTCGACACGGGCGGCTTCGATGAGCTCATCGGGCACGGTCTGGCTGAGGTACTGCGTCATCCAGAAGACGCCGAACGCGCTGGTCAGAGACGGGATGATGATCGCGCCGATCTGACCCGTCCAGCCGAGGTCGGCGAACAGGATGTACAGCGGCACGACACCGAGCTGAGTCGGGATCGCGAGGGTGGCGACGACGAAGATGAGCAGCGCCTTGCTGCCGTGGAAGCGGAGCTTCGCGAAGGCCCACCCGGCGAGGGTCGAGAAGACGACGACGGATGCCGCGATGATCGTGGAACTGTAGATCGAGTTCCACAGCGCCGGCCAGAAGTTGACCGCTTCGTTGTTGAGGACGGTGATGGCGTTGGCGATGAAGTTGCCGCCCGGAATCCACGACATGTTCGGGTCGTTGAGGGTGGACGCGTCGCCGGAGCCGATCAGGAATGACCAGTAGTACGGGAAGACCGCGGAAACGAGGACCACGGCGAGCCCGACGTAGACCCAGAACCCGGCGCGTACGCCGCGCACTCGGATCGTCTTCAGGTTGCGGCGTCGCTGCCGCGCGTTGGGGATGCCTTCCTCGACGATCGCGAGTTGGGGGGTGACGCCGCTCATCGCCGAGCTCCCTTCCGCCAGCGGCGGGGTCTGATGACGCCTCGGCCGCCTTCGTCGCGGACTAGTCGTCTGGTGATGGTGAGGTTGATCAGACCGATCACGAGAATGATGAGGAACAGGATCCAGGCGAGTGCGGCGGCGCGGCCGAAGTTGAACTCGCCCCAGCCGATCTTGTACAGGTACAGCGTGATCGTCAGCCACTGCTGATCGGCGCCGCCGTTGCCGTTCTGGTCATACAGGCGCGGCTCATCGAAGATCTGCAGTCCGCCGATGGTGGAGGTGATGATGACGAAGATGAGTGTGGGCCGCAGTGACGGGAGGGTGATGCTCCAGAACTGACGGAACGCGCCGGCCCCATCGACGGTCGCAGCCTCGTAGTAGTCGCGGGGCACCGCCTGCATCGCGGCGAGAAGAATCAGGGCGTTATAGCCGGTCCACCGGAAGTTGACCATGGTCGCGATCGCGACGTGACTCCAGAACGGGGACACATGCCAGGGGATCGGCTGCAGCCCGATGTTGGTCAGGACGTTGTTCACGAGACCGTGGTTGTCGCCGAACAGGTTGCTGAAGATCAGCGCGACGGCCACCGGGGCCATCACGAACGGCAGCAGCACGCTCATCCGCCAGAACGT
>Ga0190271_10000334_pt1 | contig 23313 bp, 17 predicted proteins | sample Popmic356T_FD_133747 | JGI IMG/M metagenome (GOLD analysis project Ga0190271, IMG submission 133747) | Populus adjacent soil microbial communities from riparian zone of Weber River, Utah, USA - 356 T | ecosystem: Environmental > Terrestrial > Soil > Riparian zone | place: USA: Utah | collected...
CCGGCGATTTCACCCAGGCGGCCGAACATGGCCACGTTGTGCCACTCGGTGCGCTCTTTGCTTTCGCCCGACTGCTTGTCTTTCCAGCTTTCGCTGGTGGCCACGCGGATGTTCGCTACCGTCATGCCCGAAGGCATGGCGCGGGTTTCCGGGTCTGCGCCCAGATTGCCGATCAGAATGACTTTGTTTATTCCCCGCGCCATGGCGAATGCCCTTCATCGTAAAAAGTGAGGCCGGATTGTACGGGCAGCGACGGCGCAGATGTAGCGGCGTATCTGGATGATCGCAACAGCAACTCACGGTTGCCTTTCGGTTGTACGAATCTTGACCACTCGATTGAACACAGACGCTACTTCTTCCTCGCAGCTTGTGCGCGTAACCTGTCGAAAATCATGCGAAAGCCCACGTCACTCCTGTGAACTCACCTGAAGTCTTGCGCGCCGTCGCCGGCGGCATGCTCATCGGCGCAGGCGCCGCGACGCTGCTGTTGCTGAACGGCCGGGTCGCCGGCGTCAGCGGAATTCTCGGCAACGTGATCCGCAAGGCGGCCGGGGAACAGGGATGGCGCCTCGGCTTCCTGCTGGGCCTGCTGGTGCCGGCGCTCATCCTCGGAACCGGCCCTGCGCTGTTGCCGCATCACTGGTCATGGGCAATCGTTTCGGGGTTGCTGGTCGGCGCCGGTACGCAGATCGGCGCCGGCTGCACCAGCGGGCATGGCGTCTGCGGCCTGGCGAACCTATCTACCCGTTCGCTGGTCGCGACGCTCGTATTCATGTCAGCGGCCGTGCTCACCGTGTTCGTCGTACGTCACGCGGGTGCGCCGTGAAATTCTTCACGGCGCTGCTCGCGGGCCTGCTGTTCGGAGCGGGACTTCTCGTCTCCGGCATGACGAACCCCGCCAATGTACTCGGGTTTCTCGACATCTTCGGCGAGTGGCGACCGCAGCTCGCCATCGTCATGGGCGCGGCCGTACTCACCGCCGCGCCCTCCTTCTGGGCCGTGCGCCGCAGCCGGCGCAGCCTGCTCGGCGCGCCGATCGATTTGCCGGATCGCCGCCGAATCGACAAACTATTGCTCGCGGGCGCGGCGACGTTCGGCGTGGGTTGGGGCTTGAGCGGCATTTGTCCGGGACCCGGCATCGTACTGCTCGCCAGCGGCCAAGGAATGGCGTACCTGTTCATGGCGGCGGTGATCGCGGGCATGTGGCTGGTTCAGCTCATACGCAACAAGAGGGACCTTCGATGAAACTACCTTGGCCAGCGGCCGTGATCGTCGGATTGCTGATGGCGGTGAATGCGGCCCATGCGGCCGACTCACTCTGCCCCAGACCGTCCACGGGCAACGGCCAGGTTCAGGCAGTCATCACTGCCATCAAGACGTTGCAGAAATCGCTCAGCGCCGAGCAACGCAAAGCCCTCGAACGCCCCCTCGTACGCGAGTCGGCGATCCGCTGGTCGAATCTTCCGGTCGCCATCGTGCCGCGCACGGGCCTGCGCCTCGGCGATCTGGACGTGAAGCAGGATTACGCGGCGCGCCGCGTCGCCGCCGCGGCACTTTCGGCCTGCGGGCTCAAGATGCTCGACGAAATTCGCATCGCCGATAATGTTCTGAAAAATGTCGATGCACGGAAAGTCGGCTGGGACGGCGGCAATTACTTCCTGAGCATCCTCGGCACTCCGTCCGAAAAGAAGCCATGGATGCTGCAGATCGGTGGGCACCATGTCGCTTACAACCTCACGTTCAATGGCGGCCGCGAAGGCGCGACGCCGCTGTTCTTCGGCAGCGAGCCCATCTACTTCAACATGGGTGATACGGACTACGAGCCGCTCGTCACGCAAAGCGCGGCTATGTCGATGCTTGCGCGCGCACTGGCGACTCACCCCGAAGCGAAACTCTCGGGCACGTTCACCGATGTCGTGAAAGGTGTGGTCGTCGAGATGATCGAAGGACAGCTGCCCAAAGGCGGGACGGACACGGGATTTCCGATGCCGTATCCCACGGGCACGACCGATCGCGGCATTCTCTACAGCTCGCTGCCTGCCGAGGAGCAGAAGCTGGTGCGCGCGGCTCTCGAGAGTTACGCCTCTCTACCCGGCGCCGCCATCACGCAGACGCTGGTCGCAGCCTATGAATCGCCGGCAGCACTCGCCGAAACCTACGTCGGCTATTCGGGCCAGCCCGATCTGAGTGCGGAAGGCTCGTATGTACGCATCGACGGGCCGCGCATCTGGATGGAACTGGTCGTGCAGCGCGCGGTGGCCGATCGCACCAAGCTGCACTATCACGCGCTGTGGCGCGACAAGCAGTCCGACTACGGCGGGGAGATCGGGGCCAAATGAGATCACGAGCTGCATCCATGCTGGCACTCCTGTGCGCCGCGGGCTGTGGCCTCTCGCTGGCGCATAACGCGCCCAATTCGCTGGTCAAGCTCGACTTCGTGGGGAATACGGTGCGCGCCGAGATACTGGTGCCCGAGTCCGAGCTCGCATACGCCACAGTCACGGAACGCGCGTCGGAACCCTTCGCGGAATACCTGCTGCGTCACCTCTGGGCGGAAACTCCGCAAGGCGCGGTGTGGAAGATGGAAGTGCGCTCCGTGAGCAACGTCACCTATCTCGATCACGCCTATCTATCGGCGCAGGTGGAATTCACGCCGCCCCCGGGCGCATCGGCGCGCGGATTCATCCTGGTCGACGATGCGATCACCCACGAGGTTCGCAATCACGTGGTGCTCGTGCTGGAGCGCGGCGCCGCGAATCCGGAAGTTCTGGGCGTCCTGCAATACCCCGCGCGTCGACTGGCGATTCACAGCGGGGACGAGACGGACGCGGCGACGCGGAAATAGCGGCACCTCACTGGGGTTTCGTTGCTCCAACGCGTAACCTTGCGCCATGTCGCAACCCGTTCAAACAATCCTCGTACTCGGCGCATATGGCTTCTTTGGCACCCGCATCTGCACCGCGCTGGCGAAGAACCCGCGCATCCGGCTGATTCTGGCGGGTCGCGATCAGGCCAAGGCCACCGCCCTGGCTTATCAGCTCGGCCTCAACGCGAATCACGCCCGCGCGCTGGATGCCACCCGCACGGACCTCGCGCTGCAATTGCGCAAGCTTGGCGTCAATACCGTGATTCACACCGCGGGCCCGTTCCAGGGTCAAGGCTACGCAGTGGCGCGCGCGGCGATAAAAGCAGGCTGCAACTATTTCGATCTCGCCGATGGCCGCGCTTTCGTCAGTGGCATCACGAAGCTCGATGCGGAAGCACGTGCGGCAGGAGTCTCGATCATCAGCGGTGTGAGTTCGCTGCCCGCGCTCACCTCCGCGATAGTCGACAAGTACCGCGGGGAGTTCAAACGCCTCGACTCCATTCGCATCGGAATCACATCCGGGGCGTTCATTCCGGGACTCGCGACGATTCGATCGGTTCTGGGCTATTGCGGCAAGCCGTTCCGTACGCTGGAGAATGGCGCGTGGGTCGACGTGCACGGCTGGCTCGACACGCAGCAGCATGAATTCTCGAAGTCCGTGGGCGTACGGCGGATCAGCCGCTGCGACATACCCGATCTCGATTTGCTGCCGCAGCGCTATCCGGGCGTCAAGACCGTCAGCTTTCACGCCGGATTCGCCAGCGCTACGGGTCACAAGGTCGTCGAGTGGTTAGCGATGCTGGTGAGAGACCGGCGATTGAAGAGCGCGCAGCCATTCGCGCGCATCCTGTTCACGCTCGGCCGCTGGATGCAGCCCTTGTTCAGCGACCGCGGCGCCATGTTCGTGAAACTCGAAGGACTGCATGACAACGGCGCGCGGTACGCACACACGTGGAATATCGTCGCCCGGGAGAACCACGGGCCAAACATTCCCTGCGCTGCAGCTATCGCCCTCGCCAACAAGATTGCCGCTGGTGGAAAGTTGCCCGCGGGTGCAATGCCCTGCATGGGACTGCTGTCGGTGGAAGAACTCATGACGCCGCTGAAGGAGTTCAGCATCCGGGAGTACCCGCCGTTCGGACCTGGCGGAGTGGAACTGGGAAAGCTGGAAACCTAGAACTCCCACTGAAAGCCGAATGACGGCAGCATCGGCAGCCAGTAGCCGGTTTCGGTATCGAGAAAGACCCGGCCATTGCGGTCCTGCTCGAGATGGTAGTCCTCGATACAGCACTCGTTCCTGCTGTTGAGCAGGTTGGTCACTTCCAGGTAGAACGAAATCCGGCTGTTGCGAAGCTGCACGTCGCGATTCGCTCGCAGGTCGACTCGGGTGTACGGAGCCATGTGCTCGGCATTGCGCTTCCCCACCACGCCTTCCACCTCGGTGCCACCACCGGGCACGGGTGTGGTCTCGATTCCGATGAAGGTCGTCGGTGTGCCGCTGTGGAAAAGCCCGGCCAGGCTCAGGTTCCACTTCGCGCCCGTCCAACTACTGCCGAACGCCAGGGTCTGTTGCTGCTCCCAGCTGCGCGATTCCCACGCGCCCGCACGTTTCTCCTCCGCACTGGCGAGCGACAGGCTCACCCAGCCCGAAAGGCCACGCTCGACGTCGCGTCGGAATGTCAGCTCCACACCGCGTGCGCGCGCTTGCGGCGCATCGATGCGAATGCGATCCGCCGCGCCTTCGGGTATCAGCTGGATCGGGTCGAGCAGGTTCTCGAAACGCGGCCGCAAGTCGCTGTAGTCCTTGTCATAGACATCGACGCGCAATGACAACCCGCGCGCGAAATGCCGCGTATAGCCCACCACGAACTGCTCCGAGCGCTCGGGCTCGAAGAACTGCTCCACGTTGTCTTCCACCTGGAGTTCGTTGACCGCCTGCGGCTGGTAGACGACGCTCCACGCCGCACGCAATTCGTTGTCATTGCCGAACTCGTACACCACGTTGAGCCGTGGGCTGACGACATCGAACTTCAGTTGATCGGGGTATTCGTAGCTGTCCCAGCGCGCACCGGCTTCGGCCGTGATGGCGTCAGTCAGTCGCGTGCGCCACGAGACATAGGCGCCGAGCTTGTTCACGCGCACGTCCATGTCCGTGCCATAGGCGACGTCGACGGGTACCGGCGTGACCAGCGGATCCATGATGCGCGAGACCAGCGCGTAGTCGTAGTCGCCTTCCTGGCGATTCACGTTGAACCCCCAGCGCGGCAGATGGCGGTCGCTCAACTGCCAGGACCAGTCCTGCTTCAAATCCAGGAAACTGAAATCGTTGTCGCTGCGCACGTCGCCGAAACGCTCATCGTCGGTTCCGCTCGCATCGCGCGTCTGATTGACGGTGGCGACGGAAACCAAGGTGTTCATTTGAAGCCGGTCCGTCCATGCGTGGTCGAACCCGAGCCACAGGTGCGCGGAATGCCCCTTGCCGGCGGAATCGATGTCGTCGGCGGCATCGTCGGTAGCGAACTTGAGATCGTCCTGGCTCATGAGCAATCGCACGGCCAGCGAACTGCGCTCGCTCAACTCGAAGTCGGTGGTGGCAAAGACATCGGTGTAACGCGGCGTGAGCTGCTCGTTGTCGTCCACGACGCGCTCGGTGAGCACGTCGAGGAATCCGCGCCGCGCTGACACCAGCCACGAACCGCGATCGCCGGCGAAAGTGCCCGAGGTGCGGCCATAGAGACTGACAAAGCTGATACCAACACCATTCCGGTATTCGTCGTCGGGCGATGGGCGCCGGGATTGCAGGCCAACTACTCCGCTCATGTAGTCGCCGTACTCGGCGGTCATGCCGCCCGTGATGAAATCGATGCCTTCCACGAGATTGGTGTCGAGCACGCTCAACGCGCCATCGATGTCGCGAAAGTGAAAGCCGTTGTGGATCTCCGCGCCATCGACAGTGAGCAGCGCTTCTTCGCGCCTGCCGCCGCGTATGTTGAGTGCGGCTGAGAAATCTCCGCCGGTCACACCCGGAAGGACCTTGAGCATCCGCACGGCGTCGTCGGCGAGATGCGGCATGCGCTGGACGTCTTCGCGATCGAGGAAGGTCTCGCTGGCGCCGGCGGTCGCGAGGCGCACGCGGCTGGCAGTGACGTCGATGGTTTCGATGCTCCCGAAGTGATCGTCAACGATTTCAGATTCGGCGCTGGTCGTCGGCGCCGTATCGCTGGCGATCAGCCAGTCGCCATTGGATGCGTGCACCGCGCGCAGCTTCCACGGCGCGAGGATCTCGCGCAGCAGATCGTCGATGCGCGTGGACTTCGGCGATTCGCGCAACGTCATCGAAGGCTGAACCAGCGCGTTGCTGCAGACGATGCGGTAGCCGCGTGAATTCAGTTCCGCCAGTGCGGATTCGAGCGTCGTGCCGGCTTGCAGCGGCGCGTTCAACGCGGGCGGGTCCGCAGCCCACGCGCCGGCGGCCAGAACGGCGAGCAAGATGACTGACAAGCCGCGCATGCGCTTCACTTACCGCCCACCCACAACACACCGTCGCGGGCCTGGAGCGGCACGCCGGTGACCAGCGTCACGCGCTCCAGCATCGCCGCGCTTTCCATTTGATCGAGCGAGCCGTGGAGACGGATGTCGAATGTGCGCGCCTGCAGAGAATCATCAGCGTAGCGGACCTGCCAGCCGTGTTCGCGCACCACCCACGCAATGAATTCCGCGAGCGGCCGGTTCTCGATTTCGAGCGCCGGCGCGATGCCTGCCGACCACTCCCAATCCTCTCCGAACGACGACAGTCCCCGCCGCAATTGCAAGTCGCCGCCCGAGACCCGAAGCTCATCGCCAGCCGCAATGTCCGTGGGCACGCCCGAAGCGCGGGTCAGCAATACGCGCCCCTCTCGCACGCGCACGACGGTCACGTCACCGGTCACGTGCACCTGGAATTGCGTACCGATATGGCGCACGGCTCCTGCGGGCGTCTCGATGCGCAGCGCCGGCACCGCATTGATGCCGCCAGAATCGACGTACAGCGCACCCGCGAGCAGCGTCACTTGTTCACGGCTGTCGAATCGCAGGCGAGTGCGACGGTCGATGCGCAGCGACAGCGAGTCACCGAAAGTGAACGCGACCCGGCCTTCGTTCGTTGAAAGCGTCGTACCTGCGTGAATGGGAAGCGCCACGCGCGCGGGGGATTCCATACGCTTTTCAAGCAACCAAGCATCGCCCGTCAGCGTCGCGATGTGCGCCACGAGCTCTGGTGCCGTAGGCAAGGGACGCTGGGTCCACAGGAGTACGCCGAGTGCGGCAAGACCCGCCGCCATGGCGAAGCCCAGCATCGCCTTGAGGCGCAAACGGCGCGGCGACGCGGACTGTTCCAACATGCGCCGCCAGGATTCATGTGCCGCCAGCCGTGCGCGTTCCATTCCATCGGAACTTGGCATGTCGCGCCCGCCGGCGAGCTTGATCAGCCGTTCGATATCAGAATGGTTCATGGCGTCATCGCTCCGCGCGTGCCGCCCGGCAGCAGCGCAAATGCTTCGCGAAACGCGTCGCGCGCCCGGGTCAGCAGGGATTCGGCGGCCTTGGGGCTTCTCCCCATCCGGCGCGCGATCTCGCCGATGCTCATGTCGCGCAGGTATTTGAATTCGAGGATTTCGGCGTACGGCGCCGGTAGATAGTCGAGCGCGGTCAGGATGGACTGGCGCACTTCCTCGCGATGCGTGGCGAGCAGCGGGTCGCCCTGCTCGCTCGCCATCAGGGATTCCAGCGCAGCGCGGATCTCCGGATCGTCTTCGGCCAGCATCGGCGCCGCCGCCCATCCCTGGTTTTCTCGCCAGCGCGCGCCGAGTTCGCGGCGGCAGATCGTGCACAGCCAGGTCATGAGTGCAGCCTCGCCGCGATAGCCATGCAGGCCCTCGAGCGCGCGGCACAACGTGGCCTGGGCCACGTCCTCGCAACCGGCCGCATCGGACGGCATTCGGCGCTTCACGAAGCGATAGAGCTTCGGGTAGTACTCGTTGAAGAACTCATCGAAAGCCGCGCGCTCCCCGCGCAACAGGCGTCCGACCAGCTCCTGGTCGATTTCATTCATCGGGGGTTAGTGTGCCCGGCGGCGAAAAATCCTTCGCGGCCCATTGCGCGAAAGATGGCGCGAAGGATTGTGGCCCGCCAACACCACTCAGCACATATGAAAACCAACTCGAACCCGTCAATCATCGCCCTGCTGGTCGCAGCGGGCAGCCTTCTGGCCTCCTGTGGCGGCGGCGGCGGGGACAGCGGGATCCAATCCTGGGCTCCGCCGCCGGACGCCAATCCGGGACTGCCCGAGACTGTGAGCGTCGCACCCGTAAACACCGGCGATGGTTGGACGGTTTCCTCTCCGACCGCGGAAGGCATGGACTCCCCCGCCGTGCTCGCCACGCTCGAAGCCATCCGCGGACGCTTCTCCGGGGTCGACTCGATGGTGGTTGTGCGTCACGGGCGGCTCGTAGCAGAGGGCTACTTCAATGGGTATGGAGCCGAAACGCTGCACGACCTGCGCTCGACGGGCAAGAGCTTCACCTCCGCCCTCGCCGGCATAGCCATCGAACAGCGGTTGTTTGCGCTCGACGATCCCATCGCGACGTTGATCCCGCAATTCGAGAATCACGCAAACATGGACGCGCGCAAGCGCGCGATCACCATCAGGCACCTGCTGGACATGCGCTCCGGCCTCGAATGCAACGACTGGAACAGTGCTTCGAGCGGCAACGAGGAGCGCATGTACAACACGCGCGACTGGGTCGGATTCATCCTCGATCTGCCCATGGCGAACGAACCGGGCACCGTCGCCTCGTACTGCACTGGCGGGGTGATTGTTCTGGGGCAGGTGATCTCCTGGCGTTCGGGCATGGCGCTCGACGCCTACGCCGCCGCCTATCTATTCGCGCCTCTCGGCATTCAGCAGTCTCACTGGCGCAGAGCGCCCGATGGCAGCGCCACGGGCGGCGGAGGCCTGAAGCTCAGGCCACGAGACGCCGCCAAGTTCGGCCAGCTCTACCTGAATGGCGGCGTATGGAATGGCGTTCGCGTGGTCCCGGCCGATTGGGTGACGAAATCTCGCGAGCGGATCACCCCGCTGGGGAACGACTTCTACGGAACGCTTTGGTGGAAACGTTCATTTGCGCACGGCGGCGGCACGGTGGAGTGCTTCTTCACGTCTGGCAACGGCGGCAATTTCATCTTCGTCTTCCCGACGCTCGACCTGATCGCGGTATTCACCGGCTCAAACTACAACTCGCCGCTGGGGGACCAGCCCTTTCAGATCGTCGCGGATCACCTGCTTCCGGCGGTTCGCTAGATCTCCGACCACATCCGCAAGAGGTTGTGATAGTGCCCCGCCAGCGCCACGGTCTCGTCCGTCTCACCATGTTTGCCGCGGATCTTCTGGATGGTCTGGTCGAGCCGGTACAGCGTTTCGCGATGGCGCTCGTCCGCCACCATGCTCTGCGTCCAGAAGAACGAGCTGACGCGCGCACCGCGAGTCACGGGATTCACGCGATGCAGGCTGCCCGACGTGTACAACACCAGGTCACCCGCCGGTAGTTTGACCTCGTGCTGGCCAAAGGTGTCGAACACGACCAGCTCACCACCGTCGTACGCGGACGGGTCGGTGAGGAACAGCGTGGACGAAAGGTCCGTGCGGATGAAGTGCGAGCTGCCGGGCACGGCGCGCACCGCGCCGTCGATGTGCGTGCCGTACTGCTCGCCACCCTCGTAGCGATTGAACAGCGGCGGCACGGTCTTGAGCGGCAGTGCCGCCGAGAAAAACAGGGGATTGCGCGAGAGCGCGGTGAGGATCATCTCGCCCAACTGCCGCCCAACCGGCGACAGTTCTGGCAGCTGGCGGTTCTTCTTTACCAGCGCTCCCTGTTCCCCGACGGTCGCCTTGCCGTCAGTCCATTCGGCGGTGTCGAGCAGGCGGCGGCATTCCGCCACCTGCTCGGGGGTCAGGACCTTCGGCACATGGATCATCATGCGGCTGATGCTCGCATGAGTGGATCAGAACGAGAAGTTCACCGTGAGCAGCGCAGAACGAGGTGCGCCAGGCGAGTAACGCGCACCGCTGTTGTTGAGCGTCGCCGCGTAAACCTCGTCGGTGAGGTTGTACGCGTTCAGCTGCAGCTGGATCTTCTCATTGATCTCGTAACCCAGCATGGCATCGACCACCCAGTAATCGGGCGCGACGCGCATGTTGGTGGCGTTGGCCGGCGGCGGAACGCCGTTGGTGGTGACCGGGCGGATCACGCTGTCCACGTAACGCGCGCCACCCCCAATCGAGAGGCCGATGGGCGTGCGATAAGTGGTCCAGCTCGTGAACGTGAACTCAGGCGACCACACGATCTGCAGACCGGCCTGGTTGTTGAGGCCCTGTTCGACCTCGGTGTCCATCTTGGCCACGCCCGCACTGATTTCCCAATTGGGCGTGATATTGCCGACGATGCCCAGCTCGATGCCTTCCACGGTGCGCTTGCCCGTCTGGATGATCAGCGAGGGATCGACCGGATCGACGGCGAGTTCGTTCTCGTTGGAGCTCGAGTAGATGGCCGCGTTCAACGCCAGCGACCCGTCGAGAAGGTCCCACTTGGTGCCGAGCTCGAGGTTCTCGCCCTTCTGCGGGTCGAGATTCGGGTTGTTGACGTTGTTGGCCGCGCTGCTCAGCGCGAAGTTCGCGCCGCCCGGGGGCTGGTTCGAGATGGCGTGCGACAGGTAGATGCTGCCGTTCTCAGCCGGCTTGTACACGACGCCCACCTTGTACGAGAAAAGGATGTCGTCCGTCTGCAGCGACGCCGGCACGAGCGTGCCCACGGGCAGCGTGGGATGGCTGACCAATGTCGAAAGCACGGCGCTGTCGAAGTTGGTGTCGTAGGAGTCGACTCGACCACCCGCGATCGCCTGCCAGTTGTCGTTGATGGTCAGCGTATCGAAGAGGTACGCGCCGAAGGTCTGCGTCTCACCGCGCGTGTACACGCCGTTGCGCACGGGCGCGTAGCCCGGCAGCGGATCGTGGCGATTCGGGTTGTAGACGTTCGCGGCGGGAATCGGCGTGCCAAGGCCCACGTATGTGGGGTTGTACTGTTCTTCGCTGATGAACTCGATGCCGCCGGTGAGGGCGTGCTGCATCGAGCCCTGCGCGAGATTCGCGGTGATGTTGGTCTGGTTCGTGAGCAGCGTGTTTTCCTGGAACTTGCTCTGGCGCGTGCGAGCGACGGTCCAGAGATTCGAATCCGGGCTCGTCACGGTCAACGCGTTCACGCCGGTCAGCACATAGAACTGCCGCAGCTTTCCGTAGCGCGAGGTGTTGCGAATCGTCACGTTGTCGCTGAAGTCGTGTTCGAACCGCGCGGTGAACATCGTGCCCTTCACGTCTTCGAAGTCCGTGGTGAAGCCGTAGTAGTTCGAAGGATCGACGGGCTCGGGATCCATGCCCGCGTTCGGACCGCCCGGCGCAAACGCCGGGTTGTAGAAGCCATCGAGACCGAGTGTGGTCACGCCGCCATCGGGAATGTTTTCCTGCTCGCTGTGCAGTAAATAGAAGTACGAGCGCGTGTCGCCCTCGAGGCCGAAGGCTAGCGACGGGGCAAAGGCCCAACCCTTGCGCTCGATGAAGTCGCGGCCGTCCACTTCGCCGTCCTGTCCCATCACGTTCAGGCGCAACGCGGTGTCGCTGCCTTCGAAGCTGTGATTGACGTCGCCGGTGATACGGCCATTTGAACTGGTGCCGTAGCTTGCGCTGCCGATCGCGAAACTGTCAGCGGTGGGCACCTTGCTTGCGAGATTGACGTAACCGGAGGCGGCGCTGCGCCCATAGTCCGGACCTGCGGGCCCCTTGGCGATTTCCACCTGTTCGGTGTTGAAGGTGTCGCGCGAGACGGTGCCCAGATCGCGGATGCCGTCCACGAAGATGCTGCCCTGCGTGTCGAAGCCGCGCATGAAGATGGAATCGCCGGTGGCAGTGTTGCCGTTCTCACCCAGGAGGAAAGTGACACCGGGAGTGTTACGCAACGCCTGCGACAGCGTGGTGGCGCCCTGTTGCCTGAGGATTTCCTGGCTCACGACGGCGATGGTCTGCGGCGTGTCGAGGAGGTCCTGCGTGAATTTTGGCGAAGACACGCGATTCACCTTCACCGTCTCTTCGGGCTCGGGCGCGGCCACCGATACCTTCGGCAGGGTTTTTACTTCTTCGGTGCCGTTCTGGGCTTTGGCGGCGGCTGCGGACAGCGCAAGGCTCACGGCCACGGCAATGGAAAGGTTCGACACGGTCAGCTCCCAAAGGCGGTTGATTCGGTCCCCGCGCTCTCGTGGCTATCCCGTTCGGGAGTGGCTGGCATTGCTGCCGGGGCAGCGGCTGGAACGGCGATCACTCCGTCCCAGCAGCGGCCAGATCTTATTGCGAATCATTCTTGATTGCAATCAAGAATGATTGTCATCCGGGCCGACACTTATAGATACGTCTCTGGTGGCCGAAAACCGCGCGCAATGTTCAGGGCCGCCTTAGAGTTACCGCGCGCATCGAACAACAACTAAAGCGCACATCCAGACAGGGGAAACAAAAATGCTCTCTCGACAGCTTGGCGCCGTCGGCGCCCTCATCGTGCTCGCCACCGGTGCCCAGGCCGGCCTGGTCCCGAGTAACCTCAACAGCGAACGCGAAGCCGCGGCAGGACTCGTCACTGCATTCCAATTGCGTATCGAGGTGCCGTGGGAAGTCGCCGTGCTCAGCTACCGCACGCGCGATTTCACCGACCGGGCGCTGCGCATACTTGCCGCCAACACTTCGCCCGCCGCGCTGCTCGCCGCGACCAATGGGCAAACGTTTCCGTGTGAGATCAGCGGTACGGTGAATGCGCGACTGTCGCGGACGCTGCCACGGACACTCAAGCTGGAATGGACCGCCTGTGTTTTCGAGAGCGGCATCCGCCACTCCCTTACAGGTCCCGGCGAAGTCGTATTGCCGTCAGACACGTTCACGCCTGCGACCGTGAAGAGCATTCGCTTCGGCAATTCAACTCGTGAAGTGGTTGATGTACTGACGCTGCTCGAAAGCGCCCCGGATGTGCCGACCACCCTCACCACCTTCAACATCCGGATGGCAGGCCTGGTGCCGATGGCGCGCGAAAGCGCGACCGACCTCTTCGAGGGCGCGTTCGCCTATGAACTCTCGGGCCGCGCCTACGAGCGAGCCTACTTCCAGCGCGCCGGTGAGGGCGAAACCTTGTTTGCCTACGAGATGAGCATCGCGGCCACGAACGGTTACGTGTCCGGCTTCCTCGACTACGGACGCCGCGACGATTTGCGCGTGAGCGGAAAGTTCGACTGGTGGACACGCGAGGACGCGAGCTCGCAACAACCGGAATACATGAATACTTCCCGCATCGTCGCGGACGACCTGCGACTGCAGACCGTGTGGGATGCTGCCGCCGGTACCAACAAGTTTTCGATCGACGGCCGCGTCAACTACACGTGGCCAGAGGGCTACCAGATGAACTGCAACTGCGGCACGACGTATTCGTACGTCACGAAAGTGCCCGCCCGCCAGCTTCCGCCGTACTACGACACGGATTTCTACGACGCCGGCAAGATCGTGATGAACGGCACGGCGACGGCAGCCTTCTCGGTGGTTGGAAATCCGGACGAAGGACAAGTGCTCATGCACATCGATCTGGACGTGCGCCACGTCGGCAACTTCGACTACGAGGTCGAGCCTTACAACCTGTGGAGTCTCCAATACTTCGCGCGTTGCGCGGAGTAATACGCACTGGTCTCAATGATGCGCCCGACTACGGGCGCATCCGCTAGCGCGCGATCGGGCAGTGCAGGCTGGCGGCTATCACGCGCACCAGCTCGCGTTCGGCCGGCACGATATCGCCATCGAACTTCACGGTGGCCTGCAGCCCTTCGAGCATCAACTCCTTCGCGATCGGCCGCAGTGACTCGAGCTGCGTCAACGCCTGGTCGAGCGGCCCTATCCAGTTGAGCACGGGCGCAAAGCGAGGTCCGTGTTCGAGCCCGACCGCCTTCATGCCGACTTCGAACGCCGCCGGGGCATTGCGTCGGCTGCCGTACTGCGCCACCACCGAGAACACGTTGCGCAGCGCCGCGGCATGATCGCCAAGATTAGATTTGCCGTGCGGATCGCGGGGATCGAGCACATCCGCGATGAAGACGGCCGCCTCCCGTGAAAGCGCGAATTCGAATACGTCCGTGCTGTGGTCCGCCGCCCTCAGGTCGGGGATCATCGCCGCCAGTCGGCGCAACTCCGGCGCGGGCAGCTTGCGTATGGCGGGAAGGAGTTTGTCCATCGCAATCGTGCGCTGCGCCGGCACGAGCGGCGCGAGTGACGAGTTGGCGGCGACGATGGCGGCCATCGAGTTTTCGCCAAATCGTTTGCGCACGGCGTCGAGTTGCCGGCTCTGCGCATTCGGCTGGCGATCGAGCATCAGCGCAATCAGCCTGGCGCGTGCATCGTCGGCGGCCACTACGTCCGCGAGATTCTCTGGCCCGGCCGGCTGGCGCGAACTCGCGAGAGCAGCGGCGGTGATGGCCGCATCGCGAACAAAAGCCTCGCGCATCGAGGTCTGTCGTTTGCGCTCGGCAGCGGCGGTTTCGCGCTGCTTGTGCTCGGCGGCCGCGGCCTTCTGGCGACGCGCGAATTCTTCGCTCGCTTCGCGGCGAGCCACGGCAATGCGCGCGGGAGTGAGTTTCGGGTCCAGAAGCCGAAGACGCTCCTCCAGAGGTTGGTGGGTGTCCAGGGAGCGACGCTTCACGGGAGCGGCGAAACACGTCTGCGCAAGGTCATCCAGGAGCATCGGGGTGCCCGGTGATATCGTTCCCAGCGCCAGCGCCTTGATGAGGAGGCCTTTGAGCGCATCGGGGTTGCGCGTGAACTGGAGCGCCGAGGCATCTGCGAGCCGCTGGCGCTCGCGGCTGATGGCCGACTGCAGGATTCGCGCGCCGAAGTACTGCGGGAATGACACGATCGCGAGCGCAAGACCAATCCATAGCGCAAAGAACAGCCACGCGAACCCAGCCTTGATGAATTCGACGCCCTTTTGTCCAGCCGGCATGGTCAGCCACCATTTCGCGACACGCGGCGAAAACCGGAACGCGTACAAGTAGCTCGCCAGGCGCGAGTTGAGCGCCATGTCGCCGTTGAGGACCTGGCTCATGCGGTGACCAACGAGCGCCTGCATTTCGTCGCGCGACAATGCTTCCACGGCGCCTTGCGACACGAAGATTGCTGCGTCGGCCGTGGTGTGTCCGATAGCGAAGGCATTGATGACGCCGGGCGTGCGCCACAGATAAAGCGCGGGCGGCGGAACCCCCGCCGCCACGGCCATTTCCTCGGTGATGTTGTACAGCTGGCGCGCGGCCAGATCGCCGTTGCGAGAATCGATGGCCGTAGCGCCGATCCCGTCCGCCACGATCTCGCCGGAACGGCGGAGTTCTCCGCGTTTCTTGGCCACGAGGTACCAGAACACGAGGGCGGTGTAGATGACCACGGTGACGACCACCGCCGGAAGACTCATCAGGAGTTCGGAGGCCGCGTCCTCGCTTATGAAAAACTCGAGCAGCATCTGTAAGAACGCTGTGGCGACGATCCACACCGAGAACAGCGTGGCGAGCAGCATCGAAGCGATGCAGGGGACGGCCAGCAGCGCGAGCCACAGGACGTACCGACGCGAGCGTCGCCGAGCCGATTGTTGTTGTTCGAAGAATTTCAGAGCGCGAATGGTGCCATGCGCGACGCAGACGCGCTAACTTCCCTGCTTGTTAGGGTCACGCCAGGTGCGCTCGAACGGCAGCCGCCACGCGTGCGGGGCGACGAGCTGGTGGATGGCGTTCGGTCCCCACGAGCCCGGCGAATAGGTGCGCACCGGCGGCGGTGACTCGAGCAGCGGGACGGACACTTCCCACAGCCGCTCGATACCCTCGGCCGTGGTGAAGAGCGTGTGATCGCCGCGCATGGCATCGAGGATCAGCCTTTCATAGGCCTCGAGCACGTCGCCGATCTGGCCGGTGTCGTTCATCGCAAATTGCAGGCTGTGCTTATCGAGGCGCATGCCGGGACCCGGCCGCTTGCCGTAGAAGGAGAGCGAAGTTTTCGCAGCGTCCGCCAGGTCGAAAGTCAGGTGATCGGGACCGTGTGCACCGATGCCCGAGCCTTCGGGAAACATGCTCTTCGGTGGCTCGCGAAAGGCGATGGAGATGATTCGCTGGCCTTCCGCCAGGCGTTTGCCGGTGCGTAGATAGAACGGTACGCCGGCCCAGCGCCAGTTGTCGATCGAGCACTTCAGCGCGATGAAGGTCTCGGTGTCGGACTCGGGCGCCACGCCCTCCTCGCTGCGATAACCAATGTACTGCCCGCGCACCACGTCGGTGGGCTGGATCGGCAGCATGCTGCGAAATACCTTGTTCTTCTCGTCGCTGATGGGCTTCGGTGCCAGGTGCGTGGGCGGCTCCATCGCCATGAATCCCAGGATCTGAAACAGGTGCGTCACGACCATGTCGCGATACGCGCCCGTGGATTCATAGAACCCCGAGCGTTTGCCCAGCCCGAGCGTTTCCGGCACGTCGATCTGAACGTGGTCGATGAAATTGCGATTCCATATCGGCTCGAACAATCCGTTGGCGAAACGGAACGCGAGAATATTCTGCGCGGGCTCCTTGCCGAGGAAATGGTCGATGCGGAATATCTGCTCTTCGGCAAACACCTCATGGAGCTTCGCATTGAGCTTCACGGCGCTCGCAAGGTCGGTGCCGAACGGCTTTTCCATGATGATGCGCGAGTTTTGCACCAGCCCCGCATCGCCCAGCATGCGCACGGCGGAGAGTGCCGCGCTCGGCGGAATGGACAGGTAGTGCAGGCGGCGGCTCTCACCACCGATGGATGCCTCGGCGCGTGCGACCGCCTCGGCCAACGCGGCAGGACCGGCGGACAGCGACACGTAGTCGAGCGCGCTCGCGAAGCTGCCCCATTCGTCGTCGGAAACCTTGTGTTTCGAAAATTCGGTCAGCGACTCGCGCGCGAAATTGCGAAAGCTGTCGGCATCGAGCTGGTCGAGTGACACCCCGACGATGCGGCAGCCCGGGATGAAACCGGCGCGCGCGAGGTGCAGGAGCCCAGGGATGAGCTTGCGACGCGCGAGATCGCCGGTCGCGCCCACGAGCACGACGACTTGTGGAAAACGCGGTCCGACCCCTGCAGGAACCTTCGCCACGGTGCACTCCGTTTATTATTAGAGAACACCCCTCGTGAAGAAGGTTTTACCACATCGCTTTTACTGGGTCAGCGTGACTTCCGCGCCCTTGTACTCAACGGTGGCATCCACGGGCGCATCGAGATCCGCCGGCGCCTTGCCGCCCGCCTTGATCCAGCGCACCTTGAACGTGCGCTCCTCTGGCATGCCGGCATAACTGCCCGACCTCGCCCCGACGGTCAGCGTGCCCTTGGCGGCGTCGTACCGCATCGGGATCCGCGCGAACTCGCCGCGCTCGTAGCCATAACTCACGCCGTCATCTTCGTAGTAATCGAAGCTGCCGTCGGCGCCGGTGAACACGAACAGCGTGATGGGCGCGCCCAGTTTCTCCGACGCGTATTGCACGTCTGGGCCCACCGGAACGATGGATCCGGCTCGCACATAGAGCGGCATGCGGGCCAGCGGCGCGGCCGCCTGTACGCCCTGCCCGCCGGCGGTCTTGGTGCCCGTGTGGAAGTCATACCAGTCGGCCCCGGCCGGTAGATAGACCTGGCGGGTGCGCGCCTTGTGCTTGTGCACCGGCGCTACGAGGAACGCCTTGCCGAACAGGAACTCGTCGCGCACGTCACGCGCAGTGACGTCAGCGGCAAAATCCATGGCGAGACCGCGCATGATGGTGCCGTCGCGGTGGAAGGTGTCGGCCGCGACTGTGTAGGTGTACGGCAGCAGGCGATAACGAAGTTTGTCGTGCCACACCAGGCTGTCGAACACTTCCGACCCGGCCGGCGCGAGATTGAAGATCTCGCGGAGCGGGTATTCGCCATGCGCACGGAACAGCGGTGCGAACGCGCCGAACTGGAACCAGCGCAGGTTGAGCTCACGCCACTCCTCGAGATCCGCCGCGGCCGGCTTCTGAGTGCTGTAGCGGCTTTCGTTGGCGAAGCCACCGATGTCGAACGTCCAGTTGGGCAGGCCCGAATAGCCAATGCTCACGCCCGCGGAGATCTGGTTGTAGAGATCATCCCAGCGAGAAACGATGTCGCCACTCCACACCGCCGCGGCATTGCGCTGGATTCCACCGAAGCCTGAGCGCGTGAGGATGAACACCCGCGTGTCGGGACGCGCGGCGCGCGCGCCCTCGTAAACACCACCGCTGTGCACCAGCGGATAGGAATTGAAGAATTTCTCCGCCGGCCCCATGGCCGTGGGACCCATGCGCGCCTTGATCGAGTCGATATCGAGATTCGAATGCAGGTCGGGCTCGGTGGCGTCCATCCACCAGGCGTCGATGCCGAGTACGCCTAACTTCTCGTTGACCTGGCGCCAGTACATGTCGCGCGCCGGCTTGGAATAAGGATCGTAGAAGGAATTCCTGTATCCCTTCCCCACCCAGTCGAGCGCACCCGCCTCGACATTGCCCCGATACATGAAGCCCGCGGCATCGAGCTCCTTGTAGTTGTCGGTCTCGGGATAGAACTTCGGCCACACGGAAATCATGAGCCGCACATTCTGCGCGTGCAGCTTGTCGACCATGCTCTTCGGGTCGGGGAAGCGCGTCTTGTCGAACTCGTGCGAGCCCCACTGGTCTTCTTTCCAGTAGAACCAGTCGAGCACGATGTTGTCGATCGGGATCTTCCGCCTGCGGTATTCGGCCGCCACGTCTAACAACTCTTTCTGCGTGGTGTAGCGCTGGCGGCTCTGCCAGAACCCGTATGCCCAGCGCGGCAGCATTACGGCCTTGCCGGTGAGCGTGCGATAGCCGCTGATCACTTCGTCCTGGGTGGCGCCGGCGACGAAGTAGTAGTCGATGGCGCTGCCGACATCGGAAGTGAACGTGAGCGAGTGACGCTCGGCATCCGGCAGTGGATCGTTGTGCAGTAGCGCCATGTAGCCGTCGTTGGGAGTCCACTCGATCCTGACGGCCACCGGGATGCCGGCGTTCATGACGACGTCGAAGTTGTGATACCAGCCAGCCCAGTTCTGGCGCCAGCGATCCAGCACCAGCTTGCCGTCGACGTACACCTTGAAATAGCTGCTGCCGTAGAGCTGGAACTTGTGATTGCCGGCCTTCGCGGATTCCAGCGTGCCTTCCCAGGTCACCGTCTGGTTGGCGAGAATGTTGGGCGGCGAGCCCGTGGGCGGCTCCTTCGCCACGAGCAGTTCCTTGGGCCAGCTGAAGCGGTCGCGGATGTACTGGTAGTTGATGTCCTTCTCGACGCGCTCGAGCTTCTGCTTCCCGTCGATGTAGTAACGTGCCGTGAAACCGCCGTCCTTGCCCGCCACGTCGCGGATCTTGAGGTCGCGCGAAGCAAGCCCATAAGGCTTCGGATCGCCGAGCCGCGTGATGCCATTGTTGTCCCACAATACGCCGTAGTTGCGCGTCGACACCACGAACGGCACGCCAATGTCCATGTTGTGCTGGGCGAGTTCGACGTCTTCGCCGTTCAGGTTCATCTGCGCGTTCTGATGCTGCCCGGAGCCATAGAAGGCTTCGTCGGTGCCGGCGTTGAAGCGTTGACTGACCCCGGCTTCTGTCTTGCGGAACGGCTCTTCGGCCAGTAGCGGTTTGCCGGCGAGATCGGTGAAGCTCACGGCACCATTGGCGAGCGACACCTGCGCGGCGATCTGGGAGGTTTCGAGCACGACGTCGCCGTCCCGCTTCTGCACCTTGAACGCCACCGGCTTCGGCGCTGTATCGACCACCATGAGGCTCTTGGGCAGGTCGAGGTTCGAATCGGTCACCGACGTGACACGCACGATGCGGTCGGTCCTGACTTCCAGGCGCACACGGCGCGTGGCGCCATCGGCCGGCGCCACCACGATGCCTGACTCGTTCTGGACGAACGACCCTTCCGGCGCCTCGGCTGCACAACCTGCAAGCACGAGCACGCACATCCATCTCGTCAGCATCTTCATGGGACCCCTTTGGACACGATTCGAATTTTTGGGCCCGGGAATTCTAACGAGACCGGCGACTGCGGTCCGAAAGGAAAGGGCCGGAAGGCGAGCCTTCGCGTCGTGGGGGCGCCGCGGGAGTCTCGCCTTCCGGCACGTCGCAGCTGCATGGCCTGCAACCCGCGATTTCCCGGATGAAAGTACAATGCTCTAATGAAAATTCAAGATCAAGTGGTTTTGGGGCAGAATCCCCCGCCGGTCATTACCACTAAAACCAAAGAATCCATGGCCACCAAAACCGCTCCCCCGCGCCTTCCGGCGCACGAAACCCCCTCGCGCACCAGTCGCTATCGCGCGCCGGCCCTCGAAAAGGGCCTCGATGTCATCGAATTGCTCGCAGCTGAAAAGTCCCCGCTGAACCTCTCGTCCATATCGCAACGCCTGGGCCGCTCATCCGGCGAGCTGTTTCGCATGCTCCAGGTGCTCGAATTCAAAGGCTTCATCACCACCGCGGAAAACGGCAGTGGTTATGTCCTCACCAACAAGCTGTTTGCGCTGGCCATGGCCCAGGCGCCGGTACGGTCGCTGGTCGAAACCGCGCTGCCCATCATGCGCAAGCTGGTCCAGGACATCGGCCAGTCGGCCCACATCGCGGTGGCCTCGGAGGATCAGATCGTGGTGATCACGCGTATCGAACGCCCGGGAGACCTCGGCTTCTCCGTGCGTATCGGTTACCGGCGCGAGATCGCGTCGGCCACTTCGGGCCTCGTGCTGTTCGCCTACCAGAATGATGAGATCCGTCGCATCTGGCTCAAGCGCTGCCGGCTCAAGGGTGAGGCCGCTGAAAGCTTCGTCGAGCGCGCCAACGTCGTGCGCACCCGGGGATACCACGAAGCTGCGTCGCACTTCGTGCGTGGCATCGTCGATTTGTCCGCACCCATCCTGCGCGACGGCACCGCGGTGGCGGCGCTCACGATTCCGTTCGTGCACAGCAATCCATTGCAGGTCGAGATGGCCGAGGCCGTGGAGTTCGTGCGCGCAGCGGCGAAACAGATATCCAACGAAATCGTTCACGGCGACCTTCCATGAAAACCAGGGCGGCGCTCATCACACCGGGATATTTCTTCGCGACGATTCTCATCGTCGGCCTCTTCTTCATGTGGGGCGTCGCCAACAGCCTCAACGACGTGCTGATCCCGCAATTCCGCAAAGCGTTCCAGCTCGATGACTTCGCTTCGAGCCTGGTGCAGTCCGCGTTCTACTTCGGCTACTTCTGCTTCGCGATTCCCGCGTCGCTGTTCATGCGGCGTTTCGGCTATCGCGCGGCCGTGCTCATGGGCCTCGGCCTCTACGGCTGCGGTGCGTTGCTGTTCCTGCCGGCGGCGCAGGCCAGCCAGTACTACGCATTCCTAATCGCCCTGTACGTGATTGCCAGCGGCCTCGCGTTTCTCGAGACGTCGGCGAATCCGCTCATCGCCGTCATGGGCCCTGCCGATACTGCCGATCAGCGGCTGAACTTCGCGCAGACCTTCAATCCCATCGGCACGATGCTGGGATCGTATGTCGGCGGCCTGTTGATCTTCTCCGACGTGCACTACACGCCCGAGCAGCTGCAGGCTCTGACGCCGGAGGCCTTCGCCGCGTTCCGCGCCTCCGAGCTGGCTTCGGTCAAACTACCCTATATCCTGATTGCCGCCATGGTGATCTTCTGGGGTGTCCTGGTCGCCTGCGCGAAATTTCCGCCGGTCGATCGTGGCCATGGCGTCGCTGGCGAAACCGAGGGCGGCTTCGGTGGCCTCACGAAATTTCCGCGCTACTGGCTCGGCGTGTTCGCACAGTTCGCGTATGTGGGCGCACAGGTGGGGGTGTGGAGCTTCCTGATCCGCTACACGCAGCACAATTTTCCGGGAACCCTCGAGAAGGACGCGTTGCGCTGGCTGCCGATTTCCTTCGGCATATTCTTCGCCGGGCGCCTCATCGGCACGCTGCTTATGTCGCGCGTGAATGCCGCGAAGTTGTTAGCCAGTTTCGCGGCCATCAACGTGGCCCTGTGCCTCGTCGCGGTGGCTTTTGGCGGGCACGTTGGTCTCACGGCGCTGATCGCCTCGAGCTTCTTCATGTCCATCATGTTCCCAACCATTTTTTCCATGAGCCTGCGCGGTCTCGGCGTGTACACGAAATCGGGATCGTCATTTCTGGTCATGGCCATCATCGGCGGCGCGATATTCACGGCCGCGATGGGCCTGATCTCCCGAGAGAGCACGATCAACGTGGCGTACCTCGTGCCGGCAATCTGCTTCGCGGTCGTGTTCCTGTTTGCGTGGACGTCGCGGCGGGACCCGGTGACGGCTACTGCATGACGCTCGCACGGCGGGAGCTGGGGAACACCGGGCTCGAAGTGAGCGAGCTCGGTTTCGGCGGCGCCGCCATCGGCAACCTGTATCGCGAGCTTGCCGACGACGAAGCAAGCGCCGCAGTGCGCGAGTCTTTCGCCGCGGGAGTTCGCTACTTCGACACGGCGCCGTTCTATGGCTTCGGGCTCAGCGAAGTACGGCTCGGACATGCGTTGCAGGGCGCCCAGACACTGCCGGTGATTTCCACCAAGGTGGGCCGGCGCCTCGTACCCACCGGTCCGCAGGATGCAAGCACAGGCCGCGAGGGATACTTCTCGCCACGCCCGTTCGCACCAGTATTCGACTACGGCTACGAGTCGATCATGCGCTCGCATGCCGAGAGCCTCGAGCGTCTCAAGGTTGCGCGCATCGACATCCTGCTTTGCCACGATATCGGGCACATGACGCATGGCGCCACACATGCCGCGCGAGTCGCGGAGTTTCTCGAGGGTGGCTACCGGGCAATGCGCGAATTGCGCGATGCCGGCACAGTACGGGCCATCGGGCTCGGCGTGAACGAATGGGAGATTTGCGTTGAGCTGCTCGCCAGGTGCGAACTCGATTGCATCCTGCTCGCCGGCCGCTACACACTGCTCGAGCAGCCCGCGTTGGAAACTCTCCTGCCACTATGTGAGCATCGCCGCGTGTCCATCATCTGCGGAGGTCCGTTCAACTCCGGCATTCTCGCGGCCGGCTCGCGCGCGGGCGCGCAGACGCATTACAACTACGCCGCGCCGCCGCCCGCGGTACTCGAACGCGTGACCCGGCTCGAACAGCTGTGCGGAGAATTCTCAGTGCCGCTGCAAGCCGCGGCGCTGCAGTTCCCATTGGGACATCCGCAGATCGCCAGCGTAGTGGCCGGATGCGCCAATGGCGCGGAAGCGCGCAATTGCGCCGCCATGTATTCGCATCCCATACCGCC
>Ga0190271_10000335_pt1 | contig 23299 bp, 23 predicted proteins | sample Popmic356T_FD_133747 | JGI IMG/M metagenome (GOLD analysis project Ga0190271, IMG submission 133747) | Populus adjacent soil microbial communities from riparian zone of Weber River, Utah, USA - 356 T | ecosystem: Environmental > Terrestrial > Soil > Riparian zone | place: USA: Utah | collected...
CAGGCCGGCGAGCCCGCCGCCCACGACGACCGCCCGGCTCACAGCGCCGCGACCGCCCGGACCTTGCCGACGGCCGACAGCCGCGGGCGCTGCGAGAACACGTCGTAGCCCCGGCCGCGCATTTGCACGAGCAGGCCCCCGTAGATCCCGGCGAAGGCACGCACGCAGAGCGCGCTGCGGCGATCGAGCAGCGGCAGGAGTCCGAGTCCGGCTCGCATCAGCTCCTCGGCCCTCCGGCCCTGGTGCTCCATCAGCGCGTGCCAGGCCGGGCTGACCCGGCCGGCGGCGAGGTCGGCCTCGGCGACGCCGAAGCGCTCGAGCTCGTCCTGCGGGAGGTAGACGCGCCCGAGCCGCCAGTCCTCGGCGACGTCGCGCATGATGTTGATCTGCTGGAGAGCGAGCCCGAGCGCCTCGGCGCGAGGCGGGGCGGCGACCGGGTCGCTCGGCTGGTAGACGGCGAGGCACGCGAGCCCGACGGCGCCCGCGACGCAGCGGCAGTACTCGCGGAGCTCGTCCCAGCTGGCGTACCGCGTCTTCTCCGCGTCCATGAGTCCGCCCGAAACGAGGTCGAGAAGAGCGCTCCGCGGCACGCCGTAGCGCTCGGTCGCGTCCGCGAGCGCGATCAGCACCGCGTCGCCGGCAGGCGCGTCTGGCAGCGCCTGCACCGCCTCGCGACAAGCCTCGAGGCCCCGCCGACGCTCGTCGACCGGGAGAGCCGGGTCGTCGGCGATGTCGTCGACCCGCCGCGCGAACGAGTAGAGCGCCGCGACGGCGAGCCGCTTCGGCCGCGGCAGGACGGCGATGCCCCAGGCGAAGTTGCGCGCCTCGTGACGGGTGATGCGGGAGGCCTCGGCGTAGGCGTCTTCGACCTTCATCGCCGCACCAGCTCCCGCGCTACGAGCCGGGCGAACGTGAGGCGAGTCGGCGCCGGGCGGCCGGCGAAGACGTCCCAGCCCGAGCGCTCCAGTGCGTCCAGCGCGGCCAGGCCGCCGCGCGCGTAGAGCGCGACCGAGAGCCCTGCTCGGCCGCCAAGCGCCTGGCGCAACGGCATCCCCTGCTCCAGGAGCGCGCGGGCGCGCCCGCCCTCGAAGCGGAGAAGCTCGGCGACGGGCGCCGTCAAGGGCCCGGCGAGGTCCTCGTCGGCGACGCCGAAACGCCGCAGATCCTCCTGCGGCAGGTACACACGGCCAAGGGAGAGGTCGCGCGGCGGGTCCTGGACGAAGTTGACGAGTTGCAGTCCCGTGCAGACGGAATCGCTCATCGCGACGAGCTCGGTGTCCCCGGCCCGCCCGTAGATGCCGAGCGCCAGGCGGCCGACCGGGTCGGCCGAGTACGTGCAGTACTCGCGCACGTCCTCCCAGGTCTCGTAGCGGCGGCGCGCCTGGTCGATGCGGTTCGCCTCGATCAGGCGACGGAACGGCTCCAGCTCGAGGCCGACGTCGGCGATCGTCGCGTGCAGACGGCGCATGATCTCCGTGCGCGGCTGGCCTTCCAGCTCGCGCTCGAGCTCGTCGAGCAGCGCCTCGCGGTCACCTGGCGCCTCGTCGCCTAGCGTGTCGACGAGGCGGGCGAAGCCGTACACGGCGCGCAGGTGCGGCCGGGCGAACCGCGGCGCCAGCACCGAGACGACCGGGAAGTTCTCGCCGGAGGCCCGCTCGTCGATGCGAGCCGCGGCGAGCTCGGGAGCGTCGAGTAGGCTCGCCGGGGGCATGTCGGCAGACAGTATGGAGCGGCGAACCCTCGGACGCACCGGCGTCGAGATCCCCGTGGTGGGCCTCGGGACCTGGGCGACCCTGGACCTCGCGGACGCCGAGCAGAAGGTGGCGGACGCGGTCGTCGGCGCCGCGTTCGAGGCCGGAACACGGCTCGCCGACTCCTCACCGATGTACGGCCGCGCCGAGCGCGTGCTCGGCCGCGCGCTCGCCGGGCGGCGAGAGGAGGCTCTGGTGGCCACGAAGATCTGGGCACGCTCGGTCGAGGAGGGCCGCGCGCAGCTCGCCGACCAGCTCGGCTTCTTCGCAGGCCGCGTCGACCTCGAGCAGGTGCACAACCTCGTCGCCTGGCACGAGCACCTCGACTGGCTCGAGCGGGAGCGGGACGCGGGCCGTGTTCGCTTCCTCGGAGCGACCCACTACTCGCCCGGCTCTTTCGACGAGCTCGCGCGCGTCATGCGCACCGGGCGGATCGACGCGATCCAGATCCCTCTCAACCCGCGCGAGCGCGAGGCCGAGCGCGAGCTGCTGCCGTTGGCCGAGGAGCTCGGCCTCGGCGTGATCGTGATGCGGCCGCTCGGCGGCGCCGGCTCGCCGATCCCCGCCCCGCCCCGGCACGAGCTCGCGCCGCTGGGCACGGTCACCTGGGCGCAGGCGCTGCTCGGCTGGGCGCTCTCCGACCCGCGCGTCACTGTCGTGATCCCCGCCACGCGGAACCCGGAGCACGCCCGCGAGAACGCCGCTTCGCCGCCCCGGCTCGGGCCGGAGGAGCGCAGTCTCATCGAGCGCCTGGCGGGCTCCTAGAGCCCGACTTCGCGGAGCACTTCGGCGGTGTGCTCGCCCAGCCCGGGCACCGGGCCCGACGCAGGCCGCTCGCCGTCCACGAGGAACGGGCTGCCGATGACCGGGATCTGACCGACCGGCGAGTCGACCTGGACGACGAGCTTGTTGTGCGCGAGCTGCGGGTGCTCGACCACCTCCGGCACGTCGCGGACGGCGCCACAAGGGATCCGCGCCGCCTCGAGCAGCTCGAGCCACTCCGCCGCGGGCCGCGCGCCGAAGAGCTCCTCCAGCAGCGGCTCCAGCACGGCGCGGTGCTCGACGCGGTCCTCGTTGGTCCCGAAGCGGGCGTCGTCGAGAAGATCCCTGCGGTCGATCACCTCGGCGCAGAGCGCGCGCCAGTGCTCGCTCGAGAGGACGGCGAAGCCGAACAGCCTCCCGTCACCGGCCGGGAAGGGCCCGTAGGGACAGAAGTGCGGGTGCCGCATGCCCGTCCGCGCCGGCGCTTCCTCCCGGTGCCACCACATGTGCGGGAAGTAGCCGAGCCAGTCGACCATGGTGTCGAAAAGCGACACGGAGACCCGCGTCCCCTCGCCGGTCGCAGCGCGTTGGTTGAGCGCCGCCAGCGTGGCCACCGCCGCGTAGCTCGCGGCGCCGACGTCGCAGACGGAGATCCCGACGCGCGCCGGCTCCGCGGGGGAGCCCGTCACGGCGATCAGCCCCGCCTCGCCCTGCATGACGAGGTCGTACGCGTTCTTGCGGGCGTACGGCCCGTCCGGGCCGTAGCCGGAGATGTCGACGTAGACGACGTCCGGTCGCAGCGCGCGCACCGCCTCTTCCCCCAGACCCACCCGGTCGGCCCACCCGGGCGTGTAGTTCTGGAGCACGACGTCACTGCGTTCGATGAGACGCTCGATCGCGGGCCGGTGCTCCGGGTCCTTGACGTCGAGGGCGACACTGCGCTTGCCGCGGTTCACCCAGACGAAGCCGCTCGAGAGCCCGGCGGCAACGGTGTCCCAGGCGCGCGTCACGTCGCCGCCGTCGGGGCGCTCCACCTTGATCACGTCGGCGCCGAGGTCGGCGAGCAGGCGCGTGGCGAGCGGCCCGGCCAGACCGTTCTCGAAAGCGAGCACCCTGATCCCGTTCAGGAGCGGCATCCGCCTACCCTAATCGGGGAACAAACGGCGGCGACTACCGTTACTCCCTACGACCGCACGCCCAGTGAACGAGGAGGAGCAGTGGCAGAGCTGAACGACAAGGCCCGGGGCCTGATCGACGGGCCGAACCTGGCCTTCCTGTCCGAGGTGATGGAGGACGGCTCGCCGCACGTCAGCCCGGTCTGGATCGATCTCGAGGACGGCTACCTGACCTTCAACACCGCGATCGGGCGGCTCAAGGAGCGGAACATGCGCCGCGACCCCCGGGTGGCGCTCTCCATCGCCGACAAGGACGACCCCTACGACAAGGTCGACATCCGCGGCCGCGTCGTCGAGATCATCCAGGGCGAGGAGGCCGAAGATCAGATCGACTCGCTCGCCAAGAAGTACATCGGTCAGGACACCTACCCCTGGCGGAGACCCGACGAGGTCCGCGTGAAGGTGCTGGTCGAGCCGCTCGTCGTCGCTTGAGCCGGCTCCTCTTCCTGAGCCGGGCCGAGGTCGCCGGCCTCCTGCCCGACGTCCAAGCCCAGCTCGACCTTGTCGAGCGCTCCTACCGCGCGCTGGCCGCGGGCCGCGTCGAGCTGCCGCCGAAGCCGGGCGTGCACCCGCGCAAGGACTCCTTCCTGCACGCAATGCCCGCCTACCTGCGCGACGAGGACGTCGTCACGCTCAAGTGGGTCGGCGGGTATCCGGCGAACAAGGAGAAGGGTCTCCCGTACATCTCCGGGCTGATCATCGTCAACGACGCCGAGACCGGCCTTCCGGTGGCGGTCATGGACGGGGCCGAGATCACCGCGGCGCGCACCGCCGCGGCCAGCGGGGTCTGCATCAGGCGCTTCGCCCCTGACGGCTGGCGCCGGGCGGCGATCCTGGGGTGCGGCGAGCAGGGGCTCTTCCACGCGCGGCTCCTGCACGCGCTCGAGCCGACCGTCGAGATCCGGGCCTGGGATCCCCATCCCGAGCGGATCGCACGGCTCGGCGACCTGGTGGAGCCCGCTACGCGCTGGGAGGAGGCGCTCGCGGGCGCCGAGGTGGTCGTGACCGCCGGGCCGATCGTCGAGGCCCCGCCCTCGCCCTTGCGGCCCGAGCAGCTCGGCGAGCGCTGGCTCGCCCTTCCGATCGACTTCGACTTCTACTTCGGGCCGGACACGGTCGCGGCGGCCGACCTCTTCCTCGCGGACGACGTGGGGCAGTTCGAGTACTACCGCGAGCAGGGGCACTTCCAGAACTGGCCGGCGCCGGAGGGAAACGTCGGCGAGGGCCTCGGGCGAGAAGGCTCGCCGGACCGCGTCGTCTGCTGCAACCTCGGGATCGGCGTGCTCGATGCGGCCTTCTCGCACGCGGTGCTGGAGCGAGCCCGGGCCGCGGGCGCCGGCACCGAGCTCGAGCTGTGAGCCCCGCCGGCTGGCTCGAGACGCTCGAGCTCTCGCTGGCCGCGGACGTGGGGACGGAGGCGCTCGCCACCGGCCTCGTCGTGCTCGCCACGGTCGCCGGCCGCGGCGTCCACCTCGACGAGGACGAGGCCTACGCCGCCGCACGGCGCGCGCTTCTGCTCCTCAGCGCGGGCGGCGACCCGGACCGCGGGCTCGACCTCAACGGCCGGGCCGTGAGCTCGATGGCGGACGACCTGCGCACGGTCGACCGGCAGCTGGCGCTCGAGGACGGCCTCCGGCAGCTGCGGCTGCAGGCGGAAGGGCTCCCCCACGCCAGCGAGGCGCTGCGAGGGCTGACTGACGCCCCCGACCTCGCCTGGCGCGCCTATGCAGCCGGGCTCCTCGCCCAGGCGCTGGCCGAGGACTAGCGGGCCACGATCGTCGCACCCGAGTCGGGGCATCGACTCGGGACGGTGAATGGAGTACCCTCGCGGCAGGCGCCCCCTTTCTCTCGTGGCCGCGCCGAGCCGGCGCGCGTCGCGCCTGAGAGGTTCCGTCAAGTCCAACTGCGAGCAGGGCTTCAGAGAGGAGTCCCTGTGGCGACGTCCGAGACGCTTTCGGCGAACGCGAGCGTCCCTTCGAGGTCCGAGCCCGACCGAAGCGACGTCAGGAGCCTGACGTCGCTCCGGCGCGGTCTCTGGCTCTTCGTCCTCGCCGCCGCCGCCGGCGCGGTCGCCATGACGCTCGCCAACGACGGCCTAGAAGGCCTCGAGACGCCGTACGGGCTGAGGTTCCTGATCGGCCTGGCGTTTGCCGGGAGTGGGCTCTACGCGTGGGCGCGACGGCCGGAGAACCGGCTCGGCCCGCTCATGACCGCCGTGGGGTGCATCTACCTCCTGGCGCAGATCCTCAGCCAGGCGCATGCGTCGACGCTTTTCACGGCTGGCATCTGGATCAGCGACGCCTGGGTCGTCGTCTTCGTAGCCTTTCTCCTTGCTTTCCCGGACGGACGGATCAACGCGAGGTTCGACCTGGTCGTCATCGGGATGTTTGCGCTCATGGCGTTTCCCCTGGAGCTGGCGTGGCTGCTGTTCTGGACCACCGGGGGGAGCCCCGAGAACGCGCTGGCGGTCTGGCCGAATCCCGCCCTCGCGGACAATGTCGACTCCGCGCAGAGGGCTCTCGTCATGTTCGCCTCCGTCGTCCTCGCGATCACATTGGCTCGGCGCTGGCTCCTTGCCAGCCCGCCGCTCCGACGAGCGCTCGTGCCCATCCTGGTCGGCTCGGTCGGCATCCTCCTGAGCTCCGTGCTCCTCGGTCTCGACAAGTTCCAGATCGAGTTTCCGACGGCGAGGTGGGCGGTCCTCGTGGCCTACATCGCGATCCCGCTCGTCGTCCTGGGCGGCATCCTCCGCTCCCGGCTTGCACGCTCGACCGTCGGCGACCTCTTCGTCGAGCTCCGCGCGGATCCGTCACCGACCGAGCTCCGTGAGGCACTCGCGCGGACCCTGCGCGACCCGTCGCTGAGCCTCGCGTACTGGCTCCCGCAGTTCCGAAGCTGGTCCGACCTCGACGGCCGGCCGGTGGAGCTGCCCGCGGAGGGCGGCGACCGGGCGGCGACCATGATCGACCGGAAGGGGGAGCTCGTGGCGGCCCTGGTCCACGATCCCGCGCTGGTCGGTGAGCCCGAGCTGCTCGACGCAGTCAGCGCGGCGGCCGGGATCGCAATCGAGAACGGGCGGCTGCACGTCGAGCTGCGGGCACGCCTGGAGGAGCTGCGGGGATCGCGTTCGCGGATCATCGAGGCCGGACAGAAGGAGCGGCAACGACTGGAGCGCAACCTGCACGACGGCGCCCAGCAGCGGCTGATCGCCCTCTCGCTAGAGCTGAGCCTGCTCGAGCAGGAGCTGGGACCCCACGCTGACGCCGGCCTGCGGCTGGCGCAGGCGAGGCGCGAGATCGCGACCTCGCTCGGGGAGCTGCGCGAGGTAGCGCGCGGGATTCACCCGGCCGTCGTCAGCGGACACGGGCTTGCAGTCGCTCTCGAGCAGCTCACGGCGCGTGCGCCCGTGCCTGTTCGCCTGACCGTCGCCATCGAGGAACGCCTGCCGGAGCAGGTCGAGGTCGCGGCCTACTACCTCGTCTCCGAGAGCCTCGCGAACGTCACGAAGCACTCAGGCGCCTCGTCCGTCAGCGTCGGCGTCAGCCGGGCGAACGACCAGGCGGTGATCGAGGTCATGGACGACGGGGTCGGCGGGGCGGACACCGAGCGCGGCACCGGGCTGCGCGGCCTCGCCGATCGCGTCGAGGCGCTGGGGGGACGCCTTCGGGTCTGGAGCCCGAACGGTGGCGGCACCCGGGTCAGGGCGGAGATTCCGTGCGCGTCGTGATCGCCGAGGACAGCGTCCTCCTGCGCGAGGGGTTGACTCAGCTGTTGGAGAAGAACGGGCTCGAGGTCGCGGGCAGCTGCGAGGACGCCGACGACCTGCTGTTGAAGGTGCGCAGCTACTCGCCCGACGTCGCCATCGTCGACGTCCGGCTCCCTCCGACGCACAACGACGAAGGGCTCCGCGCGGCCCTCGAGATCCGGGCGCGCCATCCGGACGTGGGTGTGCTCGTGCTCTCGCAGTACGTCGAGGTGGGCCTCGCCATGAGGCTGCTCGCCGACTCGGCCGAAGGCGCCGGCTACCTGCTCAAGGACAGGATCAGCGACGTCGAGGAGTTCGTCAGCGCGGTCCGGCGGGTCGCGGACGGCGGCTCGGCGATCGATCCGACCATCGTCTCGACGCTCCTCTCCCGGCAGCGTGACGACGACCCGCTCGCCGCGCTCACGCCTCGCGAGCACGAGGTGCTCGAGCTCATGGCCGAGGGCCGCTCGAACCAGGGGATCGCGGACAAGCTCGTGCTCTCGGTCCGTGCCGTCGAGAAGTACGTCTCGAGCATCTTCGGCAAGCTCGGTCTGCCGTCGAGCGGGGGCGACTCAAGACGGGTCCTCGCCGTGCTCCTCTACCTGCGGTCCTAGACCCACCAGAAACCCGCACCCCGAAGCGGCCAGTTATCCGCCTTCCGTGCGCCGGCCTGGCCTGCGAGCGTCGGTAGCCATGATCGTCGCCCTCCGCCGAGCATTCCTGATCGCGATGCCCCTGGCCCTTGCGGTCGTCCTGTGGTTCCACCCGCCCGGCGCCGACGACGGCGTCTACGAGGGCATTCGCCACGACTCCGACGCCTGGCTCTTCGTGCACAGCACGTTCCTGTTCTTCATCCCGCTGATGGCGCTCGCCGTCTTTCTGCTCCTGCGCGGCCTGCAGAGCCGCGCAGCGACCGTGAGCCGCGTCGCCCTCATCGTCTTTCTCGTCTTCTACACCGCGTACGAGGTGACCGTGGGGCTCGGGACGGGCATCCTCACCGACTACGCCAACAGCCTGCCGGCCGCGGAGCAGGCAGTCGTCGCCGACGCCATCCAGCACTACAACGAGGACAACATCCTCGCCGATCCGCTGTCGGTCTCGCTCGTCGCGGGAGTTCTGGGCTGGATGGTGGCAATGGTGGCGGCCGCGGTCGCCCTGCGGCGCGCCGGAGCCGGCTGGCCCTTGACCGTGCTCGTCGGGCTCAGCGCTCTCTTCGCGATCCATCCCCCGCCCGTCGGCCCGGCCGCGCTCGTGTGCTTCGCGCTGGCCGCCGTGCTGATCGAGCGCCGTTGGGCGCTCCTGGCTCGGCGGGAGACCGCCGTCGCTACCGGACCCCCGCAAACCGCCTCCTGAGAGGAGCTGCGATGAAGACCCCCGTCATCCAGAACGAGCCCGACGAGCCCCAGGCTTCCGGGCCGGCCGCCCCGCCGCCCGAAGCGCCGAGAAGGCCGACCAACCTGGCCGGACGGATGGGCCGCTGGAGCGCACAGCACCGGAAGACCGCCATCTTCGGCTGGCTCGCGTTCGTCGTCGTCGCATTCGCGGCCGGCATCGTCAGCGGTACCACCAAGATCGAGCAAGCTACCTCCGGCGTGGGGGAGTCGGGTCGCATCGACAAGCTTCTCCACGAGGAGTTCGTGCAGCCCGCCGGCGAGAGCGTGCTCGTCCAGAGCGAGTCCCTGACCGTCAAGGACCCGGCGTTCGCAGCCGCCGTCGAGGACGTCGTCGCCAGAGTCTCGAAGCTCGAGGCAGTTACGGCTGTCGAGTCGCCGCTCGACCCCGAGAACACCGGCCAGATCGGCCAGGCCGGGCACGCGGCGCTCATCGACTTCGAGATCCGAGGCGACCCCGATGACGCGACGAAGAAGATCGATCCTGTCGTCGCCGCCGTCGACGACGCTCAGGCGGCGCATCCGGAGCTGTTCATCGGCTCGTTCGGCGTCAGTGCTTCGAAGGAGGTCGAAGCCGCTTTCCTGGACGACCTCAAGAAGGCCGGGCTTCTCTCCATCCCGGTGACCCTGATCATCCTCATCGTCGTCTTCGGAGCCCTGGTAGCGGCGGGCATCCCGCTCCTGCTCGCGCTCACCGCGATCATCGCGACGTTCGGGCTGGTCGCTCTCCCGACCTCGCTCATCCCGATCGACGAGGTCACCTACGAGCTCATTCTCCTGATCGGGCTCGCGGTCGGCGTCGACTACTCGATGTTCTACTTGAAGCGCGAGCGGGAGGAACGCGCCGCCGGGCGCAGCGAGGAGGCGGCGCTCGAGGCGGCCGCAGCCACCTCCGGCCGCTCGGTGCTGATCTCCGGGCTGACCGTCATCGTCGCAATGTCCGGAATGTTCCTCGCCGGGATCCAGGGCATGTCGGCCTTCGCCATAGGCACGATCCTGGTGGTCGCGGTGGCCATGCTCGGGTCGCTCACGGTCCTGCCGGCCACCCTCTCCTGGCTCGGCGACCGAGTCGAGCGAGGACGCGTTCCCTTCGTCAGCCGCCTCCGCCGCGATGACGGCGAAGGCCGGATCTGGGGAACGATCGTCGGCGCCGTCCTGCGGAGACCAGTGGTCTCGGCCCTCCTCTCGGCGGGACTGTTGCTGGCGCTCGCCGTGCCGGCGCTGCAGCTGCGTACCGTGCAGCCCGGCATCGAGACGTACCCGCAGTCCCTGCCTTCGATCCAGACGTACAACCGCATCCAGGCGGCATTCCCCGGCAGCGAGATCCCTGCAGGCGTCGTCGTCAAGGCGGCCGACGTCAACGCGCCGCAGGTGCAGGAGGCGATCGGCCAGCTCGAGTGGCGGGCCCTCTCCAGCGGGCAGATGCATGAGCCGATCACGGTCGACGTCAACGAGGCAGGGACGATCGCCACCGTCGCCATCCCCGTCGATGGCAAGGGGATGGACGCGGCCTCGGAGGCGGCGCTCGCGACCCTCAGGGAGGACATCGTCCCGGTAACCGTCGGCGCGCTCCCGGGCGCCGAGGTCGGAGTCACCGGGGCGACTGCCCAGTCGAAGGACTTCAATGACAAGCTCGGGTCCGTCGCTCCCCTGGTGTTCGGATTCGTGCTCCTGCTCGCCTTCGGGATCATGCTGGTCGCCTTCCGCTCGCTCGTGATCGCGGTCAAGGCGATCCTCCTCAACCTCCTCTCCATCGCCGCCGCCTACGGGGTGATGGTGCTCGTCTTCCAGCACGGCTGGGGTAAGGGGCTGCTCGGCTTCGAGTCCACGGCGGGCATCGACGCCTTCCTGCCCATCTTCATGTTCGTGATCCTCTTCGGCCTCTCGATGGACTACCACGTCTTCATCATCAGCCGCATGCGCGAGGCGTACGACCGCGGCATGAGCACCGACCAGGCGATCTCTCACGGGATCAGGACGACGGCCGGAGTGGTGACCAGCGCGGCGATCGTGATGGTCTGCGTCTTCGCGGTCTTCGCGACGCTCTCGATGCTGATCTTCAAGCAGTTCGGCGTCGGGCTCGCCGCGGCGATCCTGATCGATGCGACCATCGTCCGCGCCGTGCTCCTGCCCGCGTCGATGAAGCTGCTGGGCGACTGGAACTGGTACCTGCCCAGCTGGCTCGAGTGGCTCCCGCACCTCGAGCACGGCGAGGACCTCGAGCCTGTCAAGACGCGGGCCGTCCCGAGCGCCTAGGCAACTCGCCTTGACCAGCGCCGCGCACCGTCGCGCCGAATCCAGCAGGGCCGCCCCAGGAAGGATCGGGGCGGCCCTGCGCACCGAGGCGGGCCTGGCGCGGGTCGCGCTCGGCATTGCGGCGCTCCACGTGGTGGACGACAACTTCCTCCAACCCCAGCCCGGCACGTCTGCCGCCGACCACCTCGCCGGCGGCCTCGTGCAGGCCGGCCTCTTCGTTCTGTTCGCCTGGGCCTACCCGCGCCTCCGGCCGGGCCTGCGCGGGACGCTCGCGATCTTCGTCGGGCTCTTCATCGCCATCATGGGCATCGGAGAGGCCGGCTACTACACCCGGGAGAACGGCCCGTCCGGAGACGACTACACCGGGCTCCTGGCCATCCCCGCCGGCGTGCTCCTCGTCGGAATCGGCCTGGTGACGCTTTGGAGGTCGAGGAAGGGCGGCAGCGTGGCCCGCCGCTACCTGCGGCGCGCTCTCCTGACAGTGGCCTTCCTCCTCTGCACATACGTGGTCGTCTATCCGGTCTCCGAGGTCTACGTGGTCACCCACGCAGCGCGCGCCTACGTGCCGACTCCGCAGCTCGGGACCGCGTACGAGGACGTTTCCTTCACGACGAGCGACGGGCTCAGGCTCGAGGGCTGGTACGTGCCGACGAAGAACGGCGCGACCGTGATCGTCATCCCCGGCCGCAAGGGGCCGCAGAAGCCCGCCAGGATGCTCGCCGGGCACGGTTACGGCGTCCTGCTCTTCGACCGGCGCGGTGAGGGCGAGAGCGAAGGCGACCCGAACGGACTCGGCTGGGCGGGCACGCGCGACGTGGAGGCGGCGATCGCATTCCTGCGCGAGCGGCCCGAGGTGGACGAGGACCGGATCGGCGCGCTCGGCCTCTCGGTCGGCGGCGAGGTCCTCCTCCAGGCCGCCGCCGAGGTCGATGGGCTTCAGGCGGTCGTCTCCGAGGGCGCGGGCATCCGGTCGGTCCGAGAGGCGGTGGACCTACCCGGACTGGACTCGTGGATCGTCACCGGGGTGATCGGGCTGACGACCGCCGCGACCGCGGCCTTCACGAGCGACCTGCCGCCGCGCGGCCTCAAGGATCTCAGCGCCGAGATCACCATCCCCGTGTTCTTCATCCACGCCACTCCCGGACAGGGAGGCGAGAACCTGACTCCGACCTACTACGAGGCGGCGAGCCAGCCCAAGCAGCTCTGGGCCGCCGACGGCGGGCATACGGGCGCGATCGACGCCGAGCCGCAGGAGTACGAGCGGCGGGTCGTCGGCTTCTTCGACGACGCCTTGCTGGGCGGTAACTAGAGGCTTGATGTGAAACTCCGCCGGGCCGGATGACGCCCCAGACGCTTCTCCGGCTCAGCACGTTCGCCCGCGACACGTAGCGCTGCTACGCGCCGCGAACGACCGCACTGCCCGGTTTGGTCTGGAGCGCCCCCGACGTCGGCTGAATTTCACATCAACCCTCTAGCTCCTGTCGGCCGGCGACTGGGCATAGGGCGGGAGCTCGAGCGCCGCCTCATACGCGGCGCGGTCGTGGACCGGCTCGCCGTGCGAGACGATCACGTGCTCGAACGGCAGCTCGAGGAGCGCGCGGAGCGCCGGCAGCGCCCGCTCCTCGTGCCACGGCGTCGCCCACACCTGGAGCCGGCCGCCCGGCGCCGTCAGGGCATCGGCGAAGACGAGAGCGCGCTGCTCGGGGAGCCAGGCGGGTGTCTCGTTGCGGCCGCGCCCGTCGTAGAGCGCAACAAGGCCGCCGGGCAGCTCGTCGCCCGGCTCCACAGCCTCCAGCTCGACCTCCGGGACGTCGTGCCGGAAGAAGAGCTGCGGCCCGTAAGCCCGGGCTCCGTAGCGCTCGACGAACCTGTCGACGTCGCGGACGTGATCCGGCTTGAGAACGACCACCGCCGTAGGCGGGTCGGCATCGAGCCAGCGCCACACCGGATCCTCATCCTGCGGCGGCGCGAGCGGGTCGAGAAGAACGACCTCGCCACCGGAACGCACGCAGGTCGAGGCGACCGGCGGGTTCCAGTCCACCTCCGGCGACCAGTCGGGATGGGTAAGCCGCCAGATCCACAGGCCCTCCGCGACCTCCTGCACCTGGGAGCGCTCAGACACGGATGCGCTCTCCCGCTGGATCCCACAGCGGCTCCTCGGCGATCGACCCCTCCACCCACTCGCCGAAGATCTCCACGTCGACGCGGCATCCCGGCTCGGTCGCGGCCGCGGGCACGTAGGCGTAGGCGATCGAGCGCTCCACCGAGTAGCCATAGCCGCCGCTCGTCACCCGACCGACGATCTCCCCGTCCATCCGCACCGGCTCCGAGCCGAGCGCGACCGCGCGCGGCTCGTCGAGAACGAGGCACGCGAGCCTCCGGTCGAGCGGCCGGTCCTGCGCGGCGACGAGCGCCTCCCGCCCAAGAAAGTCGCCCTTGTCGAGCTTGACGGCGAAGCCGAGGCCGGCCTCGTATGGGGTCTCGTCGGGCGTGATGTCGGCGCCCCAGACGCGGTACCCCTTCTCCAGCCGCAGGGAGTCGATCGCTTTGTAGCCGCCGGCGACGAGACCGTGCTCGCGACCCGCCTCCCAGAGGGTGTCCCACATCCTGCGCCCGAACTCCGTCGGGCAGTAGAGCTCCCAGCCGAGCTCGCCGACGTACGTCACGCGCACGGCCAGGCAGGGGACGGAGCCGACGCTGAGCTCCCTCGCCCGCATGTACGGGAACGCTTCGTTCCCCAGGTCGTCGTTCGTTAGCGGCTGCAGCAGCTCGCGGGCGGCCGGGCCCCAGAGGCCGAGGCAGGCGAAGCGCGAGGTGACGTCCTCCACGAGCACGGAGCCGTCGTCCGGCGCGTGCGCGCGGATCCAGGCCGCGTCGTGCTGGCCGAAGGCCGTGCCCGTGACGATGCGGAAGCGCTTCTCCCCCAGTCGCGTCACGGTGAAGTCGCACTCGATCCCACCGCGCGGGTTCAGCATCTGCGTGTAGGTGACGGCGCCGACATCGCGGGCGACGCGGTTGGCGCACAGCGACTCGAGGAAGGCGGCCGCGCCCGGCCCGACGACGTCGAGCTTGGCGAACGACGTCTCGTCGAAGAGCGCTGCCCCCTCGCGGCAGGCGCGGTGCTCCGCCCCGATCGCGGGCGACCAGAGCCGCCCCGCCCAGCCGCGCGGCCGCAGCGACTCGTCCCCGTGCGCGGCGTTGGGCTCGAACCAGTTCGCGCGCTCCCAGCCGGACTTCTCGCCGAAGGCCGCGCCAAGCTCCTGCAGCCGCTCGTATGCCGGTGAGACCCGCAGGGGCCGGCCCGCCTCCCGCTCGTGGCCTGGGTACTTGACGTCGTAGTACGTCGAGTAGACCTCCACGGTGCGGGCGAGCGTGTAGGCCTGGCTCCGATAGGCGGCGCCGAAGCGCCGGGAGTCCATCTCCCAGACGTCCAGGCTCGGGACGCCCTCGACGATCCACTCGGCCACGAGCTTCCCCATTCCGCCCGCGCCGGCGAGCCCGTGCGCGCAGAAGCCCGACGCGACCCAGAAGCCGCGCACGTCCGACTCGCCGAGGATGAACTCGCCGTCCGGGGTAAAGGCCTCGGGACCGTTGACGAGCTTCACCACCTCGGCCTCCTCGAGCTCCGGCACGCGCACGATCGCGTTCGTCATCAGCTCCTCGAAGCGCTCCCAGTCCTCCTCGAGGAGCTGCCCGTTGAAGTCGGGCGCGATCCCGTCGAGGCCCCAGGGCGCCGGGTTGCGCTCGTAGCCGCCCATGACCAGGCCGCCGGACTCGCCGCGGAAGTAGACGAGGAGCGAGGGATCGCGCATGGTCGGCACGTCGAGCGGGACGCCGCTCGGCTTCGTGATCAGGTACTCGTGGGCCATCGGGATCACGGGAACGTTCACCCCGGCGAGCCGGCCGATCTCCCCGGCGAACATGCCCCCGGCGTTGACGACCACGCCGGCCCCGACGGAGCCCTTGTCCGTCTCGACGCCGGTGACGCGGCCGCGCTCGACTCCGATCGCGGTGACCCGTGTGTTCGTGGCGAGCTCGGCACCGCCGCGCCGCGCGCCCTCGGCCAGCGCGAACGTGAGCTGGCTCGGGTCGATGTAGCCGTCGGTCGGCAGATAGGCCGCCCCGAGGACACCCTCGGTGGACATCGGCGGGAAGAGCCGCTGCGCCTCCTCGGCCGAGACCAGCTCGAGCGGAAGCCCGAACGTCTTCGCCCAGCCGGCCTGGCGGGCCAGCTCCTCCATCCGCTCCTGCGACGAGGCGAGTCGCAGCGAGCCGACCTCGTGCCAGCCGGTTTCGAGCCCCACCTCGTCGGCGAGCGTGCGGTAGAGGTCGACCGAGTCCATCATCATCCGCGTCAGGCTGAGGGAGCCGCGGAGCTGGCCGACGAGCCCCGCCGAGTGGAACGTCGAGCCGCTCGTCAGGTCGGCCCTCTCCACGAGCAGGACGTCGTCCCAGCCCAGCTTCGTCAGCCAGTAGAGGATCGACGCGCCGCCGACACCTCCGCCGATGACGACCGCTCGTGCCCGGTCTCGCATGCGCGAGCTACCCTAAACGCATGCGCGTCGTCGCCTCCTCGGAGGCCGTCGCATTCGTGCGCGAGCGCGGCGGAAGGCTGTTTCTGTGGCCGCGCTCGGCGCGCTGCTGCCGCTCCGTCATGTGGCTCGAGAGCTCCACCGAGCCCGACCACGACCGCGAGTTCCGCCGGGTGCCGGCGGACGGCTTCGAGCTCTATCTGCCCACGCAGATGCGGCAGCCGCACGAGCTCGAGCTGGCGCTGCGCTGCTTTCCCCGCCCCCACGTCGAGGGGTACTGGGACGGCTGCGCCTGGATCGTCTGATCCGGGGCAGGGACCTCTGCACCTCCCGCCTCCGTAGTCCGGGCATGCCCCGATCCGTGCTCGTCTCGATCATGCTCGGGCTCGCGGCGGTCTTTGCGGCCACCGCGCACGCCGACGGGCTGCCCGTCGAGGGCATCGACCTCAGTCGGGCAGGCGTCGCCGCCCCCGATCCCATGTCGCCGCGATATGTCACGCTTCCGGCAGGCTCGGACACCGTCGTGGCGGCGGTCTCGCAGGTCGGCGGGCAGGTGCGCCGGTCGCGCGTCGTCGACGGCACGTTCACTATTCCGGCGGTCGCCTACGACGGCTCGGCCGGCGGGCTCTCCGCGGACGGCCGCACGCTCGTCCTGATCAACCCACGAACCGGCTTTCCGCGTCGCGTCACCACCCTCGCCGTCTTGAACACCCGGCGACTGAGGGCTCGGGACGTCATCAGGCTGAAAGGCGACTTCAGCTTCGACGCGATCTCGCCGGACGGAAGGCTCCTCTACCTCGTCCAGTACCTGTCGCAGCGCGATCCGACTCGCTACCTCGTACGGCTCTACGACCTCGAGGCGGGGCGGCTGCTGCCCGAGCCGATCATCGACCCCCGCGAGGTCGGCGATGTGATGCGGGGGACGCCGATCACGCGCGCGGCGAGCCCAGACGGTCGCTGGGCCTACACCCTGTACGACGGCGCGGGCGAGCATCCGTTCATCCACGCGCTCGACACAGTCGCGCGGACGGCACGCTGCATCGACCTGCACGGGCTGATGGGATTCGGCCTGCTCTCCGAACTCCGCCTCGAGCCTTCGCCGGACGGCGGCAGCCTGTCCGTCGTGCACCCGGCCTTCGAGCGGCCGCACGCCGTCGTCGACCTGCAGACCTGGAAGGTCAGCGAGCCGGAGGCGCCGGCCAAGCCGACGCCGGCGTCCACGGTCCCGCCCGACGAGAACGACGACGGAGCGCCGATCGCCCTGCTCGCCGGCGCCGCGGTGCTCGCGCTCGCCCTCCTCGTCGCGCTCCGGCGCCTGCTGAGACGCCGCCTCCGCCGCCCTGCGGAGCCGGCCGACGTGCTCGGATCCGCCCTGCTCGACGGTGCCCCGCATCGCCTCGCGGAAGGCGGACGCGAAGAGCACGAGCCGGAGCGCCCGCGCGTTCTCGTGCCGTAAGGCGCCGTAGTCGCGCTCGAGCAACACGGCGTTTCTAGACTGGCGGACGCCGTGGGCGCACGCGCACTGATGTTCGACTTCAACGGGACGCTCTCCGACGACGAGCCGCTGCTCTACGCCATCCTCGCCGACCTCTTCGCCGAGCAGGGATACCCGCTCTCCGAGGACGTCTACTACGAGCGGCTCGCCGGCCTCTCCGACCCGGAGATCGTGCGCCTGTGGCTCGGCGAGGACCACCCCGCGGTGGATGCCGTCCTCGCCGAGCGAATCGCGCGCTACCGGGCGCAGGTGGCCGACGGCTCGACCATCTCACCGGCTGCCCGTGAGGCCGTGGGCCACGCCGCCGGGCTCGTCCCGATCGCGGTGGTGTCGGGCGCCCACCGCGCCGAGGTCGTGCCTGCGCTGCAGGCGGCCGGCCTCGGCGACGCCTTTACGGTCGTGGTCACGATCGAGGACGTCGAGCGCGGGAAGCCCGACCCGGCCGGCTACCTGCTCGCTCTGGAGCTCCTGGGCGGTCGGCTCCGGCCGGAGGAGGTGACCGTCTTCGAGGACACGGAGGCCGGCGTGGCCTCCGCGAAGGCGGCACGGATGCGCTGCGTCGCGATCCCGGGAACGCACACGCCGGAGCGGCTCGCCCTCGCGGACGAGCTCGCTCCGGCGCTTGATCTCGAAGCCGTGAGGCGGGCGCTCAGCTAGCTGCCGCGTGCCGCGGGCAACTCCACGCGCTTCTGGAACTCCTCCTCGTAGCGCTCCAGCTCCTCCTCGGTGCCCATCCGCACCGGCCCCTTGAACCAGCGCTTGGCGGACAGGAACCACCAGCCGCCGAAGACCAGGCCGATGACGGCGAACCAGATAATCGTGTAGTTCGTCAGCTCCCAGGAGAAGTCGCTCTCCCAGGGCAGGCCGGCCTTGTAGAGCGGGAAGACGAACAGGACTGTCACCAGCGCGACCCAGAGGATCGCGATCCAGTCGACCAGCTTGTACCACCTGCCGAGGCTCCAGGCCCGCTCCTCCTGCCACTTGTCGCCGAGGCGGAGGCGGAGGATGACCGGGAGGATGAAGGCGATGTACAGGCCGATCACGGAGATCGCCGTCCCTGCTGCGTAGCCGACGAGGTAGTTCCACACCGCCGGGATCATGAGGATCGCCGAGAAGAGCGCGATCCCGAACACCGACCACACCGGAACGCGGTGACGGGAGACGCGCCGCCAGAGCTGATGCCCGGGCACCGCACGGTCGCGGGAGAACGCGAACATCATCCGCGACGCCGACGTCGTCGAGGCGGTGACGCAGAAGAACTGCGCGACGACGCAGATGAAGAGCAGGACCTCGGCCCAGTTCTGGCTCATCGACTCCGTCCAGATCCAGGGGACGACGGCGCCGATGTTGTCGAGCGCGCCCTGCGTGTCGGGGATGGCAAAGGTGACCGCCAGCAGGAGGACCCAGCCGAAGATCATCGAGACGAACACCGACGTCCACATCCCGGTGGCCGCCATGCGTGAGGCCTTGTTCGTCTCTTCGGCCGTATGCGCCGAGGCGTCGAAGCCGGTCATCGTGTACTGCGCCATCAAGAGCCCGAGCCCGAACACGAACCAGAAGATCGGGCTGCTGAAGCCTGTCGCTCCGTCGCCGTACCCCGAGTTGTTCACGGTCTCCGTGAAGACGTACGAGACCGACTGGTGCCTATCGGGGACGATGATGAGGACAGCGACGATGACCGCGACGCCCACCATGTGCCACCACGCGGAGATCATGTTCAGCCCCGACGTGATTCGAATGTTGAAGACGTTGATCAGGGCAGCCGCGGCCAGGAAGGCGAAGTAGAGGATGTAGACCTGGGTGTTGTACGAGACGCCCCAGTCGTCCATCCGCCCTCCGTAGTCGAACCAGTACGTGAAGAGGACCTGGGCGAAGGTCGCGAGGCCATAGCCGATGGCAGCTGTGACGGCGACCTGGCCGATCAGGTTGAACCAGCCGGTGGCCCAGCCCCAGCCCGGGCCTCCCATCTTCGAGGCCCAGTAGTAGAGGCCGCCGGCCGTCGGGTAGGCCGAGGCGATTTCTGCCATCGCGAGAGCGATGATCGTCGCCATGACGCCGACGAGCAGCCAGCCCCAGGTCACAGCGACCGGGCCCCCACGTTCGAATGCCACGAAGTACGAGGTGAGGCACCCCGCCAGGATCGAGATGATCGTGAAGCTGATCGCGAAGTTGCGGAACCCGCCCATCGCCCGAAAGAGCTCCTGGGCGTAGCCGAGCTTGTGGAGGGTCTTCTCGTCCTCCGACGTGTAATAGCCCCCGGTTTCAGGCCCTTGGGTCATTTACGCCTCCTCCGTTCGGCGGCCTTGGCTCGGGGTTTCTACGCCTTCCAGGGAGTTCCTGTCAAGCCAGCAGGACGACGTAGACTCCCGGCCATGCTCAAGACGGACGAGCTGGCACAGGCGGTCGCGGACGGCTCGATCGACACCGTCATCGTCGCCTTCACGGACATGCAGGGGCGGCTCATGGGCAAGCGCCTGCACGGTGAGTTCTTCGTCGAGGAGCACGTGTCCGAGCATGGGGTCGAGGGCTGCAACTACCTGCTCGCGCTCGACATGGAGATGGACCCGATCCCCGGCTACGGGATTGCGAGCTGGGAGCAGGGCTACGGCGACTTCGTCCTTCAGCCCGACTCCGCCACTCTCAGGCGGATCCCGTGGCTCGAGGCGACGGCGCTCGTCCTCTGCGACGTCCTCTGGCACGACGGCAAGCCGGTCGCGCCCTCTCCGCGGCAAGTCCTGAAGCGCCAGGTCGAGCGGGCAGCCGACCTCGGCTTCACGCCCATGTTCGGCTCGGAGCTCGAGTTCTATCTCCTCAAGGAGAGCTACGAGCAGGCGCACGCCCAGCACTACCGCGGCCTGACGCCGTCGGTGCCGTACATCCTCGACTACCACATCCTCGCCACGACCTACGACGAGCCCCTGATCCGCCAGATCCGCAACGGGATGCAGGGCGCCGGCATCAAGGTGGAGACGTCGAAGGGCGAGGCGTGGCCCGGCCAGCAGGAGATCAACTTCCGCTACGCGGACGCGGTCACGATGGCCGACAACCACACGGTCTACAAGAACGGCGCCAAGGAAATCGCGCACCTGAACGGCTGCTCGATTACGTTCATGGCCAAGCCCGACCACGAGTGGATCGGCAGCTCGTGCCACATCCACTCGAGCCTGTGGCGCGAAGGCGAGAGCGCGTTCGCGGGCGAGTCCGACGTCTTCAAGCAGTACTTGGCCGGACAAATCGCCTGCCTCAAGGAGCTGGCGATCTTCGTCGCGCCGACGATCAACTCGTACAAGCGCTTCGCCGCCGGGAGCTGGGCTCCGACCACGCTCGCCTGGGGCCACGACAACCGCACGTGCGGCTTCCGCATCGTCGGCCACGGCGCCGGGCTTCGCGCGGAGACCCGGATTCCGGGCGGCGACGTGAACCCGTATCTCGCCTTCGCGGCGCTCCTGGCCGCCGGCCTGCACGGGATCGAGAACGAGCTCGAGCTGCCGGATGCGCTCGAAGGAAACGCCTACGAGTCGGACGCGGAGCGCTTCCCGTCTTCGCTGCGCGAGGGGATCGCCGCGCTCGAGCAGGGGACAATGGCCCGTCCGGCGCTCGGCGACGACGTCGTCGACCACTACCTGAACTACGCGCGCACCGAGCAGCGCCTCTTCGACGAAGCGGTCACCTGCTGGGAGCGCGAGCGTCTGTATGAACGCGGCTGACGTCGCGGCCGTCCGCTTCGCGCGCCCGACCGACCGGCTCGAGGACCTCCTCCGCTTCTACCAGCAGGGGCTCGGGCTGCAGCGCGTCGACTCCTTCGAGGACCACGCCGGCTACAGCGGCGTCATGCTCGGGCTTCCCGGTGAGGATGTCCACCTGGAGCTGACGACGCATGTGGACGGCAGCCCCGGGCCGGCACCGACGCACGACAACCTGCTCGTCCTCTACCTGCGCGACCGGGGAGTGATCGCCTCGGCTGAAGAGCGCCTGCGCGCGCTCGGGCACGATCCGGTCGAGCCCGAGAACCCGTACTGGAACGACGATCTGACGTTCGAGGATCCGGACGGCTGGCGCGTCGTGCTCCGCTACGTTTCGTGACGATGCGCCCGATCGTCGGGATCACGAGCTACGCGGAGGACGCCCGCTGGGGCGTGTGGGAGGCGCCGGCTGCCCTCATCCCGCTCGCCTACGTGCACGCTGTCGAAGCCGCAGGCGGGCGCGCACTGATCGTCCCGCCTTCCGCCGAGGCCGTGGAGGAGACGCTCGACGCGCTCGACGGGCTGCTCCTCTCGGGGGGCGCCGACGTCGACCCCGAGACCTACGGGGCGGAGGCACACCCGGCGACGAACGGCGTCCACCCCGAGCGCGACAGCGCCGAGCTGGCGCTGCTCGAGGCCGCGCTCGCGCGCGACATGCCCGTGCTGGCGGTGTGCCGGGGCAGCCAGGTGCTGAATGTGGCGCTCGGCGGCGATCTCGTGCAGCACGTACCCGAGCTGGTCGGGCACAAGGGCCACAAGCAGACTCCCGGCGTCTTTGCCGACCACGTCGTCGAGGTTCTCCCGGACACGAAGCTGAGCGAGGTGATCGGGGAGCAAGCGCCCGTGAAGAGCCACCACCACCAGGGTTACGGCCGTTTGGGCGACGGCCTGCGCGAAGCCGCCCGCGCGGACGACGGGACGGTCGAGGCGATCGAGGACCCGGCGCGGCGCTTCACGCTCGGCGTTCTCTGGCACCCGGAGGAGGGCGACGACACGGCGCTCTTCCGCGCGCTCGTCGAGGAGGCGGCGCGCTACCGCGAGGAGCGCGCTTGAACGCCGTCCTCGGAACCCGTTTCGAGACGATGCGGGACAGGGCCTCGTCTTGACACGGGTTCTGAACCCGGCGACCGAGGAGGTCATCCGGGAGGTTCCGGCTGCGAGCGCAGAGGAGACCGACGCTGCGGTCGCCCGGGCGAAGGCCGCCTTCCCGGCCTGGCGCAAGGTCGCGCCGGCCGACCGCGCGCGGCTCCTGCGCGAGCTCGCGACCCGGGTCGAGCTCGCCCGCGACGAGCTGGCGGCGATCGAGTCCGCCAACGTCGGCAAGCCGATCGCCGGAGCGCGCGCCGAGGTGGACATGGTCGCTCAGGTGTTCCACTTCTACGCCGGCGCGGTCGACAAGCACTACGGCGAGACGATCCCGGTCGCGGGCGGCGTCGACCTGACGTTCCGCGAGCCGCTGGGCGTCGTCGGTCTGATCGTCCCCTGGAACTTCCCCCTCAACATCTCGAGCTGGAAGCTCGGGCCGGCGCTCGCCTGCGGGAACACGGTCGTGCTCAAGCCGGCCGAGCTGACCCCGCTCTCGGCGCTGCGGCTGGCCGAGCTGGCGCTGGAGGCCGGCTTCCCGGAAGGTGTCCTCAACGTCGTCTCCGGCAAGGGCTCCGTGGTCGGGCAGCGGCTCGTCGAGCACCCCGACGTGGCCAAGATCGGCTTCACCGGCTCCACGGAGGTCGGGCGCGGCATCATGGCCGGCGCGGCCGCGACGATCAAGCGCGTCACGCTCGAGCTCGGCGGCAAGTCGGCCAACGTGATCTTTGCGGACGCCGACCTCGAGAAGGCCGCGGCGGCTGCGCCGTACGCGGTCTCGACAACGCCGGCCAGGACTGCTGCGCCCGCTCGCGGATCTTCGTCGAGCGCTCCGCCTACGACCGCTTCCTCGAGCTGCTCGTGGACGCGACCCGCGGTGTGAAGGTCGGCGACCCGTCCGACGAGTTGACCGAGATGGGCCCGCTGATCTCGGCGGCGCACCGGGAGACCGTCTCGGGATTCGTCGACGGCGGCGTCGCCTTCCAGGGAGACGTCCCGGCCGCCCCCGGCTTCTGGTTCCCATGCACCGTGGTCGAGGCCACGAACGACGACCGCGTCGCACGCGAGGAAGTCTTCGGCCCCGTCGCCGCCGTGATCCCCTTCGAGGACGAAGCCGACGCCCTGCGTCTGGCCAACGACACGCCGTTCGGGCTCTCCGGCTCGATCTGGACGCGCGACGGTGCCCGGGCGCTGCGCGTGGCGCGCGCCATCGACTCCGGCGTCCTCTCGGTCAACTCGAACAGCTCGGTGCGGGTATCGACCCCGTTCGGCGGCTTCAAGCAGTCAGGCTTCGGACGGGAGCTGGGAATGCACGGCCTCGAGGGCTACTCCGAGGTCAAGAACGTCTACATCTCGACGGAATAGC
>Ga0190271_10000337_pt1 | contig 23270 bp, 21 predicted proteins | sample Popmic356T_FD_133747 | JGI IMG/M metagenome (GOLD analysis project Ga0190271, IMG submission 133747) | Populus adjacent soil microbial communities from riparian zone of Weber River, Utah, USA - 356 T | ecosystem: Environmental > Terrestrial > Soil > Riparian zone | place: USA: Utah | collected...
CTTGCCTTCCACCTTGAGCCCCGAGGGCGTGAAGTCCACATCGCCCTTGTCGCTGTGAAAATGCACGGTGATGTTCTGCTGAACCTTGCGCACACCGCCGATCTGGTACAGAAAGTCCATGTGCCACGACGAGCGGCGGAATTCGCCATCGGTGACGCCCTGCAGGCCTAACTCTTCCTGAACCCGAACGACGTCGCGAATCGCGGTGTCTTCGGCCTTGCGCAGGCCGGCGGCATCGAGCCGCCCTGCCTTGTGCTCCGCGCGCGCGCGGGTGAGCTCGGGCGGCCGCAGCAGGCTGCCCACATGGTCGGCACGGAATGGCGGTTGAGTCAGCGGCATAGTTGCTGTTCCAGCTCGTTGAGGGTGCGGTAACAGGGCAGCACCTGTGCCACGCTCGAATTCGGTTCACGACCGTCGCGTATCGCGGCAATGAACTCGCGGTCCTGCAGTTCGATGCCGTTGAGCGAGACGTCCACTTTCGACACGTCGATGGCGTTGTTCTTGCCGTCGATGAGCTCGTCGTAACGCGCGATGTAGGTGCCGTGGTCGCAGATGTAGCGGAAGAACGTGCCCAGCGGCCCGTCATTGTTGAACGACAACGACAAGGTGCAGATGGCCCCGCTGGCCGCCTGCAACTGGATAGACATGTCCATCGCGATACCGAGGCCCGCGTGAATCGGTCCCTGCACGGCGTTGGCGCGCACGATTTCCGAACGCGCCTGGTATCGAAACAGGTCCACGGTGTGTGCGGCGTGGTGCCACAGCAGGTGATCGGTCCACGAACGTGGCTGCCCCAGCGCGTTCATATTGGAACGACGGAAAAAGTAGGTCTGCACGTCCATCTGCTGGAGCGCGATTTCTCCGGCGACGACCCGGCGATGAATCCACTGGTGCGAAGGATTGAAGCGGCGCGTATGACCGACCATGCAGACGAGCCCCGAACTCTTCGCACGGTCTGCCACGGCCTCGGCATCCGCGAGCGTGTCCGCCAACGGGATCTCCACCTGCACGTGTTTACCCGCGTTCAGGCATTGCAGGGATTGCGCCGCATGCATCTGCGTTGGAGTTGCGAGAATGACGGCATCGACTCCGGGACGGGCCAATGCTTCCGCGAGGTCCGTGGTCGCATGCGCAACGCCGTACTTGCGGGCCACCTCTTGCGTGGGTGCGAGCTGGCGCCCCACCACCGACACCACCTCGACGCCTTCGATCGATTTGCAGGCATCCAGATGCTTCTGGCCGAAGGCGCCGACGCCGGCAATGACTAACTTGATGGGCTTGGTCATGCCTGCGGCTCCAGGATGAGATGACCCACCGCCGTATTCGACGCGGGCACGTGATAGAAGCGGTGGAGCTCGCGCACGGGGCCTTCGAGCGCGCCACGCATGATGAGCCACATCACGAGCTCGATGCCCTCGGAGCCCGCCTCCCGCAAGTACTGCTCGCGCGGGATGCGCGTGAGCGCCTCGGGATCCTTGACAATTCCGTCGAGAAATTTCGCATCGAACTCCTTGTTGATCAGGCCCGCACGCGGACCCTGGAGCTGATGGCTCATGCCGCCCGTGCCCCAGATCTGCACGTTGAGATCCTGGTCAAAGCTGTCGATGGCGCGGCGAATCGCCTTGCCGAGCTGGTAGCAGCGATTGCCCGAGGGCGGCGGGTACTGCACGACGTTCACCGCGAAGGGAATGACGAGGCAGGGCCAGCTTTTCGGTTGCCCGAACATCAACGAAAGTGGGACCGTGAGTCCGTGATCCACATCCATCTTGTTGACGAGCGTGAGATCGAAATCCGACTCGATGACGCTTGCAGCGATATGTCCCGCGAACTCGGGAGCGCCGCGCACCAAGGGCACGGGCCGCGCGCCCCAGCCTTCGTCCGCGGGCGCGAACTCCGGCGCGCAGCCGATCGCAAACGTCGGGATGATGTCGAGGCTGAATGCGGTGGCGTGATCGTTATAGACGAGGAACACCACGTCGGGCGTATTCGAAGCCATCCACTTTTTCGTGAATTCGAATCCGGCGAACAGGGGCGCCCAATACGGCTCCTGCGTCTTGCCGAGGTCGATGGCCGCGCCGATCGCGGGGACATGCGAGCAGGCGATGCCGGCGGAGATGCGCGCCATTACACGCCCTCCTTCGGCTTGCCAGGCTCATAGGCCCGGCCACCCGCGAGCATCATGCGCGCGTATTCTTCCTGGCTCATGCCAGTCATGAGCGCCGCGGCGTACTGAAAGCTCTTGCCGTCGGTAGAGAAAATCTTTGCCAGGAAATAAACATTTCCGCCGAGCGCGAGCATGCCGTTGTAGTCACGGTCGAGCACGGCCTGCTTCTGCTCTTCGGTCATCGGCCATTCATCCAGGTAGGCGCGCTCGCCGGCCTTGAAGCGTTCGCGGTTCGCCGCCTTCATCAACGACATGCAGAACATGTTGAGGTGATAGCCCTTGCGCGACTGCTCCGCGTCGAACACCGTCGTGCCGGGAATGTCGCCATAAGTTTTCACCAGTAGAGCCTCATCGGGTTATCCACGAGCAACGAGTGCTGCAATTCCGGGGTGGGCGCGATTCGCGGCAACAGGTTCACGAGATCGCCGTCATCCGGCATGTGCGATTTCATGTTCGGGTGCGGCCAGTCCGTGCCCCAGAGCACACGTCCGGGAAAGGATTCGACAATTCGCCGCGCAAAGGGCACGAAGTCGGAGTAGCCCGGCGGGCCCTTCAGCGACAGCCGCTCCGCGCCACTCACCTTCGACCAGACGTTGGGGTGCTCGCGCATGAAACGGACGAATCGCTCGAACTCCAGGCCCTCAACCGGCAATCGCACATCGGGCCGGCCCATGTGATCGACGACCACGATGGTGGGCAGCGAGGTGATGAACGGCGCGAGCTCGGGCATGTCATGGGCTTCGAAATACACCACCACATGCCAACCCAGCGGCGCGATGCGCGTCGCGATCTCGAGCAGCACGGCCGGCGGCGTCACATCGACGAGCCGCTTCACGAAGTTGAAGCGCACGCCACGCACACCAGCGTCGTGCAGATCCGCAAGCTCACTGTCGGTTACATCACGCGAGACACTCGCAACGCCGCGCGCGCGGCCGGCCGAGTTGCGGAGCGCGTCGACGAGCGCGCGATTGTCGGTGCCGTGGCAGGTTCCCTGCACGATCACGTTGCGCTCGAACCCGAGGAAATCACGTAGCGCCCACAATGTTTCCTTGGGCGCATCCACGGGCGTGTACTTGCGCTCGGGTGCGAAGGGAAACACCGCGCCGGGTCCGAATACATGGCAATGCGCGTCCACGGCGCCCGGCGGTAGTCGGAATGAAGGCTTGCCCGGCGCCGCGTGAAAGCTGAGCCAGCCTGAATCGGGTTGGAAAAGGCCAGAGTCGCCGACGCTGGGTTTGTCGATGTTCATTGGCCACGCGCCTTGAGCAACGCGTCCAGCCGCGGATAGACGCGGCGCGCGTTGAGCTCGAATATCTGACGTTTGGCCGCAGCGGAAATCGTGAGCGCATCGATGTAGCGGCGCGTGTCATCGAAGTGATGCCCGGTTTGCGGATCGATACCGCGCACCGCGCCAAGCATTTCCGAGCCGAACAGGATGTTGTCGATGTCGATCACCTTCACGAGCAGGTCGATTCCGGGCTGGTGATACACGCAGGTATCGAAGAACACATTGCGCATGACATGCCCGTCGAGCGCCGGACGCTTGAGCATGTCCGCAAGGCCGCGATAGCGCCCCCAGTGATACGGCACCGCTCCGCCGCCGTGCGGGATGACAAAGCGCAGTTCGGGAAAGTCGCGGAACAGATCACCCTGGATGAACTGCATGAAGGCAGTTGTGTCGGCATTGATGTAGTGAGCACCGGTAGCGTGGAAGTTGGGGTTGCACGATGCCGAAACATGGACCATGGCCGGCACATCGAGCTCGACCATCTTCTCGTAGAACGGATACCAGTGACGGTCGGTGAGCGGTGGCGCATTCCAGTGGCCGCCCGATGGGTCCGGGTTCAGGTTGCAGCCCACGAACCCGAGTTCGCGCACGCAGCGCGTGAGTTCGTGTACCGAATGCGAGATCGGCACGCCCGGCGACTGCGGAAGCTGGCAGACGCCGACGAAATTCTCCGGATACAGATCGACGACGCGTTTGACGAGATCGTTGCAGGCGCGCGTCCAGGCCGTGGAAACGGACTCGTCGCCGACGTGATGTCCCATGGCCGAAGCGCGCGGCGAGAACAGGGTGAGATCCGCGCCCCGCTCGCGCTGCAGACGAAGCTGGTTGGCCTCGATCGACTCACGTATCTCGTCGTCGCTGACCTGCGCCGGCACCGGCGCAGGAAGCGTCGAGTCCTTGATCCGCACGAGCTGCGCATCGCGGAACTTCTGATGCGGCTCCGGCGCCGTGGTGTAGTGCCCGTGGCAGTCGATGATCAGCATGGACGGCTCCCGCGCGCCGCCAGCAACGCGTCGAGCATCGCGTCGATGCTCTGATGCGACGCGGCCGTGGGGTAACGAGACGCCCAATCTTCCCAGTCGGCACAGGCACTGCTCATGCGCGAGGGAAGCCCGACCTCCGAAACGGTACGCGCCGCTTCACGCATCTCTTCGGCGCGCCGCTGCCCGTGGATGAGCGCACGCGAGATCATGTATCGCGCGGTGTCGCGCCAGTCGTCGGACGGAAACAGCGAGTACAGGGAATCGATGACCGCGCCGTCGACTTCATGATGGCGCGCCGTGAGCAATGATTCGAGCATGAGAGCCTCGAGGCCCTTCACGATCACGCTGCGGCACATCTTGGCCGCGGACGCAGCGCCTAACTTCCCGGAGAATGTCTTTGCGCCCGAGAAGCCGAGCTCCCGTGCCAGCGGCAGGAACGCCTCCGCATGCGCGCCGCCGAGCAGCATGGGGGATGCGGCGCGACGCGGCGATATCGGCGACATGATGGCGGCCTCGACGAATCGACCACCCGCCGAATCGACGATGCCCGCTGCGCCGCATTTCGCGGCGGGTGACGTGGAATTCAGGTCGAAGAAATAGGCCTCGCGCTTCAGGTGCGGCGCCACTGACTTCGCGGCCTCGCCAATCTGTGCGGCCGTCACCGCGCTGATTACGAGGTCGACTCCTTCCACGGCGTGCTTCACGTCGGACGCAGCGAAAACATCCTGCCGCGCAGCGGCGCGACTGGGCTCACTGGCCGAATCGGAAAACCTGAGATCCCAGGCGGAAAGGCGGCCGACGTGCGTGCGCAGGTCGTCGCACAGCACCTGGCCGACTTCTCCGAATCCGAGCAGACAAACCGAAGGCGCGTTCATGCGCGGCTCCAGACGGCGCCGGGCACGAACACCTCACCGCGCAGGATCTTGCGGGCCGTGCGCAGCAACGCGGCGCCGCGAACGACGAACGTATCCCCACGTTCGACTTCCACATCGACGCTGAAGAATCCGCTGGGATGCTCGACCTCGACGCGCCGCGCGTTGTCCTTGCGTTGCGCAACCTGGGCGGCAACTGATCCTGGAATTGCGCAGGCAGTAGCCACGCTCACTGCGCCCAGCACGCCGATTGCCTCGTGCACGCGATGGGGAATGAACGTGGCGGTGCCGATCGATCCGCCGTGTCTCGGCGCGCTCACCAGGGAGATTTTCGGCACGGTCTTGCGCGTCACATCGCCGAGATTCATGCGCGGCCCGAGGGTCAATCGCATGCGCTCGACCTTGGCCACCAGTGCAGCGTTCGCCTCCAGCTGCGCCGGCGACTCGGCGCCCGTGAGACCGAGATCCGCGGCGCGGGCGATGATCACGGGCATCCCGTTGTCGATGCAGGTGACCTCGATACCTTCGAACGTGTCAGTGACCGCGCCCGTCGGCAGCAGTGAACCGCTGCTCGAGCCCGCCACGTCGAGAAACTCCAGCGCGATGGGCGCGGCCGTGCCGGGCACGCCATCGATGCGCGCCTCACCTTCGTACTCGACCGCACCTTGTGGCGTGCGCACGTGTGCGACCGCGAGGGATCCGGTGTTCACCATGTGGATGCGCACGGCCGTCGTGGGTCCCGCCACGGGCACGAGCCCGTTCTCGATGGCCCAGGGGCCGACTCCCGCGAGAATGTTGCCGCAATTCTGGCTGTCACTGACACTGGCCTGGTCCACGACCACCTGCAGGAATAGATAGTCCACGTCCGCGCCGGCATGCGCGGATGGCGAAATGACTGCGACCTTGCTCGTGAGCGGATGCGCGCCGCCGGCGCCGTCGATCTGGCGCGCATCGGGCGAACCCATGGCCGCCAGCAACACCCGGTCACGCAACTCGCGGTCCCGCGGCAGGTCGACCGCATTGAAATAGAGCCCTTTCGACGTTCCGCCGCGCATGAGCGTGCATGGAATTCCGGTGAGCAACGTCAGTCCCCGGCATCGCGGTAAGTGAGTCCCTTCGCAGCGAGCGCGCCACGCATGTCGTAGAGGTCGAGGCCCAGTTCTCCGGCCGCGAGGCGCGCGCGCGCCGCCGCCTCCTTGTGCTCGCGCGAGCGTGAACTGGCAAGTACCGTTTCGGCGCGTTCGCGCGGCACGACGCAGACGCCATCGTCATCCGCCACCACGAAATCGCCGGGATTCACGTGTGCACCGGCGCACACGATGGGAATGTTGACGCTGCCCAGCGTGGCCTTCACCGTTCCCTGCGCAGAGACGTAACGTGACCAGACCGGGAAACGCATTTCGGTCAGCGCCCGCACATCGCGGACGCCGGCTTCGATGATGAGCCCGAGCACGCCACGCGCTTTGAGTGAAGTGGCGAGCAAGTCGCCGAAATAACCGCAGTCGCTGGCGGATGTGGGGGCCACCACCAGAATGTCGCCTGGACGGCATTGCTCGACGGCAACGTGAATCATCCAGTTGTCGCCGGGAGGTACGCTGACAGTGATCGCCGGGCCGGCGATGAGCGCGCCCGGGTAGATGGGACGCATGTACGGCGCCATGAGGCCTTGACGTCCCTGCGCCTCGTGGATTGTTGCGACGCCGAAAGGAGCAAGCGCCTCAACGGCGCCGCGCTCGACGCGCTCCACGTTTGTCACCACGACCGACATCCGTCCACCCCCGTTGTCGACGCCAGCATTCTCCGCCTGCGTCACGCCTCTCAGCCAATCAAAAATCCGCCAGCGCCATAAGAAAACGCTATAGGTGTACGATTGGCGCATGCACGCAAACCTGAGACATCTGCACACCTTCCGTGAAGTCGCCCGGCTGGGCAGCGTCAGCGCCGCCGCGCGGGCGGTGCACATCTCGCAACCCGCGGTGACCCAGGCGATCGCAGGCCTGGAGCGCTACTTCGGTTCTCCGTTGTTGCTGCGGCGTAGCACGGGCGTCTCCCTAACAAGTGCGGGAGAAATCTGCCTGGCGCGCATCGAACGTTCGATGGGACAGCTGCGCGAGGCGATTGCCGCAACCACGCGCAACGCCGGCACGGAACGGCTCGACGTGGAAAGGCTGGTGCGCTCGCGGCAGCTCGATGCGCTCGGCGCCGTCGTCGAACATGGCAACTTCAGCATCGCGGCGCGCGCGCGCCAGATGTCGCAGCCCAGCATCCACCGATCGGCGCGCGAACTGGAGCGGCTGCTCGGCGTGCAATTGTTCGAAAAGACGAGCTTCGGGATCACGCCCACGCGCGAAGCCGCGGAACTGGCGCGTCGCGCACGGCTCGCGTTCGCCGAGATCGAGCAGGCGCGCGCCGAGGTGCACGCGCTGAGCGGCGGCGAATCTGGGCGAACGGTCATCAGCGCACTGCCGCTGGCCGGAAGCTATCTACTGCCGGCCACGCTGCTCGAATTCACGCAGAAGCACCCGCGGCACGGCGTCGCGATCATCGATGGGACCTACGAGCACCTGCTCGCGGGTTTGCGCGCCGGCGAGTCAGACATCCTGATTGGCGCCATGCGTGACCCGGCGCCCGTGGCGGACGTGGTTCAGGAACACCTGTTCGACGATCCCTTGGCCATCGTGGTGCGCGCCCGGCATCCGCTCGCGCAACGCCAGCGCGTGACCGCGGCCGCGCTTGGACAATTCCAGTGGATAGCCCCGCGCACCGGCTCGCCGTTGCGTGTCCATTTCAACGCCCTGCTCGCCTCCACCGGGCACGAGCAGCCCGATCCGCCACTCGAATGCAATTCAATGGCGGCGGCGCGCGCATTCCTGCTCGAGAGCGATCACGTCATGTTGCTGTCCGCGCATCAGATTCATTACGAGATGCAGGCAGGGTTGCTGGTGGCGCTGCCCCACCCGGCGGGAGACGTGGTGCGGCCAATAGGCCTCACACTGCGCCGCAACTGGTGTCCGACCACCACCCAGCAGCGATTGCTCGACATCCTGCGCCTGAGCGCGCGCGCCGCGGCTGCGTCGCATGCCACGATGAAATGGGGTCAGGTTCCGCTTCGTGACCGTTCCTGATTTGCCCGCGCGAATCGCAGGATCGCCGCCAGGATCCGCTCGCCGAACCAGCGCGGAAACTCCAGCGCCGTTTGCACCTCGAAGCTGCGATGTTGATCGTGCAGACACCACTCGACGAAGTGCTCGCAGTTGTTGCTGAGCAGGCGATAACGTTTCTCTCCGAGCCGCGAACGCGCGCGTCGAAGGATTTCCGCAGCGTCGAAGGCCGCCTCGCGATGCGTGACGACGAACACCGGCCGTTCTTCGGCGAACGTGGCCAGCGTCACTTCTTCGACGGGCCTGCGGAACAGGTTGTACTTCAGCGCGCCGTAGTGCACGACCTTGCCATCGCCCACATAGATGCCGTGATGGGTGTAACCGAGCCACGGCCTGGCGAGATGCGCACCGAGTGGAGGTAAATCGCCCGGCGCGAGCGGACGAACACATCGCTGGGGGCCGCAATAAATCTCGTAGTTCATGCGCCTCTAATAGACCCGACTTGCGAACGCGCCGACATCGGCGTGCGGTAGTTCGATGGAGCTATTCGGGTGGCTCGAAAAGGAGGCGGTCACTGACAGGCCGATGGGCCCGCCGCTGCTTCGTAGGACGCCGCGCCGGGCGTCAGGCCATTGCGGCCTCGGGCGGGAGCTCGTCGTCGATGTCGTGCGTATCGGTCCGCTCCGGAGGCGGCAGGACGTCCCATCCGCGCGCGGCTTTCTCATGCGCATACAACAGCGAGATGGCCTCACCGCGCCGATGAACACCGAGCTTCGCAAGAATGCTGTGCACGTGATTCTTCACGGTCGACAACTCGATGCCGAGGTGGCGGGAAATAGTCTTGTTAGACACGCCCTGCTGCATGAGCCTGAGGATTTCCATCTCGCGCGTGGTGAGTCCATCCATGCAGGCACCGTTCACAATTTTTTGTGGCGCGTTGGCGCGACCTGCTGCGCGAATCGCATCGAGCAGCACCGCGACAGTTCCGTCGCGCGAAACGAATCCAAGAATGCCGGATGGCAGACAGGCGATGACCTCGGCCGGAACTTCCGGAATGCCGAGCACCACGACTCCACCTACCTGCGGTGCACGGGCAATGGGCTTCGCGACGGAGAAGCTTTCGATCATCGCCATGTCGACGACGGCGACGCTGGGATTGAGCATGCATGCCTGCTTGATGACTTCTTCAGCGGAAGAAGCCACGCCGACCAGGGCGATCCCACTGACGCCCCGCAACACACTCTGCAGCGCGTCCCGGTAGAGCCGCACCTCACTTGCAACCATCACGCGAATGTCCATCGCGCTACTCCCTGGCCGAATGGCCGCGCATCCTTGCGTGGTCCCCCAAGACCCCGGTCTATGACGTCGGAAAAACAACTGCTCCCTAGGCCGATGGCGCAAGACGATCACTTAGACCCAGTCAACTTGTCAATACAAAAAGTGTCGAGCAGTTAGGGCGCAACACGTTTTGCGCAAGCATGTTGCTTGCGCGCAAAGATTCGCCTTATGTCGGCTTTGCGCACGCGCGATTTCTAGATCAAACGATCTATTCCCTTCATGGATCTGTCTACATCTAGACCATACGACCCATTTCATGAATGCACGCACTGCGCGCAGCCTTCGCTCCGCGCGGACGTTCATCCAGGGAGCTAGCCGTGATAAATCGAAAACCACTCGGGGCATTCGTGGCCCTGATCACACTGTCGTGTGCTCCAGCCGCCTTTGCACAGGTGGATCCAGGTGTGCGGGGCGGGCCCGCCGGAGCAGGACACCCACTTCCAGGTCTCACCGCCAACGAAGAGATCTTTTTCGATATCGGACAGGAGGACTTCAACGAAGCCGAAGGAATCGGCGACGGCCTCGGGCCACGTTTCAATCTCGACGGTTGTGGCGGCTGTCATTTTCAGCCGGGCATCGGCGGTACTTCGGGAACGGTCAACCCGCAGTTCGCCATCGCCACCGCATTCGGCGCACGCAATACCGTGCCGGCATTCATCACGTTGAACGGCCCCATCCGTGAAGCGCGGCTCAAGCGCACACCGACGGGCGCGCGTGACGGCGGCGTGCATGCGCTGTTCGTCATCAGTCAACGCAATGATGGAACCGGCAATGCGTCCGGCTGCAACATCACGCAGCCGAACTTCGCCGCCGAAGCCGCTAACAACAACCTCATCTTCCGTATTCCCACACCCGTGTTCGGCATGGGACTCATGGAGCAGATCGAGGAACGGGAACTCGTCCGGAACCTGACCGAAGGCTCGGGCACGCGGGCGCAACTCGGCATCAGTGGGCGGCTCAATCGCAATGACAACGACGGGCGCGTCACGCGCTTCGGATGGAAAGCACAAAACATTTCGGCGATGGTGTTCTCCGGCGAGGCGTACAACGTCGAGATGGGCATCACCAACGAGGTGTTCCAGACCGAGCGCGACGAGACACCGGCCTGCCAGTTCTCGCAGCTGCCCAATGACGTGACGGTCGTGGACGGCGTAACCGGTACCGACACCATCAGCGCCATCGAGAAGTTCGCATTCTTCATGCGCTTCCTCGGTGCGCCGATTCAATCGCCGAACACGCCGGGCGGCAGCAACTCCATCACCGAAGGGTTCAACGCTTTCGTGAACACCGGCTGCACGCACTGCCACACGCAACAGCTCCGCACCGGCAACTCGACGGTCGCCGCTCTGCGCAACCAGAACGTGCGGCTGTTCTCCGACATCGCCCTGCACAACATGGGGCCGGGACTGGCGGATGACATCGTGCAGGGGCTCGCGACCGGCGATGAGTTCCGCACGGCGCCGCTGTGGGGACTGGGTCAGCGCACGTTCTTCCTGCACGACGGCAGGACTAACAACCTGCTGACGGCGATCCAGGCGCATCGGAGCAATGCGAACGGAACGTATCCGGCCTCCGAGGCGAATGCGGTCATCGATCGATTCAATGCACTGCCGACAACGGCAAAACAACACATGCTGAATTTCCTGCGCTCCCTCTGAGCACCTGGGAAAGTGAGCGGCCTCCTACGCCGCAGGAACATGCGGTTTCTCCTTGCGTCGAAGTCCCCTCTAACGCAAGGAGAAACCCATGTCCTATATCGAAGGATTTGTTGCTGCGGTGCCGCGTGCCAACAAGGACGCGTATCGAAAACACGCTTCATCCGCGCTGCCGGTATTCAAGAAGCTGGGCGCGACACGAATGGTCGAGAACTGGGGCGACGACGTTCCGGAGGGCAAGGTCACGGACTTCAAACGATCCGTGAAGGCGAAGCCCGAGGAGGTGGTCATTTTTTCGTGGCTCGAGTATCCGGACAAGGCCACACGCGACCGCGCCAATGAAACCTTGATGAATGACCCGGCGATGAAGGAGATGGGCAAGTCGATGCCGTTCGATGGCCAACGCATGATCTGGGGCGGATTTGCACCCATCAACGACAGCGGTGCGAGAGCGAAGCCTGGATACGTCGACGGCTGCCTGATTCCGGTGCCGGCGGCAAACCTGGGGGCGTACCGCGAAATGGCCGACAAACACGCGGCCATCCTCATGGAGTATGGCGCCACGCGCACCGTCGATGCCTGGGGCGACGATGTTCCCGATGGCAAAGTGACCGACTACAAGGGCGCGGTGCAGGCCAAAGGAGATGAGCGCGTCGTGTATTCCTGGGTGGAGTGGCCCAGCAAGGCGGCGCGTGACGAGGGTTGGGAGAAGGCCATGGCCGATCCCCGCATGAAGGACATGAAAATGCCCTTCGATGGCCAGCGTGTGGTCTATGGAGGATTCGAGCCCATTCTCGATGCGTAACCCCGTAGCGTGAGAATCGACGTGGCCCGCGCGTTACCCGAACTGGAATGCGCGGGCCACCATCCACGTGAACCCGGCGGCGAGCGCGATGCCGATCAACAGCCGGAGCGCGGATGCGGAACGCATGTTTGGCGGCTGCGGTTCGGGATAAACACGCCCGCCATGCACCATCGCGCCGATCAGGTTCTCTTTCTTGATGAACACGTAGTACAGCACCGCCGCGATGTGCAACCCGATCAGCCACAGCAGCGGATCGAACAGCTCGCAATGCCAATGTGACGCGACGCGCCCCGTCTTGAAACTCACGTACGTTGACAGTGGGCCCGACTCGATTCCATCCACATCGACCGCAAACAACCCGAGCACCGCCTGTGTCAGCATCAACGCCAGCAAGGCGATGACGCTGAGCGCGCCCAACGGATTGTGACCCGGCACAGCGGCCCAGGTCCCCTTGAGATAACTCACGATCGTGCGGGGTCCATGCACGAATTGACTGAACCGCGCGGTGGAGCTGCCGAAGAAGCCCCAGTAGATCCTGAAACTAACTAGTCCGAGTAGCGCATAGCCGGTGTATTGATGCCAGTCCAGGCGCCCGGTCTCGGCGGTCCACCACGCTGCCGCCACCGATAACACGATGAGCCAGTGAACGAGACGAACCGGCACATCCCAGACGTGTACGCGCGTCAATGTTCGGGCGCGCGGAAATTGTCGTGGCAATTCTTGCAAGCCCCGCCCAATTCCTTGAACGCGCTGGTGACGGCATCAAGGTCTTTGGCCTTCGCCGCAGCCAGCAACTTCGGCGCGCGATCGGCGAGCATCTTCTGTGCCGCGGTGAAATCGTCGGGCTTGGTCCAGATCTCCGGCAGCGCGCGCGTCTTGCCGGCCTCTGGTCCGGTGCCTTTGGGGAACCACTGCTGCTGATTGATCGATGCCTGATTGACGATTTCGGCGTTCTTCAAAAGCACGGCGAAATCCGGGCTGCTGGCCTTCGACTGGTCGCGCACGGCTTTGAAGGCATCACCCAGTTCTTCGTAGTGTTCGTGACGTGCCTTCTGCCATTCCGCGGGCGTCTTGGGGTCGGCCGCTTGCGCGCCCGTGACGAGTGACACGACGAAAACCGCTGATCCAAGGCTCAGGAACAATTTGCCGGGCATGACGCTCGTACCTCTATGGATGATGCAGGCGCCTTTATAAACGATCCTCGTGGATGTGTGGGGCGCCCCGGTGAGCCGCAACGACACCTTCGACTTTTGGCCTACAAATGACCCCGTGACCTGCCCTCCGAAAACCCGCAAGATGCTCGCGTTTCCGCGTTCGTGTGAGGGGCCCTCGCCGGTGATTTCCTTGAAGCTTTCGTCGCCCATTGCCAGCGCATTCGGCGTGGCCGGCATCCTTGTTTTTTCAGCCTCCCCCGCCCGGTCCGCGACCGATGCGAATAACCCCGTCGCCGCCGAATACCGCGCTGTCATCACCCCGATTCTCGAGAACCATTGCTACGAGTGCCACGGCGACGGCTACGACAAGGGCAAGGTGGCGTTCGATACGCTGGAATCGGACGAGCAGATCCTGAATCCGGACCTCTGGTTGCGCGTCCTCAACAACACTCGCGCCGGCCTCATGCCGGCTGAAAAGAAGCCCCGCCTTTCGACGGCGGAACAGGCGACGCTCGAGCGCTGGATCAAATACGGTGTCTTCCGCATCGACGCTGCCAACCCGGATCCGGGCCGCGTCACGGTGCGCCGCCTCAATCGCGTGGAGTACCGCAACACCGTGCACGATCTGCTCGGCGTGGACTACAACACCGACCACGAATTTCCGCCGGACGACACGGGCTTCGGTTTCGACAACATCGGCGATGCGCTCACCATGTCTCCCATGCTGATGGAGAAGTACGTGGCGGCGGCGCAGACCGTCGTTGGCGACGCCGTGCCCACCGCACCCAGCAAGCCGGCCGAGCAAATCATCAAGGGCCTGGCGTTCGAAGGCACGAACGCGAAACTCAAATGGGGCAAGCGTCAGCTCATGTTCAATGACCCCGCAAACGTGGCTGCGTCATTCAAGGCGAGCATCGCCGGCACATACCGCGTGAAGCTCGACCTCGAGGTGAACGGCGCTTACACACCGGATCCGGGCAAGGCCCGCCTCATCGTCAAAGTGGATGGCAAGGAAATCCACAACCAGGAACTCGCCTATCACGACGAGAAGGCCTTCGTCGTCGAAACCGGCTACAAGTGGCAGCCATCCGATCACACGGTAAGCATCGAGCTGCAGCCCACCGTTCCTGAAACCAAGAAAGAAACCATCATCGATCTGTTCATCAACAAGCTGACGATCGAAGGGCCGCTGGAAAAGGGCCAGTGGGTGAAGACGGAAAATTACGAGCGTTACTTCCCGCGTACCGTGCCCGAGGGTGTGAAGCAACGCCGTGCGTACGCCACCGAATTGCTGACCGCCTTCGCGCAGAAGGCCTATCGCCGTCCCTTTGCAGATGGGGACGACACGGGAGCACGACTTGCAGAGCTCGCGGAATCGCACTATCGCGAACCCGGCAAGACTTTCGAACAAGGTGTCGCGCATGCCATGGCCGCGGTGCTGTCCTCACCGCGCTTTCTGTTCAGGCTCGAAGCGCCGGCCGCGCACACTCAGAGTGCGCTCGTGGCTGATGTCGACGAATATTCGCTGGCCTCGCGCGTCTCCTACTTCCTCTGGTCGACGATGCCCGATGAGGAGCTGATGGGTCTCGCGGCCCGCGGCGAGTTGCGCCGCAATCTGCCGGCCCAGGTCAAACGCATGCTCGCGGATCCGCGCGCCGAGAACCTCGCGCGCAATTTCACGGGCCAGTGGTTGCAGGCGCGGGATGTCGAAGGCATCGCCAGCAATCCACGCGAGATCTACGTCCGGGACGCGGGCGAGGAAGCTTCGCTGCGCGACCTGCGCAAAGCCTGGCGCGCGCAGGACGAAGCCACTGCCAAGAGGCTGGCCGAATTCATCGACCGGCTGGTGGACAAGCAACCCGATTTCGACAACGACATGCGCAAGGCGATGCGTCAGGAAACCGAAATGTACTTCGGCTACGTCATCCGCGAAAACCGCCCGGTTACCGAGCTCATCGACAGCAACTACATTTTCGTCAACGACAAGCTGGCCACGCTCTACGGCCTGCTCGGCGTCACCGGACCCGAGATGCGCAAGGTCACGCTGCCGCCGGGCAGTCCGCGCGGCGGCGTGCTTACCCAGGCCAGCTCGCTGTTCGTCACTTCCAATCCGGATCGCACCTCACCCGTGAAGCGCGGCCTGTTCGTACTCGCGAACTTCCTCGGCACTCCTCCGCCTCCACCGCCTGCCAACGTGCCGGCGCTGGAAGCCAGTGAAGAGGACTTCAAGGGCCATGAACCCGTGCTGCGCGACATCCTCAAGGTGCACCGCGAAAACCCGGCGTGCGCGTCCTGCCACAACCGCATGGACCCCATTGGGCTCGCGTTCGAGAACTTCAATGCGCTGGGCATGTGGCGCGATACCGAGCGCAAACAACCCATCGCGGCGCAGGGCAACCTCATCACCGGCGAAACTTTCACCAGCGTCGCCGAGCTCAAGCGTATCCTCGCCACTGAGCATCGCCAGGAGTTCTACGCCACGCTGTCGCGCAAGCTCCTCACCTACGCCTCGGGGCGCGGCACGGAGTATTACGACGTGGAAACCATCGACGGAATCGTGAAGCGGCTCAACGCCAGCGACGGTCAGTTTTCCGCAATGTTGATGGGCGTCGTCGAGTCCGCGCCATTCCAGAAGATGCGAGTCCAGGCAACAGCCACGGTAGCCAACTGACATGAACCACTTTCTTGCCGAACGCCACGAGAGTTTGAGCCGCCGCCACTTCTTCAAGGGTCTCGGCGCATGTATCGCCCTGCCCGCCTTCAGCTCACTGGCCCACGGCGCCAGCCGCGGCGCGCCTACGCGCATGGCCGTGGTGTACGTGCCCAACGGCATCATTCCTTCGGCATTCTGGCCCGCGGGTGAACCGGGCGGCGCGTTCGCGCTCTCGCCCACGCTGGCGCCACTTGCGAACGTGCATAAGCAGATGCAGGTCATTTCCGGTCTCAACGATATCTGCGCCGAGGCCGGACCCGACGGCGCCGGCGACCACGCGCGCGCCAGCGGCACTTTCCTCACCGGCGTGCGCATCAAGAAAACCGCGGGCTCGGATATCCGCGCCGGCGTCTCCATCGACCAGGTGGTGGCCAACCAGATCGGGCATCTCACGCGCTTCTCGTCGCTCGAGCTCACCTGCGACGCGGTGCGCAAGTCCGGCGACTGCGATTCGGGTTATGCCTGCGCCTACGAATACAACCTCGCCTGGCGTTCGCACAACCAGCCGCTGTCGCCCGAACACAATCCACGCTTCGTGTTCGAGCGGCTGTTCGGCAGCGGCAGCCCACGGGAACGCGTCGGCAATCTCAAACGCCGCCAGGCCGAGCAGAAATCGATACTCGACTTCGTGCTCGACGATGCTCGCTCCGTCAACGCAAAGCTCGATGGCCGCGACAAGCAGAAGCTGGATCAATACCTCACGAGCGTGCGCGAGATCGAGACGCGCATCGACAACTCCACGCGGCTGAAGGTCAGAAACCCTGCCACCGACGCACCCGCGGGCATCCCCGACAGCTACGAAGAACACGTGGCGCTCATGTTCGACATGCTCGCACTCGCGTTCCAGACGGACTCCACGCGCATTGCCACGCTGCTCATCTCGCGTGAAGGCAGCAACCGCAGCTTCGCCGACATCGGCATTGCCTCCGGGCACCACGATCTCACGCATCACAAGAACAGCCCGGAAATCATCGAGAAAGTGAAGCTCATCGATCGCTGGTACATGCAGCGATTCGCAGCATTCCTCGAAAAGATGCAGAGCACCGAAGACATCGACGGCAAGTCGCTGCTCGATCACTCGATGATTCTCTACGGCTCGGGCAATGCCGATGGCAATCGCCACACGCACGAAGACCTGCCCATCGTGCTCGCCGGCGGCGGCAGTGGCGCGATGAAGACGGGGCGCTTTGTGAAGACGAGCGGCGTGCCCATCACCAACCTGTTCCTCAGCATGGCCGATGCCATGGGGGCAAAGGGCGTCGAGAGCCACGGCGATTCCACCGGGCGGCTCACGGTCTAAGCCTGCTTCTGAAGCTCCGCGGCGGCGCTTGCCAGCCGGAGCGAGAACCGTGCTCCATGGCCCAGGCCGTCACTGAACGCCACGAGCTCGCCGTTCAATTCCTTCGCCAGGATCGCGCTCGTGTGCAGACCGAACCCGTGACCGTCTTTCTTGGTCGTATAACCAAACTCGAACAGCCGGCCTAACACGTCGGCCGGGATTCCCACTCCGGAATCCTGTACGTCGACCACGATCGATTCGGGATCCTGGCGTCGCACCCGCAACACGAGCTCGCGGCGCACGTTTGCGTGGTCCTTGAGCGCATGACGCGCATTGCTCAGCAGATTGCCGACGATCTGGATCAGCTTGTGCCGATCGATGGTCAGCGGCTCCAGCGGCTCATACTCGCGCCGCACCGTCACGTCGGCCGTATCGGCAAAATGAATTGCGACGGCGTTGTCCAGCAGCTCCGCCACGTCGAGCGCCTCGGTGACACCACCACGGCGCGCGTAGGTCTGCTGTGCAGCGACTATGTTGCGGATGTGTCCGACGTGCGCGGCGATAGCCGCAGCCTCCGTCTGCAAACGCTGATTCTCGGCGCTCAGGTTTTCACCAAGTTGCGCCAGGTAGTTCGGCATCTGCCTGCCACGTTCATCGCTCGTGAGAAATTTCCCGAGGTCTTCGCCCTGCTCGCCCATGAGCGCAGCGACGCGCTGCACGTTCCCGACCCGCGAGTCACGCAATTGCGACTGCATCAGCGCCGCGGAAACCCCGAGGCTGTTCAGCACATTACCGACGCTGTGCAACACCCCGGTGGCGACCTCCGCCATACCGGCATCGCGCGACGCATCGCGCAACTGGGACTGCAGGTCCCGCTTGCGGTCCTCCTGCAATACCTGGTGAGTGACATCCCAGGACACACCCAGGATGCGTTCGGCCTTGCCGGCCTCATCGCAGAAAATTCTTGCGTGCGCCTCGAGGTGCACCGCGTCGCCGCGTGGCGTCACGACGCGAAAGCGGAACGCGCACGTCTCCTTGTTGTCGGCCACGGCGCGGTTGATCGCGTCGAACATCACCGATCTGTCATCCGGGTGCGTCATCGCGATCACGGCATTCGGCTGCAGGCGATTGTCCACGCCCGCCGCGCGCAGCGATTCGATCTCGTTCTCCGTCCACAACGTCCTGCGGTTCGTGATGTCGAGTTCCCATGAAGAAATGCCAGCGGCGCGAGTCGCCAGCGCGAGCAGGTTCTTGCCGTGTTGCAAGGCCGAGTTGACGTTCTCGAGACGCATCGCGTCCTGGCGCGTCTGCGACACGAGGTGCGCGTCGTAGACCGCGGTGATCAACGTGAGCGCCAGGATGCCGAGCGTGACCAGGCCGATGGTGCCCGCGAGCCAGTCGTTGTCGAGGGAAGCGCCGCCCAGGCAATACGAACCGACCGCGAGCTTCGATGCCGCCATCGCCGTGTAGTGCATGCCACTGATGGCGAGGCCCATGATGATCGCAGCCCCCGCGCGCGCCAGGCCGAGATATCGGGAATGGCCGCTGCGCAGTTTGAATGCCAGCCACAGCGCGGCGAACGACGCCCCGACCGCGATGCCGATGGACGCCAGCACCAGCAGTGGTTGATAGGTGATGATCGGCACGATCTGAATCGCGGACATGCCCGAGTAGTGCATCGCGCAGATGCCGGCACCCATGACGAGGGAGCCGACGGCAAGACGCGTGAGGCTCAGGTGAGGACGGCTGGCGATTGCCAGCGCAAACCCCGAGGTAATCATCGCGATGACGAGCGAGAGAAGTGTCTTGAATATTCCGTAGCGCAACGGAATCGCCACTGAGTAGGCCAGCATGCCGATGAAGTGCATCGACCAGATGCCCATGCCCATTGCTGCTGCGCCGCCAAGCAACCACCATCGTCCGGAAGTCGGCCCCGCATCGGCGACGCGCGCCGCGAGCTTCAAGGCCGTGTAGGCCACGACCATCGCCACGAGAATGGAAAGGCCGACGAGCCAGGAGTTGTAACTTGCTTCCATGGAACGGGTCCGCACCCTGAATTGCCAAGGGCTTAACAGTAGCTTTTGGACGAAATGGCTAGTGTTAAGCGGCTAGCAATTCTCGGCTTCCGGACCGTGCGGAATGCACGTTACATAATCGCGAAAAGCACCTCAGATGAACAACCCCGCTGAACTCACCAACAGCCGAATCCTGATCATCGACGACAACCCGGCGATCCATCAGGACTTCGAAAAGATCCTTGCCCAGGAACCGAGCGTGAGTTCCGGCATGACACAGGTCGAACGGATCCTGTTCGGTGAAACAGACGAGCCGGTGGTTCAACCCACATTCGAATTGCAGTTTGCGCAGCAAGGCAGACAGGGTGTGACGCTGGCCGAGCGCGCGCTCGCGAATGACCGGCCGTTCGCGCTGGCCTTCATCGACATGCGCATGCCACCGGGCTGGGACGGACTCGAGACCATCCAGCATCTATGGAAGGCGGATCCAGACGTACAGGTCGTGATCTGCTCGGCGCACTCGGACTACGACTGGGCCGACTTCACCGAGCGGCTGGGACATACCGACAGACTGCTGGTGCTGAAGAAACCTTTCGAACCCATCGAAGTCCTGCAGTGCGCGAGCGCGCTGACGCGCAAGTGGCAGGCCGAGCAAGTGGTGCGGCGGCAGGTTCAGTCCCTCGAAAACATGGTGGCGGTCCGCACCATGGGGCTGGAAGCCGCCAACCATCAGCTTCGTCATCTCGCCACGCACGATGCATTGACCGGCCTGCCCAATCGCGTGCTGCTCGACGATCGCCTCGACCAGACCATCGTCCTTGCGGAACGCGACCAGCGGCGATTCGCGGTGCTGGTTCTCGATCTCGATCGCTTCAAGATCATCAATGATTCGCTCGGCCATCGGGCCGGTGATGAACTGCTCAACCAGGTCGCGCAACGCCTGCAAAGCGTCGTCACCAAGCCCGACACCGTGGCCCGCATCGGTGGTGACGAATTCGTGCTGATCCTGGGTTCTGCGGCGGAGCGTGCGGACGCCGAGAAAATCGCCCAGCGCGCCATCGATGAATTGAAGGCGCCCGCCAGGATCGCCGGCGTCGATCTGCACATCTCCACCAGCATCGGCATCGCCTTCTACCCGACCGACGGCACGTTCCCGGAAAATCTGATCGCGCACGCCGACGCCGCGATGTACTGCGCCAAGCAACGCGGGCGCAACAACCTGCAGTTCTTCGAACAGGGCATGGACATCGCGACGCGCGAGCGCGTCAAGCTCGAGAGCGACCTGCACACTGCGGTCGCGCAGAAACAATTCGAGCTGCACTATCAACCGAAGGTGGAAACCGCGACCGACGATTTCCACAGTGTCGAAGCACTCATTCGCTGGCGGCATCCCGAGCGCGGCATGATCATGCCGGATGACTTCATCCCGCTCGCGGAAGATTGCGGGCTCATCAACGCCATTGGCGAGTGGGTGCTGCGCGAAGCCTGCCGGCAGTGCAAGGCATGGCAGCGCGAAGGCTTGCCGCCGCTGCGTGTTGCGGTCAACGTGTCGGCATCGCAGTTCCGCCAGGGCAATCTGCTCGCCGTGATTCACGACGCGGTAACCGACGCCGGGCTCGACCCCCGCTGCCTCGAGCTGGAACTGACCGAGAGCGCGGTCATGACCAATCCGGAAGAGTCCGCGAGCATTCTCGAAAAGCTGAGCGCCATGGGCGTGCTGGTGTCGGTCGACGATTTCGGAACCGGCTATTCGAGCATGAGTTACTTGCGGCGGTTCCCGATCGACAAGCTGAAAATCGATCGCGGTTTCGTCAAAGACCTGATGACGCGTGCCGAAGACGCCTCGATCGTTCAGGCCATCATTTCACTGGCGCATAGCCTCAGGCTCAAGGTGGTCGCCGAAGGCGTGGAAACGCCCGAGCAACTCCACTCGCTCAAGTCCATGGGCTGCGATCAGTACCAGGGGTTTCACTTCAGCCCGCCATTGTCGGCGACCGACATTGGCGCGCTCATGCGCCGTCTGCAACAGGCTGGCCACGGTCTCGACGAATCAGGCGTTCGCCACGCCGCGGGTTGACCCTTATTTACGACGCGCGCCGAATCTCGGCAGGGCCATCGCCATGGGCAACTCTTCGGGAACCCGCTTCATTTCCTTGTCGGCGAGCTCGTACTCGACGTAGATCGATAGCGCCGATATTTTTTCGAGAAGCCCCGTGACGAGCTCGATGCGATCACGCACCGTCCGGCGACCGGGCTGGGTCATGAGCTCGATGGCGCCGGCGACGGCATCGATTTCGGGAAAACCGAAGGCTTCGGCGGTTGTCGCCATCTGATGCGCCATGCGTTCGAGCTGCGCGATCGCAGCTGGCTCGATGGCGATGTGCTCTTCCGGCAGACAGGCGAGCATCTGCGCGACTTCGGCCTGGGCGCGAGTGAGAAACCGCAGTGACAGCGCATGCTGCGACATCTGCGACGTGCTCGTATCACCTGACTGGGACACTGAACCCTCCTTGGCAATCTGACTGAAGTCTTACATGGCGCAGTGTCCAATATCGGCCGCGTTCCCTAGGGCTGCGGCTTTATCCTCCCAATCTGTCGGCTGCGTCTCACTATCAGTTAGGCCCTGACTAGTTAGTGAAACCGCTTTCATGCTTGGCCTGGAGACAAATTGTCCTGACACCGGTGCCACCGTCCTTGTCCTAACAACCTTGCGAGACAAGCTCGCGATCGGCGCCGCCGCTTTTCCACCAGCCGGGAATTGGTGTCCACGCACCCAACGGGGACATCTTTGAAGATTTCGGCCCCGGCGGGACCCGAACCGCCTAAGATCGCCGCATGTACACCGAAATGTTCGCGCAGATGAGAAAGCAGCTGGGCCAGCTCGACAAATGGCTGGGCACCGCCGGGGAATATGCCAAATCGAAGTCGTTCGACCCGAACGTCTTCGTGGGGCTGCGCCTCGCTCCGGACCAGTTTCCGCTGGCGCGCCAGGTCCAGATCTGCTGCGACACGGCGAAGCTCGCGGCATCTTTCCTGAGCGGCAAGGCCGCCGAATCGCAGGAGGACACGGAGCAGACTCTCGAAGCGCTGCAGGCACGCGTGCGTTCGGTCATCACGTATCTCGAGGGCTTTTCGCCGCAGGACTTCGACGGCGCGGCCGCGCGTGTCGTGAGCCAGCCTCGCTGGAAAGGCGAATGGATGACGGGCGCGGACTATTTCGTGCAGCACTCCGTGCCGAACTTCTTTTTCCATCTCACCACCGCCTACGCCATCCTGCGCCACAACGGCGTCAGCGTAGGCAAGCGGGATTTCCTGGGTGCTCAGACCAAACGACCGCCCGCCAATTGATATCGCAGCCTAGCCTTTTGGTCATTGGACCGGCCTCATAGCTCAGGCACCTTTCCGGGCATGAATACGACCCGGTTGATTCGCGCCATCGGTCTGCTCGGCAGCCTCGCGCTGGCTGCCTGCGGAGGTGGCGGAGGTAGCGGCAGCTCCAGTTCCTCTTCTTCCTCGTCCTCTTCTTCTTCCTCATCCGGTGGCGTGACTCCACCGCCGGCCATCACATTCGTCAACGCCACCGTGCACGACCCTTCGATCATCAAGGTGGGCACGGAATATTTCGTGTTCGGCTCGCATCTCGCCGCGGCCAAGTCGACGGATCTCATGAACTGGACGCTGGTGGCCGACGGAGTCAACAACGCCAATCCGCTGTTCACCAATGTGCTGACGGCGCTCCAGCAGACCTTCGCGTGGTCGACGGTGAACGACCTGTGGGCGCCCGATGTCGCGAAGCTGGCCGACAACAAGTTCTACTTCTATTACAACTCCTGCCGTGGCGATTCGCCGTTGTCGGCGCTCGGTGTCGCCGTGGCGGATTCGATCAACGGTCCGTACGTCAAC
>Ga0190271_10000338_pt1 | contig 23260 bp, 15 predicted proteins | sample Popmic356T_FD_133747 | JGI IMG/M metagenome (GOLD analysis project Ga0190271, IMG submission 133747) | Populus adjacent soil microbial communities from riparian zone of Weber River, Utah, USA - 356 T | ecosystem: Environmental > Terrestrial > Soil > Riparian zone | place: USA: Utah | collected...
GTCGTGCGGGACGAGGAAACGGGCTTCGCACCTATCGTTCGCGCGACTAGGATCACCAAGCGCGACTACTTGTTCGGTCGCTTCATCGGCGCTTTCGTCGTCGCAGCCTTGGTGCTGCTGTCCGTGCCCCTCGGCATGTTGATCGGCTCCTGGATGCCGTGGCTCGATCAAGAGAAGGTCGGGCCGTTTGTAGCCAGTCACTACTTGTTTGCGTACTTCGCCGTTGGGCTGCCGTCGCTGTTCGTGATGGCGTCGGGCTTCTTCGCGCTCGCGACCGCGACGCGCTCTATGATGTGGACGTACGTGGGCGTGGTCGCGTTCATCACGCTATTCATCACCAGTCGAGCGCTACTGCGCGACCCCGCATACGACACGATCTCAGCGCTTACCGATCCGTTTGGCATGAGCGCATTCGGCCACGCCACGCGCTACTGGACGGCCAACGACCGCAATACGCTGCTGCCGCCGTTCGATTCGCTGATGCTGCAGAGTCGGCTGCTTTGGCTGACCGCAGCGCTGGTTTCATTGGCCGTGGCGTACGGCAGGTTCCGCTTCGCGGAAGCTGGCGAGCGCGGGCGCGCGAATGTCCCGGCAGCTCCCGAGCTGCAGCCAGCCGCGGCACCGACTCGTCCGCTACCTGCAGCTGTCAGCGGGCGCGAGACGAGCAGGCAACAGCTGCTGGCCGTCACCGGCTTCGACCTGCGTTTCGTGTTCAAGAGTCCTGCATTCTTCGTGCTGCTCGCGATCGGTGTGCTCAACTCGCTCGGCGCTTTGCAGCAGACGGTGACAGTCCGCGGGATCGACTACCTGCCCGTGACGCGCGCGGTGGTGAGCATGTTGCAGGGCGCGTTCACGATCATGCCGATCATCATCGCCGTGTACTACGCGGGTGAGCTGGTCTGGCGCGACCACGACCGTCGTATGCACGAGATCGTCGGCGCGACTCCCGCGCCGGACTGGGTGTTCGTGCTGCCGCGCGTGTTGGCGATCACGCTGGTGCTGCTCGCCTCGTTCCTCGCGGCCAGCCTAATGGGCACGGTGTTTCAGGCATATCACGGCTACACGCACTTCGAGCTTGGGCACTATCTGCTCTGGTTCGTGCTACCGGGCACGATCGACGCCTTGCAGGTGGCTATTCTCGCGGTCTTCATCCAAGTCGTCGTGCCGCACAAGTTCATGGGTTGGGCAGTGATGTTGTTGTACATCGTGGCGACCATCACGCTCGGCAACGCCGGCTACGAACACAATCTATACAACTATGCGGGCGCGCCCAGCGTCCCGCTGTCCGACATGAACGGCCTCGGACGATTCTGGATAGGTCGCGCGTGGTTTCAGGCTTATTGGCTCGCGTTCGGAGGCGTGTTGCTCGTGCTCTCGCACGGTCTGTGGCGGCGAGGCACGGAGTCGAGGTTGGTCCCACGTCTCGGCCGCCTCAGTTTGCGACTCGCGGGCCCCGCCGGATGGCTCTTAGCGCTCAGCGTTGCGGCGTGGGGAGCGATCGGCGCGCACAACTACTACAACACCAACGTCCTCAATCGCTACCTCCCGGGGCCTGATCGCGATCGAACCCACGCTGAATATGAAAAAGCACTGCTGGCGTACGAGAACGTGCCGCAACCGCACGTCGTCGACGTGAAGCTGGCAGTAGAGCTATATCCGCGCGAGGTGAAGGCCATCACGCGCGGTGAATACCTGCTCGAAAATCGCAGTGCAGCACCGCTATCGAGCGTGCACGTGCGCTGGGAAGCGCTCCGGCTGGAGCTCGACGAGCTCACCATCGAAGGTGCGCGGCTGTCGAAAGCCTACCCAGAATTCCACTATCGCATCTACCAGTTCGACAAGCCCGTCCAGCCCGGCGAACGACGCAAGCTGAGCTTCAAAACCACGCTCGAGGAGCGCGGTTTCCCGAACGGGCAAGCGCTCACGAAGCTCGTTGCGAACGGCAGCTTCATCGACAACTTCGACATCGCGCCGTGGATCGGCATCGATCGCTCCGTGGCCATGACCGATCGCGCCAAGCGCCGCAAATATGGTCTGCCTCCGGACATTCGGCCCCCGAAGCTGGAAGACACCAGCGCCAATGCACACCAGTATCTGCGCCACGACAGCGACTGGGTCACGGCGGAGATCACGCTCACGACCGACGCCGACCAAACACCGGTAGCTCCGGGTTACACCATCTCCGATACGACCAAGGCCGGCAGGCGCACGCTTCACACGCGCACCGAGGCGCCGATTATGCACTTCTTCTCGCTGCAATCGGCGCAATACGCCGAACGGCGCGAGGTCTGGATGTCTGCGCGAGGCGACGAAGTGTCACTCGCGGTCTACTACCATCCAGCGCACGCGTACAACGTACAGCGCATGCTCGACGCGATGAAGCTCTCGCTCGACATCTTCACACGCTCCTTTTCAGCCTACCAGTTTAGGCAGGCGCGCATCCTCGAGTTTCCCTCGTATGCCGAGTTTGCGCAGTCGTTCGCGAGCACCGTGCCGTATTCGGAGTCGATCGGCTTCATCCAAAATCATCCGACAGATCCAGGGAAAAGCGTCGAACGCATCGATTTCGTGACCTACGTAACTGCCCACGAGATCGCTCACCAGTGGTGGGCGCACCAAATTGTCGGAGCGGATAAACAAGGGGCCACCATGCTCTCGGAGAGCTTCGCTCAATATTCGGCGATGCTGGTGATGGAGCAGAAATATGGGCCCGAGATGGTGCGCAAATTCCTCAAGTACGAGCTGGATTCGTATCTGCGCAATCGTGGGGGTGAGGTCGTCGAGGAGCTGCCGCTCGTGCGTGTGGAAAACCAAGGTTACATCCACTATCGCAAAGGCACGCTCGTCATGTATTGGCTCAAAGAGTGCGTGGGGCAGCGCGTGGTCGACCGCGCGTTGCAACGCCTGCTCGAGCGTTACGCGTTCAAACCCGCGCCTTATCCATCGTCCAGCGAGCTCGTCACGCTTCTGCGCGAAGAGGCCGGCCCAAAGTGGGATTCTTTAATTACAGACCTGTTCGAGAAGATCACGCTCTACGATTTGAAGGCGCGCGATGCGTCCGTGAAGAAGCGAGCAGACGGCAAATACGAAGTGACGTTCACGATCGAGTCCAAGAAACTCTACGCGGACGGCAAAGGTCGAGAGACCGAAGCTCCCCTCGCCGAGGAGCTCGAGGTCGGCGTGTTCAGCGCACAGCCGGGAAAAGAGGGCTTCTCGAGGCAAAGCGTCTTGCAGCTCGAGCGGCGTGCGCTCGTCAGCGGCTCTCAGCAAGTCAGCTACGTAGTGGCGACCGAACCGAAGTGGGTCGGCGTCGACCCATACAACAAGCGCATCGATCGCAACTCGGACGATAACCTGGTGGAAGTGGACGGCTCGTGAGGCGCGAATGAGGCGCACGGCACGCGGGCTGTGAGCGACGGCCTCGTCGGCCTTCCGAGGCACCCGCCACGAGCCTTGCGCGGCCGCGTGAGACTGCTCGCGTCAGCGATAGGTGGTCCCTGCGTCTTTTCGCCCGTCCTCGACACCTGCGTCGTCGTCGCCGCCTGGGGCCTCTGCCGGGGTTGGGGGGGACGTCGGAGCATTTCCAGCCGTCGCTTGCGGGAGTGCGCCCGTGGAGGTGGCGGCGCCTGCGGAGCCGCTAGCAGGCGCTGCAGCGCCCGCGCCGGAGCCGATCATCGGCGTCGTGATAACTCCGGCATCCACGGAGCCGGCGATCGGCGTGGCTGGCGCTAGCGCGTTTCCTGTAGCGCCGCCGCTGCCTCCACCGCCTGCGTCGACGGGCGAGACCGGCCTGCGCGCAGGCGCCGAGTCTGCCGAGGATCCCCCAAATGGTGGCTCTAGATCCGGGCCAAAGCAGGAGCCAGTGACCATACTCAGGGATATGGTTGCGCCCAGCCACCATGCACGGGGCTTGACGGGAGGCTGGATCGGGCGCTTTTGGCAGGTCATAGGGGCCTCGCGGAGTCTCCGCAGACTAGTGGCAGTCAGCGCTGTCTTCGAGAGAGTGTCGATTGCGGCGCGATTTGGCTCGCACGACTATGCATCGAACGTGTCGGACTGGCCATTGGACCCGGATCCGGGGCTCACGCCGCAAACAGCGGCCGCAAGCTGTCTGCCGCCGAGGAGAATGTGATCGTCGACCTTGCGACGATGGGGTTGCCGGAGCCCAGCCGCGTTCTCGCTGTCCCGCGAGGACGGCAACCCGCAGCCATCCGCGGCGAGATCCGGACGCCACTGTGGCGGACCTGCCGCGCAGCGAAAGCGGTGTGGCATCGCCGCTCAACGCTCGAACTGTGGTTGCTCGCATTCGACTGGCGAACATAGTTCGGTTGGATGACGCCATCGCGCAGTGAAGCCGTGCGCGGGCAGCGGCGGACAAGCCATGCGTCGCTCAGCTGGTTCGTGCTCATCGCCACCATGTGGCTGTGGAGCAGCGCACGCGCCGAGCCGGCGCCTACCGTGCTCGCGCTGCGTGAGTCGTTCGAGCCTGCACCTGAGTTTGGCGGCGTCGTGCATGTGATCGAGGCGGGACTTACAGACGCACCGCCGGTCGTGTTGATCCATGGCATCGGCAAACGCGCGGCGCACGACTTCGACGCCATCCTACCCTGGCTGAGCACGCGTCATCATGTGTTGGCGTTCGACCTGCCTGGGTTCGGGCGCTCCTCGCGCACGCCAGACGCTTACTCCCCCGAGCGCTATGTGCGTTTCCTCGATCAGCTGATCGCGCGGCACTTTCGGGGCCCTGTCGCGATCGTCGGCCATTCCATGGGTGCTGCGCTCGCGATCCAGCTGGCTGCGGACCATCCAGAGCGGGTCTCGCGACTCGCGTTGCTCGACGTCGCCGGGATTCTTCACTACCGCGCCTACCTGCTCGAGCTGAATGCTGGCAATCCGTCGCAGCCGCCAGGCAGATTCAAAGCGGTGTGGCGCGGCGCACGTGCCGCCGTGTTACGGATGTTCAGCAGTCTCGAGTCGCTCGAGAATCTACGGCTCGACACGAACGCGGGTTGGCGACGCTACCTGCCCGTCAAGACCACGACGACCGTGGCTTTCATCGAGCACGACTTCGGACCGGCACTGCGGAAGGTGCACGTGCCGACATGGTTAGGCTGGGGCAGGCGCGACCGCATCGCTCCGGAGCGGACCGCCCAGCTCCTGCGCTTCATGCTGCGACCGGTGCGCGACGATAGCTTCGAAGCGTCGGGGCATGCGCCCATGCGAACGGAGCCGGAGCTCGTGGCGCGGTCACTTCTCGGCTTCCTCGCGCAGCCGCTACCCGCGGCTCGAGCTCAGGCGTCGTTAGACATCCGGTCGAATCGGGTCGGCAGCTGTAGCGGTGAAGAGGGCGCTGTCTTCGAGGGCGATTACATGCGCATCGAGATCCGCGACTGCAAGCGCGTCTTGTTACGCAAGGTGCGCACGCGTTCACTCGCCGTCGAGCGCTCCAGCGCGGAGCTTCAGCACGTGGAGATCCTCGGCACGAGCGTCGGAGCCACGTTCAAGAACGCACGCGTGCGTTGGACGGGCGGACGCATCGTCGCTCCCACGTGTATCGACAGCCAGTCCGATGAGCTCGACTTCGCGGGCGTCAGCTGCAACGCCCGCGACGATGCGCTGCGCGTGCACGGCCGCGGATGGCTGCACGCGTCCGCTAGCAGCCTCGCATCCGGAAGCTCAGAGCGCGCGCTTCACGGTGAGTACGAGCTCTCTCCGACCGGCGACGGATCGACTGACAGCACCGACCAGGTCACGAAATGCAGAAGACGCCTGCCAGGGCCAAAGCGGTGCTGGCGTTGAGCGTGAGAGCGACGCGCGTACGGCTCGCCGTCGTCGCGTGCCGGGTGGCGCTTGGCGACAGTCCGCGTGGCTTCCGTGCTCCTCGAGAAGCGAGCAGACGTTCGACCAGCACGAAAGGGTTGAGGCCGTCGGTGCTGACGCCGCCTTGTCTGCACTCCGTCCAGCCGCTGCCACAGCGCGACTACGTCACATCTGTCGCACGACGCTGATGCCCGCGGCCTCCAACAGGTGAGCTGTGCGGCTCGGTGGTCGAGCGCTTTCACGTAGGAACTGCGACACCTGAAGCTGTTTTGGCGAGTGATGGCCACAGCGTTGTCTGGCTCTCAGCAGGTTTCCGCCCCCAAGCGCGGACGCTGCCGCCCCGCCGGGGCAAAGTTGATCGCGCACGCTCTGCTGTGAACCAATCTGTGCAGCTGCCAGCGGCGGCGCGGTTGTTGCTCAGCAAGAGGACACAATCGCGGCGAGGCTGCCGAGCACTGCTGGCGAGGAGACCCGTGTCTCCTCACGCGCGCTGAGCTCGGGCTGATCCTGGTCGTTTCACATTCACAGACGGGTCCGCGCAGTCGTACGTGCGGGTGGACGCTGCTGTGCGTGGAGGTGGGTATGGCTTGTCGTAAATTGCGATGCATCGTGGCGGCGGCGGCGCTTCTCAGCGTGGGCGGGTGCATGAGCGCGGAGGCTGACCTTGCGGCGGCAGACTCAGACGAAATTGCGGCCGAGGATGTGATGCCGACTCGCATTGCACTGAGCACCGGAGCAGCGTCTACCAGTGCCGGTGAGATCGATGGCTATTGTGACCGAGGCATCGGGGTGTACCTGAGCGCGACCGCCGACAGGGCCGAGCTGATGGTCTATGTGGTTACGCCTGCCGAGTACGCGACGTTCGTGCGTCCTGCGCTGCGCCTGACGACTCAGGATGGCGCCGATCAGAAGACAGATGTCAGCGAGTTCGAAACTGTCACGCTCGTGGCGGGCGAGTCGAGGGTGTTTACCAAGCAGGCCGAAGGGACACTTATGAAGGCCATCGCGGAAGTCGCCGCCGAATGACCAGGGCCTACTGCGGGACACGAGTGTCTAAGTGGTCATGCAGGTGCTCGCGCGCGGCGGTTAAACGCAGCCGCCGAGCATGCGCAGTACGCACGCTCGGCGGCAGACGTTACGAGCTTAGAGTCAGCGCGTGTACACGCGGCTGTAGTCGATTTCGTATGTGACACCGAACGACGCAGCGGGCAGCTCGATGTTCACGTCGTTGACCTGCGTGTGGCCCCACGAGAAGTCGTACAAGAAGTACATCTCGACCGGCTCGCCACCCTCTGCCCCGGCATACGTCCAGTGCATGACGCCGTGCTGCACGAGGACGCCGTCGTAGAAGATCTCGTAGGTGTCGTCCTTCAGATAGACCCACGTCCAGACGTGGTACTCGGAGAGTGCACGGTTGTCGTCGGGCACGCCGACATCATCGAGCGCGTCGGGCCAGCTCTTGTAGTCGATTTGGTTCGTGCCGCCGACCGAGTCAGCGTGGAACGAGTTGCCGGGAGTGTGAGGCGCGCCGAAAGACTCGAGCACGTCCATCTCGGCTCCCTTTTGCCACTTCTTGCCGGAGGTCCAGAGCGCGTACCAGTAGCCGGGCGCCTGCTTAGGCATGCGCACACGTGTCTCCCAGACCACGTCCTGTCCGAGCAGCTTGCCTCCGCCGGGGAGCTTCCACTTCGCTGTGATGCTGCCGTTGCCGGCGTCGTGGCGCGACGCGCTCACGGTGCTTTGACTGCTCGACAGCGGGCGCACGTGCGCGAGCATCGAATCGCGAGTGAACTCGCGTGTGGGCCGTGCGGGATCCTCGATCGGTTGACCTGGGATCGCGGTCTCCGCGTTCGGCGCAACGGTCACTGCGCCGTAGTTCGTCCCGTTGGCGGTGCTGCCCCAGTGATCGTGGTAATCGAACTCTGCACTCAGCTCAGCCGTGTTGCGGACGTTGCCGCCGGCGCCGAAATCCCAGTTCTTAACCAGCTTGAATGGCGCGCCGGGGATCTTGTCAGCTTCCACGGGAACGATGGCCTTGGAGCCGGCGTATACAGCAGTCGATGCATCGGTGGCAGTGTCCGTGGGTGCGGATTCTCGATCTTGCGCTTGGAGGTTCGCCGTGTAGGCCGAAGCTGAGAGAACCGCGCTCAAGGTTAGCAACACTCGCGATTGAATCATCGTATTGAAACGTGCCTTTTCTAACCGGAAGCTCGAGGCTTCCAGCGGCGAGGGCCATTAGGCCTTTCACCGCATGTTGGGTTGGTTGCAGAGTTCTGGATCTGCTCGGACATCGAGCAGAGCGACGCTAGTCAGACCGATACCTTGTGCGGTGCACATGCGGCGCCGCGGACCACTTCGTAGGTGGTGAAATCAGTGCAAGGCAGCCACGCTGGTGCTTCGCGCCATGCTTGCGTCTTGCACGGCTGCACCAGCGGACAGGGACTAGTCTCCACGACTTCGGCGCGTGCACAACGCCAATAAACGGCTCTGTCTTGGCTGAAACGCCGCTAGAACCGTCCTCAGCATCATGGTTCTGTCACGCACTTTTGTCCGGGACACAAATGTTGTGCGCATGGGTGCGAGTGAGTCAGAATTGCAGCGATTCACCGCCGCAATTCACAGGCACTCAGGCAAGCTGAGCGCGCGTCATCGTCACAGATTCGAACACCACAGCCGGCGCCGCAGCTGACGCGCTCGCTGGAGGCGCGGTGGTGTTGCGGCTCGATCGACCCACGTCTCAGTCTCACACGTCGTGGACGAGCCGAGCGTCTACGTGGCTGCGCCTGGCCCTCACGCCGCCACAGCGCTGGGCTCGCTCGTCCGCTGCGTACAGACCCTGTCAGCTCTTCGGTGTGGGGCCGTCCACGGGAAACGGTGCTCCGTAGACTGGGTGAACCGTAGGCCCCGCGTCTTGCTGAGTGCCGGCGTCTTCGAGGTCCCCGTCCTGCCCGCCAGTCCCCGCACTGCTTGCGCCCGCATTGTTCGCGCCCGCATTGCCGCCAGCGCCTGCAGGACTTGGCCGACCTGCGATGGGTGCACCGTACACTGGCATGGCCACTGGCCCGTCGCTGCCGCCGCTGCCGGCTGGACTGGGTCGTCCGGCGAGTGGCGCACCGTACACGGGCACTGCGACGGCACCCGCGTTCGCGCCAGCGCCCGCTTGAGTGGGCTGGCGGCCGGCGATCCCACCACTGCCGCTAGCAGCGGCGCCTGCAGCTGCTGTTGGTTGAGGCGTGGCGGGTGCGCCGTAGATGGGCACACTGTTTTGCTCACACGCTACGAGCGCTTGGCTCGCCATGGCCGCGGCCGCCACCGCTAGCCGTTGCGCGCGACTGAGCCCGGGCGCGTACGGTGCGACAGGTCGCTCGACCACAGGCGTCAGCGCCCGCTGACAAAAGGGGCAGGCGTTCTCGTGCACCAACACGTGGCGCAAGCAAGCTTCACAGGTTCGCAGACGGGTCATACGGAGTCCTCGCGAGATGGGGTGGCTTCGTTAGAGATGTCGCGGTCGCTTGCTTGCAGCGCTTCGATGATGAGCTCGAAGTGACCGTGATCGAAGGGCTGCCCGTGCGCGGGTTGGCTGCGAACCAAGCGTTCGCGCTGGCCACGTGCGGCGAATTCGAGCGCGCGATGATGGCAGTAGGGATTGTTGCCGGGCTTGCCGAAGAACACGTCGCTCGTCCAAGTGCAGCCGGCGCGGCATGTGTCGGCGTAATAACACGTGCGGCAGTAGCCCCACAGGTCGTCTTGCGTGCGGTCTCGCGTGTAACGCAGCGGCGTGGCGCGCTCCCAGATGTCGACCAACGCGGCGTCTTGGATATTGCCGCCGGCCCATGCCGCGGTGGGCAGCGATGGACAACCTTTGATGGTCCCGTCGGCTTCAATGCCGAGCGTGAGCTGGCCGGCCATGCACGAGCTGGCGTGTCCTTGCCGCATGTAGTCGCGCAAGCTCGACTCGTGCGGCCCGAAGTAGCCCACGTTGTTGCCTGGCAGGAGCCGCACGCCCAATTGCTTGCAGCGCGCGGACAATGCACCGAGGGCCGGAAACAACTCGAGTAGATCGTAAGGTTGCAGCAAGATCTCGGGCTCGTCCGCGGCGCGCCCCATGGGCACCGTGAGCTGGATCTGCCAGCTGTGGGCACCATGCTGCGCGATGAGCTCGAGCAGGGCCTCCAACTCGGGCGCACTGAGGCGATTGATCTGTGTGTTGACGGTGACCGGGATGCCCGCTTGGCGCAGATGACCGAGCGCTGCCAAGGCCCGCTCGTGCGAGCCTGCGACGCCGCGCAGACGGTCATGGGTCGCGGCCAGGCCATCGAGCGAGATGCTCACCCCAGCCAAGCCTGCTGCTTTGGCCGCCGTCGCGAGCGCCGAGTCGATGCCGCGGCCCCCGCTCGTCATCGTCGCGGTCATGCCGTATTGATCGATCGCGCGTACGATCTCGAGCCAGTCGCTGCGCAGATAGGCTTCGCCGCCGATCAGCGTAACCTCACGCACGCCGAGCTCGGCCATCTGGCGCACCAAATCGAGACACGCCGCCGTCGACAGCTCGTCGGGGCGAGCGCGCCCGGCCCGTGACCCGCAGTGCCGGCAGGCCAAGTCGCAGGCGAGGGTGATCTCCCAGACCGCATAGATGGGACGCACCCCGTCCACCGGGCGCGACGCCGTCGCCAGGGGCAAGTGCCGTCGCGCTGGCAGCGCGCGCGGCGCGAGCGGGAGGTCGCGCGGCCGCGGCATTGTCATCAACCGTCGGCGCTCATCTGCCTTCAGGGGATCTGCCATGCCTGCCTGAGAACCTTGCAGAAATCACGCCATTCGGCCAATCCGAATTGGCGCAATTTCGCCTGTGCCAGTTTGTGCCGGTTGGCCGACTAACAGCGCTGGCATGTCATGACCTGGCTTGGATGTCGCAGTCTCGGGTGGGGCTGGTCAGCGACTATCCACGAGCTCGCGCGCAGCCGAACGTACGACGATTCATCTGCCGCCATGAGCGGCAACACGCGCGGGCCGCGCTGCCCGCTGCGCCGCACGAGGGACGTCCAGACGCCGAGCTCCTGGCAGCCCGGCGCAAGGTCTGACAGTCCGTTCGTAGCGTTTTCGGAGGTGCCGCCACACACTTTTCGGAGGCTGCAATGTCAGTGAGCGCCACGCGTACGACCGATCCAGTGGACCTCGCAGAGCACAGAATCGACTCAGTCGTTGACGAACTGACCATCAACTAACAGGAATCGATCGAGCATAACGAAACGCTGATGCTGAGGACGCATGTGGCGCCTCTCAGCGGAGCCTTGACCAATCATCGGTATTGTCAAATCGCTCGCGATGTGAAGACTGGCCACCGCTCGCTGGTGCAGCCGTGCCGAAGCTCCAGCATCGTACGCGCCCCGCGTGGCAGTTTTGTGTCGCTTTGCCAGTGGTCTGGATCCGAGTGCCGGTGAGCTCACCGCATGCCGTGACGACGAAACCTTAGCGTCGCTCCGCCCGCATTTGGTCGGAGTCAAGTCGATCAACGAACTGACGAGCGCTCACAGCTCTCGTTGCCGGAGGCGCTTGGCCTCCGACCAGAAAGGTGCCCTTACGCAATGAATCCCAGGCGAATCTGGCTCGTGCTGAGCCTGTTTTACGTGTCGACCGGATGCGTGGGCACGACCGACGAATTAGCGTTCGACGTCGCGAGTGAAAACTTAACCGCACAAATAGGTAACGCTGTTTCCTTCGTGCCGGTCGAAGTTGCAAGGATACCGGGCGCCTCGTTCAAGCTACTCAAGAACTGGGATTTCGGAACCCGAGGCACGATCCGCAATCAAGCCGGGCTCGAGGCTGAGTTCAGATTTCACGATGTCTTTGGCACGATCGCCAACGGAACGAACTATGGCGCTGTCACGGCTGCAACGAGCGGTGCCAGCGCCATCGCTGCGAGCGGCCTCGGGCTGCCGAACGACCGACAGCCGATCGAGGAGGCGGCACGCCCGCTTCGGGTGTGGACTGCAGACTCCATGCTCTTGCACGTGCGGCCCCTTGCGAGCTCGCAGGGCACGGTGAGCGTGTCCAGGCACGATGCGATCAACGGTAGCTTCACGAGCAAGTTCACGCTGCCTCGGGCAGGCGCGCTGCTGGGGCGCGACCTGCTGTGGGAAACGCGCGTGCGCATGCCAAAGCCCGTGGCGGGTTACTGGTTCGCTCTCTGGACCGCCGGGCGACACTGGGACCGTGGGCCCGAGATGGATGTCCTCGAGTCCTTCGGCGCACCACACACGCCCGGCACATCGTTTCACTCGGATTCCGTCGGTGGCATCAATAACGTTGACTATCAGAGCTGGCCGGACGCGCTGGATGAAGTCGGCGTGCCCGAAGGCGAACGCTCACTGACTGACTGGCACGTCTGGACGTGGGTCTACCTCCGTGATGACAGCTACGAGATCTTCTACGATGGCCATCGTGTTCAACACGGCTCCATCCATTGGACCGCTCGCGGCGAGTCGGGAGCACGGCCGACCGACATGAGCTTCTTGTTCGACTTCTCGTGGGGCCACGTGAAGATTTCAGATGTGAATATCGAGCTGCCGGCATCGGCGTTTCCGCTCACTTACGAGCTCGACTATAGCCGCGTGTACATCCGCTGATCGGCTGCAGAGCAGCGCTAGTGCTCTGACCGGGTCAGAGCACTAGCGCGCATCGATCAAGTGTGCGCGCTTGCGAATGTCGTCCGCCCACTGCATGCAACGTCGCTTGACGGCCGGTCGCATGGCTTCGTTTGCGAGCACGGCCAACGCTTCCGCGGCTTCCTCCGTGGCGAGACCGTTCATCCAGAGCTCGATCGCGTGGCAGGTCGCAGCGTTGCGCTGGCGGTGGGCGCGCGCGTACAACCGGGCCATCAGGTAGGCGGATACGAGTGGCTGAGCTTCCATCATCGGCTCGAGCAACGCCATGAGCTTGGCGATGGCTTCCTGCGAGGCTGTGCCACCTTGGCTGAAGCGCTTGAGCAGCGCTTTGTAGAGCGACTTGCCAGCCCCCTCGCGAATCAGCTCGTCGGCGGTCGATAGCACCGCGCCGTTCTCGGGGTACTGACACAACTCAGAGCTGACGAGCAGACTCAAGCCCGAGGAGGCACGTGCACTACGCATGCACTGTCAGTGTATCAGATGTCTCGCTAACCGACGTGCGCGCTCGGCACTCGAGAGGCAAACGCGTACATTGTGGAGTCCTGCACGTTAGCGCACGAAACGGTCGCTTCAGCGACGTTCATGGCGCGGAGGTTAGCAGTTGTGCGAAGCGGTGTGGTGTCAGCTCCGTGGCACCGACCAAGACAGCGAGTAGCAGCACTGTAGCGCTGCCGTTTGCCTATTAATGGTGCTATTTTAGCTGCGATTGACCTTCGGTCAGGACTAAGCGGTCGTCGCGTGAGCGCACACTGCGAGGTGACCCGGTGACCACGCTCGGCGTCACAGGCTGTGATCCGACGCCGGCCAGCCGGTCAGTGGCAAAGCTCAACCAAGTGACGGCATAGGCGTTGCTGGACGACGGGCGTAGTCAGAGGGAGACGAGATGAGTAGCCGACAGTGCGGCGTGTTTGGAGTGGCCGGGGTGGCCTTGGCGATTCTCGCCTCGGGTTGCCTGGACCGCGAGTTGAAGCCGCTGAACCCGTGCCTGGTTTCAGGGGTCAGTCGCAAAGTCTCGATCAAGAACGTCGACAAGATCGACCTTCTGATCGTGGTCGACAACTCGAACTCGATGGCCCAGGAACAGATTTCGCTGAAGGAACAGTTCCCGAAGCTGATCAACGTGCTCACCACAGGCGAGCGCTTCGCCGGTGACCCCGATCCATTTCCTGCCGTGACCGACCTACACGTGGGCATCGTGTCGAGCGACATGGGCACAGCGGGGTTCGAGCTCGACACCTGTCATGCCGACGGTGGCGACGACGGTAAGCTTCAGTATCTCGGGCGCGCCGACGGCGGCTCGGGTTGCGACGCGATGACCTTCCCACCGTTTCTCTCGTTTACGGCTACGCCGCGCACCGATTCGTCGACAGGCGAGCCGACTGTCACGAACACTGACACGTTTGCCTATCAGGTCGGTTGCATCGCTACGTTGGGCGTAGGTGGTTGCGGCTTCGAGCAGCAGCTCGAAGCGCCGTTCAAGGCGCTGTGGCCGCGCACCTACAGGGATCCGGTGACTAACACTGCGGTCACGCCCAATCCTGTCTCGTTCCTCATCGGGACCGGCCGCGGCGACATTCCGACCTCGGAGATGGGCAACCTCGGCTTCTTGCGCAACGACCCGACCCAGGGCTTATCGCTCATCGCGATCTTGGTGGTGACCGACGAGGAAGACTGTTCGGTCAGCAGCAACGATCACCTCAAGACGGACAAGTATCTTCCAGCGGATAGCCCGTACCGCGCGGAAAAAGACCTCAACCTGCGCTGCTTCCAGCACCCCGACAAGTCGTGGCCCGTCGAGGAACGCTACCTGAAGGGCTTCCAAGGGCTGCGCCCGGGCAATGAAGGCTTGGTCGTGTTCGCGGCGATCACGGGCGTACCAGTAGATCTCGTCAGCAAGGACAAGCTTCCAGACTTTTCCGATCAAGCGGCGCGTGATCAGTTCTACGACGACATCCTGAACGATCCGAGCATGATCGAGACGATCGATCCCGGGACGAACCCCGGTGGCGGCATGGGTAACCTCAAACCGTCGTGTCGCCGTACGGTTAACGGCGCGATCTCGACGGCGTACCCACCACGCCGTATCGTCCAGCTCGCCAAGGCCTTCGGCACGAACGGTATCGTCCAGTCGATCTGTCAGGACGACTTCAGCAGCGCGATGTCGACCATCATCGACATCATCGCCAAACAGCTCGGTGAGGTGTGCTTGCCACGGAAGCTGGTGCGTCAGAGCACGGGCAAGGTCGCGTGCAACGTTGTCTGGGAGCTGCCTCCGCCCGGTGTCGTGGCGGAAGACGTCACACCGACCCAGTGCGATCAACGTTCTTTCCTGATGCCCGTGGATACGGGCCGTGCGACCACGAATGGGCTCGGTGGCGTCAACTGTAAGGTGGCGCAGCTGCCCGTGCTGGTCGATTCGGAAGACCCCACCGTGAAGTCGGTGCCGGAGGGTGACGGTTGGTACTACGACGACTTCAGGGAAGACCTGAAGAAGACGTGTAAGGCGACCGAGCAACAGCGTGTCTCGTTCACGACGAACGCCAAGCCGCCCACCGGCGTGACGGTCAAGCTCGAGTGCCTCAACGAGACCCAGCGCTACGTCAGCACTGATACGAACGTGGCGCCGAATCAGCCCGAGATCGGCTCACCCTGTCTGCAGGACTCGGAGTGCCTCGTGCGCATGCTCAACACCGACACGCCTGACGAGTCGATGTTCTGTCACCCCGATCTCAACGTCTGTCAGCGCCACTGCACGAGCAGCACCGAGTGCCCGCCGGCCTGGGTCTGCGATCCGCGCCAGTCCGCGGCGCTCGGCGGCAAGGGCTACTGCGTCAATCCGACCTGCGGTGCCGAGCTGACGACCGACTGACGTCGGGCTGAATCGGCATCCGTATCTGCACGACTGAGAGGCCACCTGAGCACAGGTGGCCTCTCGCAGTTTAGGCCCGAGCAAGATCGGGCATCGGTGAGCGTGCGCCGTGGACAAACCTCACAGCTCATCCGCAGCGCGCGCTCTCGTTCCTCTCCCTTGACCGAGCGATCGTTTGCTGCTGTGCTCGCGCGCATGGGGAGCGAGCAGGTGACCGCACATGGTACCGAGCCCTGGCCGGCGCTGCTGGACCGCATTGCGTCATGCAGGCACTGCCACGCTGGCAAGCTCCTGCATCCGGGAGCGAGTCCGCTGTTTTGCCAGTTCAGGGGGCAGCGGTCTGACTTGCTCTTCGTGCTCGAAGCGCCAAACCACGACGACACGTTTCGTCCTGATAAGGGCTATCTCACGTACGACCGTGACACAGATCCCTCCGGTCGCTTCTTTCGCGAGCTCTACATGGAGGTGCTCGGCGAGCCGATCGAGCACGCCGCCGTGACGAACGCTGTGCTCTGCCTCCCGGCTGGTGGCGGCGGCAGGTATCCGGTGACGGCGCGGACCATGCGCAACTGCTCCATGCACCTTCGTGACCAGATCGCCTCGCTCGATCCGCTCGTCGTCGTCACGCTCGGCGCCAAAGCGCTGGAAGCCGCGCGCCTCTTGCAAGATCACGGCAGACGCAAGCTGGCCGATGTTGTCGCGACCCCTGTTTCTTGGCTCGGGCGCACGCTATTTCCCGTCTATCACACCGGCATGCTGGCGCGGAACGGCCCGTTTGGGCGGACCGCTGACAAGCAACGTGACGACTGGCGCCAGCTTCGCGAGGTGCTGCAGACGCTGCGTTCACGGACGTGATGGCTGCGTGCCGTCGCCCCGCGCCGCCAGCTGCTCGCGAGGCTCGGGTTCGGCTCAGGGGTTGTCGTCTAGCAACACGACACGCCTTACGGTCTCCCCGGACTTGATCGCCACGTCGAAGACTTTGCTCATGTCCATCTGCTCGTTCACGAGCCGCACGTGGTGTCGGCCCGCGGGCACGCGCAAGCCGAGCTGCGGCGTATGGCCGACGAAGCGGCCGTCGATCAGCACGCGCGCCCAGGGACGGCTGTTGACTTGGAGCACCCCCTCGTTCTGCTGCGCGACGCTGACCAGCGGCTCGTCGTGGTTCACCGGATCGCGCAGCGGCTCGATGCGACGGGCGAGCCCCTCGCGGACTTGTCGCGGTTTGTCTCCAGTGCGCGAGGACGGCAGTGCGCCGGTGATCGAGGGTGTGGCACTGGGCGGTGCCGTGTCTGGTGCCTCGTCTACCGCCGGCTCCGCAGGCATAGCCAACTGCGCGGCTGCGGAAGGCGTCGCCGCGCCCGTGACTTCCGTCGTGGAAGATGGCACCGAGCGCACGTAGGGCAGCGGGGCGCTCTCCACTAGCGCGTGCACGCTGAAGTATATGCAGGCCCCGAGCGCGAGTGCTCCCAGGCACGCGGGCCATAGGTTGCCCCAGCGCCGAGTGGTATCCGGTGGCATCGAGCGCACGAGGCTGCCCTCGATCGCCAGGCGCGGCTCATCGGTCATGGGGCCCGCGGTCGGCGTGCGTGGCAGACCATGGATGCCTAGCGTGCTCGGCCGATACAGCGTGGTCGTTTCATCGTCCCAGCCGCCGTGTTGGTCGCGCTGGCTGGCCGCACGAGCGCGCCCGTTTTCGTTGGAGGCGCCTGCAGCCCATGGCGGCGCATAGTCCGCGAGGTTGCTGTGTGGCTCTGTGCGCCCATCCACTCGCGTTTGCGTGTCGGGCTTGGTCGTGCGCGTGTGACGCATGCACATCCTTCGCCTGCTGGCGCGCAAGCTTGAGGTGGCACGCGCGCTCAGGGGCATGGCCAGTGCAAGAGCTACAGCCTCTCCTGCGACGAGAGCTGTCAGTAAGCCAGGTCGGCGGCCTCGCCGGCCACAATTCCCAGGTTGTACGCCGGCTTTGCGAACACTCGGTCGCAATTCGGGCGAGGTCGTGGACCGTTTTTGCGGCCCACGGTCTCTCTGGAAACCGTGCGATTTTCCTGCCTTACACGTGTGTACCTGCTGGCGCTGTCGGCTGCCTGCGCGCAACCGCGCGGGTCCGCAACTTCGGGCGGCGCGGCGGGAGCTCGGGTTCCAGCGGGCTACGATGCACACGATGCGCGCGCCGAGGTGGAGCAGCCCGCGCGAACGCCGCATGCCGGAGAGAACGCCGCCGGTAGTCCGGGGCTCAGGCCGCCGTCAGCGGCTGGCGCCCCCACAGGTCCCAGCTGCAAGCCCGCGCTCGCGCCCGTCACGCCGCTGTTTGCCACGGCCGAGCCGGTCACGCCCGTTTCGTTCATGCGCGATGACGGTGTGCTGATCACGCGCGGCGCAGGCCGAGTGCGCGGCCGCCACGAGCTCGAAGGCACGTATGCGCCATTCGGGCCGCTGTACTTCGAAGATCGCACCTACGGCTTCGTGATCGAAGACTTCACGCCGCGCGGCGAGAGCCGGCTGCGCGTGACCTACCTGCCGGTCGCGCGGCCCGAGGACAAGACCAACTTTCGCTGTTTCAAGATCTACGGCGACGGCAACGTGTTTTCGGCCAACACCGGGATGGACTCGGATGTCGCATTGCCGTCGCTGAAGCTCGCAGGCCAAGACGTCGCGGCCGACTATGCCACGCTCATCGCTCCCTATGCGCGAGCACAGTCGCATGACGTCACACGCAACTCGCGCACGAATGCGCCGCTCGCGAACGGCGACATGTTCGAGTTCGAATTCGGTGTCTTCATCGAGGCTGCCGAGGTGGCGGCGAATGGCGGGAGCCTCGTCGAAGCTCCCCGGCGGTGCGCGTTTTGCGGGCGATTATCACGTGTACGCGATCGAATGGGAGAAGGGGGTCATCCGCTGGTATCTCGACGGAAAGCTCTACCAGACGCGCAAGCCGAGCGATCTACCGAGCGGAACCAAGTGGGTCTACGACCGGCCGTTCTTCCTGCTGTTGAATCTGGCGGTAGGTGGCGAGTGGCCGGGTAATCCGGATGACACAACGCTGTTCCCGCAGACCATGCAAGTCGATTACGTGCGTGTGTACGATCGCCAGAGCTGAGCGCCCACGAACGAGGCGAGCACTCGGCTCACTGGAACTGAACCCACATCGGCCATGCGGTCGTCGTCATCTCCTGACGTGTCATCCTGACGCTCGCAATCCTGGTCACGCCAGCGTGCCAATGGGCCGCCATTCTGCTTCTGAGCCCGTCGTCGTACATGACCCTCTCGTAGCCCGCGGTGGCTCGGTCCATCGAGCGATAGACCACCTCGGCCGAGCTGATCGTGTCGTCGATCTGATTGTCGAGCACGACGTAACCTGCCACGCCCGTCACCACTGCGGCTTCGTGTGCACGTGCTTCACGCAGGCAGCCGCGCAGGTAATCGTCGTGCGCCATGTCTGAGACGCCACCTTGATAGCGCGAGACGAACCAAACGATGCGGGCCTGCACACGTTCATTCACTTCGTCAGTTAGACGATCGTAAAAGCGCGAGGTGATTCCCTCAGCCTCGGATGGCGACCGAGACACCAACGCTTCGTGTAGCTGCGCCGTCAATGGCCGGATCACGCGCCGCTCGATCATCTGAGCGAGATCGAACTCCTGCAAAGTCGTGCTGCCGAGCGCACGGGGATCGAGCTCGACGTGCGGCTTGCAGAATGAATGCAGGTCCCCGTCGTAGAAGAGAGACCCGAGGTAGTGCGCGCGTATTTCGGCCGCTGCGAGGCGCACCCCACTACGGCCACCGAAATCGGATAGCGTAAACGGCGGGACGTTGCTCGCGGGCTGCCAGCTCCCTCCTCCGAAGTCTCCGGGCCGGCACGTCTCGTGATCGACCACGCCTGCACCGCAGAACAGACCATCAGCCATGGTGATGCTGGTACGCACCGCAAGGAATGAGGTGCCGCTTCCCGAGCTGCACGCAAATGCCATGAAGCAAGGGAGCATGCACAGACTCAGAGTTGCGTGTTTGATGGCCCGCGATGTCATGGTCTATAAGTGTCTTTTCGTCGAGCACCGTGGCTGGAGGCTCTCTCGATATTCGCAAACGGTCTACGTGTCACGTCCAGCGCGATCAAACGGTAGAAGTAGTGATGATCGTAGTCGCCACGACCGATCTGTTGCCCACGTCGAGCTGCCTCGTGGTTCGCGACGCCGTACGTTCCGCCTGATTTCCCTGCAAAGTGAGCGCGATGACAATCGACTCAACACGACCGGCGTGGCGGACACGGCGCCGCTACGTCGGTGCGCAGGGTGTCGCAGGAGAGGCGCGGTCTCCGACAAGTGTTGGTTGGCCCGGAATGTGAGAAATGCGTGGGCTGCGTCATGTATGCACGAATATAGTGTCGAGTAACCCCAACTGCTGACCGCGATTATTCACTACTTCCAATCTGCCGGTTCCCGCGCGATCCTGCTGTGGATGGCTGGTTTGTCGAAGGGTGTAGGCTTCTTCAGCGTGATCGCATTCGTGCGTGAACGCTTCGGCGATGACGGCTGGCAGCAGGTGCTAAGCACGCTGCCGGACGCAGACCAGTCCGAGTTTGCCGGAATGATCCCGATGGGCTGGTACAGCCTGGATATGTACTCACGGCTGCTGCGCCAGCTCGTGGTGGTCCATGGGCAAACGAGCGGCCGTCTGCTCGAGGAATGCGGTGCATTCTCGGCGGAGCAGGATCTTACGACCCTCTATAAAGCTTTCCTGCGCTTTGCAGATCCCGGTTTGACGCTCGACCAGTCGGTGAAGCTGTGGCGGCGTTTCCACGACACCGGCGTATGGCGCGTCGAGCGGGACGATAAACGGGCCGTGGGCACGCTGACCGAGTGGGGTTGCAGCGACGAGCATCTGTGTCGCGAGCTTTGCGGCTACCTAGCGACTCTGATCGGAATGAGCCGCGGCAAAGACGCAGCTGTGCAACATCGCGACTGCCGCGCGAGAGGCGCGTCCGCCTGCGTGTTCGCTGCCAGCTGGCGCTGACGGGGCGCGACTTGCGCGACTTCCAGAACCGCGTTGGACGGCCACGGTAGCTGAGCGTGCCGGCATTTCTGCCAGCAGCCGCACATCAGCGCGTGCCGCATGCTCGCGGACCACGTGTACGATCCAGCTTGACTCCAAGAACCTCGTCTACGAGGTTCGGCGGATGAGCGACCCTTCGAGTGTGTCACCGCCGATCCAGCTCGCTCCACGCGATTTGCTCTCGGGTCTCGTGGTCTTCCTGGTCGCATTGCCGCTGTGCTTGGGCATTGCATTGGCGTCCGATGCACCGCTGTTCTCCGGCATCGTCAGCGGTGTCATCGGCGGCCTTCTGGTCGGTTGCCTCAGCGGCTCACATACCAGTGTGAGTGGCCCCGCCGCCGGACTTAGTGTCATCGTGGCTGCGCAGATCGCTGTGCTTGGCTCGTTTCCGGCGTTTCTGACCGCGGTGTTCTTGGCTGGCATGATGCAGGTTGCGCTGGGTCTCGTTCGAGCCGGTTTCATTGCGTCTTTCTTTCCCACCAGCGTCATCAAAGGCTTGCTCGCCGCCATCGGCATCATTCTGGTCCTCAAGCAAACGCCACACTTGCTCGGTCACGATGCGGACCCCGTGGGCCGATTCGACTTCGAACAGTCGGACGGCAGGAACACGCTGACCGAGCTGCTGGCAACGATGTTCGATATCCAGCCCGGTGCAGCGTTGGTCGGGCTGCTCTCGCTCGGGCTCCTCATCGTCTGGAATAGAGTCAAAGTACTCAGACACAGCGGAGTGCCAGTGCCGCTGGTGGTCGTCGTGTTCGGTGCCGGCCTCAACACACTTTGGCAGCTGCTGGCGAGTCCCTGGGCCATCGCGCCCGGGCACTTGGTGCAAGTTCCCGTGGCGGAGAACGCGCACGCCGCCCTGACGCTGCTCGTCTTCCCTGACTGGCATATATTGGCGACGCCGCATGTGTATAGCGCTGCTTTGACGCTAGCGGTCGTGGCCTCGCTCGAGACGTTGCTCAACCTGGAAGCTGTCGATCGCATCGATCCTCTGCAGCGGCATTCCCCGCCCAGTCGGGAGCTGATCGCGCAAGGCATCGGCAACATGACTGCAGCCCTGTTGGGCGGCTTGCCGCTCACCAGCGTGATCGTCCGCAGCAGCGTCAACATCAGTGCAGGTAATCGCAGCCGCTACAGCACTGTGTTTCACGGGGCGCTCCTGCTCGGCACCGTCACGTTGGCACCTCGGTTGCTCAACCGGATTCCACTCGCGAGCCTCGCCGCAATCCTCTTCGTCACCGGGCTGAAGCTCGCAGAGCCCAAGCTGTTCCGGCAAATGTGGCGTGAAGGGCGCAGACAGTTTCTGCCGTTCTTCATCACCGTCGTCACGATCGTCGCGTTCAATCTGCTCACGGGGATCGTGGTCGGCTTGGTCGTCAGCATCTTCTTCATCCTGTACAGCAACTTCAGACAGCCGTTGAGCATTACCGTCGAGCGCCTTACGTCTGGCGACGTGTGGCGTATCGAGCTGTCGAATCAGGTGAGCTTCTTCAGCCGCGCGGCGCTCGAACGCGCCTTCCACGACGCACCTGCCGGTGGCCACCTGCTGATCGACGCTCGCAACACGAACTACATCGATCCAGATATTCTCGACCTGATCCAAGACTTCCGTACCCAAGGCGCCGCGGGCCGCAACATCACCCTGAGCTTCATGGGCTTCGACGAGCGGTACCCAGAGCTCGCGGACAACATTCGCTACGTAGAGCACACGAATGCAGAGGTACAGCACGCATTGACGAGCGCCGACGTCGTGGCCTTACTGCGGCAGGGCAACGAGCGCTTCCAGAAGGGCGAGCAGCTCACGCGCGACCTGCGGCGCCAAGTAAGCGCGACCGCACCGGGTCAAACGCCGCTCGCCGTGGCACTCAGCTGCATGGATAGTCGCGCGCCGGTCGAGCTCGTGTTCGACTTGGGCATCGGAGACGCCTTCAGCGTTCGCGTCGCTGGCAACGTGGTCGCGCCACACACTCTTGGCAGTCTCGAGTATGGGTGCGTAGTGGCAGGCGCAAAGCTGCTGCTCGTGCTCGGGCATACCTCTTGCGGAGCAGTGGCGGCTACGGTGAAGCTCCGGCGCGACGGGAGCTCCGCCGCCGGTGCGCTGGGGTGTGAGCATATCGATAGCCTCATCGAGGAGCTCGAGCAGTCCATCGATCGGCACGGCCACGCGGCTCCCGGCCAGGGCGACCCCAGCTTGCCGAGCTATATCGATGAGATCGCACGTAAGAATGTGCTGTACAGCATGGCAGCGATTCGCGCGCGCAGCTCCGCGTTGGAGCAGCGCATTCGGGAAGGGGACATCTGGCTACTCGGCGGCCTCTACGACGTGCGCACCGGTAAGGTCGATTTCTTCGATGAAAGTGGTGCCGACGTGACGACCGGCGCGGTCCGCGGCGGGGATGCGACGCGGGTCGCTTGAGCTGCCCGCCAGGCGCGCGCTGGCGGTAGCTCGCGGTTGGGACGTCCAAGTCCGGCTCCTGCGCCCGCTCGTCACCCAACTCGCGAGCGGCGTTGTCACGTTTGTGTCGGAGGGCCCAAGGTGATTGCGCTTGGGTCGCGATGCGCATACATTCCCTGTCACTCACGGTCACGTTCACCGCGTACGACGACGACGCTCTCTCGAATCTTGAGGACGCGAAACTCGCTGCGACATGGCAACGGCTTCGCGTGGGCGCAGAGCGACTCTCTGCGGCCCGTCTTCCGAACCTCATGGCTCGTTGGAAGGCAGGTCTTTTGCCATCCGAGCCAAGAAAATCGAGATCGTCATGGGTAACCGTCTTTACGTGGGCAATTTGTCGTACCAAGCAACGAGCGAAAGCCTCCGCGACGCCTTTTCGGCGTGCGGCGAGGTCACTGACGTGCA
>Ga0190271_10000339_pt1 | contig 23246 bp, 25 predicted proteins | sample Popmic356T_FD_133747 | JGI IMG/M metagenome (GOLD analysis project Ga0190271, IMG submission 133747) | Populus adjacent soil microbial communities from riparian zone of Weber River, Utah, USA - 356 T | ecosystem: Environmental > Terrestrial > Soil > Riparian zone | place: USA: Utah | collected...
TACGCGCCGACGCCGGGCGGCTATGTCAACGCTGCCGACCTCACCAAGGGCATCAAGGCGATCGTGCCGTTCGAAGTGTCGGTCGCCTGCTATCCGGAGAAGCACCCGCAGTCACCGTCGGTCGAGGCCGATATCGACATGCTGAAGGCCAAGATCGATGCGGGCGCTACGACCGCGATCAGCCAGTTCTTCTTCGATAACGAGGTGTTCTTCCGCTATCTCGACCGCGTCCGCGCGAGCGGCATTGCGATCCCCATCGTACCGGGCATCATCCCGATCCACAATTTCAAGCAGGTCTCCGGATTCGCCACGAGATCGGGCGCGAGCGTGCCGGAATGGCTTGGCCACAGATTTGAGGGCCTCGACGAGGATCAGGAGACGCGCCATCTGGTGGCGGCCGCCGTCGCGGCCGAGCAGGTGCTCGGCCTCGTCGACCAGGGGATCAGCGAGTTTCATTTCTACACGCTGAACCGCGCCGACCTCGTCTATGCCATCTGCCATTTGCTGGGCTTGCGCCCGGCCAAGGCCTTCGCGGGAGCCGACACATGACCCGCGAAGAGCGCATCGAAGCCCTGAAGCGCGAGGCGAAAGAGCGCATCCTCATCCTCGACGGCGCCATGGGCACCATGATCCAGCGCTACAAGCTCGACGAGGCCGGCTATCGCGGCGAGCGCTTCAAGGATCATGGCCACGATCTGAAGGGCAACAACGATCTGCTCGTGCTGTCCAAACCCGAGATCATCAGCGAGATTCACAACGCATATCTCGCAGCCGGCGCCGATATGCTCGAAACCAATACCTTCAACGCGCAGGCCATCAGCCAGGCCGATTACGGGCTTGAGGACTATGCCTATGAGCTGAACGTCGCCGCGGCGCAGCTCGCCCGTGAAGCGGCCGACGCCTGGACCGAGAAGACGCCCGACCAGCCGCGCTTCGTCGCCGGCGCGATCGGCCCGACCAACCGCACCGCCTCGATCTCGCCCGACGTGAACAATCCCGGCTTTCGCAATGTCAGCTTCGACGAGCTGGTCGAGGCCTATGCCACGCAGGCGCGCGGCCTGATCGAAGGCGGCGTCGATGCGATTCTCATCGAGACGGTGTTCGACACGCTGAACGCCAAGGCCGCTGGTTTCGCCGTCGAGCAGGTGTTCGACGAGCTTGGCGTGCGTCTGCCGGTCATGATTTCTGGCACCATCACCGATCTCTCGGGCCGCAATCTCTCGGGCCAGACGCCGGAAGCGTTCTGGTACTCGATGCAGCATCTGGAGCCCTTCTCGATCGGGCTCAATTGCTCCTTCGGCGCCGAGCAGCTCAGGCCCTCTGTCGACGAGATCGCGCATGTCGCCGGCGCCTATGTCAGCGTCTATCCCAATGCCGGGCTGCCCAACGAGATGGGCGAATATGACGAGAGCCCCGAATTCATGGCTGGCTTGCTGGAGGAATGGGCGCGCGACGGGCTGGTCAACATCGTCGGCGGCTGTTGCGGCACCACGCCCGACCATATCCGCGCTATTCGCTTGGCCGTATCCAAATACAAGGCGCGCCACGTGCCGGAGGTGGAGCACAAGCTCCGTCTCTCCGGCCTCGAACCCTTCGTCCATGGTTAGCCATCAGTGACCAACGGCGCGCAAAATTTCGTCATGGTGGGCGAGCGGACCAATGTCACCGGCTCCGCCCGCTTCCGCAAGCTGATCGAGACGAACGACTACGCCGCCGCGATCGAAGTCGCGCGTCAGCAGGTCGAGTCGGGCGCCAACATGCTCGACATCAACATGGACGAGGGCATGCTCGACTCGGAAGCCGCCATGACCACCCTCCTAAGTCTGATCGCCGCCGAGCCCGACATCTCCCGTGTGCCGATCATGATCGATTCCTCGAAATGGTCGGTGATCGAGGCCGGCCTGAAATGCGTGCAGGGCAAGGCAGTGGTGAACTCCATCAGCCTGAAGGAAGGCGAGGGGCCGTTCCTCGATCACGCCCGCAAAGTTCGCCGCTACGGTGCCGCGGTGGTGGTGATGGCATTCGACGAGCAGGGCCAAGCCGAGAGCGCCGAGCGCAAATTCGAGATTTGCAAGCGGGCCTACGATCTGCTTACCGAGAAACTCGGCTTCCCGCCCGAAGACATCATCTTCGACCCCAACATCTTTGCCGTCGCTACCGGCATCGATGAGCATAACGACTACGCAAGCGCCTATATCGACGCGACCCGCCGCATCAAGGCCGAGCTCCCTTACGTGCACGTGTCGGGCGGCGTATCGAATCTCTCCTTCGCCTTCCGCGGCAACGACCGCGTGCGCGAGGCGATGCATTCGGTGTTCCTCTATCACGCCATCCAGGCGGGCATGGACATGGGCATCGTCAATGCCGGCCAGCTCGCGCTCTACGACGATATCGACCCGGAGCTGCGCGCCCTGGTCGAGGACGTGATCCTCAACCGTCGCCCCGACGCGACCGACCGCCTGCTGGAGGCAGCCGAACGCTACAAAGGCGGCGAGGCGCAAAAGCGCGAAATCGATCTCTCTTGGCGCGAGAAGCCGGTGGACGAGCGGTTGGTCCATGCGCTGGTTCACGGCATCGGCACTTACGTCGAGACCGACACCGAGGAAGCGCGCGCCAAAGCGGCACGTCCGCTGCACGTTATCGAAGGCCCGCTGATGCAGGGCATGAATGTGGTCGGCGATCTTTTCGGCTCCGGCAAGATGTTCCTGCCGCAGGTGGTGAAGTCCGCGCGCGTGATGAAGCAGGCCGTCGCTTATCTCATGCCTTTCATGGAGAAGGAGAAGGAGGAGCTTGGGCTCGCGCAAGGGGAGCCCGCCGGCAAGATCCTGCTCGCCACCGTCAAGGGCGATGTCCACGACATCGGCAAGAACATTGTCGGCGTCGTGCTCCAATGCAACAATTACGAGGTCACCGATCTCGGTGTGATGGTGCCGGCACAGAGGATTCTCGAAGCCGCGCGCGAGAAGAAGGTCGACATCATCGGGCTTTCGGGCCTGATCACCCCCTCGCTCGACGAGATGTGCCATGTCGCGGCCGAGATGGAGCGCGAGGGCTTCGACCTGCCGCTCTTGATCGGCGGCGCCACCACGAGCCGCGTGCACACCGCGGTCAAGATCAGCCCGAACTATCATCGCAGCCAGGCGATCTACGTGACCGATGCGAGCCGGGCGGTTGGCGTCGTCTCTGGCCTCATGTCTCCGGAAGAGCGGCCCAAGGCCATTGCCAGGGTGCGCGAGGAATATCGCAACATGGCGGAATCCTATGCGCGCGGCCAGGCCGAGAAGGCACGCACGTCCATTGCCGATGCCCGCGCCAACAAGTTCAAGCTCGATTGGTTGGGCTACACCCCGCCGAAGCCGAGCTTCCTCGGCACGCGCGACTTCCGTGCCTACGATCTGGCCGAACTCGCCCGGTATATCGACTGGACGCCGTTCTTCCACGCTTGGGAGCTGAAGGGGACCTATCCCCGTATCCTTCAGGACGACAAATATGGCGAGGCGGCGCTGCAACTGTTCGACGACGCGCAAGTCATGCTGAAGCAGCTAATCGAGGAGAAATGGCTCACGGCCAACGCCGTGGTCGGGTTCTGGCCCGCCAACAGCGTGGGCGACGACATCGAGCTCTACACCGACGACACGCGCAAGAAGCGTCTCGCTACCCTGCACACGCTCCGCCAGCAGATGGCTCGCGCCAGCGCCCGAGCCAATCTCGCGCTGGCTGATTTCGTGGCACCGAAGGAGACCGGCGTTGCCGACTATGTCGGCGGCTTCGCCGTCACCGCTGGCATCGGCGAGGAGGACGTGGCCCGAAGATTCGACCGTGCCAACGACGACTACTCCAAGATCCTGGTCAAGGCGCTCGCCGACCGCCTGGCCGAAGCTTTCGCTGAGGCGCTCCATGAGAAAGTGCGCAAGGAACTATGGGGCTATGCGCCGGAGGAGAAGCTGACCAACGCGCAACTCATCGCGGAGGCCTATGCCGGTATAAGGCCGGCACCGGGCTATCCGGCGCAACCTGACCACACCGAGAAGGCAACCCTGTTCCACCTGCTCGATGCCGAGAAGGTGACCGGGCTTAAGCTCACCGAGAGCTACGCGATGTGGCCAGCGGCCGCCGTGTCGGGGTTCTACTTCGCGCATCCCGACGCGGCCTATTTCGGCGTGGGCAAGATCGGCCGCGACCAGGTTGCTGATTACGCCGCGCGGAAGGGCTGGAATGTCGAGGAGGCCGAGCGCTGGCTCGCGCCGATCCTCAATTACGACCCGAAGCTCATCGCCGAGGCAGCGGCCTAGGAGGCGGTCGCTAGATCATCCCGAGGATGACCGCCGCGAGGAAGCCAAAGGAAAGGATCGCCATGATGCCGGTAACGGTGGCTGTGAATTCCATCGGAAGCTCCTTTCCGATTGGAGGGGTTTCTTCTGGCGCGTGGTAAGTTTAGGAGGCCCCTCGTCCCTCGCCAAGACGATTCCTTGTTGCACTGCACAAATGCTTGAGTTCCAAGGCTTGCGCGACTAAAACGCGCTCGGGCGCGATTGGTTCACGCCTGGTCGGAGCAGTGTCGGGGACGGAGGCAGTTGCCAAGGCCGGAGCGGACCGCGGTAAATGGTCAGCGTCAACGGGGCGCTTATGTCCTGCCACGCTGAACTTAAATTGGGCAGCACAGTTTGGCCGCTGCGGTACCACAATCCGGGCGCTGTTATGCGTTAATTCGGCGTTCGTCATCGATCTGCGGGGGAAGAGACCTGCGTCCGGAGCGTTGGCCGCCCACGAGAGGGAACTCGCGATGAGACTCGCCACTGTCTTTGGCCTTGGCGTTTTGGGCATGATTTTGGCTGCTCCGGCGCAGGCTCTCACCATTTCCAACACCGACGACAAGCCGCATACCGTTACGATCAAGACCGCCGGGGACAGCGCCCAATTGGTGGTCGAGCCGCAAAAGGCCGTCGAGGCACCTTGCGCCTCGGGCTGCACTGTGGAGCTCGAAAACGGCGATCAATATGAGATGAAAGACGGCTGGGAGGTCTCGATCGAAGGCGGCGTCATCTTCGTCGACACCGTCCCCGAGGGCGCCTGACGATCCGGCAGCCACGCCCAACGCGCCCTAGCGCTTCGATACGTTTCAACGTCTAGCGCAGCGGAAACTTCCGGAGCAGGATCTCGTCAAAGCCTTCGGCCACCAGGCCAGGCAGCGTGGCTGTCGGCGCAAAGCCGTGCCGCGCGTAGAAGACCCAGAGATTTCGCGCCGCGTGCCTGAGCGCCTCTTGCTCGAACCAAACAAGAATTTTCGGGCCGGCGCCCCGGCCCTGGAACGGCGGTAATATCGCCAGCAGTTCCAGATAGGGTCCCTTGAGCCAGGGCGAGCGGATCGACACGGCTCCCGCCTCCGCTCCGTCGACCTCGACGCCATAGAGGGAGCCCCCGCCGTCGGAGGAGGCCAGGAACCGCGCCATCGCCTCTGCCGGATAGTTCACCATCGACCAAGGCGGCATCGCCACGATCGCCTCGGCCAGGCTCGCGCAGGCTTGGGGGTCGAGCGCCACCAAGCGCGCTCCCGCCAGGTCAACTGGCGCGGCGGAAAAGTCTGAACACAGGCAAGCGGAGGATTTTATGCCCTCGCTCCATGATTTGCTCATGTTCCGCGCCTAATCTTATCCCTTTCCGATCCACCAATGGAGGAAGCCATGCTCAAAGCGTCGCTCGTGGGAGCCTTAATTGCAGGCCTAGGGCTGAGCACAGCCTATGCGCAGGACCTGTGCAACGACGCGCATATGCAGCAGATGGACAAGATGATTGCCGCGATGACCGACGCCGCCAAGCAGAAGGAGGCGACGGAGGCGCTCGATCAATCGAAGGCGGCGATGAAGGCCGGCGACACCGCCACCTGCATGAAGTACATGGACGCCGCGCACAAGGCGATGGGACTTTAGGCGTTAGCTCACGTTATCAGGGCCCGGCGGCGATGGGAGCGATCGGCGCTTGCGAGATCATTGGGCAGTCGAGCGTCTTGGAGAGCGCTTCGATCAGCTCTTCCTCGGAGTTGGCCCTGACATAGAGTCCCCTGTTCTCGTGGGCGAGGCACATCAGGTCCATCACGCTGTTGCCCCCCGTCCAGGAGAAAGCGTCATAGCGGAAGGCGATGACGTGGACGGTGAGCTGGTCAGCTGTCAAGTTAAGCTGCTTGGCAAGGTCGCAAGGCGACCTGCCGCAGGTCTCTTCGCCATCGGTGATCGCGACGATCACGCCGGGCTTGCTGCGGTAGTTGAGCACTTCCGCCGCCTGCTCGACGGCCGAGGTGAGCGGCGTTTTGCCCGCCGGCACCAGCGCATTGATGGTGCTCATGATGACCTTGGCTGAGTCGGGGGTCGGCTTGAGCTCGAGCTTGACGTTGCACTGATTGTACGGGCCCGGACCGTAGGTGATCAGGCCGACGCGGCGATGCGCGGTGGCGACCGGTAACACTTGGGCAAGTGCGGCGCGCACCTCGTCGATACGGGCTTTGGAGTTCGGGATGCCGAGCACCTGGTTGCCCGACATCGAGCCGGAGGCGTCGAACACGATCATCGCGTCCTCGGTGCAGGGCGATGGCTTATTTTCCTCGGCACTGGCCGCCGGCAGGCTGCCGGCCAGCAATAAGGCCATGAGGCTGATAGGCAAATAACGCTTGGTTGCAAACGCTTGGCGGGTAAACTTTACGGCCATGCTCAAATCTCCCGAAGGCGGCAACTCTAGCCTAAGATTCTCGGATGCGAAGGGGTTTGTGCCGTAGGCCGCACAGGAACCGTCTGAAAACCGGGCCTAGCCTTTACCCTTGGTGCGGGTTTGGCCGGGCGCCGCGTTCCGCTCGAGAAAATCGACCATCAAGCTGGCCACATCGACCCCGGTTGCCTTCTCCAGCCCTTCGATGCCAGGCGACGAGTTGACCTCGAGCACGAGCGGGCCGCTTTTGGAGCGCAGCATGTCGACGCCGCACACATTGAGACCGAGCGTGCGCGCGGCCCTCACCGCGGCGCTCCGTTCCTGCGGCGTGATGCGCACCGGCTCCCCCGAGCCGCCGCGATGCAGGTTGGAGCGGAACTCGCCGGGCGGTCCCGAGCGCTTCATTGCCGCCACCACTTTCTCGCCGATCACCAGGGCGCGGATATCGGTCGCGTCGGCCTCCTTGATGAATTGCTGCACCAGGATGTTGACGTTCACTCCCTGGAACGCCTCGATCACCGACTTGGCCGACTTCACGGTCTCGCCGAGCACCACGCCGATCCCTTGCGTGCCTTCGAGCAGCTTGATGACCACCGGCGCGCCGCCAACTAGGTCGATGATGTCTTCGGCCTCGCGCGGGTCGTGCGTGAAGGCCGTCACCGGCAGACCGATGCCGCGCCGCGCCAGCAGCTGGAGGCAACGCAGCTTGTCGCGGCTGCGGCCGATCGCTACCGACTCGTTCAACGGATAGACGCCCATCACCTCGAACTGACGCAGCACGGCCAGCCCATAGAATGTCACCGAGGCGCCGATGCGCGGGATCACGGCGTCGAAATCCTCCAATCGCCGCTTGCGGTAATAGAGCGTTGGGCGCTTAGACGTGATGTTGATCGAGACCCTGAGCGTATTGATGACCTCGATCTCGTGTCCGCGCGCGCGTGCTGCTTCGCAGATGCGCCGGTGGCTATAGAGGTGCGGATTGCGCGCGAGCAACGCGATCTTCATGGAGGTCCCAAGACGTTGGACAGGGCGTTCAGCCTATCGCACCAATCTGCCGATCCGTAGGGGAGAGGCCTTGCGCTTGCGGCGCGGCTTCGCTGCGTGCGCGCCCAGAAGATAAGAGCGGCCAGGCTCGATCAGAGCGCGGCCTTCGAGCGCGGTACGCCCAAGCAGCATGCGGAAGCCCATCTGGTCGCGATTGGCGAGCGCCAGCTCGATCGGCCAGGCTTGCTCTCCGATCTGGAGCAAGGTCCTGATGATGTAGCGGCGCTCGACCCCGCCGCCGGAATTGCGTACTGCGCGTTCGTCGACGGCGCGCGCCTCGCAAGCCACCTTCATGGCTTCGCTGCGTTGAATTGGGTGCAGTTGGAAACGCAACCAGAGCGCACCGGCACGGCGGAACGGCTCGATGCGGTAGGCGTGCAGCGCGCTGGTTCTCGCCCCGGTATCGATCTTGGCCTTGATCGCCTTTACCCGGAGATCGGGCAGCGCGACCCATTCGCGCCAGCCGATCTTGAGCGGCTCTTTCGGGGTGAGGCGTAATTCCATGGACGGCGAGCTTGGAGCGAGCGGGAACGTTGTTCCGGTTGATTTAGCATAGGAAAACGCGGTTGGCTCTGCTTCTAAGCGGGGTCCCGCTCGCCTATAGTGCTCGTGAAGCAGGCTCTGCGAGGCACGGGCGCCATGGGCAAGAACCAGCACGTGGTGAACGAGGGCGAGCGCTGGGCGGTCAAGGCGGAAGGATTGTCCGAGCCGCTGGCGATCTTTAAGACCCAGAGCGAGGCATGGGAGAGGGCGAAATCGATCGCCCGGAAAGAGCGCTCGCAGGCACTGCTGTACGGCAAGAACGGACAAATCCGTGCCCGCAACACCTATTGCGCCGACCCGCGCCGACGCAAGGGCTGACCACGCAAACGGCATTTATCGCATCTTCCCCTTTCGGCACAATCCTGTCCGCCGCGTCTCCTGGGGACAGCGACGTTCCAGAGCCCATCGCTTTCAAATACCGTGCGTTCATCTCCTACAGTCACGCCGATACGGATTGGGCGAGATGGCTGCATCGCAGCCTTGAGGGCTTCCGCATCGACAAGGACCTTGTCGGTCGCCAAACCGCGACCGGTCCGACCCCTCCTGCGCTGCGGCCCGTCTTCCGCGACCGCGACAACTTCACCGCCGGCCACACCCTGACAGAGCAGACTCAAGCCGCGCTCGATGCGTCCGCGGCTTTGATCGTCATCTGCTCCCGTCCGCGGCCAAGAGTCCCTACGTCAACGAAGAAGTTCGTCTCTTCAAATCACCGCACCCTGAGCGGCCGATGGTTCCGTTGATCGTCGACGGCAAACCTGACGACGCCCAGCTCGAATGCTTCCCGCCGGCGCTAAAGTTCGAGGATGCCAAGGGCCGCGTCACCAAGAAGCGCGTCGGCAGATGGGTCGGTCTAGAGCGAGAGCAACGCTGTGACGAACGGCGGCGCACACACACAACATAAGGGCGCGCTCGATTCCCGTTCTTGCGTCCTGCGCGGCGCATCCTGGGATCTGGCTTACTTCTATCTGGCTGTAGCCGGGCGCATCAAAGGCACTTCCGGGAATGCGGGCGATAACACCGGCTTCCGTGTCGCTAGGACGCTCGACCGGTAATCTTCCGATAACCCACCGGCAGAAATTCATTTACCGCGTCTGCGAATTTTTGCGCGCGCCGTAAGGCTGCGTAGGTCCCTTCCTTCGCATCTGGCTGCGAAGCTCCTCCACAAAACAGGAGGCGCTTTTATGGACCACAAATCCGGGACCATTCGAGCTATGCTGGCCGGCACGACTGCCGCGCTGTGTCTAGCTTCGACGCTGTTCGTCGGCGCCTGCGCCGTGAAGACGCAGTCGTTCGACTTTCCGGCGATGCGGCTCACCAGTCCGCCGGCTGACGACGCTCAATCCCCGCAACAGCCGCTTTAACTCAGGGGATTGTCATGAGTTCTTTATCGGCGTGCTGGCGCTGACCGTGATCGGCGCGATCTTCGTCATGCCCGTCGTACTGCTGCTCGGCTTGCATCCGTTGACCGCAAGCGACCGGCAGAGCCTCGAAAAGGATCGCGGCAAGCTGTCCCATATCGAGAGGGAGCTCGCAAGGCTGGCGAGGGCCGCGACGGCAGTCAACTAGCCGACGGTCTGGACTTGATGTAAAAGCCGTTCACATGAGCCCCCCCGATCGCGGCTGGCGGCGGCCGCAGAGCTATCATCACGGCAACCTCAAAGAAGTCCTGCTCGAGGCCGCGCGAAAGCTGATCGAGCAATACGGCCCGGCCGGCTTCAGCCTAACCGAGGCGGCGCGGCTTGCCGGCGTCAGCCCAGCCGCGCCCTATCGTCATTTCCGCGATCGCGATGCGCTGCTGGCGGAGGTTGCCCGTTCTGGCTTCGAGCGCTTCGCCGCTCGGCTCGACATGGCTTGGAATAACGGCGTCCCCACACCGCTTTCTGCCTTCGAGAATCTAGGACGCGCTTATCTCGCTTTTGCCCGCGACGAGCCGGCGAGCTACACTGTGATGTTCGAGACCGGCATCATGCCCGGCACTGATGGGCAGGCGATCCCCGCCGCCGAGCGCGCCTTCGACGTGTTGCAGAAGGCGGCCACCGCGCTCTGCCGCCAGTTGCCCGAGGCCGAGCGCCCGCCCATCAAGTTGATGAGCTTGCACGTGTGGGCCATCTCCCACGGCGTCGCCTCGCTCTTCGCGCAAGGCGGTCTTCAGGCGCGCAGAGTGCCGATGAGCCCCGAGGACATCCTCGAAAGCGCCATGCTGGTCTACCTGAAGGGACTCGGCATCCTGCCCGACGGGAAAAGCCTCAGCGATTAGCGTAGAGCTTGTCGAGGATGCCCCCGTCGCCGAGATGCTCCTTGGTGACCTTGTCCCACCCGCCGAACACATCCTCGACCGTCACCAGCCGAACGTCGGTAAAGTCCTTGGCATGTTTCGCCGCCACGTCCTTGTCGGTCGGGCGGTTGAAATGCGCGGCGATGACCTCCTGCGCCTCGGGCGTATAGAGATATTGCAGATAGGTCTCCGCGATCTTGCGGCTGCCGCGGTCGTCGACCACCTTGTCGACGACCGAGACCGGGAAGTCGGCGCGCAGGCTCACGCTCGGGATCACCAGATCGACCTTGTCCTTGCCGAACTGCCGCCCGATGCCCTGCACCTCGGCCTCGAACGTAACGAGCACGTCGCCGATATCACGCTCGACGAACGTGGTCGTCGCCGCGCGGCCGCCGGTGTCGAACACCGGCACGTTCGCGAACAACTTGCGCACGAAGTCCTGGGTCTTCTCCACGTCGCCGTTGAAGGCTTCAAGCCCATAGGCGTAGGCGGCGAGATAGGTATAGCGGCCATTGCCGGAAGTCTTCGGGTTTGGAAAGACCACCTGCACGTCGCTCCGCACCAGATCGTCCCAGTCCTTGATGTTCTTGGGGTTGCCCTTGCGCACCAGGAAGGCCGGCAGCGAGTAGTAGGGGACCGAGTTGTTGGGCAAGCGCGACTGCCAGTCGGCCGGGATCAGATTGCCTTTATCGTGCAGCACCTGGACGTCGGTAACCTGGTTGAAAGTCACCACGTCGGCCTTGAGCCCATCCAGCACCGCGCGCGCTTGTTTCGAAGAGCCTGCATGCGACTGATTGATGGTGAGCTCGACGCCGGTATCCGCCTTGTATTTCGGAATGAATGCCTTGTTGATGTCGGCGAAAAGCTCGCGCGACACGTCATAGGAGACGTTCAGGATGCCCTTGGGTTCCTCGGCCGCAGCCGGGCTGAGCCAAAGCGATGCGGCAACGGCAACGGCGAGAAATCGGGTCTTGATCGCTGATCTCCTGGGCGCGAGCTGCAAGATCGAAAAGCGAACCTGCTTACAACGCGGGCGCGCGGCGTGGCAAGTTAAACAATTGAAAAAGCGTTATTATTTTAATCCATTGCTCGGAAACGGAGTGGTCCTGCCGCCAGGACTTTGGCGCGGCAACACCGTACTAGCCGAAGCGCGTCCTGCGGGGAGAAACGACTTCGCGGGTCGCTAGTTGCCCGCCTGTAGCCAGTTCAGGACGCGCTGCCACTCCGTGCGCGTGCCGTAGAAACTGTTGCGGTCGACGCCTCCTTTGATCCCGGGAACGTGGCCGGTGGTGGTGAACTGCCAGAACGCCCATTTGCGGCCGCGATAGACCGACTCCGGTGTGGCCGCGACCGAGCGCAGCCAGAAATGATAGTCGGTGAGTTCGCCCTCGAGTACCTCCCGGTGGAATTTCAGATCGGTATAGATGATCGGACGCTTGCCGGTATGCGCCTGCATCGCGTCGAGCATGATCTTGATCTTGGCAAGCGCCTTGTCTCGCGGAATTCGTGCCGGGCAGGTCTTGGAATGGCTGTTCCACTCGACGTCGAGCACCGGGGGCAGGGCGTCGTTATCCGGCGGCACGTTCAGCATGAACCAGAGCGCCTGCTCATGCGCCGGACGGCACCAGAAGACGAAATGATAGGCGCCACGTGCGATGCCGGCGCGCTTGGCGGCATACCAATTGTCGAGGAATTTCGGGTCGAGATGGTCGCCGCCCTCGGTTGCCTTGATGAAGGCGAAGTGGATGCCGGCACCCTGCACCTTCTGCCAGTCGATATCGCCCTGCCAATAGGATACGTCGATCCCCTGGATCGGCATGGTGTGAGCTGCGGCGACGCCGCGATGCGGCTTCTTGTCGGAGAGCGTTCGTGATAGCGCGACGTGCCCGCTTGCGGCGAGAACGGCCAAGCACACAGCGATGACTGCCAGACCGCGACCGCGCAGCGTCATCGAGAATCCCCCAACTCCTATCCAAGCGAGAGCCTGCCTGCTGAATATTAGAATTTTCTTGCCCGGCTGGGGACCCCCAACCGGCCGGTTCGAATGGTCATCCGTTCAGCCGATCAAATTATCCGCGCGGCCCTTGACTCCTTGCCAGCCGAACGCATCTATGTAAATGTGAATAACATTCACACTGAAGGAAGGACCTCGATGCAACTGGTTGCGACCTTGGACGAGTACGGCAAACCGGCCTGGTTCATCGCCACGATTGCCGGTTTCCTCATCTGGTGGCCCATCGGCCTCGGCGTTTTGACCTATCTGATCTGGAGTGGACGCATGGGATGCGGAAATAAGACGCAATGGAAGGACTATCTGACGAGCGAGGCGCGCCGTTTCGGCGGCGGGATGACCGCCTTCGGCTCGACCGGCAATCGCGCCTTTGACGACTATCGCGAAGAGACGTTGCGGCGTCTGGAAGACGACGCGAAGGAGTTTCAAGGCTTCTTGCAGCGTCTGCGTCATGCCAAGGACAAGGCCGAGTTCGACCAGTTCATGGCCGAGCGCAGCCGCGGCGGCGTTACCTCTTAGGCGGTTTGCGACCCAGCGAATAGCGAAGCTTAGAGAGGCAACAACAAGAGGGCGCGGGATCTCGGTCCCGCGCCTTTCTTATCGCGGCGGGCATTTCCTGGACGGGGTGCGCTTGTTACCCTACTCGTCGCGTCCACGTGCCACGCTGCTCAATGCATGCGGGACAACGAGGCCGATCAAATCGCCGAGGGACGTCTTTCGCGCGGCATTTTCGAGGATGCGGCGGGCCGGCTGGAGCAGGCCTTCATCCTCACGCTGCCCGAACCGGCTTGTCTTGCCAGCGACGATCCAGTCGGCAGCACCGTCACCATCCATATCTTCTCTCTGGACGAGGCGATTGCGGGGAGCATCGAGAAATTTGTTGGCAACGACGTGCATGTGCGTACGCCTTTCGGCGGCCACACTGCGCCCATCACGCGCCGATCGTCATGGATGTGAGCGAGATCGACGAGATTTGATCGGCTGGGCAGATTTTCCCTCTGCGGCGGCGCCGAAACCGCCGCCGGTCGGCGTCTTGATGACGATCGCCTCGCCTACTTCGAGCACCGTCTGGTCTGAGCCCTTCAGGCGTTCCAACCGACCGCCATTTCGCTTCACCCAATTCTCGCCGGGTTGGCCGTCCTTCCCGCCCAACAGCCCGAATGGCCTGACCTTGCGGAAGCCGGACAGAACCGCGCACTCCATGCGCTGCAAAAAGCGGATGACACGAAGTGTCCCGTCGCCGGCGCGCCATTCTCCTTTGCCGCCGGAGCCGCGCACGATCTCGAAGCGCTCCAGCAGCACCGGATAACGCAGCTCAAGCACCTCCGGGTCGGTCAGCCGCGAATTGGTCATATGCGTCTGCACGGCGGCCGCGCCATCGAAGCCCGGGCCGGCGGGTGCGCCCGAGCAGATCGTCTCATAATATTGGTAGCTGTCATTACCGAAGGTGAGGTTGTTCATCGTCCCTTGCGCCGAGCCCAGCACGCCGAGCGCCCCATACAGACAATTCACGATGGTCTGGCTCGTCTCGACATTGCCGGCCGCGACCGGCGCGGGGTAGCGCGGCTTCAGCATCGAGCCCTTCGGCACCACGATCTTGATCGGCCGGAGGCAGCCGGCATTGAGCGGAATGTCCTCGTCGACAAGCGTGCGAAACACGTAGAGCACGCAGGCCCGGGTGATTGGCTCCGGCGCGTTGAACGCATCTTGTGTCTGGGCGCTGGTGCCCGTGAAGTCGACTGTCGCCTTGCGGGCCTTGCGATCGATCTTGATGGCGACCTTGATGACATTGCCATGGTCGGTCTCAACTTCGAAGCGCGCATTTTTGAGCTTGGAGATCACGCGCGACACGGCTTCCGCTGCATTGTCCTGCACATGGCGCATATAAGCGCGGACCGTGGCAAGCCCGTAATGGCGCACCATCTTGCGGAGCTCGGCGGCGCCCGTCTCGTTGGCGGCGACCTGCGCCTTGAGGTCGGCGATGTTCTGCGCCGGATTGCGCGCAGGATAGGGCGCGCTGGTGAGTAGCTGGAGCACCTCATCCTCGCGGAACCGGCCGCTTGCCACCAGCTTGAATGGATCGATATAGACGCCTTCTTCTTCAATCCGGGTCGCCTTCGGGCTCATCGATCCGGGCGCGATCCCGCCAATATCGGCATGATGCCCACGCGCAGCGACGAAGAACAGGAGGTCTGGACTATTCTCGCCGAATACCGGCGTCACCACGGTGATGTCGGGAAGATGCGTGCCGCCGTTATACGGCGCGTTCAGCATATAGACGTCGCCCGGCTTGAGCTGGTCGCCGATCTCGCGCAGCACCGTCTCGACGCTCTTGTCCATCGAGCCGAGGTGCACTGGGATATGGGGTGCGTTGGCCACCAGGCGTCCCTTCGCGTCGAAAATGGCGCAGGAGAAATCGAGCCGCTCCTTGATGTTGACGGAGCGGGCGGTGTTTTGCAGCGCATAGCCCATCTGCTCGGCGATCGACACGAAAAGATTGTTGAACACCTCCACCATCACGGGGTCGGCGTGGTTGCTGACCCGCGCCGCCTGCTTCTTGACGATTCGGGTGAGGAGGAGGTCATTGCGCGCGGTGACCTGCACCTGCCATTCGGGCTCGACCACGACCGTCTGATGATCCTCGATGACGAGGGCCGGTCCGTCGATGAGCTGTCCGGGGGCAAGTTCGGCACGCAGAAAGATCGGCGCCGCGTGCCAGCTTCCGGCGGTAAAGAGACGAGTCGTTGCGTGAGGCTCGGTCGGGGTGCCCGACTGCACCGCAAGCTCAGCTGCGGCGATCGGCTCACCGCCGCCGCGCGCCTCGACCTCGATCGCCTCGATTTCGATCTCCTTTTCCGGGCTGATGAAGCCGAAGCGCTTCTGGTGCTGGATCTCGAACAACGCGCGCATGCCGCGCAGGCTTGCCAGTGGGATCGGCAGCGTGCTGTCGGTGCCGAGGTAGCGGAGATGCGCCAGGGCGATCGCCGTGATGGCGCTTGCTTCGATGCGCTGGCTTGTCAACTCCTGCTTTGCCTCCTCATCAAGAGGGGCGCGGATCTTCGCCAGCGCGGCGAGTCCCTCGTCGTCGAGGCGCTTGAGCACGGTGCGCGTGCGCGTCGCGCTGAGCGCGGCAAGCCCCATGCCGAAGGCGGACAACACGCCAGACAGCGGATGAATCAGCACTGTCTTGATCCCGAGTGCGTCGGCGACGAGACAGGCATGCTGTCCGCCGGCGCCGCCAAAGCCATTCAGCACGTAGTCGGTCACGTCGTAGCCGCGCTGCACCGAGATGGTCTTGATGGCGTTGGCCATGTTCTCGACCGCGATTCTGATGAAGCCGTCGGCGATCGCCTCGGGCGTGCGGCCGTCGCCGAGCTTGCGGGCGAGCGACTTGAAAGCCTTGCGTACGGCGTTGGCGTCGAGCGTCTCGTTCTGTCTGGACCCGAAGATGCGCGGAAAGAAGTCCGGCTGCAGCTTGCCGGTCATCGCATTGGCGTCGGTGACCGTGAGCGGACCGCCGCGCCGATAGGAGAGCGGCCCTGGATCGGCGCCCGCTGAGTCGGGGCCGACGCGGAAGCGCTGCGCGTCGTAATGCAGGATCGAACCGCCCCCGGCAGCGACGGTGTGAATCAGCATCATCGGCGCGCGCACGCGGGCGCCCGCCACGAGGCTCTCGAAAGAGCGTTCATAGATGCCGTCATAGTGGCAGACATCGGTGGAGGTGCCGCCCATGTCGAAGCCGATGATCTTGCCGAAGCCGGCCGCGCGCGCGGTCTCGACCGCGCCGACCACGCCGCCGGCCGGGCCGGAGAGTATCGCGTCTTTGCCCCTGAACCGGCTCGCCGACGTCAACCCGCCCGACGACTGCATGAACAGCAGACGTGGCGCCTCGCCACCCGCACGGCGCGAACCCCCTTTCCCCTGCGGGAAGAGGGCCGGGGTGAGGGGGGATTTGATCGACGATAGGGCATGGGCGATGCGGTCGACATAGCGGCGGAGCAGCGGCGAGAGATAGGCGTCCACAACGGCGGTATCGCCGCGCCCGACGAACTTCACCAGCGGGCTCACCTCGTGGCTTGCCGAAATCTGCGTGAAGCCCGCGGTGCGAGCGAGCGCCGCTGCCTCGCGTTCGTGCTCGGGATAGGCATAAGCATGCATGAAGACGATCGCGACGGCCGATATACCTTCAGCACGCGCAGCGCGCAGCGCCGTTATCGTCGCCGAGTGATCGAGCGGGGTCTCGACCGCGCCGCCGGCGCGAACCCGCTCTGGCACTTCCGCCACGCGCGCGTAAAGCATTGATGGCTTTTCGATCTTCCGCGCGAAGATCCGTGCCCTGGCCTGATAGCCGATCTCCAGCGCATCGCGAAAGCCTTGGCTCAGCAGCAGCAGCACCGGATCGCCCTTGCGCTCGAGCAGCGCGTTGGTGGCGACGGTCGTACCCATGCGCACGCTGGCGATCGGATCGGCGGGCAGCGGACGGCCACGCGGCACACCGATCAAATCGGCGATTCCGGCAAGGGCCGCATCCTCGTATGCGATTGGATTTTCCGAGAGCAGCTTGCGGGTGAGGAGCCGTCCGTCGGGCGCCCGCGCGACGATATCGGTGAAGGTGCCGCCGCGGTCGATGAAGAACTGCCACTTGCCGGCTCTGCTCATCCGATGTGCTTCAGCCCCGCGGCGTATTGTTTCCATCGCCGCACATAGACGTCCGCAGCGCGCGCGATCATGGCGCGCACCTTCTCGTCGCTCTCGCGCACGGCCTTGGCCGGCGCGCCGAGGATCACCGCATTGTCGGGGAATTCCTTGCCTTCGGTGATCAGCGCCCCGGCGCCGACGAGGCAGTGCGCGCCGATCTTCGCGCCGTTCAGCACGATGGCGCCCATGCCGATCAGGCTCGCGTCGCCGATCGTGCAACCATGCAGCACGACGTTATGGCCGATCACGCAGCCCGCGCCGATGGTGAGGGGAAAGCCCGGGTCGGTATGCAAGGTCGCATTGTCCTGGATCTGCGAGCGCGCGCCGATCTCGATCCAGTCATTGTCCCCGCGCAGCACCGAGCCGTACCAGATGCTCACGTCGGAATGGAGCCGCACTTTGCCGATCAACACCGCGGTCTCCGCGACCCAATAGAGTCCGTCCGCCGGAAGCTCGGGGCTCGTCCCATCGAGTTCGTAGATGGCCATGCGGTTTCCCTTCGCTTCTGTTATTGCGATCCGCCGGCGCGCTGCGGCGCCTTCTTCTTCGCCAGCTCGCGTTGGAGTCGGGCGATCTCGCCGCGCAATGCGCCGTTCTCGAGTTCGGCATACATGGTCGCGGCGTGGGCGGCGAGTCTCGCCAGCATGGCGCGCTCATTGGCATCGAGGTCGGTGCCCGAGGTGTGGGGCCCGTAAAAGGACACGGCGTAGCAGCGCAATGGGCTCGCCGCCGGCACCGCAACGACCGGCCTGGCGAGTCCATCCGGCAGGCCGGCGGAGGTTCCGTCTTCCTCCGGCACGGTGAACGGCTTCCCCGAAGCGAGCGGAGCCAGCAGTGGCGCGCCGGACTCAAACTCGGCCGCCGCGCGTTCATCCCAACCCTCCGCGTTCGGCCCGCGGACGAAATTGTGTCCGGCCCGGAGAAACGAGGCGGCCGAGGTGAGTTTGAGCTTTTGGAACGGCTCCTGCGCCAGCAGTCTGTCGATCTGCGCTAGTTCCTTGGCCTTCAGCATGGCCGAGCTCAACTCCCGCTCCACAGCGTCAAGCGATCGATTGAAATAGCGGTCGGCGAGATGCACGGCGCCCTCATGCAGCTTGGTGATCAGAAAGATGGTGACGCCGCCAATGAGCAGCCATGCCCAGCCCGGCATCTGCAAATGCTCCTGCATGCGTTCCACCTGATGGTGCAGCACCAGCACCGGGATGCTCAGGGTGAGACCGAGAATCGTCACCCGGCGGAGCGGGATCGCGACGCTCACGACCCGCGGCCGCCGCAGTGCCTCGAACACGAACAGGCACAGAATGCCGTTCACCAGATAGAGCAGCCCGATAATGTCCTCACTCGGCGTGAAGTCGCCCCAACGTGTCTCGAAGATCGTCGTGGTCGAGGCGAGCTCGGCGATCAGAAAAGCCGGGAGGCCGATCAGACAGCCCCAGATCACCCAGCGCACGCGTTGAGAGTCTTCCGGCGTCTGCGTGCGCCGCCGGTCGAAGAGGATCGCAAGCGCGCCGACATCGACCGCGAAGCCCGCCAGGATCGTGGCGCGGGTGATCGTCTCGGTGGGATGGCCGAACACGCTGCCATAGGACGCGAGCAGAGCGATCGCGAAGAACAGCGCTACAACCGGTAGTGCGCGCTCGACGGGCTGCCATCGCGGTTCCGTCTTGTTGTTGGGAACGCGCAGCACGAACAGCAGCAGCGCCGCGTAGCCGGCAGCCTGGGCGAAGACGGTGGTAAGGTCGTGAGCGAGCAGGATCGTCGGCCATTGCGCCAAGATCGCCTCGAAGGCGTAGACTTGGCCTGGGTTGAACCAATTCACATAGAGAAAGAAGCCCCAGCTCATCGCCCCGGGCCTGGTCCAGACCAACCACGCCGCCGCTAGGATCACCAGGATGCCGGCGATCTGGCAGAGCAGGTTCACGATGCGAACGAGGAAATTGGAGGGCGATTGCTCGGCGATCAGCGTCACCTGCCGCGCCGGCCTTCCGTCGCGCGCCACAAGGTCGATCGTGGCGGCTTGGCCGGGCAGCATGTAGTCCACGCCGCCGAACACGGCCAACGCGTTGCCGCATTGGGCAATCTCCCCGAGCCTGCAGCGCATGCGTTCGAGATCGAGCTGGTCTCCGACCCGGATCCCGGCGTGCCAGGCCGGCGACGAGGCCTCGTCGGGGAAAGGCCCGTCGACGTCATAGATCAGCCCGTCATTGTTCGCCGAGAATCCCAGCGAGCCGAGCGGCTGCACCACCCTGATCAGATCGGGGACGATCAGCGCGAGGCCCCACAAGGTCAGCACGATCAGCAGAATCCGGCTTGGGGTCATGGAAGCACGGTCACCTCGGGCAGCGCGGCAAGTGTGGATAAGCGCGACGCTTTCATTGCCAGGAGGGCGTAAGCATTCCGTAATCGCGCCTGCTGGCAAGCGGAAAGCATGGCTGGGTGAGGGAGATGCCCACAGCGAAAAAGCAGGTCCGCCCGCCTCTCGCCGCCCAGCCGCCGGCAGCGACGCCTGCCGCCACCAATCCGCTCGACCGCTGGTTCGAGTTCGGCGCTGCGGGATCGAGTGTCGGAACCGAGCTCCGCGCCGGCGTCGCCACCTTCCTCACCATGGCCTACATCATGTTCGTCAATCCGGCGATTCTCGCGCAGACCGGGACGGATCATGGTGCGGTGTTCGTCGCCACTTGCCTGGCCGCGGCGGCCGGCTCGCTGCTGATGGGGCTCCTCGCCAACTACCCCATCGCGCTCGCCCCCGGGATGGGGCTCAACGCCTATTTTGCCTTCACCATCGTACCGGAGTTGGGCGGCAACTGGCAGCTTGCGCTCGGTTGCGTCTTCGTGTCGGGCGTCTTGTTTTTCCTGCTCTCGCTGTCGCCGTTGCGCGCTTGGCTGATCGACGCGATTCCGATGAGCCTGAAGCTCGGCCTGCTCAAGCTCATCTTCGCGTAATGCGTTGCCGCAGCCTCGGGCCTTGTAACCCCCACCCCCCTCGGCTATGAGGGTCACCGATTAGCGCCATCAGCCTCAAGTGGTGAGTATGGATACCGACGTCTCGAAGCAGCCGCCGCGCTACGGCGGCAACGTCTTCATCGTATTCATTACCTCCCTCAGCGCCGCCATCGTGGTGGCGGGGGGATTTGGCATCGTCGTCCAGGCCTTTGTCCTCGCCATCGCCAATCTGTTCGCCCTTGGGCATATGTTCGTGTGGCTCTGCAGCGCCGCGAACGCGGCCCTGACCGCCTGGCTTGCGCTTTGGACCTTCGCCCGATCCTGGCATGTGGAGCGGCGCCTCAGGGCCGGCCTCGAAGTGGACGAGCCCAAACTGTCGATTCTGGCAAATTTCCGCGGTTCGTGAGCCGAAAAGCCCGGCAATCCCGAGACCCATTTCGGTTGATTCTTCCGATGCGGGCGCGCTCAAAAGTCCTTATGCTCTGGCCCAAGCAATGAACCCTGGGGGAACTCGATAATGTCGATTTGGGGCAAGCTCGCTGGTGCGGCCGCCGGGCTCGCGATCGGAGGACCGATCGGCGCCTTGCTGGGAGGCGTGGCTGGGCACTACGTCATCGATAAAGACAAGGAGGAGGACGGCCCGGCCGAGAACCAGGTCGCCTTCACTGTCGGCGTGATCGCGCTGGGCGCCAAGATGGCGAAGGCTGACGGCGTCGTCACCATGGACGAGGTCAACGCCTTCAAGGAAGTGTTCAAGGTCCCCGACGGCGAGATGAAGAACGTCGCCCGCGTGTTCAATCTCGCCAAGCAGGATGTCGCCGGCTACGAGGCCTATGCCGAGCAGCTCGCCACCATGTTCAAGGGCAATCGCAAGCTGCTTGAAGATGTGCTTGAGGGCTTGTTCCATATCGGCAAGGCCGACGACGCGCTCCATGCGCGCGAGGAGCAATTCCTCGCCGGCGTCGCCAAACGCTTCGGCCTGACCGACACCGAGTTCGCCTATATCAAGGCGCGTCACGTCATCGCCGCCAAGCGCAACCCGTATGACGTGCTCGGCGTGAAGCCGTCCGTCAGCAACGAAGAGCTCAAGAGCCACTACCGCAAGTTGATCGCCGAGAACCATCCCGACAAGCTGATGGCGCGTGGTGTGCCCAAGGAGTTCGTGGTGCTCGCCACCGAGAAGGTCGCCACCATCAACGAGGCTTATGACGCCATCGCCAAAGAGCGCGGGATGTAGCCGGCCTGCGATGTGCGCCATCCCGGCGCAAGCCGGGATCCAGGAGATGAACACGCGGCGTCTGCTGGTCTGGATTCCGGCTCGCGCCGGAATGACGGAGTCTACTTCAAATCATGACCGCCGCCCCTGACAGTCCGCTCGCTACGCTATGGTGCCCCGCCCCGAACGTGGAGGCCCGCCTAGGCGGCCGCAAGCCGGACATGCTGCTCCTGCACTATACCGGCATGGAATCTGCGGAGGCTGCGCTCGACTGCCTGACGCGGCAGGAATCGGGAGTCTCGTGTCATTATTTCGTCGACGAGGATGGGCGCGTTGCCCAGTTGGTGGCCGAGGAGCAGCGCGCCTGGCATGCCGGCCAGAGTCTCTGGGACGGCGAGACTGACATCAATTCCTGCTCGATCGGCATCGAGATCCACAATTCGGGGCACGATTTCGACTATCCCGATTTCCCCGAAGCGCAGATGCGCGCGGTCGAGGCGCTTTGCCGCGACATTTTAAGCCGGCACGCCATACCGCCCGCCCGTGTGCTGGCTCATTCGGACGTGGCGCCGGGCAGGAAACGCGATCCAGGCGAGAAGTTCGACTGGGCGCGGCTCGCGCGGGCCGGCGTCGGATTATGGGTTCCGCCGGCGCCGCTCGAAGGCGATGCGGGGCTGGGCCCGGGCGATGAAGGCAAGGCGGTCGCCGCACTGCAGCGGGCGCTGCTCGCCTTCGGCTATGGCGTCGAGGTGACCACCACTTATGGCACCGGCCTCGAGAAGGTCGTCGAGGCGTTTCAGCGCCATTTCCGGCCGGCCCGCATCGATGGCCGTGCCGATCGATCGACGCGCGAGACGCTGGGGCTGTTGCTCGAAGCTATTGTGGCCAGGGCTTGACGGGCGCCGTGGAGGGCCGCGCAGGCGGTATGGCGCGCAAAGAAGCCCGCTCAACTCTGAAGCGGGCTTTCGCGAGCCGTAAGGAACCGGAGCGCGGTTAGTTGCCGCTTGAGAAATTCTCCTGCGCCTTCGCAATGTTGCCGGCAGGGTCCTTCATGAAGGACTCTTTGGCGGCGGTATTGCCGAAGCAATAGGTTTTGCCGTCGATTTTCTCGCTGATCGAGCAATCGGTGAGCTTCTTCTGCCCGCCAACCAGGCCCATGGCGCAGTAATTCCCGAATTCGCCCGCGACCGCCGCGAGCGCCGCGGACCCGGCGCCGAGCAGCATCGCGCCGGCAAGCATGGAAACGAAATAGACTCTGTTCATGGACGTCTCCTCTTTGGTTGGGTTTTAGAATTTTCCGGGGCGTCATGGCGGCAAAACCCGGGGCGCGTCAATGACAAAAACTCTGCCATCGCGCGGCCAGCTCTGCCCTGAATCGGAACTTAATTGGTTACTTCGAAATCCATGCCTTCGAAGGTGTAGAGCGGTTCTTGGGTCCAGATGCCGTCCTCCTGCACCGGGACCTTGTGCATCTTGATGTCGGTCACCTTCAGCTTGCCGGTCTTCTCGTCCAGCCAGAAATCGATGTCGTAATATTCGTCCTTGCTGCCCGGTTTGCGGAAATCGGTGCAGGCGAAATACTGCCCGTCCTTCTTCAGGTGACGGATCGGCTGGTGCATCTCGATGAATTCGAGCGGCACGGTCTCGCCGGTCTTGCCGTCCTTGACCGGCAAATTGCCGTCGGCGTCCTTGTTGGCGGCGATGTAATTGTGGATGGCGCTCATCACGTGCCAGGCGCGGGTCACTTCCATGTCGCCCGGATGCTCCTGCACCGGGAGCCACCACCAAGCGACCGGCAAGCGCGTCACCATGATCCA
>Ga0190271_10000340_pt1 | contig 23246 bp, 35 predicted proteins | sample Popmic356T_FD_133747 | JGI IMG/M metagenome (GOLD analysis project Ga0190271, IMG submission 133747) | Populus adjacent soil microbial communities from riparian zone of Weber River, Utah, USA - 356 T | ecosystem: Environmental > Terrestrial > Soil > Riparian zone | place: USA: Utah | collected...
CGCGCCACGGGGTATGCCGAAGGCGATCGAATCTGGCAGGCGCTGGCAGGCGAATCTGAAAAGCGGCTGAAGGCGGGAGGGGCTGACCCGAAAGCACTCCAGTTCGATGGCGAGCAATTCACCATCGGTGGTGTGCCTGTCAACGCGCAGGACATTCGCGCCCAGGTCAAGACACTCTCGCCCGATGTCGAGAACACCAAGGTGGGACAGAAGACGCTGATGCAGGGCGCTGTCTATCGGTGGCTCGAAGAGGCATCGCCTGAGCAGGCGCAGCAGGCAGCGAAGAACTGGAAGCGCATCGGTGGCCCGCTGTTTGGCCTGGGCGGCGCTGCCGTCCTGGCCGACCAGATGCGCGAAGACCAGCAGGATGGTTCGCAGTGACAGCGTTTCACGTGAACCCCAATCACGACATCACATAGAGGTATGGCAATGGCAACCAGCAACGCACTCCCCGCCGAATCGATCGACACCGACGAAGGCACCGAAGAGGTAAGCCTTCACGACGAGATTGAAGCGGCCTTCGAGGCTGAATCAGCGGACCCGACTGACGAGGTGCGCGAGCAGCGCGCCGCGCCCCAGGCCGAAGAGAAGCCGCAGACCGAGGGCGCACGCCAGCGTGACGAGTACGGGCGCTTCGCGCGCACCGCTGCCGAGGGGCCTGCTGGCCCCGCCAAGGCGCCAACGCAGCCGCAGGGTGCCGTACCCCAGGACATCAAGCCGCCCGCGTCATGGACCCCCCAGGCGCGCGAGGAATGGGCAACCCTGTCACCCAGGGTCAAGCAAGAGGTGGCGCGGCGCGAATGGGAAGCTGCGCGCGTGGTGCAGGACGCTGCTGCTGGTCGGCAGTTCCAGCAGGCTTTCGAGCGCGTGGTGAGCCCTTACGAAATGTTTATTCGCAGCGAAGGGGGTAACCCCCTCCAGGCTGTGCAGAACATGATGCAGACCGCTGCTGAACTGCGCATTGGCACGCCCGAAGCGAAGGCCAATCTGATTGCAGGGCTGGTGAAGACTTTCGGCATTGACGTGCAATTGCTCGATGGTGCGCTTGACACCGTCATCAACGGCACGCCTGCGAAGCCTGGGCAGCCGCAGCAGCAGCAGTTTCGTGACCCGCGCGTCGATCAGATGATTGCGCAGCAGAACTGGCAGGCGCAGCAGCAGGCAGAGATTCAGTCGGGACAGATGCGCGAATTCCTTACTCAATTCGGGGGCACGCATGAGTTCTATCGTGACGTGGCCGCGACGATGGCCGACATCGTTGAATTGAAGAGCAAGCGCGGCGAGTACATCGACGTGGAAAAGATTTACGAACAGGCTTGCAAACTGGACCCTGACGTGTCAACAATCCTGGCGCAGCGTGCAGCCGGTTCCCAACGGCAACACAGCAGCAGTGCAGCGGTACTTCGCGCCAAGCGCGCGGCATCGAGCGTGAAGGGCGAGGCAGCCCCCGATGGCGCCTATGTCCCGAAGGACGATTCGATTCGCGCGGCGCTTGAAGCCGCCATCGAGAACACCGGGCGCGTGTAGCCCCCGACTCTCACACCAGCAGCCCTGCCAAGGGGCCCAGTTGGTTTCGACGCCTTGACCGGCGTGGAAGAACCCGCGTGCGGGCCATCTCCAAACGGTCGGTTTCGCAACCCACTGGAGAACTGCAATGGCCTTTCCGAATGTCACTGACATCGTCGCAACGACGATCGAAAACCGCAGCCGCAAGCTGGCGGACAACGTCACCAAGAACAATGCTCTGCTGCGTCGCCTCGACACGCGCGGCAATCAGCGCACCGTCTCCGGTGGCTCGCTGATTTTCGAGGAACTGAGTTTCGCTGAGAACGGAAACGTGGGCTGGTATTCGGGCTATGACCTGCTGCCCGTTGCCGCGCAGGATGTCATCAGCGCAGCGCAATACGACTTCAAGCAGGCAGCTTGCCCCGTCATCATCAGTGGCCTGGACCAGTTGAAGAACGCTGGCAAGGAACAGATGATTGACTTGCTCGAAGGCCGCATCAAGGTGGCCGAATCGAGCATGATGAATCTGCTGGCGCAGGGTGTCTATTCCGATGGCCTCGCTGCCGGTGGCAAGCAGGTCACTGGCCTGAATGCCGCGGTGCCTGTCAATCCGGCCACTGGTGTGTACGGGGGAATTGACAGACTCACGTGGACCTTTTGGAGAAGCAAGACCACGACCGCAGGCGCGGCATTGACCGCTGCAACTGTGCAGGCGGCATTCAACGATATGTGGGCCTCGCTGGTCCGCGGAATGGACAGACCCGACCTGATTGTTGTTGACAATTTCATGTGGGGAATCTATCTCGCTTCTCTCCAGGCGCAGCAGCGTTTCACCGGCACTGAAACTGCCAAGCTGGGTTTCCCCACGATTCAGTACATGGACGCTGACGTGGTTCTCGATGGCGGCATTGGTGGTTTCGCTGTCACGAAGACTGCGTATTTCCTGAACACGAAGTACCTGTTCTGGCGCCCGCATGCTGACCGCAACATGGTCCCGCTGGCACCGAATCGTCGCTATGCGATCAATCAGGATGCCGAGGTGCAGATCATCGCGTGGGCAGGCAATCTCACCAGTTCCGGCTCGCAATTCCAGGGGCGTCTCATTTCTCCGTGATTGTGTGTGCGATGGCAGCGATGCCGTCGCAGTTGCCATTTCCCCAGGCGAAAGCCTGGGGCTTTTTGCAAGCCGACCTGGAGAAACGAAATGGCTACGAAACCGAATCGCGAGATTGAACCGAAAGAAGAGCCCGAGACGCCCGAGGTGCCCGCGCCTGCGGTGCCTCTCACTGCATCGGAGTTCGATGCTGTCGCGAGTTTCGAGGACGGCTATCGCTCGATGCTCGATCACCCCGCGCACCCGCTGCGCCATCTGAAGGACGCATGACCATGGCAGCAACCTATGCCCTTGATGGCGCGCTCGATGTCGCGCAAGGCGGCAACGACACTGGTGCAGCCAGCACCGGCATTGGCGTTGCCTCGAATCAATCTGGACCCACGGTGCAAGGCAACTTCACCAGCAACGCGGCAGACCTGCTGGCGTGGCACATCGGTGGTGGCCCCATCGATCAGGTCGCACCCTCGTCCATGTCCACCAGCAACACGGGACAGGTGGTGAACCCGGCTGTCACGTTCGCTGCGGGCAGTGGCTACACCAACGGCACCTATGTCGTTCAGAGCAACGCGAGCGGCGGGCAGCCTGCTGGCGCAGCGTCGATTGAATTCGTCGTTGCCGGTGGCGCGATCGTTTCTGCGCGCGTGGTGCGTCCTGGCAGTGGCTTCACCTCTGCGCCCACGTTCACGGTGGCGAACGCTGTGAACAGCGCTGGTGCTGGTCCTGGCGCGGGCGTGGGCGGCACGCTCACTGTCGCAGTGGGCCTGCTGTCCCAGGTGTTCATGCTCGGTGCTGCCTTCGGCGCGAACAAGAACACGCAGCGGCTGACCGCTGTGGGCGCTGTCGCAGTGAACGCCGCGGTGACGCCTTCGACGTACCTGAACCGCAGTGGCCGCGCGATGGTCGCGGGCGATTCGACCTGGGCAGTGGAGCCGTGAGTCTCGTTGCCGGTCAGGCTCTGTTCGATGCCGCTGGGCGCATTGACATTGCCCAGGCTGGTGTTCTTGTCGCTGGCTCTTTCCCGCCCCGCACGACCGCGGGGCGCATCGCAGTGAGCATGACTGACCCCATCGAGTTCTACGCGGGCGGCATCCCCATCACGACGACTGGCCGCATTGCAACGATGCAGGGCCCGATGGCGGTGGCGACTTTCCAGCCTGGAGCAATCCCCGTGTCCGCATCGGGGCGCCTCTCAGTCAATTTCGCGCAGCCCATCGCAGGCTACGTGTCCGGTTTCCCTCGCACCGCAAGCGGGGCGTTTGCAGTCGTTTGAAAGGCAACACACACCATGGAAACTTTTGACGGTGACCACAACGTCTTTTCACGCCAGAACGCGGGCGACGATACCCTTTTCGTCGTCTTCTATTCGGGCGTGGTGAAGAACGAGTTTCGCACCAACGAAGAAGGACGACCGATCTTCGATGATGTCGAGTGCGTGAAGGTCATTGTTCCTGGCGACAAGAACAGCGTGATTGACCGGCCTGCGAGCGCGCAGGACAAGCAGCGTTTCTCGAAGCAGTATGGCCTTTTCAAAGCTGGCCTGTCCGAAGAGGAACAGGTCACTGGCACGCGCCTGAGTGACTGGCCTTACATCACCCGCGCCCAGGCTGAAGAGCTTCGCTATCTCGGCATCCGCACCGTCGAGCAGCTTGCCAACGTGCGTGACGACATCGTCGGCCGCGTGCCTGGGCTGGTCGGCCTGAAGCAGCACGCTGGCGTGTGGCTCGCGAAGGCCACGAAGAGCGCTGAGGCTGCGCAGATCACCAAGCTGATTCAGGACCAGAAGAGCGAGCTTGATTCGCTGCGCGAGGCAGTGAAGGAACAGGCTTCCCGCATCGAGTCTCTGCTGAAGGAAAAGCAACATGCCAAGTGACCGCATCACGCTGGCACTCGATGCCAAGCATCTGGATTACATCGCCAATGTCCTGGCGCGGCAGCCGTGGGCTGAAGCGAATCCGGTGCTGACCGACTTGCAGCAGCAGGTCGCTGCATTCAATCGCGCGCAGCTTGACGCCAACACCAGCGGGCCTGTGATGGCAGGCAACAGCCATGGCGAAGCACGCGACAGCCATTGAGTGCGTGCAATCGGTGCAGGGGCAGCTTGGGTTGCCCGTGTCCGCTGCTGCGATCACTGCGCCCGCTGACGAGACGGCACAGCAGATGCTGCGCTTGCTCACGTGGGCAGGCCGCAGGCTGGTCAAGCCGACCAGCACGTATCGCTGGACCACGCTGACGAAGACGTGGACCCTGCTGACGAATGGGGTGGACACCATCTACCCGCTGCCCGTTGACTGGGATTCCTTCGAGGACCTGACCGGCTGGAATTTCACCAGCCGACTGCCGATGCTTGGGCCCGCGACTGACCCGCAGTGGGCGTGCCTGAAAGCGCGCAACCTGGGCAGCAGCACCATCAGCGTCATCTACCGTGTGCGCGGCGGCAAGTTCGAGATTTACAACACCTTCGCTGCCCCGCAGGACCTGCGCATTGACTACTCTTCGCGCGGCTGGGTGCAGGACGCAGCAGACCCGTTGATCGTTCGCGATCACATCCTGAAGGATGACGATGTTCTGCTGTATGACAACGAACTGATTACCGCGAAACTGAAGCTGGCGTTTCTCAATGCCAAGGGCTTCGACACCACTGCGGCGCAGGGCGAATACAACGAGATCGAAGAGGCTGCAATCTGCGCCGACAGTGACGCGCCTGTCTTGCAGGTTTCGCGCAGCGACACTTACCCGCTGATTAGCACGCAGTTCAATGTGCCTGACACCGGGTACGGGGGCTGACCAATGCGGCCGACTCGCTTGCCGCAGCGGATGACTCAGCAGATCGTCACGCTGAAGCCGCCCACGCATGGCCTGAACACCACGGGCGATGTCGCATTCATGGACCCGCAGGATGCCATCGAGTGCGACAACCTGATTGCTGCTGACCTGGGCCTCACGCTGCGCGGCGGATGGCGCGAGTACGCAACCAACATCGGTGGTGGCGGGAACATCGTCGTTCGCACGCTGATGGACTTCGATGCTGCGCCGACCACGTCACTGGCCCCGCCGCTGCTGACCAGCACGCTGTTCGCTGTCACTGACTTCGGCATCTATGACATCGAGGGTGGCGGCAACATGATTGCCGTTGCACCCGACATCGTCTTGTCCGGCACCAGCGGCGCGGGCTACATGGCGCACGTGCAATTCGTTGCTGCTGGTGGCTCGCACTTTCTGATTGCGTGCAGCGAGACTGACGGGGGCTACCTCTACAATGGTTTGGCGTGGATGAAGATGACCAGCGTGGGCGGACCCGGCCCCGGCATCATCACTGGCGTCAACCCCGCTGACTTCGTCCACGTGTGCGTGTGGAAGAAGCGGCTGCTGTTCACCAAGCGCGGCACCGGGGAAATGTGGTTCTTGCCTGTTGGTCAGGTCGGCGGCGCGGCGCAGATGTTCGACTTCGGGCCCATCCTTCGCAGTGGCGGCATGCTGCTTGGGCTCGCGAACTGGACGCAGGACGCAGGCAGCGGCATTGACGATCGGCTGGTGGTCTTCGGCAGCGCTGGCGACATCGCGATTTACGAAGGCACTGACCCTGCGAGCGTGACTGCGTTTTTCGGCGTTGGCGTTTGGTATGTCGGACAGCCGCCGATCGGTCGGCGCTGCTGGACAGACACGGGCGGCAATGTCTACCTGCTGACGCAGTTCGGCGTGATCCCCATTGCGCAGTTGATGCAAGGTGGCCTGGACAACATCCTGACCAGCGGCACTGACCTGCTGGTGCAACTGCGCAAGATCAATGACGCGCTGAACGTTGACTTTCAGACGTTGCTCAATACGCCTGGGTGGCAGTTGATTGCCTTCCCTGGCATTGCGCTGCTTCAGATTGCGCGCCCGCGGCAGAGCGTCACTGACTACGTGCAGTACACGTTTCAGCAGCACTCGCTGGCGTGGAATCGAATCCTCGATGTACCCGCGATGACGTTCGGGCGTCGCCTGAATCAGATTTACGGTGGCACTGACGATGCGCGCGTGCTGCGCGTCTTCACTGGCAACACCGATGCGATGCTGCTTGATGGCACCGGAGAAGTGGAGATTCGCGGGCGCCTCACGCCTGCATTCAACTACTTCGACCAGCCTGCTGTTCGCAAGCGCGCGCTGATGTTCCGCCCGCAGTTCCTGGCGAAAGGCACGCCCGGCTGGTCGGTGCTGATGAATGTCAACTTCGAGCGCAACCCGATCGTTGGCACGCCTGTCGGCGGCAATACCGTGGGCTCGCTGTGGGATGCATCGTACTGGGACGTTGACGTGTGGTCTGGTGGCCGCAGTGCGTTTGGTGAATGGCGCAGCGTTGTCGGCATGGGCTATTCGCTCTCGCCTTCGCTGTTCATTTCGTCGGTGACGCAGACCACGCTGGCGAGCCTCGAATACATGACCGATGCGTGTGGCCCGCTATGAAGCAGATCACCAGCGCGCCGATGGTGTGGCAGTTCTTTCATGAACGCCTGGGCCTGCATAACTCCGCTGACTTTCGCGGCGTGTGCCACTTTCGTGAAGAGCGCGCAGTGAACGGTGCGCCCATCGGCATGGACGATGTTGCGGTGGCTGTTGCGTTCAATGGCTTCGTCGGTCGCACGTGCTGCATGCACGTGATCGTTCAGACCCGCGAAACGATTCCGCCGCGCGTGGTGCGCGAGGCTTTCGAGTACGCATTTCTCGTTGCCAATTGCGAGGCTGTCATGGGCCTCGTTGACAGCGAGAACCAGGCAGTGATGCGGCTGCAAGAACGCCTGGGCTTTCGCGAGATTGCCCGCATTCCGAATGGTGGCCTCGAAGGCGACCTGATTGTTTTGCAGATGACGCGCAGCGAATGCCGCTGGCTGCGTCGCCACTAGGAGAACAGCATGAGTCAATCAGGCAATGGGCCCCCGCAGATGCAGTCTGGTGGCATGGCTGGTGCGCCGCAGATGTCCGGTGGCGCAGGCATGCAGCAGCGTCCTGGCGGTTCGCAGAGCTTTCGCGAGGTGTCGCCTGCGCAGGGCATGCCGCCCCCTGGTGGCGGGCAGCAGCAGGCATCGCAAGCAGCCATGGATTGGGCGAACCAGCGGCAGGTATCGCCCCCGCAGGGTGGAGTTCAGCAAGGGCCCCCAGGTGGCGGGTACAGCCCCGCCATGCAGCAGCGCATGCAGCAAGGCGGCTTCGGTGGCCTGGGGCAAGCAATGGGCAACTTCGCGGCTGGGGGCTTCAACCCGCAGCAGGCTGCGATGGATCAGATGCGCTCGATGCAGACGCCCAAGCAAGGGCAGCCGCCCTATGGGCAGGGCATGCCCCCTGGCGGCATGGTGGCGCAGCAGATGGCGATGCAGCGCGCCCCGATGGGGCAAGGTGGTGGCCTCGCAGGCGCAGCGCGCAGCATGGGTGGTGCCCTGGGCGGGATGATGCGCGGCGACGCTGTGCAGCGTCCGCAGATGCCCCAGGGCACGCCGATGGCTGCACAGCAGATGCGCCCGCAACGCCAGCAACGCCAGCAAGTGCCGTGGCAACACGGTGTGACGCACGAAGGGGCATGACATGAGCAGCAGCGCACCCGAAGCACCCGACTATGCGGCTGCGGCTGAGAAGACCGCAGCGAGCGACAAAGAGACGCTGACGCAGCAGACCTGGGCGAACCGCGCGACGCAAAACAACCCATGGGGACAGGTGTCCTGGCAGAACGAAGCTGCCGTTGATCCTGCGACCGGCCAGAAGGTCACGCAGTGGACGCAGAACACCACGCTGGACCCGCGTTTGCAGCAGGCGCTGGATTCGCAGATCGGCATCCAGCAGCAGCGCAGCGACCTTGCCAGCGGGTTGATGGACAGAGTACAGAACGAGTACAGCGCGCCCATGGATTGGGGGCAGCTTCAGAACTACGGGCAGGCACCCAACGCGCAGACCGCGCCCAAACTTCAGACCGGCCTTGACTACTCCGGTGCGCAGGGTGTGCAGGGTGCCGACCAGAACCGGCAGAGCGCAGAGGACGCGATCTACAAGAGCGCGACCAGTCGCCTGGACCCGCGCTTTGCGCAGCAGGAAAAGGACTTGCAGACGCGACTGGCGAATCAGGACATCTCGCAGAACAGCGACGCCTATCGCGACGCGATGCGGCAGTTCAACGAATCGAAGACCGATGCGTACAACCAAGCGCAGCTTTCAGCGATCACTGGCGCTGGTGCAGAGGCGCAGCGCAACCAAGCGATGGACATGGGGTTGCGTCAACAGCAGGTTGGAGAAACGAACACGCAGGGTCAGTTCGGCAATCAAGCGCGCAGTCAGATGTTCGGCTTTGGGAACACTGTCTACAACCAGGGCATGCAGAACGCGAACTACAACAACGCGCTTCGTGGGCAGCAGCTTCAGGAACAGATTCAGAAACGTGGCTTCAGCTTGAACGAGATTCAGGCGCTGCTGAACGGGCAGCAGGTTTCGATGCCGCAGTTCGGCTCATACGGGCAGGCAGGCAAGGCGCAGGCCACTGACTACAGCGGCGCAGCGGGCTCGCAATATGACGCCTCGATGGACGCATACAACGCGAAGCAGGCAGGCATCAGCAACATGGTCGGCGGCGCGACTTCGGCCGCAATGATGTTCAGCGATCGGCGCGTGAAGGCCGACATCGAGCGCATCGGCACGCACCCGCGTGGCTTCGGCATCTACCGCTATCGCTACATCGGCGAGCGCATGCCGCGCGTTGGTGTGATCGCGCAAGACGTGCGCCGCTTTGCGCCTGAGCTTGTGGGCTCTGTGCGTGGCGTGCTTCAGGTGAATTACGCAGCACTGTGAGGTGAACCATGGACCCGAACCAATACGCGCTGATGCAAGGCGCACCGCAGCAGCCTGGAATGCAGATGCCTGGGCAACCCCCTGGCATGCCGCCCGGTGGCGTCATGGGGCCCGGTGCGCCGATGCCTGTGCCGGGGCAGCCGCAGCAGCCGCCACTGGACCCCGCAATGATTCAGGCCATGCTTGGGTTGCAGGGTGCGAAGACTGCGCAGGCAGGCGTCGCGCGCCAGCGTGGCCTCGCTGACCAGCTTCGCGCTGATGCGCGCAGCCAGTCGCAAGGTCGGCAGGCAGGTCGCGTGTACCAGGGTCCTGGCGTGCTGAACGCCATCGCTGGCATTGCTGGTGGCCTGAAGAGCAAGCGCATGGGCGAAGACGCTGACCTGAAGGAACAGAACATTGGCGCGCAGCGCGGCAGCGCGTTGCAGGACTACTTCAATTCCATCACTGGTCAGAAACGTCCTGCGCTTCCGCACATGGGTGATGAAGGGGAGTGACCATGGCACTGCCCAATACGCTCGCGAATGGCGGATGGGTTGATCCCTACGCCGAGCAACGCGCGTTGCTCCAGGCGCGCATGCAGCAGCCGCAACAGCCGATGTACTCGCCTGAAGAGGCAGCAGCACGTCGCGCGCAGAACGAGCGCGAACACACCCTGGGCATCCTGGGGCAGTTGTCTGGTGACGAAGACGCTGGCGCTGTCGGCGGCGTGATGCTGAAGAACGCTCTTGCGAATCGCGCGCAGCGTGTGAGTGAGCGTGGCGTCTCTGACCCGCTGACCGGCAAGTTCAGCTATTCGCCTGACTACCTGCAACAGCAGCAGCAAGCAGCGCTTGACAAGCTGGAGGGGCAGAGCGCATCGAGCCGCGAGCAGTGGAATCGTGATCGTCAGAGCGCTGAAGACCGCAAGGTGCTGAAGAGCATCGGCGGGGGCGGCGCTGGCGGCGCCGATCAGGCGCGCATCTTCCGCGGCGAAGACACCATGCGCAACGACTTCAATCGCATCACGCAGGACCTGCGCGAAGAGGTGAACGCAACGGGGAAGATCACGCAGATCATCAACGCGAACGCTGGCCGCAGACCCGATGCCATCACGCAGCAGTCGCTGGTGATCCTGCTGAACAAGTTCCTTGATCCTGGCTCTGTGGTGCGTGAAGCGGAGTTCGATCGCGTCGTCAAGGCGCAAGGGCTCGAAGGCCGCGCATCGAACCTGAAGGCGATGCTGCTGAAGGGCGAGCCCCTGAGCGACGCGATGATTGCGCAGATCAATGGGCTTGCGCAGCTTTACCAGCAGGCCGCTGAATCGAAGATGCGCCGCGTTGGTGGCGAGTACATGGAAATCGCGAAGCGTCGCGGGTATGACCCCGACAGCGTCATCAGTGACCCGCGCTACCGCGGCACGCCCGCGCCCGCGAAGCCGACCGAAGTTGACGCCAGCACGCTGCTGCGCACGAAGCCGCAGCCCGCGCCGCAGATCACCCCCAACGCCCCGCCGCGCACGCCTGCGGGTCCGAACCGTGTCGTTGAAGGGGGCTGGTGATGCCCTATGACCTGAAGACCAAAAGCGGGATCATCCTGCGCAACATCCCTGACGATGTGCAGCCGGACGCGCCCGAACTGAAGGCGCTGGTGCAGCAGCAGCTTCGCGCCCGCGAACCGAAGCCTGTCACGCCGATCGTGCCCAGTGATCCCGGTGAAGCCTCGCGCATGGCGCTCGAAGGCATGTCAGGCACTGAGCGTGTCATGGCGAACATCGGCGCTGGCACCGACAGCCTGCTGACCGGCTTGAAGCAGGTCGGGGGCTACTTCGGCGGCGAAGGCGTCAGCGACGAAGAGCTTGACGAGAAGCGCGCCCGCGACGCTGCCCTGGCCGAATCGACCACTGGCGGCAAGGCACTTCAGATTGTTGGCGAAGCTGCGCCCGCTGCGCTGATTCCTGGCGGGGCCTTCGCGCGCCCCGCGTCCTGGCTGCTGAAGACCCTGGGCTCCCGCAGTGGGGGCCTACTGCGCCGCGGGGCTGCTGCTGCGGGCGAGACGATCGGCAAGGGGGCAGGACGCACCATCGCTGATTCGGCGCTTGCAGGGGCTGCTGGGGGCGCTGCTGGGCCTGTTCGGTCGGACGAGTCGCGACTGGCGAACGCTGCCGTTGGCGGGACCATCGGCGCAGCCCTGCCCGCAACCCTCCTGGGCGCACGTGCTGGCGCTGGCGCCATGACCCGTGGCGGGGCCCAGGAGCGCGCCGCGCGCATCGCGCAAGAGGCAGCAGGGGATGACCCCGCCACGCTGCGGCGCCTCGCTCGCTATGACATGGACAAGCCTGACATCCCGCTGACCAGTGCAGCGGCTGCCGAGAACCCTGGGCTTGCTCGCCTCGAAGCTGGCGCGCGTGCGCGCAACGGTGCGGACTTCTATGACTTCGACCAGGGGCAGGGTCGCGCTGTCTACGAAAAGGTGATGGGCGCCACCGAGGACTCCACCGAGCTTGCCGCGCGCAGGGGCGCGCGCGCTGAGGAATGGGACAGCAATTGGCGCGTTGCTGAAACCGTCGCTGACCCGCAGGTCTTCGCGAAGCGTGTGCCTGAGTTCAGGGCCAATCTCGAACAGGCGCTGCGCTCCAGCGAGGCTGCGAACCCTGCGGTAGAGGGAGTGCTTGAAGACATCCTGAAGAGGATCGACAAGTTCGGTGATGACTTCTCGCCCGCACACCTCCAGCAGATTCGCGCGAACCTGAACCAGCGTGGCAAGGCCATGCCGACGAACGCCTATCAGGCTGCGCCGCGCGACTCTGCTGCCGTGGGCTCGCTCATCAACGAAATTGACGACATCCTGAACCAGACGACGAAGGGCGCATGGGATGCAGTGAAGGGCGGGTACGAAACCGCGAGCCGCGGCGTTGACGCCTCGAAGGCATCTGGCCGCATTCGCGAGTCGTTCATGGACCCGAAGAGTGGCCGCATTCACAAGGCGCTGGACCCGCGCGGCGAGATTGCTGAAGTGACTGAGGGCGGACTTGATCGCGCGCTGAAGCTGCGCCATGGACCTGGGCGCGTTGAAGACCTGCTGGAGCCTGAAGCCTCGCGCGTGCTGAATCGGACTCTCGACACCATGCGGCGTCAGGGCATCGTGCAGCGCGTGAAGCGGAGTGCCACCAGCGGTGGCGGCAGCAACACCAGCAGCGACAACTTCGCTGCGGCTGCGGCTGGTCACGTTGTGCCTGGGGGCTCGCTTGGGCGTCAAGCGCTGGAGATGGCGAAGGACTACGCGAACCGCAAGCGTGATCGGGCGTTGCTCGATGCGCTGCGTGACCCCGCCGAAATGATGCGGCTGCTGACGTTGTCGGCGCGCAACCCTGGCGCACTGTCGCCTGCACAGCAGGCGATCGTGCAATCGCTGCGCGCCAGCGACGCTGTGGCTGGTGCTGACGTTCTCACCGGAGACTGACATGCCACGCAACAGCAGCGGCACCTATACCCTTCCCCTCAGCCCTGTCGCGCCGAACACGTTGATCGAAACGACATGGGCGAACCCGACACTGGACGACATCAAGACGGCGCTGACCGAATCGCTTGACCGCTACGGGCGGGGCTCGATGCTCGCTGCGCTGAAGGGTGTTGACGGCACCTCTGCTGCGCCGATGTACTCGTTCAGCGCTGAGGCGACCACTGGCATGTATCGCGCTGGTGCGAACCTGCTGGGCTTCTCTGTCGCTGGCTTGCTCGCACTGAGCATGTCGGCAACGGCAATCACGCTGGTCAAGCCTGTGACGTTCAGCGGTGTTGTGGGCTTCGCTGATGGCACTGTGCTGCTGCCGAGCATCGCTTTCGCTGCTGACCCTGACACGGGCATCTGGCGCATCACTGGAAACGCCTACGGGTTCACGTGCGGCGGCATCGAATCCATGCGCGTCAGCACGTCGCGCATCACTGGTGCAGTTCCCTTCGCTGCCCAGGACGGCACTGATGCGGCGCCTGGGTTCACGTTCGCGAGCGACCTTGACTGTGGCGCGTACCACATCAGCACCAACATTTGGGGGCTCACCGCGGGCGGCACGCTGGGCCTCCAGATCGCAACTTCGTCGCTCACTTCGCTCACCCCGCATCGCTTCAGTGACGGCACCGTTGCGCTGCCCTCGATCACGTTCGCGAGTGACACTGACCTGGGCTTTCTGCGCGCTGCATCGAACATCATCGGCGTGACCGGCAACGGCACCGAAGCCTTCCGCTTCGATGCGGCAAACAATCAGTTTTACATCGGCAACTTCGTCGGCGGCACTTACGGGCGCTTCACGCAGAACACGTGGAACTATGTGAACCCGGCCGCTGCGACAATTCAAGTGAACCCGCAGCCGCAGGATGGCACCTCGACTGCGACGGTGCAACTGTTCCGCAGCACCACCACCACGGGCACTGCACAGTTCATCATCAACGTGGGCGACAACACGACCAGCAGCAACCACGTGCTGTATGGGTTCAACACCAGCGGCCTGAGTGCCATCATTTCGCGCATCGGTCGCACGTTGATCGGCACCAACGTTGATGACGGTGCCACTACCTTGCAGGTCGCTGGCAAGACTGCCATCAGCTACGCATCGGGTCAGGGCATCGAATTGATCCTGGGTGCGGGCAACGCACTGGCGCCGAACACCAACTATGACGACATCGTCATTCGCAGCGCGAGCAATGGCGGCATCACGCTCTCGACGGGTGGCGCTGCGGTGCTGGGCATCATGTTCCAGACTACCGACAGTTCTACCGATGGCCGCTTTCAGTACAGCCAAACTGCGCGCTCCCTCGCAGCCTACGCGGGCAACACCCTCGGATGGACGCTGACCAGCACCGCAATGACCATCAACACGGGCACGCAACTGGTCGCGTCCGCTGGTCTGAACATTTCGGGCGGCACGTTCCTGATCGGTGGCGACATCACGAAGTTCACCAGTGCGAACCAGACTGTCACCAGTGCGACGGTGACGCGCACCGTGGCGCATGGTGGCCCGCGTGTGCCTGACCTGTTCTGCTGGGTTCTGAAATGCACGACCGCAGAGCATGGCTATGCGGTGAACGATGAAATTCAGTGCGTCAACGACATCGGCACGCTGACCCGGCAGTACCAGCAGATGGCGAACGCCACCAACGTGGTGTTGCAGTACGTCACCAGCGGCGGGGACCCGCCCGCAATCCGCAGCACCGCTGGCGCGCTGGTCAACGTGACGCCCGCAAGCTGGCGGTGGGTGGCGCACGCCCACTGGCTCTGAACAGCCCCCATGAAGGCCCTTTTTAGCCTCCTGGGGGCGTTTTTCCTGACTGGGTGTGCCCATCCCGGCAGACCCGATCAGATGATCGTGTGCGTCGTCGCGTTCTGCGTCATCGATTCCCCCGCCGCTTCGGCCAGTTCACCGCACTCGAAAGGAACCCCATGAACGTCACCATCACGAACCAGGGCAACGCCGCTGTTCCGATCATCCTGGGCACCAACACATCGGGCGAAGCGCTCGCGATCGTTGACCCTGGGGCGCTCTATGCCGTGGCAGACGATGCCGCCACTGTGGTCAGCGTGGGCGACAACCCGAGCTTTCTCGAAGAGGTGAAGGAATCGCTCTCCAACATCGCAGAGGTGCTGAAGCGCATCGCGTTCTGGAGGGAGCAGCGGCCGACTCCGCAGGAGGGAGACGACACGGGCGTTGCCATCCTCATCGAGAACGCGGGCCCCAATGACCTGCGGGTACTCAGTGACGCCAACACCAATGAGACGTTCATTGCTGCTGGCTCCAGTGGCGTCGCCCAGGCGCAGCGCTACGTCGAGATTAGGGAGCAAGGCGTCTAGCAGCCTTGTGTGACTCCCCAATGACAAAGGGCCCCGACTGGGGCCCTTGTTCACTTGCTCTTCGGCTGTAGCAGCTTGATGCCGCTAGGGTGTAGCCCTGTCTTCAGGAGGAACAGTTCCCACTTGGCAACATCGATCTTGCGCGCCCCTCGTTCGTACTCAGACCATCGTTGAAAGGTGGAGAGGTGGACGTACTCAGCAGCTTGCGCCTGGGTGAGCCCTGCTGCTAGGCGAGCATGAACGATCATGTCTAACGTGGGCTCTTGCACTCTCAGTTTCATTGCCGTTCCGACTGCTTTGCGTGAGACATCATGCTGCATCTGAGACACCATGCTACCCCCACGTATCACGTTTTGAAAGTGTTGAGTAACCCTGCGCGCGTCTTCTCCATTGCGCCGCAGTCTTGCGCCCCCTCCACGCTGGAGAGAAACTGCGCTTCGGCGGCGAAGACGGCGCCCTTAGCGAGCATGTAAATCGCATGCCTCGCAGCGTCAGCTTGTGCCGAGTCAGCAGGCATGTTCGCCTCAATGATCTTGGTGGCTGCCTCAGTGGCTGCAAGCACCTCTGCAAGCGTAGGGAAGCCATGGGGGTCATAGCCGTTCTTGGCATGACGCAAGGCGAGCTTGGTCTTGCGCACAGCCGTCAAAGCCTCTGCGTTGAGTGCAGCGCGCCGCTTGTCGGTTTCGGTGTAGGTGGTCATTCCGTTGCCCCTTCGATCAAAGCCTTTGAGAGTTCGCGCCAGTTCACGCTGGCGAGCGCTGCGGACAGCATGTCCGCATAGAGCCCGCTGCCCAGGTCGGGTGCTTGCTCTTCCAAGTTGTCTTTCAGTTCTTGCTCCAGGCGCGCGATGGCCTGGGCTGTGTCTTCACCGCAGTCGGTGATGCAGTCGCGCGCTGCCTCATTCCAGTAGTTGCTAGTCCCCTCTTCGTTGGTGAGCCACACATTGACCAGCCACGTTTCGTAGTTGGTCCAGCCGTTGTATGAGGTGTCAGTCATTGGTATTCCTTGGTGGTGAGAGTTCAGAGGCTCCAGACCTTGGCGGCAGCGGCGCCTAGGAGCCACGCGAGCAGCAGCACGGGGATGCCTACCCAGGCCGAAGCTAGCGACAGGATGACGCCAACAATCACTGCCTTGACGCAGGCAATCCATAGCAGCATCGAGACGATGCGCGTGATGAGCTTGACCATGTTCAGGCTGCTGTCAGTGCGTCGAGAACAAGAACGATCACTGCCCCGCCGATCGCGCCCCAAAAGCCGAAGCAGATGGCGCCGACGATGGCGGCAGTGCAGAAGAGTGCTAGGCCCATGTCAGGCTCCCTTGGTGGTGTGTTGGTCATACAGGTCGCGCAAGCGGCTGCAATCGATCGCCTTGCCGTTGTCTGACGCGCGCCATTCGGCATCGGGGTACTCGATGCCCTGGGCGATCAGGTCAAGCAGGCGATCAAGTGCGCGCTGTTCCTTGCGGCTTGCTGGCGCGATGGTGTCGTTGCGTTGGTTCATGGCTTACCCCTTGATGCCACGGCTGCCGAAGAACAGCACCGTGTGACGGTGATAGGTGTTGAAGGCCAGCATGGTGCCGATGGTGCCGCGCATGGTGTCCGCCCAGGTGCTGGTGCTGATTTCCTTTTCGATCAGCAGCGTGTCGTTCGCGTTCTCTTCGCCCAGGTCGATCAGTTTGGCGATTTCAAGCAGCACCTCTCTCGTCACGCTCTGAAGTTCAAACGTGTCATCACGCAGCTTGCGCGCTGCGCCGCGCTCGATGTCAAGGTCAAGGCGTTCAGCTTGCGACAGCGCGGCTTCGCCCGCATCCCATTCGGCTTGCTTGTGAGCCTTGCGCGCGGCCTTGCGCTCTTCGGCGTCAAGCGTGTTGGCAACGACCATCGTGCCGTAGGCTTGCGCAGTCGCGTGGGCCTTGCCTGCCTTGGTGACTTTCTTGCCGATCAGGTGCCAGATGGCTTTGCCCTTGTTGGCGTTGTTCAGCGTCTCGACGCTGACGTTGATGCGCTCGATGAACATGGGCGCCGCGTCGTTGTTGAAGTAGCCGACAGAGGCGATGTCGCCCACTTGGTGCGGGCACAGGTCGGCAAGCTGCTTGCAAGCCTCTTCGTACTTCGCCTTCACTGTCTCCAGCATGGCGTGAGCTTCGATGACTGCTTGATTGGCGTATGCGAGGGTGACTGACATTTGGAATCTCCTAGGGGTGGTTAACTGGCAACGCCAGTATAACGCAAAGCGTTAGCCCCCTGGGGCTCCCCAGGTGATGCAAACCCGTTCAGAGCGTGAGGGAATGCTATTCTGTGCGATACGCACGAAGACAGGGAGTGAACATGCTGCATCGGCGTGACCTGAAGCTGGCCCATGGGGGCCTGTATCGCTGCTGCGTCGAGTCTGCGCGGCAGTGGCTCGAAGAGGACCCGAAGGCCACGGTGCGCGAGGGTGACATGGTCCGGTGCAAGTGGTGCAGTGGCGAGACTGGTCCGCAGATGATCGTGCGTGGTGATGTGATTCAGTGGAACAACCCCAGTGACAAGCATGGGTAACACCACGCCCGCGCTGTTGCAGTTGATCGCGAAGGCGAACCCTGCGCAGCGTGAGTACCTGCAAGACATGCGTGACCACTACCTTGCCCAGTTCAGGGCAAGCAACAGCATGCTGTTCGATCGCAAGGGAGTCGCTGCGGGCACGCATGACGCGATGGACAACTGCATTGACGTGATGAAGCGCACCGACAAGAATGCCAAGCGCATCGCTTGCCGCAAGGGCTGCGCGCACTGCTGTCACATCCCCGTGGACATCACGCGAGACGAAGCGCTGCTGCTGAAGGCCGCTGCTGCTGATGCGGGCATCGCGATCGATCGCGACCTGCTGCGCAGGCAGGCCGAAGGCGAATGGAAGAGCAAGCCACTTGAAGAGCGGCGCTGTGTGTTCCTGACTGCTGAGAACGCTTGCGGGGTGCATGATCATCGCCCGAACTCCTGCCGCAAGTATCACGTGCTCGATGACCCGAAGCAGTGCGACACCGTCAAGTTCTACGGGCGCGATGTGGCGATGCTGGTGAGCATCGAAGGCGAGTGCTTGCAGGCTGCTGCGTTCACTGCCTTCCGTTCTGGTTCGATGGCTTCAATGCTGCTGGAGGTGACTGAATGAGCGAGCTTGACGAAGACAAGAACATCACCCTTGACGATGGTGAAGCCGCGATCGTGTTCCGCAACGATGGGCGCGTGGACAAGCACTACTTTCAGGGCAGCAGTTCGGACAAGATCAGCGACTCTTCACCGCTGTTCGCTTCGCTGCTGGTGGCGAAGTTGTTCGATGCGAGCGACGATGAATCGCGCAAGCTGCTGCTGACGCTGCGTCGCGCTGTCATCAGGGAACTGCCGAAGCCTGCGCTTGTGCCGCTGGCCGATGGCGCCAAGGGCACGTGTGGGCGCTGCTACAGCGAGGCGGATGCCCTCTATGAAAGCAACTGCGACGATGACCCGCAGGCGCCGGAGAACGGCAACCAGGGCATGTATCACTGCACCGACTGCGGTGCGATGGTCCTGGGCGGCATGCCGCATCCGCCGCTGTGCTTGCTCTGCACTGAGCGCAGACACCCGCAGTACGACCTGGGCGAGAAGCCGCCCTATCGCGAGCCTGGAAGCCCGCTGAAGGTCATCTATGCCCCCGGCAGCTTCGACTGGTTCGAGGGCACGCCCGAAGAGCTTGCGGAACTGAAGGCCGACATCGAAGAGAAGTTCTCGAAGGGGCTGCCGAAGGACGCGAAGGCGATGACCGACAAGGACATGGAAGAGCTTGCGAAGGAACTGAAGGCACGCGGAAAGAACACGCGCCAATGAACCCGATGAACAAGCTGCCCGCTGACCCTGAATGGATCAAGCTGGTTGACGAGATTGCCCAGGACGCTGCGAAGCGCTTGGGCTGCCTTGTCGTCATGGTGGCGCTGCAAGAGCCTCACAAGGGTGGCAAGGCGTTGATCGCATGCGAGGGTGTGCCTGACACTGGCCCGCTGCACGAAATGTCCAAGGACCCGCCCGGCTTGATCGCCTACGCTGCCTACATGGCGCACCTGAGCGACCAGCATGACCGCAAGGGCACGAAGCAGTGACGCACTACGGCATCGGGCTGCGCCTGCATTTCATTGACGTGATGCTCCAGCACTACGGCACCTTGAACCGGGTTGCGTTGATGGACTACTTCGGAATCTCGACACCACAGGCAAGCAATGACATCAAGGTCTATCTCGGGCGCTGCCCTGGGAACATGGTCTATGACAAGAGCCTGAAGACCTACACCGTGTGCAGCACGTTCAAGGCGGGGCAGTGGCGATGAACTGGTTCGGCAAGCCCTATGGGGCACCCTACGAAGCCGACTGCGCGCACGTAGCGACTCCGGTGGGGGTGGCATGCGGCTGGTGCGACGAAGCGATTGCAGCGGGCGACGATGGGCTGGTGATCCCGCACCTAGGCACTGACAGGCTGGTCAGCGAAAGGCCATGGCACTACGCCTGCCAGCTTCGCAGCGTGGTCGGCGGGGTGCGCCACCAGCTTCGGCAGTGTTCCTGCTGCGGCCTGGGCGCAGGGCTGCCCCCTGACCCCGAGGGCTTGACCCGCAGGCAGGCTGCCGATGCGGCTGCGTCGCTGTGGGCACTGAACATCCGCAAGGGTGACCTGTGGTCAAGGTGACCGTTGACCTTGATGCCGACATCGCGCGCATGCGCTGGCATCTGATGGAGGTGATGACCTGCCTGCACACGATGCGCAAGCGGCTGTGGATCAATCGCGCGCTGGCGCTGATGAACGTCGCTGCGTGCGCCCAGGTGCTGGCGACCTGGGCAAGCATGGCGGACACCCTTGGGCATCCCGCTACGGGCGCGCTGGTGCTGCTGAACGTCTTCGCAGTGGCCTGCATCCTGTGGCGCAGCGAAGGGATGTGGCATCGAGCGCACACGGTGCGGCTGCATCTGCTGGAGGGCATCGCCAAGTACGAAGCGATCAGGGCTCGCACGCTGCTGGAGCAAGGTGGGGGCGAGTGATGGGAGAGTTCGCCATCCTGATCGGGCACGAAGTGAAGCCCTGCAACTCGATGACCTGGGCGCGCTGGAGAGAAGCGGCAACTGGCTTGAAGGGTGCGAACGGCGGCACCGGGTTTCACGTGGCCGATGAAGTGGTGGCTGACGATGTGCGAATCAGCACTGTGTTCCTGGGGCTGGACCACGGGCATGGCGGCAAGCCGCTGTGGTTTGAAACGATGGTCTTCGGTGGCGTGCTGGACCAGCTTCAGGAGCGCTATGCGACCTGGGATCAAGCAGCAGCGGGGCACGCCTTCGTGAAGGCGACGGTGCTAGGCGAAGAGCGCAAAGCCGTTGACGAAGTGCGCGCCATGCTGCGGAAGATCGCAGTTTCGTGAATTAACCAACAGATGCACCAAGAATCGTGCGACTGGTATGGCGTCAGGCTGAAAAGCCTTGCAGATCAAGCACTTGCGTACCCCTGCCGACACTAACGCCGATATCGACGGCAGCGTCAAAGAGTGATGCGGCGGGGTACAAAATGCCATGGTACTTCTCGCCTAAGCCCTTGATATTCATAGGAAATCCATCCTTCTATGGATTGGCGTGTCACTTAGCCTCACGCCGCAGACCCGACAGGTTTACACCAAGCGTTGCACCATGCGACCATCGCGCCCGGTTCCATCAACACACACCGGAGAACGACATGACGAAGGCACTGGCACTGGGCAAAGGCGGCACCGCTACGGATGCTCTCATCACCAAGGCAGTGAAGAACGCCAAAGACGCGGGCAAAAAGGCTGTCGCCTTGACCGATGGCGAAGGGCTGTTTCTCGACTGCAACCTGACCGAAGGCGCGGCGCGTCCGCTGGTGTGGCGCTTCCAGTACGGTAGTCCGACACGCCGCGATGCGAACGGCAAGCCGGTGCGCAACAAGCTGACCTTTGGCGAGTACCCAGGCAAGAGCCTCGCGCAAGCCCGCGAAGAGGCTGAGGCGGCGCGCACGCAGATCGCCCAGGGGGTTGACCCCGCCCAGGCGCGCGACGCTGCCAAGCAGGCTGAGAAGGCTGCCCAGGTGCATGCTGCGATCGTCGCCCCGATCGTCGCCCGCGGCGCCAAGGTCGGCACCTTCCGCGCGATGGCTGCCGAATGGCACGCCCATAACGCGCCGAACTGGGCGAAGCACTACGCGCGCACCGTGGAGCTTTCGCTGGCGAATCACATCCTTCCGGTGGTCGGCGACAAGCTGATGAACGACATCCATGCCATGGACTTCGTTGCGCTGCGTCGCGAGCATGAGCAAGAGGGCACCATTGAAGCGCTGGTTCACGCGCTGCGCTGGACATCGGCAGTGTTCCGCTTCGCCATGGAAACCGGCCGCGTGAAGGCTGACCCCATCGTGATCCCGAAGGCGTTGCTTGCCATCAAGCGCGAACAGCGCGTGCATCGCCCCGCAGTCACTTCGCCTAGCAGCGTGCGTGCGCTGATGCAGGCCATCTACGCTCGCGATGAAAGCAGCATCACGCATGCGATGGTCCTGGCCGCGCTGACGATGCAGCGCATCGGCTCTGTCGTCGCGATGACCTGGGCGGACATCGACCTTGACGCGCAAGTGTGGGTGGTCCCCGCTGAGAAGATGAAGATGCGCACCACGCTGAAGAAAAGCCGCAAGGCGCAGCTTGGTCAGCTTGACCACGTGGTGCCCCTCAGCACGCAAGCCTGCGCGCTCCTGCGCCGCATCAAGGCCATGCAATCGGCTGGTGCGCTGTCCCCCTCGCTGCGTCGCCTGAAGGCTTCGCCTTACGTGCTGCCGAACTACTTCGATGCGACCAAGCACATGGCTCGCACCAGCGCGACCGACTACATGCGCGATGTCATGGGCTATGCGGACACGCACTGCCTGCATGGCTTCCGCGCGATGGGGCGCACCGCTGGCGCCTACCAAGCTGGCGTCGCACCGCAACTGCTGGAGGCGCAACTGGCCCACAAGGGCAGCAAAGACGCGATGGGGCGCGACCAGACCAATGGCCTGCGCGAAGCCTACGATCGCGCCAGCGAGGCGTATAGGGAGCCTGCGATGGTCAAGGCGCGCAGCGCTGGAGTGCAGCAGTACGCTGACTGGCTCGATGAGGTGTGCGGACCTGCCCCGTGGCAGGGCGGCGCGCTGAAGCTGGCTGCCTAAGCAGCGTCACTCACCACTGGGGGCCTTCGGGCCCCTTTTCTTTTCCAGCACGCGCGCAAGGTCATCGTTGCCGGTGGTGGTGCGCCTGTTGTCGCGCACCCAGGTGCGCACCACGCCAAGCACCCAAAAATTGATGCCTGCACCGCGCTTGGGAATCGGGCGCGGGACCTTGCCATTGCGCAAGGTGAGCAGATTGCGAATCGTGCGCTCACTCAGGCCGATCAGGTCACTGACTTCGCCAATGCGTACCAGTGCTTCGTCGGGAAGCTGACGGGTGTCAACGTGTCTGCGCGGTGCGGTGGTCCGCACGCGCTTTGCGGCTGCCATAGGGTTGCCCTTCGCTATCTTGTTGTCGTTGCCATTGCTTGCGCTAGGGCATCCCTCGGTGCCCTGCTTGGTCAATCGAAAGACTTGCTGCTAATGCGTCGTCAGTTCAATGCCTTCGTTCGCATACAGCGTCCGAATGGCACTGATGGCTGCGCCAGCCCCGCCGCTGAAGCGAATGGGCTTGACGTGCGCAGCACGACACTTGTACTCAGCCACGTGGCCGATGAATTTGGTGTTCAGCAACACCGTGGCGCGCGGGGTCCACTTCTCTGCGTGGTCCGCATCGATGAAGCGCGCCGCATCGGCGTAGCCGTTCAGGGCTGCCTTCACCTCGGTGACTTGCGGACCAATCAGGCCGACGACATCGAAGGGCAGCACGTGCATCTTGCCGGTGTCTTCGGCTTCACCCAGTTCGCGCACCGGGCCCAGTTCGTTCTGAAGCGAGGCATGCACCATGGCCGCGATGTCGCTGCGCATGGC